>Ga0335072_10000386_pt1 | contig 89426 bp, 74 predicted proteins | sample Lox_Sample_21_FD_206725 | JGI IMG/M metagenome (GOLD analysis project Ga0335072, IMG submission 206725) | Soil microbial communities from Loxahatchee National Wildlife Refuge, Florida, United States - Lox_Sample_2.1 | ecosystem: Environmental > Terrestrial > Soil > Wetlands | place: USA... | reverse complement strand
CGTTGTGCAACTTAGTCATATCCAAATGCCTATCAAAGTTGAACATGGACATGATGAAATACGGGAATCCACCGAAGCTCCGATCGTTACCAACCCTTCCGGTCACCAATCCCTTCTCCTTCTCCAGTTTCCTCCAGGAGTCGATGTGCTTGGAGACGTACTCACCTGGCTGAGGCCCTGAACCGCCTGGTGGAGGCGCGACACCCTTCAGGCCGAAGTACTCGCAGATAATGGGCCATTTCTTGGACCACGACGATGGCTGGGCGTTGTCGGCGACATTGAAGCGTTGACCATGGCCGCACGTCTCAGGGTGTAGCGACGCGTAGAGGCAGAACTTGGCGAGGATATCCTGGCTGCTGTCGTTGGATAGGATCTTCCAGCTCTCTTCCGTGCCCGGGAACTGCACCTCGGCGCCCTCGCCGTGCAGGTAGCGGTACAGCGACAGGTACAGCGCCAGGTGCTGTGGTAGGCAATAGATGTTGTTGTTTGGCACGAAGCCGATTATGACATCCGGGATGACTTCGCACCAGTCCCATGACTTGCCCTTGGACAGGCTGGCAAGGAAGTCGGTCTGGTTGTAGTAGAACATCTCACTCGCGTATGGCTCTGGTATTCTTGGAAGAGACTCTGCGAGCGGAAGCTGCTTCGTGAAAGGAAATTTTTCAATCAAGTGAACGCCGTAGGCTTTCGTACCAGTCGGTAGGACAACAAATTTCATCTTCGGAGAGAGGTGTTCGACAGCAGATACCGCACGTTCGAGGAGGTTGACGTTGATTTCGATTTCTTTCTTCGGGTCCGGATCCATAATGTAAGCTTCAAGGACGTCAGAAATTGTCTTTATCTCTATGCTTCACAAAGAGTCCGACCAAAGAAGAATACTTGAGTAACGGTATCAATGTCCTTGATTTTGCTCTTCATCTCCTGCTCCAATGCCTTTTGGCCGCCTGTATTCATGAGGTCTATGCCGCTCACGAGCTGCAGCTTGTTACTCTCCGGCCATAATGTCTCCTCCTTCTTCAGCGGCCTGTTGGTGAGGGCGGTAACCTTGGAGAACGCATTTGGAGATGGATATCCATTCAGGATCTGGTTTGCGATGGCCCACCCAGTAATGCCACTGGCGCCAAAAATGAGAGCGTGATCTCCAGCCATACTGTGCTTTGGGACTCAATTTCACAGAGGAGAGACGAAGGACAAATTTACCATCACAAATGAAAACAATCTACAGCGGGATAACGCGACATGTAGGCTTCAAAAAGCTGCAGCTCGCGGAATGGTCATGCATGCCCAGGAACGACTTCTCCATGGCCAGCCCCACGGAGCTCTCCAAGCGGCAGTTCATCATCCTGAGGACCCTGCATCGCTGCAATGGTTGAGGAAGCCATTGGCCCCTGGGACGCGATTGCCATCTCGACGCAGCGTAGGCAGGGTGGCGGGTATTGACATCCGTGGCCTGGAGTTGATGTAGAAGAGAAGGAGAAAGTTGACCCGAAATTCGGCTAAGTACCAATTAGGCATGGCGTGGAAAATGGTTGCAACATCCGAGGCCTCGGGGAAGCTTTGCGATCTTGAGCCGGGAATCCGAAAGTTTTGAGATTTGGCTTCATGGAATCTTGAAAGAGCCTGGATTGAAAGTGCCTTTTCTCGGGCTTTGATCATTCCGAGCGTGTTTTCTTCATAGCTTCAACTCATTTCATACACAGTCGCAATGGCGGGCCCAGTACGGCAGCCAATTGACCTTAAGTCATTGGAGCGTTATATCGATCAAAATGTCCCAGAAATTAAAACACCGCTCGAGATCAAGCAGTTTGGCTTCGGGCAGTCTAATCCAACATATCAGCTTACGGATTCGAGAGGAAAACAATTCGTCATGCGGAAGAAGCCTCCGGGGAAATTGGTCTCAGCAACAGCACACAAGGTTGACCGCGAATATCGCATTATCCACGCATTGGAGAAGACAGACGTCCCAGTTCCGAAAGCATATTGCTTATGCATGGATGATAAGGTTGTCGGTTCGGCATTTTACATCATGGAGTTCCTCGATGGCCGCATTTTCGAAGAACCACACATGCCTGGCGTCAGTGCTTCCGAGAGGAGAGCTATGTGGGAAGATGCCGTTCGCACGCTAGCGAAACTACATAGGATAAGACCGGCCGACGTAGGATTGCAGAGTTACGGAAAGCCTACTGGCTTCTACGACAGGCAAATCAAGACCTTCACAACACTTGGCGATACACAAGGCAAGGTCAAGGACATCGAAACGGGCAAAGAAGTCGGACAGATACCACACATGAAAGAGTTCCTCGACTTCTTCAGCAACCCAAAATACAAACCTCAAGATCGAGGCACGCTCATCCATGGAGACTACAAGATCGATAACCTGGTTTTTCACAAAACCGAACCAAAAGTGATTGGTATCCTTGAGTGAGTACCCTTCACCCATCAATGTCCAAAGCGCCACGCTAACAGGGCGATGTAGCTGGGAGATGTCGACGATCGGGCACCCGCTGTCGGACGTATCGAACCTGATCGTGCCGTACACGATCACAGCGCGCACGCCAACACCCCGGCGCAACAGCCGCGAGGCGTTCCGGCCGGCAGCGCGGCTGGCTGGCCTGCCCACGCGCGCCGAGTGCATCGCACTATACGGCCGCGTCTCCGGCTACGACCTGAGCGCCGATGTGCCCTGGGGCACCGCCTTCGCCATGTTCCGCGACTGCATCATCTTCCAGGGCATTGGCGCGCGCTACGCCGTCCGCCAGGCTAGCAGCCCCAAAGCCAAGCAGGTTGGTGAGGAGATGTTTCCGTGTGCGGAGATCGCAAGGGGCCTGGTGGAGGAGGCGAAAGGGATTACCGGGGCGGCGAAAGTCAGGCTGTGATGCGGGCCCGGTGTCGTGGCATGTTGAGCATGTTTCGTGAATCTGATCAGGTTATGATGCGGAGCTTTGCATGGCGTCTAGGCTTTGAGATTGCCATTGCTGAACGGAGATGTACATGACGGTATCAATAGACCATGGTAAATATCATCGCGAGTGCCCTAAGTTATCAAGTCTTCACATTCGTCAGGGCGGCGAATCTAAAAGAGTACATGCAAAAAGGCGAGCAATGTAAATTACTCCAGAATCAATACATCGGCATTGATATGTCGAACCCGTATCTGTGCTCCAGCGCTCCGAGGTAGGATTCAACTGCAGCTCTTCAGAAGGTCGCTTTGTTCTAGCGGTGGATGATGCGTCTACTTCCTCTCTCACAGGAGTAAGGAAAGAGAAAGCCTTGATGTTCCGCAATGGGTACACTCAGAGGGGCTAGATCGCAACCGCAAACAATGTCACTAGGTATGAAGGAAGGAATCGAAGGCAGTGTTCGGAAAGATAACTGTCTCTATTGCGTTACATCGAGTGTATCTCTCGAGAAGTCATCCTCGCCGCTAAGTCAGCAGCAAGCTCGCAGATGCAGCAAATCGTGTCCTAGACTCCGGCATGACTGTAAATCCTGTTCTATTATCGGTTAGCAGAGGCACATTGCAGTAAGACTGGTGTCTCATACACTCGTTTCTTCCACCCTAGAAACCACCGACTATCTCGTAGCACTCCAGACACTCTTCAAGAAGCCGTCTCGCTGCGCCAACCGATTCATCGCATCGTCAGACTCGCCCATTGCTCTCACGAAGCCGCAAAGCGCATATACTTGGTTCTCTCCTGTGTACCGGCCGTTCTCGTCCACCTTGCCGATGCTGATCTGCACGGAGGCGTGGTCTTTGGCTTTGATGATGCGGTTCGTGGCGCTGCACTTGCGTGGGACGTAGCTACATGACGGTTGCAGTTAGCAATGGTGTTCGGAATATCCACGTTGGTCGTTGCTTGAGGGATTGGACGTACAGATCGACGAGCTCGCCGCGTTCGTTCTCCATGTTGATTTGATGTGTTTAGACGGAGTGAAATATGAGGATTCGGAGGTATAGAGGAGTGTGAGCAGCGTAGGTGAGAGTAGAGCGTCGCGTTATGTGGTATTAGATTTGCAAAACGATGAAGTTCTTCGTGTGGCCGAGAACAGATTTTCCGTAGTTTTGCCGACTGAAGCCTCAGGCATTAACTCAGCCTCGCTGTCAGCCGCGCAGCGTTTCTAGAAACCTTTGTCTAAATCTCAAATCAACGATTACTACTTGTATCTCAAGCATAAAAGACGACCAGCAATAACCCGCAAGAAATGGAATCCTTGCATTGTTTTTAATTCAGATTCATCAGTACGCGAAGTATAGGATTCTACGTTCAAAGCACATTGACGAGCCTCGGCATCACTGAACCAATAACGATGACTAGCCGGCAGAGATGGTATTCATCAGCTTCCTGGAACGTAGATACATCGATTATGCAATATCTAGTCTAGAGCTCACCCAAGTCTTGAGTATAATATACGCACAACGGCCGACTCGCTATTTCCCTCTGAAGGATGTTCACAGCTTTGTACCTTCGTGCTTCTTCAGATCTTCCCTCCTCGCCAACTCCAAGCCTCTAAGGCCTTTCTTGGTCGGTCTAATCAGCACCACCCACTCCATTGGTCCTCTCCTAGTCGTACCCTTGAGCTCCGGCGGCGGCGTATTTAAAACCAAAATCTCTCTTCCGTCGGGCGCCTTGCCACCAGAGGTGGGGGAAATGCAGGCCTCGCCCCACGACGGATCGCCGCCCTTAACGAACTCTTTCAACTCTCTCCGCTGCTGCTCCAGCACAGCCGGAGTCAGCGCATTCGGCACCGACGGATCTAGGAACTGCGAGATCAGCGTCAGCAGCGTGAACTGCGGCGGGTACAGGATGACGTCCTCGGTGGTAGCCAGCCGCAGCCATTCGGCAGCGGGCAGGAAGCGCGCGCTGGTGTGCTCGAGGCCGCCGTCGTGGGTGGGCGGCGGGATGAGCGCCTCTTTCTCGCTGGGGATGCCGGTCTGCGCGGCGGCGGCGCCGCCCTGCGCGATCGGCAGGAAGTACAGGTACATCTGCGTCGAGTAGCGCTTCGGCACCTGCGGCGGCGTCACCCACCGCGTGAACGGGATCAGCCCGTCCACGTCGGGCCGCCCGCCTTTCTTACTTAGCCACGTCCGGAACGGCACCTGGCTCTTGTGGATCAGTTCGCGGCCTTCGGCGCGCTCCTCGTCCGGCACTTCCAGCAGCCGCCCGAACCCGTTGTTGTATGCTAGCAGGATGCCGGACTCTTCGAAGGTTTCGCGCACGGCGCAGAGGCGGTACGCTTCTTGGTCCACATGTCTGTCTGGATGGCCTTCGGGAGGAACGATACCGTCGTGGAAAGCCGAGACGTTGCCGCCGGGGAAGACGTGAGCGGATGGGAAAGCGGTTGATGTTTGCACACGGTGGAGGAGAAGGACTTGGTTTGAGGGTGAGATCAGAACGACACTGTGTATTTTGTTATTTCAGATTTCTGAGACGAGTAGCCGTGATCCTTACGTAGCGCTCGGTCGAGGAACAGCGGGTCCTTTCTTTTGCTTCGCAGCATCCGCTGTCATGCTGCGATTCAGGTGTCCGACGTAGCCTCCCTTTGGAGGTGCTGACATGTTGGCTGTTGCAAAGTCTATAGTACGTTTATGTGGTGGCAGTATTCGCCAAGTCCGAGAAAGTCCGGTGACTGCAAAGATGTATCGAACCCGTGATTGTGGAATGAAATTGCGGTCTATGTGGTGTTTAGGCGGCGTCGCAAATGAACTATATGTTAAGGAGCACCTTTTAGTAAAAGGTTCTCGGACCTTCATACCAAAGGCTTGAGGTCGCGGCTCGTTTTTGTAGACTTGCGGGTAGCATTGCTACGGCGAAGTGACGCGGGGAGGGCAATGTTGCCGAGGACAGAAAAATGGGCAGGGCTTCCGAGAGCTTGCGTGGTTGATCATGTGGAAAAACGCTAGAGTAGGCTACTCTACTCGCAGCCATTTCCGACGAACAGGCGAGATTCGGCCAAGTGAATTAGCCTTTGACTTTGTGTTTACTGACAGCTTCATACTACTGTAGGTACGGAGCACTCCGTAGATTGTTGTGTGTTATCGTAAAACTACCGAGTCAGCACGTTGTTACCTTAGCATCGGGTCATTGCTGCCCATCCCGTAATACCCAGACGTAAACTGAATTCAATGCGCTACGACGATGCTTCACAGGCGACATATTTCTGCCGAGATGTATCGTTCTTTTTGCACGATATAACGTTCCTTGAGACGTCTATTGGATCCGTTGACAAACAAGCCGGTTGATTGAAATGAAGAGACTGCAAGGGCCTGTAATCGTGAACCGGCTTACCGGAAAGAGGGTAACCGATGATTTCGGGGTGTGTATCAATTCTTCTACCCGACTTCTGGAATCAATTGGAGGAATTGAAGTGCAGCTGCAAGGGTGACTTATACAAGCTATTCTCGAAGCACAATACACAGCAATTGGCAGATTAATGCCGGTAAAATGGACAACGCCGCGTACGGAGTAGGAGCGGCCCAATGGCGCAATTGGGTGGCGCGCCGGGCTTCTTTCGCTGGAGCCCCGCGAAAGTTTTGTTTGATTGCTCCCCCGCCGCCGCCGCTGCCCGCTCGTCCTCCCACATATACCTATTTACTTCCCTTACTAGGTCTGTTCCTCCGCAAGCGACCGTCCACCGAGTTCGGCGTCGCCATTTAGCACTCTCTGCGAAGGAATGGCCGCCGACTCCATGGATGGCTTGGTCTCATTCTCCCAATTCAGCTCTTCACCTCCAATCAACCTCGTGAACAGCCCTCCTACCCACCTTGTCTCGGCTGCCCAGCTGCAGGAGCACGCCGATGGTCGGCCCAGCTCAAGCTCGACTGCCCAAAGTCACCACCACAGACGTACCCAGAGCCAGCCTGATCAAAGCGGACGGAGGGGAAAGAAAAGGAAGTTGAGCCAGCTGGCCAATCGCCTTCAATCCCACACCAGCCCGGACGACGGCCAGGAAGAGCAAGACGACGGAAATGGAGCTGCCAACGCCGGCAGTCCGCCTCGTAAACAGCGAGCTTGTGACCAATGCAAGCAACAGAAGGTATGAATCGCCTTGGAATTCCATATGTCACCCACTATCTTGCTTGTTTTGCCGGTCATCATTCGTGCCAATTCCATTGCGCGACTTCAGTGGGATGACTCATCAACCATGACCGTTCATTTAATAGAGAACTGTTACATGTTATACAAACGCTGACCCGCTGTGTAGCTCAAATGTAACCTCATCGAAGAACCCTACAAAGCCTGCGATCGATGCCAGAAGTTCGGACATCAGTGCAAAATAACCGATGACTTCAAGAGGATAGCAAAACGAACGCAACTGGCCGATCTTGAGCGACACTGTGAGCTGCTAAGTCGTCAGAATGCCGAATATGCAGCCAAGATTACCGAACTTTCGCGAACTGCTGGTCTCTCCGGCTTTACCTTGCCTCTGAGTGAAAATGAGAGCTCGGGCTACCCATCACTGCTACCGTCTGGACAAAGTGGTGGTTGCACGCCCACACCAATGGGTCTTGGTGGTTCTGTCCCACACGAGCATACCGAGCAGGCTCACTTGCTATTACAACTCAAGCAGGGCCAAATGGCAAGTCATCAAATGATTCCAGGTCAAGGGCTACCGAGGTTCAGACGATTGGGCAACTTCACCCTACCCGAAGAGGTGGAGAAGATCTGTTGGAGCAGTTTCTTCTCCATATACCACAAGTTCCTACCTATCCTTGATAACGATCGAATTGATTCTGATGTCCTTTACGATAAGAACAAGCTCCTTTACTGGACCATTATGCTTATCGCCTTGCGACATTGGACTGCAGAACTAGACTCTGACCGGAATATGTTCCTGCAACTACTGCCGTATTACAGCGACTTGCTCAAGGATACTATCACGAAGCCTCCTAAGCATCACCTCACCATCAAAGCATTGTGCCTTCTCTGCTATTGGCCACTACCAGTCAATGCCACAACGGAAGACATGACTTTCACTTATTGCGGTATAATGATGAAGCACGCCATGCAGATTGGTCTTCACCGACCCTCACATCCAGACGATTTCGCCCGAACCAGGATACAGCTAAAGCCTGAGGATGTTGATGACAGGTTGAGAACTTGGGTCTGCTGTAACATAGTCGCGCAGAATGTGTCGACTGGCTACGGTCAGCCACCCGATACTGTTTACGATGCAACACTCAACAAGCCCTTTCGCGTCACGAATCAGGACAATCTTACCATCACTTCCAATCTCCACGCGCGATTAGAGATTGAGAAAATCGCCAACCAGATCACTCGGGCAATATATATCCCGCAAAACCACCCAAAGTCATACTTCAAAGATACTCCTTTAGGTCCGTCGGTTGACCTGATGGTCCAAACACTCAAAAACCTTGAAGTAACCGTGGACATAAGCAGCCGTAATGACTTCTACAGCTTACACTTGTAGAACTAAGCTAACTTTCCCGCAGCTCTCGATATTCTCTTCGTAACCGCAATTCACTTACACCTACGGCTGCACGTTTTCTTCTCTGATCCTTCCGCTCCAAATTACCAATCTGACCTCAATGAGCTGTATGTAGCTGCAACATCTTTCCTGGACGCATGCTTTCAGTGTGGATACCCACTCTCGCATGCACCAAACTACATCATGCAGATGATGTTTGCAGCTGCAGTGGCGCTCTTGAAACTCTTAAACTCTAGCTTTGCCACTTACGCTTCCGACCGGGAGGCCGGCGAGAAGCGATTCTGGGACGCAATCACGGCAATCCGTGAGATGACCGTGCGCAACAACGACCTCCCACAGCGCCTAGGCGAAGTGTTCGCGCAGATGTGGAAGGCGGACGCAGAGCGCTTCGAAGCGAGCCGCTTCTCAGAGCTGCAAGCGAGCGCCAACGGCAAGGCCGGCAACGGCGACGACGTGGACGGCAGCGGCGGGCCCGCGGCGGACCTCAAGCTCAAGCTCAAGCGCAAGAGCCGTATGTCCATGTCGCACGTCTACGACAGCATCTGGCGCTGGCGCGAAGAAGTCGATGGCAAGGTGCGCGCCGAGAAGCTCGAGACCGCCATCAAGAACCCGACGTCGCCGCAGGCGTCGGCGCATCGCGGCTCGTTCGGCAGCCCCGGCCGGCCCAGCGATACCCTCTTCATGGAGGCCCAGCTCGCAAACAACGCCAACGTGCCCGGACTCATCCCTTTCGAGGGCCTCGGCGAGTTTGAGATCTTCGATCCGCTGTCTTGGGCCCTGGACTTGACCAACTTTGGCACCGGGACGACGCCTGAGCCTGCGGCTTTGGGCTGGACATGAGCGCATGACTGACGGGCATGAGTTGAAAGTTACAACGATGATGGCGTTCTTAAGCGAATATATTTCTTCAGCGCGTGAGGTAGGAGTTGGTGTGCCGGTAGTCAAATAAGTTTACAAAGAACACATGCAGTCCCTGGTGCAGACGGAAGGTTGGTTTCGAAGTTGCTTCTAGATAGCATGATACCCAGGGACAGTACTTAGTTCTTTCGTGTCAGATAATTCAACGATAGAGTCATTCAAAAGTGTTTTGAGCTTAATATCGGTTTAATTGCCCATAGTATTCTGATCTTGAATGTCACAATCCGAGTGATGTTTAACTCACGCCATCATCCAAGCACTTCAGGCTGAGGCCGTGTTTCCATGCAGCCCAATGAGATGCTCGGTATAGATAGTGTGATGACAGTGCATGAGGCGGTTTTCGGCGGATGACCGTAATTATCGTATGCAAGTTCACATACGAGCTTAAACGACACCGGTGCCGGCTCGTCAGAATAACAACAACGACATCGGCACATCTAGTCTGATTTCTGTTTTGTTGACAGAATTAATCTGGGCTCGGTTGTTGTTGATTCGGAAATTATCCAACCACAGAATCGACGTCACGGGCGGATTTAGCTTCTCTTCTTGACTCCACAATACGACTCGCGCCGTCGTTCTTCAGGCTCGACCGAACCCTCCGACCACTTGGCAACCGAAAACTTTAACCCGCCTAAAACATACGTCCTTTGTTTCCTGTCCGGCCTCTATTCACCTCCTCTTTCCTTGCGATGACACTTGCGACAGTCTTGTTTCAATGACGCCGCGGTAACATTGGATCTGAGGTGGAGGATGTTCGCCCACTGCAAAGGGCCGATATGGAAAGTCGATGACTTCACGCGGTGCTTTCAACTAGAGTAAGAAAATCAATTGTTCCTGAACCCATATCATCAACCCGCTAACTGATATTCAGCTACTTGGAGACAGGTTTTCCTCTGACCATATGCGCGTTTTCATTGCTATACCTATCCTTTCAAATCGTCGCCGCCCTGAGAAGGTCTAGGGATTACCTGGGATATAAAGCCTTAGATGATCCCGATAATGTGCCTTTCGAACAATCAAACCAACGGTCATGGCATCAACCACCACGGGAGGAGGACAATGAAGAAGACGAGGAAGATCTGAATGAATATCTGGCCCTGCGCACAGTAGTCACGCACGAGTCTGTCATCGACATAGACAAACCGCGAGGCGAAGTATGGCTGGTCTTGATTGAAGAAGCTGGTGTTCTGGGCGAGGTTGGCATACATTTGGCCGTTCTAATCACCAACTCATGGGGTGGTAGAGGAAGAGTTGCGGCCATTGTGCGACTCGCCACTTGGGCGTACGTTGCTATTCTAGCCTCGATTCGCCTGCTGTTGTCGAGTTCCTCCAAGTTCTCATTTTTGAGATTGTGGTACCACACAGCATTCATCTACTGCTTCCTCTGGGGCTTCGATATCCTACTGTTCCGATCCGCCATCATCCACCCTAGGTCGAAGCTCGCTCAAAGTCTTACCATAGCCGATTTCGCCATCACTTCATTACTCGTCTTCGTGGCATTGACCTCTCGGAAAGGCAATAGAGCGGTCAAACTTGAGTATGAGGGTGATCTAGAGCCGTCTCATGAGCAGACTGCTAGCGTTCTATCTCTTGTGACGTTTTCTTGGGTCGATGGACTCGTGTGGAGAGGCTACAAGAAGACACTCGAGCTGGTGGACGTTTGGAACCTGCCGCCTCGTGACAAAGCTGCTTCATTGCTTGTCGACTATCGCCAATTCAAGAAGACAACAATCCTGGCATTCCACCTGGTCAAATACTTCAAACGTGGTTTGCTAATTCAGGCAATGTGGGCTGCTTTCTCAGGCTTCCTGACATTTGCTCCTACGCTACTGCTAAAGGCCATTCTCGAGTACATCGAAGACCCAAAGTCAACACCACGAAATGCCGCCTGGTTCTACGTCATTCTGCTATTTGTCTCAGGATGCGCGGCAGCTTTGGCAGATGGCCAAGCATTGTGGATTGGTCGTAAGCTCTGTATCCGTCTTCGAGCGATCATTGTCGGCGAAATTTACGCTAAGACACTTCGTCGGAAAGCATCTGCAACGGCGGACAAAGTTCTTGGAGCAGAGAAACCTTCGAAAGAGGTAAAGCCTGGCCTTATCAAACGCATCATGGCGCTCGGTCAGAAGAAGACACAGAATCAACAGCCAGCAACTCCACCAAAATCTGAAGGTCAAGTCAGCTCTGGAACGATTATCAACCTAATGGCGGTGGATTCATTCAAAGTCGCCGATATTGCCGCCTATCTCCACTTTTTGTGGGCGGCTACTCCCGTACAAGTCGTCGTGGCTGTTGTATTACTATATCAAGTCATGGGATACAGCTCCATCGTCGGCATTGGAATGATGATCCTTCTTCTCCCAGTCAACATGTACATTGCGAAACAGTTCTCAAAGATCCAGAAGCAGATTCTGGCTGCCACCGACGCTCGAATTCACACTACAAACGAAGTACTCTCCAATATCCGCATTATCAAATTCTTTGCATGGGAGCAACGATTCATGGCCCTTGTGGATGAAAAAAGAGCTTCAGAATTACTTTACCTCCGAAAGCGCTACGTTGTTTGGGCATTTGCAGCTACCGTCTGGTCAGGCTCACCCGTCCTGATTACTTTCCTTTCCTTCCTCTTCTACACTCAGATCGAACAGAAGGCATTGATACCATCAATTGCTTTTACAGCACTCTCGCTCTTCCAAATTCTACGCATCCCGCTTGACCAGTTAGCAGACATGGTAGCTCATGTTCAAGAGTCCAAAGTCTCTGTGGATCGTATAGAGGAATTTTTGAACGAGCCAGAAACGGAAAAATACAAGCAACTCAGGAAGATCGAAACCGATGAAGACGGTGAGCCCACCGTTGGTTTTGATACTGCGACCTTCTCATGGGGTACAACGGGTGATTCTGAAAACGAAGCATTCCGACTGATGGATATGGACGTTAAGTTCAAACTGGATCAGCTCAACATAGTATCCGGACCAACTGGCAGCGGCAAAACGTCAATGCTGATGGCCCTGCTAGGTGAGATGACTCTCGTGCACGGCCAAGTCCATCTACCAGGAGGCCGCAGTCGTGAAGATCTAAAGTTAAACTCTGAGACTGGTCTCATCGAGAGTGTTGCATACTGTGCTCAACAGGCCTGGCTTGCCAATGCCACCATCAAAGAGAACATTCTTTTCGCCAGTCCATTTGATGCAAAGCGCTATAAGGATGTCATCGTGGCCTGCTCTCTTCAAAGAGATCTCGAGATCCTCGACAATGGCGACCAAACACTGGTTGGTGAGAAGGGTGTCACTCTTTCCGGAGGTCAAAAGCAGCGAGTATCACTCGCTCGCGCTCTCTACAGCCGTGCAAGACATGTTCTGCTGGACGATGTTCTTAGCGCCGTTGATTCCCACACTGCCAAGTGGATTTTCGACCAAGCACTCCTAGGACCACTCATGTATAACCGAACTTGTATTCTTGTGACGCACAATATTGCTCTTTGCTTACCGCATTCGGAGTATGCCGTTGTCCTGGAAAACGGAAGAATCGTGGCACAGGGATCGCCAGCTGAAGTAATTGACTCTGGAAAGCTCAGCGAGGGTTTTTCGAAATCGCGACCACAATCACAGGCCCCCTCGAGAATTCCGTCTAGAGTTCCGTCTGACGTTGGCGGCGAAGAGGCACTACGCGAATCTCATCTGAAGAAAGCCAATGGACATGCAAATGGCGACGTTAGTAATGCAAATGGAACAGCAAGTGCGGCGGATGCGAAAGCGAAACAAGAATACACTGAAACGAAAGCTGAAGGCCGCGTGAAGTTTAGCATCATCTTTCTTTACCTGAAGGCCATGGGTGCATGGTGGTACTGGTTGCTTGCCGCACTTATCTTCGCCGCTCAACAAATATCTTCTGTCGCGACCAATGTCTGGATCAGGCAGTGGGCAAATGCCTATGCAGAAAGGTCTTTTACCACCATGGACACCAGCAGTGGATCTCGCATAACACATATCAGCAGTTCAGGTGGGCTTGGGACATGCTTGACTAGTGGTACATGCAACTGGGTTTTGCCGCTATCATCTCGTCCAACTAAGTCCTGGTCAATTCCTACGATGAACGTTCTCTCGACCAACGACGTCAATTCAGGCTATTACCTTGGGATTTATGCCGCGTTGGGTCTGGCCTTCATGTTGATTACATTGCTTCGTGAAGCAATACTCTTTGCTGGATCGCTTACAGCCTCAAAACGTATCCACACGCAACTCATTGAGCGAGTTGCCAGAGCAAAATTCCGGTTCTTCGATTCGACACCTCTTGGTCAAATTATGAATCGCTTCTCCAAAGACATCGAGTCCATCGACCAAGAAATTGCCCCTGTAGCAGTTGGCGTCGTGCACTGTCTAGCTTCTATCATCACCATCGTCATCCTTATCTCCGTAATTACTCCTGGCTTCTTGATTGCTGGCATCTTCATCAGTGTCTTATACTTCCTGATCGGAAAGTTCTACATCAACTCTTCGCGCGACCTCAAGCGTCTAGAATCGGTGCAACGAAGTCCGCTCTACCAACAATTCGGCGAAACCCTGACTGGTATGACGACTATACGTGCATATGGCGATGAAAGACGCTTCATACGAGAAAACATGTCGAAGATCAACACGCACAACCGGCCATTCATTTTCCTGTGGGCAGCAAACCGCTGGCTGGCATTCCGTGTCGATGTTGTTGGTGCACTGGTGTCATTCTTCGCCGGCGTCTTCGTCGTTCTGAGCGTTGGCACGATTGATGCTGGAGCTGCAGGTCTCGCGATGACGTACGCCGTGACGTTCACTGAGAATGTGCTCTGGTTTGTGCGCCTGTACGCTGCGAACGAGCAGAATATGAACTCGATCGAACGCATCAAGGAGTACTTGGATGTCGAGCAAGAAGCGGTTCCCATTGTTCCCGACAATAGACCTCCTGGCAATTGGCCGAGCCATGGCGCGGTAGAGTTCGTCGGTTACAGTACTAGGTACAGAAAGGACTTTGAACTTGTTTTGAAGAAAATCACGTTTAAGGTTGAGTCCGGAGAAAAGGTTGGCGTTGTTGGCAGAACTGGCGCTGGAAAGAGTTCACTGGCTTTGTCATTGTTTAGAGCACTAGAAGCCGAAGAGGGCAAGATTATCGTGGATGATGTCGATATTGGATTGATTGGACTTCAAGATCTGCGCGAGAGCATTGTCGTGGTCCCTCAAGGTATGCCGGTTGCCTACTTCTAATGTGGTACAAAATGCTAACTTTTCTCAGATCCAACCCTCTTCACTGGCACTATTCGAAGCAATCTGGATCCATTCGGCCTTTTCACTGATGAAGAGATCTTTACAGCTCTTCGCCGTGTCCATCTAATCGGCTCACCAAGTCAATCAACAACACCATCTCGTCCTAGCACTCCTGCTACGGCCATTCGCGCGGACTTGCCTCAAGATAATGAGGGCCCGCCATCTATTCTTAATGGCAACACTTCACCCACCGACACACTCCAAGAAAATAAGAACATCTTTCTCAATCTCAACAGCACAGTCTCCGAGAGCGGTTCAAATCTTTCCCAAGGCCAGCGACAACTTCTATGTCTAGCCCGTGCCCTGTTGAAGGATCCGAAGGTACTTCTCATGGACGAAGCTACTGCCTCGATAGATTATGCAACAGACACCAAGATTCAAGAGACCATCCGTGAAATCAAGAACACCACCATTACAATTGCCCACAGACTGCAGACTATCATCGACTACGACAAAGTTTTGGTCTTGGACAAGGGCGAAGTTGTAGAGTACGGCGAACCATGGGAGCTAATGCAGAAGGAGAATGGCATGTTCAAAGGCATGTGCGACATGACGGGGGAAGGCGACGCACTCAAAGTCCTCGCGCGGAAAGCGTGGGAATCGCGGAGGCTTGTAGATGACAACTAATTTCATTGTGGAGGAATTTACCAACGGGTTGCCATTGTGAGCGTTCCGCTTGTGTTACATAGACGTCCGTTTCTATTTCTGGTTCAAAGCATGAGCACAAAATGGCGAATGCTACTGTTCTTCGAGTATGGTATAAAATTCTATACGTTGCCTTTGTAGCCATAACGCGAAGACCAGCTTTTGAACTTGAACTTGCCATCTTCAGTATGGGCAGTAATTTCGGCGTCATCTTCCGAAAGTTTTTCATCATGACCGACCACTTCTTGATGTTCCCAGCCACATGGTTTAGCTTCTCCTCTTCCTTCTCGTCCTTCTTGTCGCCGTCTTGCCTCCCACGGCTGTAATATCACCCCAACCTTGACGTTTTACTTCCCCCTCCGTCACACGATCTCGCGCTGTTTTTGATTAGGGTGGACCAGGTCAAACTCAGGTCTACTCAGGCTCTGCTCAGGTCTGCCCAGGAAACTGTCGCAAAGTAGAACATGAAGTCGTCAACTTTAAACGAGGGTAAGAAACTGCCCTAGGCGTGGCTTCGACATCCTATTATATAGCAGATACTTAGGCTTCGAATTTGGGTGCCTTGGTGAAGAACGCTTAACTTAATTATATATCTTGACAAGTGAAAAGGGACTTGCGGTAAACTCTGTCTTGGAGCGCTCCTATTTTCGGTTATTAGAGTAGCTGGTCACCTGCTCCACATCGTGGGCATATAATCCCCTCATTTAGGCCCGAAAAGACCTCTTGGTGTATTAACTTCACTAATGAATTGCATTCCAACACGTCTTCACTGGGCGTTATGATTGTCACGGTTGCGAAGAGAAGATTGCAATTAACATATTTAATTTAACACCTAGATATATCAATAAATTTACAAAACACATTAGAATAGGGCCAATGGTCTAGGGGTATGATGCTTCCTTCGCACGAAAATGGAAGAGGTCCCGCGTTCAATTCGCGGTTGGTCCAGATTGTTTTTTTTTTTGCTCGCGAGTTACGGAGTGTCCATCTGTTCATTCCTATAATATCACCCCAATCTCGACTTCTTTGCACCTTCCGTCGCATACGAAGATTCAAGAGGCCGGGTCGCAGATTGTTGCCTTAGCTGCTACCCTCAGCCATCAGTGCCGAGCTTGACCATTAATGCTTCTAGAAACGTACGTCTGCCATAATTAGTACCGAGTATGTGGTATTGGAGTTGTGTCAGAGCGATGCGTGGCAGCGCCAGCGGACCTTTTGGGAACGTCACAGCGGAGCAAGTATTCACAAAAACAATAAGACACAGACACGTAATAGAGTATGGCCAAAAAAGCGCCATCGCTATGCTGATTCCATAGACCCGGGTATCATTACATAGATTCCAAAAAGTAGCCCATCGCCCGAGTACCCTCTCCATTTCCCACCGCACTCATAACCCCATCATTCCGAAATCCCACCCACCGCCCACCACAACCCAAAAGCGACCATCACCTAATCCAGCAAGATGGCATCATCAGCGGACGCGCCCCTGCCGCCGCGAGGCATCTCCAGCAGCCGCTCTTCGCCACGCGCCGCAAGCTCGGGCGCGGGCTCGGGCGCGGGCTCGGGCTCGGGCCCAGCGCGCCACTCCGCGCCTCCACCGCCGCCAATGCGCACACGCGCGAGCGCCATCTGGGTCTCTTGCTCGAGGGCGGCGTCGCGGGCGGCCCAGTCGGCCAGGCGGGCGGCGGGCGCGGGGGCGGCGCGGCGCCCGTCACCGAAGCGGCTGGCGCGGCTGCGGTACGACGGGAGCGAGCCCGCGCCGTCGAGCTGGGGGAGGGCGGCCGCCGGCGAGGGCCCTGCGGATGCCGGAGAGCTGGCTGCCCCGTAGGGCGAGGCGCCGCTGCTGGGCGGGCTGTGGCCCGGCGTGCTGGCGGTGCTGCGGCGGGGGCGCTTGCCGCGCGGGCTGCTGGCTTCGGGGGCGGGCGGGAGGTCGGCGTCTGCGGCGCGGCGCTTCTGCCGCGCGCGCTGTTGCGCCGGGAGGAGGCCGGCGGCTTTGAGCCGGAAGTAGGGGCTGCGGAACGTCGAGGCGGATTGGGAGCCGCGGTCGGGGCCCATGCTCATGAGATCTAGGAGCGTTGGAGGACTGTCGCCGTTCCGAGATCCCTCCGAAGCGTCATATCTCTTGCGCTTGCCGCCCGTTCGGGACGTGGAAGGTGTGATGGCTTCCGTCGTCGCTGTTGTTGACAGCACATTGCTCGGCAGAGATTTGTTTGTCCCAACTGGATTTTCATGACTTTCATCGTGAGTGTCATGTCGATGATGCTGAACCGCCGTTGATGGTCGGCTTGAGTTGGAGGGCATATTACGTTGCGCCTGGAGGTGAGCATCGAAGGCTGCCTGAGCGGTCTCGTGATCTTGAGCCACCATCACATTTCGTTTCTTCTCGGACTCCCGCTGAATGGACTTCTTCATACGTGCCCGCATCTCCTTCGCTTTCTCCTTGCGCCGCTGTTCACGTTCCAGGCGCTCTTTCTCGGCGATGCGCTGTGCTTCACGCTCTCGCTCTAGCTTTTCTTCTTCATAAGCGGTGATCACCTCTCCAAAGATATTCGTAGCCATGCGGACATGGAACGTCGGGATTATGCCGAAGGTTGGGTGACGAGGGTAGAAGGCCAAGTGGCGAGTAAGGAATCGAAGCACTTCCTGGGTTCGGATACCTTTGTAATGCGCAAAGCTCTTCTCGCGTTCGGCTTCTGCCGCCCGTTTCTTCCGTCTCTGTTCTTCCTCAAACTGAACAAGGTACTGTTTCCGGACCAGATCTTCTCTAAACGCTCTTGCTGCCCTGGCTTCCTGCACAAGCTTCATGATACGAGCTCTTGCACCAGGATCGCCGGTCTGAGCGGATAAGGACTGGAGCCTTGTTACCTCCTTCTCGGCATCCACGAACTCCCTCACTAGGTCTCGATCCAAGATGTAATTCTGAACACGGTTCATGACTCTCGCAGCAACGTTTGGATCGGCGCCTTGTAGAATTGGTGCAAGCTGGTCTAAAAATCTCTCCTCGATGGTTTGCGATTGCTCAACGGGACTCGCAGTCAGTGCTAAAGCGTCTGCAGCGATAGGTTGAGTTGGTTGAGGAGATGAGGACGTTGGTGCAGGAGTAGAAGTTATAAATGGTGCTGCCGACTTATTGTCTATTGTTGGACTGGCTAATGTCGAGGATGAGGACGGCGGAAAGGCGAAAGGTTGAGCCGACTGGTTCGTTATTGGAGGCTTGTCTATTGTGGATTTAGGAGGTGTTGGTGTAAAGCTGAACGAAGTAGTCGGTCCTTGTGTTGCGCTCGAAGGCTGTCCGGTAAAATTGAAGACAGGCGATTTGGCAGCAGATGTGGTGTGTGCGCCTGGGAAGATATTGCTCGTGGATGTAGCAGGAGTGGCTGGTTGCCCACTGGACAATTGGAGTGACCTGCTCGACGATACTGGTCTTGAAAAATTATTCGAGGGACCTGACGTCGATATGGCCGCGGACGGATTGCTCGTGGGCGAGGGAGTTGACGAGAGGTTTAATGTCGGAGAGGCTTGCGAACCCGAGGGTGCCCTCGCGGAAGTAGGCGCAAAGGCGTTGGCAAACGGATTAAGAGATGAAGGCGTAGCCGCTGTCGCTAGTGTTGTAGCAGAGTTCTCTAGCTTTGTCACTGAGTCGTCTTCATCGTCAGATTCGCCTGTCACAAATAGCGTATCTCTACCACGCTTTGGTTTTACCTTTTCCGACTCCTTCTGATTCGGACCTTGTGCGCTGAAATTGAAGTTGAAGGCCCGTTGTGCGGGTTCGGAGCCGACAGCTCCTACAGCATCACTCTGGTTAAAGAATGCGAAGGAAGTGGGTGGCTTCGTTGGAGTCGATGTTTGTGCGGGACTGGAGAATTGAAATCCGGTGCGCGCAGATGAACCATTGACGGTAGTGGAAGGAGCGGTTCTCAGTAGAGAACCTGCGCTAGCAGACGTAGAAGGCTCACCTTTGAGCCTATAGCCCTCCTCCACCATACCGGCTTCAAATGCCGACTTCACAGACAAGCCATAGATAATCGCCGTAGAAGTTCGACCGTATCTCTTGGGCTCCACAACCGACATGGACAATTGTGGAGTTTGGCGATCGACGATTGGAGGTGGGAAACTTCTTCCCACGGAATTCACATCCAGTCGTAGTTGGCCATCCTCTTTTTGCACAACTTTGAAGTTGTAGTTCTCGACAAACGCGCGGACCTGGTCTTCACTGTCGAACCCGAGGCCGTCTGCAAGTTCAGCCAGAGTCCAACCATCTGAGATGCGTCCTTCGCCTCCTGTACGATATGACCGCCAGATAGCTCGTAGAGCATTGTGCCGGACGAAGTTGAAGTAGATCTCTGCAACGCACGCCATGAGATAGGACGTTTGTTTCGATTTTGCCAGTTTAAAGAACAGATTCCAGTTTGCCTGCGCGATTGGATGGCCGATTCGTTTTGCCAGTGGTCCTTGCGGTTGACGAATAGACTGAGCGGCATCGTACAATTTCAACGCAGTCTGCACTCGCGTGTCGCGGAGAAGGTGAGCTGGCCACAGTTGCACATTGTCTTCAACATCCGGAGTTGGAGCGGTTATTTGGTAGATGATGCGATATGCGCGAAACTCTGCTTCGTTGGGAGAGTGGTAGTGATTGCGCACGTTGTGGTAATAGTTGATCAGAGACAGAAGAGTCTTATCGAGCTGCTCTAGATCCTGATAGTAATCGTATCGGTCCATGTCTCCATCTCTAGGTCTGCCGCCAATTTGGTGCAGGGTCAGGATGTGAAAACGAGCTATATATTCCAAGCACTCTATCGCAAGGCGAACATCCGAGATCTTGCTCAATTGTTGAATGGAGAAGTCGTTGCGAATGGCTCGAGTACGATCCCAAATGAAGACGTAAGCGGATTTCAGAGTTTGGTTTGGCTCGTTCAGAAGGGTATCGAAGAGATACTGGCATGTTTGCTAATTGAATCGTCAGTGGTTTTTCGAACAATGAAGGGGAAGCGCGCAAACTCACCTGCAGCACTTGAGGAGGGCGAAGGTCAGATGGTAGCTGTTCATCGCTACCTGCAGCAGATCTTTTGAAAGCCTTAACCATGCGTGCTTCGTCTAGTCGGTGCTGGCTACGATCGAGTCCTACTGTCGACGGTACCTAAATTCATTAGCTCTTTGGCCAACCTATCACATGGAAGGTGTACTTACAAGCTCTTGCATAAAGTAATCTCTTTGCTGTATCCGTTTCAAGCGTTCATATTCGGGACACATGTCTAGACATATGCCGACCGGAGTGACGGCTTCGGCAAGGGATCGAGGTCGGTCGGGATCAACAATGATGCCAGCGGCCATCGCGGCTTTGCGTTCTTCATCCCGGCGTTTTTTGATCTGTAGAACCCGTTCAGCATCACTCGGTTGCAGCTGTTGAGACCATTTATTTGACTGCCATACCTCATTCCACCGCTGTTCTGGCGTCAAAGTGCTGTTGATGGAGGGCTGAGGAAAGGACCCAGATGGAGCTCGCTGGAACCCATTGGGGCGTGGTGAGTTTCCCGTGCCTCGCGCGCCTCGCGCGCCAGAGCCGGCAGACGGATTCGGTTGACCCAGCGTGGCGTTGAGGCTTCGCGCAGCACCTCGCGCAGAAGCCTGGCCGGCTCCTCGATTCGAAGGAGGTCTTGCTGAGCTTGAGCGCTTCCCGCGGCCGGATTGGCGTGCCGTATCGTCATCGCTGTTGTTTGCGCTCCTTGAGCCGCCTCGCCCTCGACCGCGTGGTCTCATTCCTCCTTGGCCTCGCGCGGGCGACGACATGGTCGCCGTTCGTAGGACCTAAGAGTGATTAGATGGAGTTCGCCGATGTGAGACGCGCCGTCAATAGTACCGAGCATTCATGAAGATGAACAGTGGAACACAGGCGAAGGGTGAGAGCTGGGAAGGCTTTGAGGAGGAGTGGCTTTTCTTTGTCGTTTTGAAGATAAAGAAGTGTTTAGTGGAGGTGTTGATGTTGGAAGCAAGAGCAACATTCAACTTTTGGTTGCAAAAAGGTCTGTGCACGACATCACCAGCCACATTACTGCCTAAGGCAGCAACATGTTCATTGCGATGCGATGCTACACGACTGCAAGCGGAGAGATAATTAGTAAAGTGACAACATAATTCCGCTTCTCTGGAATCTGTTGTGATCATTGGAACAGGAGAGCGTTCAGATTTGATTGTTTAAGATCACCGAATCAACAGCTACAGTGAAATGGCATCAAGTTTCGTGTACGAGTAGTACCATTATACTATCCGAAACGCTTCGTCACCACTATCATGCTCCTTTTCACCACTATGAATCTTGCCAGGACTCAGACGCCTCATCTTTAAACAAGACCCAGACGCCCTGTCGCTTCTCCTGGTTCTACAAAACAGCACCTGACAGCTTCCGTATCGTAATATTCATGACCTCGTTGAACAAAGATGAGACGAACATCAAAAACGAAACTTCGACGCTCAACGCTTGCTAAAATCCGCCGCGAAATTTTGGGAAGGAAAAGTCCCTTCCATTCAAACCGATGAGTCGCCCCGGCAGCCCTTTATGGAAATCCATGGCGCATATTCGCTAATGATATAGGACTTGCGCTTGCAACCACCTAAGCATGCGGGAAATGCTTTATGACATCCTCAATAAACTGAACACGCTTCACCTGATTCGAGGACGAGATTTTGCGTAATATGATTCGGGAGTACAGAATGCCTACCCATTATTCTTCTCCATCCCGGCGCCGTATCGCTGCTGGTATGATGCTTTGCTCGCACGCAGTATTGTATGCTATGTGATGAGAATAATGTACACCAATATTACCCGTTCGACGTTCGGACCGATTAGAGTGGCTTTTTGATAGGTCTTTGTTCGAGATGTCTAAGGGACATACCTTGGAAATCTTTAGTACGGGGAATGTGGATTTGTGGCGTAGTCAGTCTGCTGCCAGCCAGTTTGTGGCTGCTGCGTTGCAGCTGTTGAAGGCCATTGAGCGAAAGAGTTCCTTTGCTGATGTTGAGGGAAGACTTCATTCGGGCGGGCCGATGCGTCAAAGCTTTGCATCATTCCATTCGCCACTGCTACTTGATGATATCTTTCTTGTATCGGGCCCATGGTGTCAAGTTGCATCGGCAATCTTGCATCGCCCATCTGGTACGAGCCCGGACTCCGCTCTTGCATGTTAGAGGCAACAACGGAAGGATTATTGATATCATGTGGAACCGTGGGTTGTAGTGGTGAGATGGGAAGTGATGCAACATGCTGAGGGTTGTTCCAAGATACTTCAGCTTCTTCGAAAGGCGGTTTATAGTTAGCGTTGGAAGAGCTTTGAGACGTGACAGGCGACGTCATCGATGCTATTGCAGGTTGTTGCCAGTCCATCTGATGAGACTCGAAAGCTTGGAATTGTTGAAGACCGGGCGGTTGTTGCTGAACCTGGCGCTCCGGATAATCGGCTCGATACATGGTGTTGGGTGAGAATTGTTCCATTTGCTGAGGTCGGAAGATAGGGTGTTCAAGGTATGGAGACTCGGGAGCTCCGCCTGGACTGAAGGATTGAACTGCCGAGTGTTGATCGAATAGCTCATCTCTACCCATACTAGGCTCTTCTGACATGGAGATAGGCGTCGGCTGGCCTGTTTGGTCAAACTGAAAGCTCGGTGGTGGTGGCGGCTGCTTTTCCAGCATAACTTGATCTTCTCCTTCGTACTGGTCCTGCGAAGATGTTTCAAGAGGTGGGGGACTAAGCTCAACCGTGCCTTGGTTCCTGACTCGGTGGCGATAGCGTTTGCGTCCGGGTTCTCTATAGAGGTGCGACACGGTGATAACAACATCGCCATCTACGTCCGGGTGAGTGCTGAGTTTGGCATTTTGGAAGGTGGACGTACCCATCTCATCCCTTTCGAACATCTGACGCTTGCGCACCACCTCATAGAGCTGCTTAAGAACGCGCTGTCGGTGTTCCGGCCGGTCAGCCTTGTCTTTGTCGTACACAAGCTTGTGAGACCGAGTGCTCTCTTCCAAACGGTCGATGCCTCGACTTTCAAAGTCTGGCCGGATGACCCAGCGAAGAATTGTCATAGCGAGAATTGAGCGTTCTATTGCCGTCAGCCTTACGAATGTGAAGCACACGAACTACAGTGGATGCCTACCGAGCTTGGAGAGATGATCGGGTTCGCGATGAGGTACTTTTGCAATTGGCCACCAGGACGGATATCGTCCAGTCTGTTGCGTCCGGCAGTATGGGTAACGTTTTTGTTTCTTGGGTTCAAGCTCTTTGATCCAAGCTTTCAAAATGGTTTTCATTGCCAGCTGCTGCAAGTCGTTGAAGGTGGTCTCGCAAAACTTCTCGAACGCCTCGGCATCGTCGGCCCTGAATTGGAACAGATGTCTGTTTTCCGGGTTATCGCGCTGATCGACATCGGCCTTTTGCTTGCCTTTGGAGGTGGAGTTGCTCATTGGGACTTTGGGGGGTATGTAGATTTCTCCTTCAGGGGTCTGAAGAGCATCATCAGCTCCCTTCAGGCTGAAAGAGACGTGGCGATCCGGTTTGGGAGCGACGTGAACAGGTAGCGATTCCGGAATGGGTGTACCGTAGAGATAAGCTTTGTTGATGCCAGATTTCCTGGGCGTTGCTCTGGATCTTACCTGCTTTCTTTGGGGATGGACTCGTGGAGCGAGATTTTCTGAAAGCAAAATCGTTAGCCTTGGTGAGACATGTCAAAGACGGATATCACGAACGAGAAAGGGCATTCGGAGAGACGAGAGAAGCGAGATTCCGCTGTTGATGCTCCGGCTGCTGATGCTGCTGCGATTGCTGCTGCGCGTGCGGCGGTAAAAAGGTATTGGCGGCCTCGTTCTGTCGAAGGATTCGCTCGATTTCGGTCCTCGCTTGGGAGATTTGATCGGGAGAGAGGCGCTGGATGTCGAAAATTAGGTCGGCTACACCGACTTGACAGGCAGGGGTGCTCGCTGGGTCGTCGCTCGTCGTGGCGTCTTGCGGAAGTGCGTCATTGGGACCTGGTCCAGGATTGCCCTGCTGATGGTGAGCAAGTAAAGCTCAGCCTTCTCTCTAGAAAACGCTTGCGATGGGTGGGAATCTGCGAGTGTACAAAGGAGACAGGCTCGGGGGTGGTGTGGGGCCAACAGGAACATCGAGTGGACGTTGATGCGGGGTGCGGGCACATACAGAAAGAGATGGAATCGCTTCGCAGCGCAGGTAGCTTGACCGCCGCCGACCATCGGCAATTTGGTCTTGGTGTTGCTGCCGTCGGAAGATGTGCGCATCGCTTTCTCGACTGCTGACTGGCGCCGGACGTGCTCGCTTGGCAAGGCTATCTTCAGCATCCTTCCCACGCGCCATGGTGACGGTGCCTGGTCGAGTGGATTCGTGGAAAGCCGTTGCAATGGGTTCGTCAGCAGTAATGTGAGCCCCAGGGTGGCCTTTGATGGCGAATGAGGTTGTTATGCATCGGGCGACACCTTCATATGACCTGCCGGTTGCCAATCAGCCCCGAATGGATCGTGTGCCTGCGAAAACTGGTCGAATGTTGGGAGAGACGGGGGCTAAAGTACGTCGTATTATGCAAGGATTCTACGTGCTCTTTTTATTTTCGGCACGCTGCACCCACAATTGCGCCGTGGCTGCTCCAGGCCGGGCCGAGATAATACAGAGTCCTTGCAAACGTGCTGGCGTTGAAAGGAGGGTCCACTTACCGCGATGCGCATGATCGGAGACAAGAAAAGGTCGATGTTGAGAGATGGCAAAACGGTAGCCGGGTGAGATGGGGCAGATCTTTGAGTGGGTCAATCTAGGAGCGATGACAGTCGCACAAAAGATCGAGGCCCGCTCTAGCGGAATGGTCGCGAGACGAGGAGGTGGGTGGCAGGAGAGCTGAACGCAACGAAAATGCGCAAAAGCCTCTTTGCATGGGCTAGCCTGATCTGAAAATCTGGGGCCAGCACACCGGTAGGAGCGTAACGCAGGCTGGAGCGAAAAGTATAAGGTCCACAGCGAGAGGCAATCGCTTAGGGGGGTGCATCGAGTAAGTGTCCGACCCAACCATGCCCACCAGGAACGGCATTGGAGCCAGCCGCGGGTACAACTAAGAGAAAACAAAGACTCGATCCCCCTGTGCAGCATCTTCCAGCGGCATCTCCCTGCGGCAAGATCCACGGGAAGACGGTTTCGGGAGGCAAACAGCGAACGACTCAGTGCCACGGCCGCGGTGGTGAAGCGATCGGGATGCGCTCCCAGTGTCCCATCTCGCGCAGGGGATGGGTGCGTCGACGGGCGAGACAAGGAATGCTTGCATGTTCACACCCGAGAGCAAAGCACGGCGACGGCAAGTTCGTGCTGGGCGAGGCCGAAGGTTCTTGCAACAACAACAGAAAGGGTGTGGGAGTTCAACGAGCCGTTTTGACAGGGGGCATTTCCTGGGGGCGTTCCGAGGGCACGTCGGTAGTGATTGGCTCGCGTATCGCTAACAACCGCGAGGCACAAGCGGGCAAGCGTCAGCCGCGTTTGGCGTGGTGGATCAGTGCTTTGCACAAATACGAGGCATCGAGGAGGGTGTCGGGTGTAAGCGAGATGAAATGGCTTTTGGCCTGGAGATCTTTCCATTCCTGTGGAATCAGCGAAGGAAGGATGTCATGCAGGCGGCGGTGGGCGCGCTGCCGGCATCTCCAATACTCCCAACCGCTGCATTGCATCTAGATGGCTTTGGGATTGGCCGTTGCGGATGGCCTTCCCGCCCTTCCGCAAGCCATGGCGCCGCCTAAAATCGGGCACTGGCTGAAGCGTGATGGTCCAACAGCGACGCCTGACCATCATCACAGCATCGTTCGCGAACCCCGTCCAGGATCGCCGGTAGGTCCGCATCACTCAAACCTAGATGCTGGGAGCTTGTTCTGAGATAGAGTTAAAGGACATGCTGGACGCGATCGATCGGACGGGCTGGGGTGCCAGCTGATCTTTTGTAGTCAAAATTCGCCGATTCGCTTTCAGTGCTTTTCGTCTCCCAAGTGACTGACGTCGTGAGAGATGGTCGGTACCCAGCCTTTCCTTGCCCTATGGTGGAGTGCCGCCAACCTCCTTCGCCTGTTAAACTTTCGTTGGTTACCAGGTGTTTGGGAATGCCCTTGAACTCCTTTCGAAGCGAATCAAGTACCATGTCATGGCTGCCGAGGTGGAACATAGCTTTGCTTTTTCACCAAATAAACCCATCACCGAGCCGATCTTCCCCCCTCTCCCATCCGCCCTTGCTTCGCCATCTTCTGACGACGGAGTATTTGTGATGGATGGACATGAATCTAACATGTCTTTGGACAGGTCCAATCGATGCCGGCGTTGACTATTCGGAAAAGGGCTTGCTGTCTTGTAGCGCCCTGCCCGGCCCGATCACAATATGATAGCTGCATCAGATTGTCTCGAGAGGCGGGTGCGGGTTCCCATTGCGCACGCTGGCGACGGTGAGAGCTCTGGGAGATATTTCCGGAAGCAAAACGCCTAATTTGAATGACGGAGTCTGCTTCAATTGCTCCCTTCGTATGAAGCCAAGCACTGCGGACTGGAGCAACGCCAAAGTGTGAGTATCGGTTAGCTTACTCTTCCTTTGGCTTTTCCGGAGTACATTGGCAAGCGCGCCATGTCGGCTGCAGGGTGTACTGAATAGCTGCGATTTGACATCTGCAGCTATTCCGTTCATCAAAGTCCCAGCGCCTTGGGTCCAACCTCAACGGCAAAGAGTGGGGGGTTGTGTGTGGAGAAAACGGACGGAACGCAGCATCGGGGCACAAATGGGCAAGAGAAGAAAGCAAATGTCAATGGATGCACCCGCACATCAGTAACCGGAACGGGATGGACGATTGCCGATCTATTTTGTTATGTGCTGATGATTGAACAAGCGCAGGTGACCAGCCGCTCGCATGGTCCAAATGGAGCAGGCATTTCGTCGTGAATGCCGACTCAGAGAAAGCTGAATCCAGCCACATGCACATTCCTGTGCTACGGCGTGATGCCGTCAACCGCCGAGAGTAGATTCGCTTCCCTCACAAGCTCGTAGAACAAGCCTTTTTGTTTGACCAATTCCGCTGGTGTGCCAAATTCTGCGACCTTGCCGTGGTCGAGCACGACGATGCGATCTGAGTCCAAAATGGTGTTGATGCGATGAGCGATGGTAATGATGGTCTTGTCCTTGAACATGTTGCTCCGCAACGTCGCCTGCAGCATGGCATCCGTTTCCACATCGACCGCGGCCTAGAATCGGCCTGTTAGCGAGCGCTTCTATCCCGGGTGACATTACACGATCGCGGCTCGGATACTCACAGTGGCCTCGTCAAGGACAAGGATGTTGCTCGGTGCCAGTAATGCCCGCGCCAATGATACGAGTTGCCGTTGCCCTTGACTTAGATTCGATCCTGTACGATAGTTGGCGGCGATCGCAGTTAAATTCAACTCGTGCCGGCACTTACCTCCTTCGTATATTTGTGCATCAAGCTTGCCGGACATGCGCGCGACGTGATCCCTCAGTCTTGCATTATCTAGCAACCGTAAGCGTGGGCTTCTCCGAAACGGGTCAATGACGTACCTAAAGCGCTCCACAGTTCCGTGTCGTCTCGCACATGTCCTGGATCGAGATTATCTCGAACCGTGCCCTCGAACAGTGCAGCATCTTGCGGGATGATCGCAAGCCTGCTGCGAAGGTCCTTTAATCCGATCGTGCTAGTGTTAAGGCTGTCGATGCTGATGTAGCCCTCCGCAGGTTCGATGATGCGGAACAAGGCCAGGGTAAGCGAGCTTTTGCCCGCACCTGTCCTTCCTACAACTCCAATCTTCTCGTGAGGCTTGAAGGAGAGGTTGATGTTCTTCAGCACAAGATCAAGCCCAGGCCGGTACCTGGCGCTAAAATTATTGAAGGAAACGGCGCCTTGTGACGGCCAACTGATCGGCGGTCGTTTCTTGGATATGATCTCGGGAGCTTCACTTGGTAGCGCCGCGTACTCCAACACCCTCTCCACCGAGACTATGTTTGTCTCGACTTCAACCGTCTGCCGCACGATCCAATTGAGAGATTGAGTGATTTGCAAGGCGTATGACATGGCAAGGCCCACCATGCCCGCCGACGGCCCTTTACCAGTCGCCGTAGCGATAATGGCAAAACCAGCCGATGCCAAGATTATGATGGAGCCGATAAACTCAAGACGCACAGCCAGCCACCTGTTTGAGCTGACGGAAGGAAAGTATGCGCGCTGGTTGGCGTCGACGCGCCACTCATTCTCAAGAATAAATCTCTTCTGCTGCCGGTATGCTCGGATGGTACTGATCCCGTTGATGGATTCTTGGAAATGAGCGTATATCGGGCTCCTACTTACGCTGTCCAGGCGCTTCAGCTCGCGGGATGTGCGCAAGTAGTACCGCTGAATAAAGATATACAAGGCTGCAAGTGGAATGATCAGGGCAATGAAAGCTGGGGTCGATGTTGAGATCACGGCAAGGGTGAATGCGGCTGTTATTGCGGGTAAGTGTTTTTGCAATGCAGACGGTGGGCCAATTAGGAATGTCGCACCTCTAGCCGAATTGACAAACAACATATTGAACGTGCGCCTAATCAGTGAAGTTAGTAGGGAGGTTGCATGGAGACCGGATCTGCATGTATACTCACGCTAGAACCTCATCAATGCGGTATATGTCGCTGGCAAAATTGAATTAGCAGCTGGCACTAGAAAATTCTTCTTCCATGTCGGAGATTTTGTGGAACGGGTAGGTACTTCGCACGGCTGCCGGAAAATGATGCCAGCATCGTTCGACGAGCCACTGTATGCCAAACGGGGGTGTTGGACAACTTACCTCGAGAAGCGGTTGAGTATTCGACCGGCCGGTGTGGTCTCAAAGAAGCTCATTGGGCTCCTGAAGATGGCAAAGGCCATCCTCTCGTGCAACTTGCGGGAAGCCTGGAATGCGGGAAACTCCGTTAGCCTGCTTGATCTATCGCGGGATTATGCAACTTGCAGCCGAAGAGCGCTCCAAAACTTGACTCCTACGTACTTCGATGGAGCAGAAGATCCACAAAATTAACGTCTGGACAACCACAAGAGCGGAGGAGCCGAAGCCAAAGGCAAAGTAAATGCCCAAGTATTTGCCAACCTCTGGGTTCCGGCCAGAGTCTCCATTGACTTCTGACCAATGTTTGAGCCATACACTCCCACCTGTAGCCGCGTGTCAGCAAGCGTCTAGCCAACAAACTCTCGAGGTGACTCCGATTCGTGTCACCTCCTGAGGCTCGATCTACGAGTCCAAAATGTTTCAGGGTCAATACTAACCAATTTGAGCGGTCTGGGCTCCCACAAGCATGACGAGATAGATGGCGACGGCGAAGAGATTGCTCTCTTTTGCATACTCCGCATATACACTCCACTTCACTTTACCCTGCTCCATCGCCTCCTTGCTTTGCTTCGACTTGAGCGCCAGCCCCTCTTCTTCGGCCACTTTACCACGAGGTCCCCGGAAGCTGGCAGTGCTAGCACGTCTCAATGTCATAGTAGATTTCTTCCTGGCTGGAATGGTGCCGGCAGGTTGCAAAGGTGCAAGTCCTTCTTGTGCTTCTTGGATTTCCAATTCCATCTGCTCTTCTTCTTCCTCTTCTTCTTCGACGGAGTAGACCGTCTCTTCACTTTCCAAACTATCCATGCTCGCCCTGCCCTCTACCTCTTCATTGTTAGCGGCGCGGATGAGATTGGCGACTTCTCCTTTCATTGCATGCAACTGTTCATAGGTTCCCTTCTCAATGATACGCCCTTCGCGAAGCAGTGTGACATAATTTGCTTCCATGAGCACTGGAATAGAGTTGGTAGCTAGAATTCTTGTCTTGCCAGCCAAAAGTCCTTTCGCTCCAAGAACGTGATCGATCAGGTGTCGTCCGACATGTTGATCCACTGCTGACAGAACGTCGTCAAGGAGGTAGATATCGGCTCGAGCATAAACCGCCCTTGCCAGCGTCAAGCGTGCCTTCTGTCCACCAGACAGCGAAATACCTCGTTCACCGACTTCAGTCTGATCTCCATCAGGAAGCGAAGCGAAATCATCCTGCAGTGCGCAAGCTTTCACCGTCTTCTCGTAGAAGGCCTGATCAAGGCGATGCCCGAACAATATGTTCTCCTTCACAGAGGCATTCATCACCCACGCGGATTGAGCTACGTAAGCTGAAGTGCCGCGCATAATGACTTCGCCACGAATCTTCCACAAATCGCCAAGCAAGGCTTGAAGAAGAGAAGATTTGCCCGCGCCAACACGTCCTACGATGCAGGACAGCTCGCCCTTGTGAGCAACGAAGTTGATATCTTCCAGCGCATTACGCCCTTCCTCCTTGTTCCAGGTGAAGGTACCATCTCTAATCCGCACTGACTCTTCGCCATTCTCCTCGACGGAGGGTTCGATGAGCACTGCGTTTGGTTGCAGGTCCTCGGCGAGAAAATATGAAGTCAGTCTGCCGACGGCAACAGTAGCCTCGATTATGGAAGTGATAACCATAGGGAAGATGGAGAGTGGGAAAGTGAGCATGTTGAACAGAGTCAGAGCTGGGAAGACGATGTCAGTCGTGAGCGGCTTGTCCTGTGTGAGCACGTAGATCGCAAAGGTCGAGCATGAGACCAAGAATGGAGTTGTGGACCAGGTGAAGTTGGCAAACGCCTGAGTAGCACCGATCTTTCGTAGCGTTACAAGTTCCTGGTCGTTTCTGATGTAATTCAACTTGTTGATGAATGCCGTTGTCCAAGCATATAGCTTTATTGACTTCATGTTGTTCAGGATTTCCGTCATCAGCCTTGTTCTGGAATCCTTGTTGCCCATTTGCACCTTTTGCAGCGTCTTCATCAACCTCGCGATGAGGCCGTTGATCGGAATCATCAAGATCATGACACCCACGCCAGCAAACATGCTAAATCCGACAAGTTGGTATAGAGAGATCATGCAGAGCACGATCTGGAACGGAGCGGACCAGAGCTGTTGGCCAAATTGAGTCAGATCTTGCAATCTCTGGGTATCCACTGCCATGTAATTCACGATATCGCCAGTCGACTTTGACGCTCGGCCTTCACTCGATAGCCTAAGGGCCTTGGAGTATATGGCCGCCGTCAATGCACCTTTGATCCGTAGGCCCGTCTCATATGCGCGTTGAAAGTATTGATGTAGAGCTGCCGTCTGACACACGCTTGCCGCGAACATGCAAAGTGCAATGGCGGCGCCTCTCACCAGTGGCTGAGGATCCGGCGTTCGATATGATTCGATGAACGTTATCAGAAGTCTCAACAGTTGGGGTTGCACGAATAAAAGTATGTCGCTGAGGGTCTTGATGATGGCGCCTTCAAGATACGGCGCACCGAAAGCTCGAAACATGGCGATCCACAGACTCGGATGTTTCTTCTCCAACTCCATATCCCAGGCCTTCTGGAACGATCCAGAGACCTCTTTGGTACTGTCACTCTTGCGCAGATTCCACAAATCATCCTGAGTTAGGAAGTGCTTATATCCTTGCTTCATGAGCGGCGTCATCCAGCTGAAGGTCAAGATCGAGAAGATGTTGGCATACTCGTAAGGGCATTCAAATTCGTCTCCAAGGGCGTCGTACGCACTCAACCGCTTTGGAACAAGCCACTCCAATACCAACTCCAAAGCGGCAAGACCAACGCCGACGCAAAAGACGACGAAGTAGGCCAAGTACTTGTGCTGGAAGTCTTGTGCTATGAGAGAGCGAAGCTTGATGCCGAGCGCGATGAGTAGAAAGAGCCAATAGAGTAGCACCACACCATTGGGAGTTCTTGATCGCCAGTGCTCGAAATACTGGATGGAGAAGACGACGAAGAGCGAGACGACAGTCAGGACGGTGGACCAGAACCTGAAGTCGGCGGGCCAGACATCGTGATAATACTCGATCTGAATGGCCGCCTGCAACGCAACGTCGATGATAAGGGCGATCAGCACGCTCAGCTTCGCGTAGAAGTGCCAATCCCGCTTCACGTTCTCTTTCTCACGGCGCAGCAGCAGCCACACCGCGACGCCGCCCAGCACGATGCCGAACACCGCCACGGCCGCCACGATCACGTCCAGAAAGCATGGCGTGAAGTCCCACCGCGAGGGACTCAGCGGTCCCCACCCTTCGGTGTTGGCGCATAGTGGCTCTTTGCCGACGCTCGTGGCTCCCAGGTACGACGGATCTGAGTAAGACGAGAATGACGATGGCGAAGACGAGGACAGGAATTGTTCGGGAGAGCTGGAGCTCGCGAAGAGAGGAGTCTGTGGGCCGGGGAGCATTGAATTGGAGAGACGAACAGATTGCCCGCACGGAGAGCTACATGTACGGTAATTAACGAACTAGTGGTGGTACGTCATGAGAGGATGCTGGTATGGATTGTACACCGATGGAGTTGAGATTGGAGAGTATGGCGGATGGATTGAGGATGGTTGAAGGCGGATGAAAGGTTGAGTGGCGGCTGACGAGAGAGACGGTGTGCAGGCAGCGGAATCATGAAGTTTCTATGTTGGGTGGTAATGGCCTGAACTTAAGCTTGAGCAGGCCAGAATGTGGCGGTTGGAAGCTTTGGTGCCGTGGTGGGTACGAGCAAAGACATTATTGGTGAAAGTTTTCCGACGGCTGCCAGTCTGCCCGCATGCGTTACGAGAAAAATCAGCGGCAGAAACACCGAAGGCACCTGCTAGCGTTAATGTGTGGATTCACGTGCGACTTTTGGTTGCTTGGTCAGTTCACCCAGAGTTTAGCTAATAATCTTCAGCCTCGTCATACCCTTGAGATTAATCTGCTTGGTATCCTCTGCTGTTCTATGATTCTTCGCATGTTGATGCTGGAAGAGCAATGTGAATATATGAACGAGCCCTTGTCTTTCTACCGCCATCTTTATTTCTGTCTTCGGAGATAATTATCTGAAAACAAAGAGAGAATGAGTGCTGATAAGCAGCAGGGGTATCTCGTTCGTCTACAACGCCGACAAAATGCCTAGGATGTGATGTCCCAATATCAATTGCATGGCGCCGACATTCCGTATCGGGGCCGCAGTGAAAGCCGTGCATAACAGCTAATTGTCCACCAACGCTCAGAACCGCAGACATACACACCAAGCCAGAAGCAAGAAATCGTCACCGACAGCTTTCACTGAGCGATTTCGCTTCTAATGCACCGCTATGTGAATCGTGCCACTCCATGCCATGCTCCTTTGACCGAACCATGTATGCCCATGAATGCCCATTGATTCCACCAGAGGTATGCAAACCGCCGACGTCATCCAGCTCACGCATCCGTGACACACTAATGCTCCTCGCCCTCTACTCCTCCATCCGCTCCTCGTCATTTTCCGCCGCCGCACCAGCGCGCTCTCTCCACGCCTTCGCATCGCGCACGTACTCGGCATCAGTGACAACATCGGGTCCCGGATCCGGTGCCCACTGCAGGTCCTCGTGCGCGGCGCCCGGATTGTACGGCGGGGGGTCGTCCTCGACGGACTCAAGGACGGTGGCGTCGGGCCAGGCGGCGGCGGGGTCGGCGTAGGCGCGCAGGTCGGCGCGCAGCGCGGCGTTGTCGTCGGCGACGGCGGCCCGCAGCGGCGGCGTCAGCGCATCCCAGGAGGCGAGCGCGGGGACCGGTTCGCACGCCGCCGCCGCCGTCGCGTACACCAGCGTTGCCCGCGGCGACGTGCTGCGCGCCGCGTGCAGCACAGCCGCTTCGCTGACCTGCGTCTTCGTTAGCGACGGCGTCGACGTGTACTCTAGCCGCCACCATTCGTGCTCAGAGGGAGAGTCGGCGCGCGGGTACAGCACGAAGGTCACGTCGATGCTGGTGGATACGCCGCGGAGGGTGTAGAGCTTTGTTGGCTTGGGACCGCGCGGAGGGTTGGCGCTTTCGAGGAGGTTGTTCTCCGCTTTGATGTCTGCTTTGATCTCGACGATCTCCTGTTCAAGTTCCTTGACCTTTCTTTCAATAGATGCCTTCAACGACTCGAAACGCTGAATAAGTTCCGTTTCCTCCGGGCCTGCGAGATCTTGATCTCTCTTAAGACATGCAATTGCTTCATCGAGTACCAGTTGTGAGTCTTTATCAGCCGTACTTTGTGTTTTGTTCGAGGAATCTGAGTTGGTGAGCTTAGTGAGCCTCGATATTTTTGCCCGTAAGGCTTCGATTTCGATGAGTCTAGCCGTACGGATCTGCCGGAGTTCACGCAGCAACCCAACATGTTCATATGTATAGCGATCCATGAAGAAAGAAGAAGGCACTTTCATGTTGAGGCCTTGAGCTTGAAGGTCGTCCTGCTGAATACTCAGGATTAACACATTAGGAGTTTCATGTAGCCATAAATCGTCGGCTTGTGTACCGTCACTGTTAGGAGCCCACACTGAAGCGTCGAGGACATCGTAGAGTGTAGGTTTCTCATCATCATCCGTCAGTGTGACTTTGAGATCGTATACCTGGAAGCTGTATAACCTCCACTCCTCCTGGTGCTCTAAAGCCCCGTGAACTCCTATCACCTCAAATAGGGTGGCAGCTTTCTGGCGACCGGTAATTGCCCTGATCGCATCTGTCCACTCTTCCAGGAACCATACTGCTGGAGTTCGGTCATCGGTTACATTGTTCGCAGCTTCCGTAATGTTCTTGAGCTCCCAAATCCGTTCGATATCTCCATATGAGCGATCCGTGAAGATCATAAACGCCACCAGCCTCTGAACATGGCGAACTAGGTTCTTGCGGAAACGATTTTTCACTCGATCCGTTATTTCAACCTCACTCATTGATTCGCTATCCATTTCATCCATCTCTTCCTCAGTCAGACCCGTCTTGGATTTGCGTATGGACGGGTCAACGAAGAACTCTTCCCAGTTGCTGCCATCTGGAGCTACATCACCAACTGACAGTAACATCTCCTGCGCCATTGGGATGGTGTTGAGAATGGTGAGGAGAGAGGGAAGGTCGGAGGCGGGAGTAAGCGGTTTGATTATAACTGGTTCGCCTGCTATTCGCGCACGGTGAGGAATGTCAACATCGGGAAAGATTTCGGATTCGGTCACGCCAGGATGAGTGAGAGCCCATTTTGACATATCATAATGTTCTCGAGTGGCAGGGCCGAAGACGGGACCGGAGCTGCCAACCACGCCTGACTCTTGCTGCATTTCCATAGAGCCGGCCAGGCCTTGATGTGATGCACGCGATGGCGGACGTGTCGGAGCGCTACTGTGTGAGTATGATTGAGCAGGTTCATCGGGAGCGTGGATCTGGAAAGCTGCAAAACCATGTTTGTTTAGCTCCTCTGTGAACTTGGACTGGCCTCTGCCACCCACCTGGGAGGTCGTCGACGACGTAGCTGCCGTGGCGGTCTTGTGAGAAGGCTCGCTCATCGTACGCTTCCTATTCGCGGTCAGAAGGTATTCGTGGTATTCATCGAGCCCTCCGTGCCTCACATTAGAGTAGCGGTTTGGGTTGTCGAAGTAGTTGTTCACTGCTTGTCCCATATCCCCGTTGGCACCCTGAAGGAAGCGAACGGCCAATTGCTTGTCATGGCAGTAGGCGAATGACATGAATTGGGTAATGTCTTCATCGGATGGTTGTGAGGCCATGGTTTGGCTGAAGGAAGCAGAGTGCAGCTCGTTCTGGTGAACGGTTGCCGCCTCGCGGAACAGCTTCTATGAGCAGGATGAGCTGGTTGTGCGAGGATGGAGAGGAACAAATTCAAGCGGGTTGATAATATACCTGAGCTTCAGTGGCCGGAATCATCTAGGGTTTGAGTTATATGCGGGTGTTGGAGGAGGGAAGAGGAACAAACGGAGGTGTAAGTCAAAGCCGGATTCGTACTGGAGCTGCGCTGCGGTTAATTCCAAAATCGTCATCCAGTCAGCCGGCGAAAGGGTGGAGCGGCGCGCGAACTTCAACGCCACCTTAATATTACATAGAGGTACCTTAATTAAGCGCATGAACGCCTATATACCTTACACTCCAAACCCGTAACTTTCGTACGCGCCTTGGAAAACTACATGATCGCCCTTCGATGTTGCCAGTCACTCCCGCGAGTACGGCAACCTTACCTTACATGACCATCTCAGAAAGAGTCACTCTGAATCCAGGCTGCGACATTAATAGAATCTGCTCCTGCAACTTCATACCCATTCCTATTACCCTCTAGAACGCACGAGAAGTATTGGGACTGAGCACTGAGGCAAAGACAGTCCTCTTCTTCCATCCATCTGCCCCTCTTCATTCACGATGGCGGAGAAAGCATCCACACCTCCTCCACGACCATCCCACTCCGGCTCCCTTCCACCGAATCCTATAACTCCGGAACAAGTACGGCGAACAGAGGAAGCTCGATTACGAGCAAAGGCTCTCAGAACACAGCAAGATGCCTCTAGTTCTAACAGTTCCAAAGTGCCTCTGGCCGGGATTAAACGACCGCACTCTGCAATCTCAAGCGCAGCAGTACCATCCACCTCACGCGATGCCACTCTCTCCAAACCGCCTGTCGATGACTCCATCCGGCCTGCCAAGAAGTTTGAAAAGTACATTGAGTATGACTTTAGCAAGATGACCGACACAAAAGGCGGTTTTATTACCTCAGAAGACGATCCCTTCAACAAAGCTCTACACAACGATGGGTCCACTGAGCCAGGCGAGCAGAAACCGCCGAACATGACGCTCAAAGAATGGGAGCGTTTACAGCTTCTGAAGAAGCTACGAGCATCTCGCGCCGGCCCCTTCGAACCAGGTATTTCGGTCTTGGCGGAGGACAGCTTGCGGTGTAGAGAGTGCAACAGCCTTGAAATCGACTGGACCTGGAAAGATATCTTTGGTTGTTGCGTGTGCAACGCATGTAAGGAGAAGTTTCCGGACAAGTACAGCCTGCTTACGAAAACGGAGGCCCGCGAAGACTACCTGCTCACGGATGAAGAGCTTAAGGATGCAGAGCTGTTACCGCGGATGGAGAGACCGAATCCACACAAGTCGACGTGGAATAACATGATGCTGTATCTGAGATACCAGGTCGAGGAATACGCATTCAGCGACAAGAAGTGGGGAAGCGCTGAGGCTTTGGATGCCGAATTCGAGAAGCGAGAGGGCGAAAAGAAAAATAGAAAGGAGCTGAAGTTTAGGACCAAACTGCAGGAATTGAAAAAGAGGACCAGGGTGGAAGCGTACCGGAGGAGTCGCCTAGCAGGCGATAACGAAGCCAAGTTTGGCGATAAAGTTATGGGTCGACATGACAGACATGAGCACGAATGGGGACGGCCGACCACCGACCCAGAAACGGGAGCAACAAAAAAGAGCTGTATAGAATGCGGAATGGAGTGTGAAGAGCTGGAATTGTAAAGAAGACCAGCGATTCATCTAGCATCTATAGCTCCATATACCCGGCCATTAGTAAGGATATCCAATGAAGAAATGAATCAAAACGACTTCATGCTCATAATTTAACCAAAATCGTACATCATCCAAGTCCTAAGGGTATCGTGGTACTCTCACCCTTCGTACAAGGTATCCAACGTCTTTATCCAGAAGAATAGCCAACGCCTATGGTAACAACGCAGCCACTAGTAATCAATAGCTCACTCAACTTCGGTCATCCCATCGATAAAAGCGACCGTCTTCTTCGATCCTGAAGTATCCAATAACTTCCTGGCGCCTTCAACCGCCCTGCTTTCACCCACTTTCCGTTCTTCACCACGAATAACCCCTCTAACATTCCTCTCCTCCTCCTCCTTAACCACACGATTCCGCCACGGGCCCGGCCGACACGCGCACTCGCACTCCGGCACAACGCAATGGCCGCCATAGACAGGATCCCTCTGAACGAGGTCCCAGCAACCAGGATGGGCAGCATGGCCGCACACCATGCAGAACTCGAGCAGGGCGCCGGACGGCGGCGCGTCAGCCTTCTTGCTGCGCTTGCCGGGCAGCGGGTCGGGCGCGCGCCGCTGCCAGCACACGCCGCACGGCGCCTGCACGGCGCCGCACTTGTCGCAGCGCAGCCGCGCCGCGCCCTCCCCCAGCGCTTTGCCGCAGCGTCCGCACGCCAGCCCGATCTTCGACCGCGTGTCCAGCGTCTCGTTCTCTTCCGCCACGGAGGTCAGCGTGGCGCCGGCTTTGCGCATCAGCGTCGCCGTGTTGTACGATTGGTGCCGTTCGAGGAGGTCCAGGTACGTTGTCAGCACGGCTTCCAGGTGGAGGGTGTTCACGCCGGCCCAGTCGATATGGCATAGGTTGGATGTGAGACACTTGGTGATAGCTTGAGGATCTTGTGGGCCCGAAGTGAGCATATAGATGACGGGAAGGAGGGACTTGTCTTTGAGATTGTGCACTGTCGGATGACCGGGTGCAAGGCAAGGTTGTAGGAGATATGTGAGGTGCGAAAGAAATTGGGCGTCGACTTGTTTATCGGAGTAGTATTCGTAGCATTTCTGAAGCAACATTTTCACGTCGAATTCGAGGTCGCTATCTGTTCTGGTCATGCTTTCCGCTTCGAGAATAGACATGATTGGTGGGATGGCTTTGGTGATATTGCCTACTGGAGATGATAATAACCGTCAGTGGTCTTTCTTCCAAAACGATGTCGAGCATCGTTAAGCTTGGAAGTGATACTGTTGGATTATGTCACTCTACGTTCGAATCAAACACTCACGACTTCTGAAACGATTTGAACCCAATACTCCAGCAATGACAATCTTAGAGTTGATCGTTTCAGAAATCCGGTGCCCCCTTCTCGAACTTTTGAGAGTAAAACGAACGTCATTGAGATTGAAGTAAGATAGGAGCATCACATAGGGGCGCCAGTTGGCAGCCCTAGATCAGTTGGCAGCCCTAGATGAGCTGGGTGTGGGCAAGGAGGCTTAAAAGCCAAATACCTTCGTAATCGTCCTCACCCTGATCGGTAAGGTCGGCCGCAGCTCCAGGAGCCTCTCCCTCAACCTGCTCGTCCTCATCATTGGCATTTTCGTCATCCTCGACGCCATTCTCTCCAGTATTCTCTCCGGGATTCTCAACGGCGTTCTCAACAGCGTTCTCGGCAGCATTTTCGGCAGCCTCCTTTTCCATGGCAGCGAGCATGGCCTCTCGCAATTCTTTCTCCCTTTTCTTAATGTCCTTGTCGATCACGAAGAGAATAGTCTTAATATGATCCTCCAACTCGAATGGAAGCTCATCTTCGCCATCACCAAAGTCACGACGGCCATCCAATTCGGGAAACACGTAGACCGGTCCACCACGACCCCGTCCTCGAGTTATTTCAACGGCTTCAAGTTCCTGTCTGGCGTTAGTGTCTCTTTGAAATAGCTAAATTTGGCATGATGAAAGCCAGATGAGCTGATGACTGTGATGCGTGGTGTCATATTTGGATGCTTGCTCGAATAGGTAAACAAACCTTGTGAGTATTGGTTTGAGGTGGAGCAGTGGAGGCACCAGCAACGCCGGTTTCGTGACCGGAGGCAAAGTCGCCGTCATGCTCAGGAGTAGTTCTGAGAGACATGGTTTGTTGTGATTCAGACGATGCAGAGAAGAATGTAAAGCTCTCGTTGGAGTTGTGTCTGTCGAAAGGTGGAGCAATGTCGATTGCGGCGGAATTTTCAACCTGTGTGCCTTCTAAACTCAGAGGAGATTTCGGACGAGCTCTCCAGCCACTCAGCTGTGATCTTCTCTCCTGTACAGCTTGAGGAGTGGTAATGGGAGAGCTTAGAGGCGGGCTAGGAGCACGAGCTTGAGTAGTACTGGAACTTCTTTGCTGCACAGTCTCCGTGTGTTCTTCGGTTTGCTCGTGTGAGAGTGGTGTTTGCTGAGGAAAATGGTGAGGAGAAATGGAAGCTGGGAGAGCAAACTGGTCGTCTTCACTTGGATCCGGCAGTCCACCGGAATCCAATCCACTCACCGCCGTGGGACGATTCTGAGGTCTTGCCAAAGGGGTAGGAGCATTAGAATTACTCTCGACCAATAGTAAACCCCTCCTTGATCTATCCGCTGCCTCACCTGTTGCCGGTCTTCCTGAGCGATGGGCTCGCGGCTTGTGCGGGAGAGTTCGAATGGTCTTCAAGGCGTCGCGGGCTCTTCGCCGCAGCGTCCGTCGTAATAAATTTCTCGTTCGCGCGGATCGCAGTATTTCGACTTGATTAGCTGCACCGAACATTCGCCAAGACTGCGTGAGTCTGTACAAACCGGTCCTCTGAGCATAGACTGCATTCTGTTCAAAGATCTTGCTCACAGCCTCGATAGTGTCGAGCTCAATCGGATACGGTAGGTTTGCGTGCTTGTATTTCTGTGCCAGGTAAGAGAACACTAACGAGTCTAGAGTTCCATCGAGTGGTACTCTGTACGCAACCTGGCATTGAGCAAAGGTACCTTTACCTTCCCTCAGCGTCTCGTCTAGCTTCACGACGCCGCTTTCGCTCAACGATGGCGGTGTACTACTCAGGCTCTTACTCGTGCGGTTGCTGTGCCTCCTCTCATGGTGGCGTTTATGCGATGAGATCAAGAAGTTTTCATCTACGCTGTCATCAAAGGAACTCCTGCTGAGCTGTGTCTTCTCTGACGCCGTCGTGCGGTTGCTCCTTTCCCTAACACTTTCGTCATTCTCTTCCGCATAGTCCATCTCCGAACCCCTTCGGCGTCCACGTTTTTGCGAGAACACACAGAGTTCTCCGGCGGACGATACTGCAAGAGCTTGGAATGGCCTCCGATCAATCACCTTGGGAGCATAATGGATATCTGCTTGTTGGAATCTTCCTTCACGGTTCACAGTCCACAGAAGATCCTGAGAAGGCCAAAGCATATCAGACGGCGCCGTTTCAAAAGACTGAAGTTCCCTGAAGGGCATGTACACCCGACGGAAATCCCACAAGTGAACGGTTGGGTACAGTCGCTCATATGAAGTCGCAATTTGGGTGCATTGCCATGCTCCTTGACCCCTGGTGTCACTGTTCCAACAAGGAGGCCGCCATTTGGCGTTGAACACGGGATAAGGAGTCCGGAGAGTCCATTGGGGTTTGGGCCGTCGGGCATCGGTGGAGAAGTCCCACACCAGAACCGTTCGGTCTTGACTTGCACTGAGGAGATGCACGCCATCCGGATGCCAGTCTATGGCCGTGCATGCTCTGTCATGGGCGTTGATCCTCAACTTGGCCGACTTCGGGTTCCGGTAGTCCCAGCCCTGCACAACGCCACCATCGGTTCCAAATGCAAACTCAACGCCATCCTTCGGGGACCAACGAACACTTCTAATCCCGTCACTCTGGCCCATATAACGCAGACGACTACGGCACATCATCGCTTCCGACCGAGTATCTCGGAGATCCCATAGCTTGACCGTGGCATCTTGACTTCCAGAGAGGAGCATGTGACCTTGGAATGGATTGATAGCAAGGCAGTGGACTTGACGATGGTGCTCATGGAGACGGGCAATCTCAATGCCGGGACGATTGAGATCATAGACGACAACCTTACCATTCGTAGCGGCAGCCGCAATGTAAGTGCTAAACTGACCGTGAGACCACTTGACCGCATGAAAATCTAACCCATCTCTTGTTCTCGCAGGTTGTTGCCGCTCGCGGTCGCGTACTGCCGCTCGCAGATTTGTCTCCTCGTAGCAAGTAGACCCACTGACCCGGATGGTTTGCAGAATTTCCCTGCCGGCTACGACGGCATGTGTTCCTGCGTGATTAATGTCCAGGGCAGTAATTTCGGAACCACTACTGAGAGTGAGACCGGCATCCTGGGAAGCCACGGAAGTGCTGCTAAAGTTAACCAGGTCAGTATGACTTCTCAGCTGAGAAACAATGTGCAACTGGACCACATGCTCGTAACCAGAGTATAATTCAGGTGTGAAACAAGGCCTGTGGGGCCTGTAGGAGTACTAACCCCAAGATACGTGGGACCACTGCAGCGGCTCTTCCTACGTCGACACGATGGGCCTGGGCGCTGGCCGGGCGAGACCCATATGCGCTGAATGGCTGGACAAGTCTGGCAAAGGTACTGCGGGCCGTAGATTGCGGAAGTATTTGCGGAGGGAGAGGGGGAGCGGGCGGTATGGCGGACGGCGGCATCGGCGCAAGCTTCTGATGTCGAGTGAGAGTTGACTACTCGTCGATACGGCGCGGCCTAGCGAGGAAGACGTGTCCTCGCATACGGATCCAGCTCCGATCTTGGTCGTCGAGGCAGGCCGCAGCTTGACTGGCGGACGGACGACGTCGAGATACTTTAGTTGCGGCAAATGCAGGAGGATAGACGGGCAGACGCGCTGCCACGCGGAAGCTAGCTGTGGCCGCGGATGCTCGATGCTATTTGCACCCGTCTGCAAGAGGGCCCGACGATTGGGAGTACGTACGGAAGAGTGGCGGCAGCGACGAATGGCTGAAAATCGACACGATGAAGCTGCAATGCGCGACCTGTGACGGCCCTGCAGCTTTTTCCAAAGCTTGGGAGCTGGGAGCGGGTCCGATCCCGACTTGTCAGATGCGCGCACACCACACGGCGTTGCTGTACCAGAACAAAGCCGGGGGTTAGTAAAAGCACTGACGAGACCGCCAGACAGCCGCAGCACATGTACCACCTCAGCCAGCGGGCTATCTAGACTGCATGTCCACTAAAGCGCTAGGTCGTTGCGGAATTGGCTTTTAAAATCGGATCCTCAAGGTATCGATGCCAGCACAGTCCAATTGCTGAGCTCAGTCGGTCTTACCTTTGCCTCTTTCATCAGCAGCCAAGTTTTTTATCGATTTCGTATCATCATTTGTGGTTGCTAAGACTTATGGGTCTGGCGGCACAGTAATGGTCGGCCGGAATCGCCTACAGGAATCGCCCACAGTGATCGCCTTGAGCGCGTGCAGACCAAAGCAGTCGGCAGCGGAGCAGAGCAATTAACTAGCAGAGCGACAGGGCAATTAACAGAGCAGCAGCAGGGTAAACTTAATCAGTAGCAGGGCAGCAAAGCAGCCGCGCCGGAACCGTGGAAATGGACGGCTGCGGCAAAATCCATCCATCCATCCACTGCCACCCGACTTCACATCTTCCCTACCCTCGCACATTTCCATGAAACAATCCGGCCCAAGGATAAGGCAAAAGTACCTTACGTGAAGGTACTTTTCTGCCGCTCGTTCGTAAAGCCGTACTCTGCCCTATGCTACATGCACTTCGCACATTCTCGATCGGCAACTGTCGCCTGAGAATCGCTTCCGAAACGCAGTCCATCTGCAGCTCATGGACGCATCCAGGTGAGATTCGAGGCAAACCCTGGATCCACATAGCTTTCGCCGAGTTACGGCGTTGGGTTAGGGATTTACGAGCTCGCACCGCCGTGGAAGTTCTGGATCAGTATTTCGTTCGCCAAGTAGGCCCGATCGACCCCGGACTGTACTCCAAAAGGCTCTTCGCGGGCGGCTGATTGCAGTAAAGTGTGTGCGGCGGAGGCAGGTCTTAGAACTGTTTAGCTTCAAGCCCCGAATTCAACCGAACGGCGCCATCTTGCGACCTGCATACACTTTCTCAGCCAGACCAGGCAGTGGAGTCGGCGGTCCCACTCTTCTTTACGTGCGCCGTTTTCATTCTAGTTGTGCTCTCGCCTGTCTACCCACCATCTCCGGCTTGGTGTTTGCTGGGCTTGACCCTACTTACCTTTTACCCACCGCCGCCGCCACTTGGAGCAGCGACGACTGAACCGCTCAAAAACACGCTCGAGTCTTCCCTTTCTTTCCTTTCGACAACACCCCAGCGATGGCGTGTTCTTTCTCCTGACCTCATCCCTCCCTTCTTTTCACAAACCGTCCGCGTATTTGTGAAAAGGAAACACGTCTGAGGGGAGTCGTAACGGCCGCCGTCCTCTTCAATCGTTACTGCTAATTAATTCGTTCATCTCCGGTTTTCCCCAGAGTCTCGCCGCGGGGCAGGCAATCGGCGACCACCAGCTTCGAGCATGACGCACCTGGACGCGGCCGGCGCGCTCGACGTGCTGCAATACGCCTACCCCATCATCCTGCTCGCCTTCTTCCTGCTCGTCTTCACAGTTCGGAGTATAGCATCTTCGACCGATTCTAATACTAATGATGCCGAACAGCCTCTGTTTGGCCCGGGCGGAAAACCGTTGCCAACCAGCAAGAAAGCCAAGCTACACTCGTCGTTGAATGACCATTCAGAAATCTCACGTTCACGGAAGCTAGTCTTCGAGTGGCTCTCTGTGATCGCGTGCTTGACCTGGGTAGCAAACGCTGTCAATGTGATCATCCACGCCCTGTACAGTCGGAAGCAGGGTTGGTGGTGTGGCCAATCTGCAGTGGTAAGTTCCTGCTTTCCTACCCCTCCCAAATTGAGGTATATGAAGATACGTGGAAATTAACCACTGATTTCGTATAGGTCTACATCGTCGGCTCATTCTTCGTTTTTTCTCTGCTTCTCGTCTCCCTCGTGGACACGAAACCGTCCCCAACAGGAGCTCAGTTCGCTACATGGCTTCTGGCTCTAGTCCTTGAATTGGCTGTATGCGCTAGCTATGTAGCCCTCAACTCGGAGCGAGATAATCTGAATCACTGGCACATCACTGATGCAGTAATCATCATCTTGCGTCTCATCATTCTGCTGGCACTAATCAGCTTCTACGTGCTATTCGTCGTACGCAGGCCAAAGAAAGCTACCGACGACGACGACGAACACGCAGCTGAGAGAGCCCCACTGCTCTCGGAATCGAATGAACAGAATGGAGACGCTCGCGTGACTCCAAACGGTGCTCCAACGCGTCAAAATGCAAATGGTTATGGATCCGTGCCAACCTCCTCCGTGCCTTCGAACGGCAAGATTGGTCATGGATCAGGGCATGGTCACGGCCACGGACACGGCGACATTGATGAACCCGGCTGGGTACGCCCTTCCACAGCTCCGGCTCGCAGCTGGTGGGACTATATCAGAGGCTATTCACTCTTTTTCCCTTACCTTTGGCCATCCAAGGATCGTGGTCTCCAACTCATGGTGATGATCTGCTTTCTGATCATCATTATCCAGCGCGGCATCAATGTTCTCGTTCCATATCAAGTCGGCGTCATCATTGAAGACCTCGAGAAAGGACCCATCCATGTGCCGTGGGGAGCCATTGCACTCTACATCCTCTACCGACTTCTTCAAGGCGGTAACGGCTTGCTGAACGCCATTCGGTCAACACTTTGGATTCCAGTCAGCCAGTACTCATACAGGGAGCTGTCAATTGCTTCTTTCGAGCATGTACATGGCCTTAGCTTGGACTTCCACCTCGGCAAGAAGACCGGTGAGGTTCTGTCTGCACTTGGCAAAGGTAACTCGATCAACACCTTCCTAGAACAAGTGACCTTCCAGGTCATTCCAATGTTGATCGACCTTTGCGTTGCCATCGGCTACTTTCTCATTGAGTTCGACGTATACTACGCCCTCGTCGTCACCATCATCACGTTCTGGTACATCTATCTCACGATTAGAATGGCACAGTGGAGGGCCGAGATTCGCCGACAGATGGTGAATGCCGATAGAGATACTGATGCCGTTAAGAACGATTCCATGGTGTCTTACGAAACGGTCAAATACTTCAACGCCGAGAATTATGAATTTAATCGCTACCGCGGTGCCGTCAACAAATTCCAGCGTGCAGAGTACAAAGTACTCTACTCTCTCAACCTTATGAACGTCACGCAGAATCTCTGTTTCATGCTAGGCTTAATGATCACTTGCTTCATTGCCGCACATCAGGTCACCACTGGCGAAATTAATGTGGGAAAGTTCGTCTCCATGCTCACCTACATGGCTCAGTTGCAAGCACCCCTCAACTATTTCGGCACCTTCTATCGCGTCATTCAATCGGCCATGATCAATTCAGAACGGATGCTGGAACTATTCAAGGAGAAACCTACAGTGGTGGACCAGCCAGGTGCAAGACTTCTTCCAAGCTGTGAAGGAGATATCATGTTCAACGATGTGAAGTTTGCTTACGATTCGCGGAAGCATGCGCTACAAGGACTGAATTTCCATTGTGCTCCAGGAACGACGACGGCCTTCGTTGGCGAATCTGGTGGCGGCAAATCCACAGTGTTCCGCCTTCTCTTCCGATTCTACGACATCGAAAGTGGCAGCATTTTGGTGGATGGTCACGATGTGCAAGATATCACAATCGATTCTCTCCGACGCCATATTGGGGTTGTGCCTCAGGATACGGTCTTGTTCAATGAGTCACTGATGTACAACCTTAAGTATGCAAACCCTGAAGCCACGGATGAGCAAGTCCACGAGGCGTGCAAAGCGGCAAGCATTCACGATCGAATTATGACCTTCCCTGACGGCTACGATACCAAAGTCGGTGAGCGTGGTCTGCGGTTGTCCGGAGGTGAAAAGCAACGTGTAGCGATTGCGCGAACCATCCTCAAAGGGCCTAGAATCATCATGCTCGACGAAGCTACCGCCGCCCTGGACACGGAAACTGAGCAGCACATCCAAGAAGCTCTTGACACTCTTGGCCAGGGTCGAACAATGCTTGTAATTGCGCACAGACTTAGCACCATCACTCGCGCGGATCAGATCTTAGTGCTCCACCAGGGTCAGGTTGTGGAATCCGGGACTCACGATGAATTGCTCACTCGAAAAGGTCGCTACGCCACCATGTGGAGGAAGCAAGTTAAGGCTCAGGAGGCGGCGCAAAAGGCCAAGGCGCTCAACGACAAGGCCGATCGACTTCGCCGCGAGTCTAAGGATTTGGTAAACTCGGGCGAGGAAAGCGCGTCCAATGAAAGCTCACCCATGACGAGCGATGGCGAGGACGAGGCCAAGAAGAAGGACACCACAGGTGCAAAGATTAACAGTGGTGCGAATTCCTAAACGGCACAACACATATATTTATCAATACCTACATTTTCAACTGGATTGCTGATTGTCTCGGGTAGGTACTCGAATGCTGGGGCTCTTGGCGTCATATTGCTCCTTGCTTGATGTGCCGCCACGCGAGACCCGATTACAAAGACTGTTACGAAATCATTGCTATGGGCTCATGATCCTCCCGAAGCCTGGGCGGCTTCGAATGCGGATCCTTTTGGACGAACATTGCGTCAAGTTGCAGATACCGGACAAGTTTCATGGTGACGACTGGTCAGACTCGGATTGCTCGACGGTTGTAGGCTCCAACGATTCTCCTTCCGACCACTGTCCTTCGCTGGTGTCCGACACGACTCTTTGTGACGACCCGGCAGAGGGATTCAGCTCGGCTCGAGCTACGGAAGAGACGCGTGGCTTTCAACGTCGTCAGGGCATCACCGAATACCGACCGTTCGTCGTTCAGCCGTGGACTGCCAACGATGTCTTCGACTAAAAAATGACTGACGTACACACATACAAAAATGGCGCGATATCAATGGAGCGGCTATCTGAATCTGTCAAAAAATGTTTGTTTGCTTTTACTCGCTGCTGCATGCACCGAACTTATGAACTCATGTCTTAATCAACCATGGATGGAGCATCATTTCGGCATCGGCCGACGAGATATCCTATAGCGCTTGCTAGCTTCGGGGCTAGGCCAGCTAGCTGCTAGTTTTCATCAGAAATATATACTGGTCATCGCCGGCCAGGTGGGATGGGAGGTACTCTAAGGTCGGAAATACACATGGCGGGAGAGGGCCCGGGTGGCTGGCAAATGGCTGATGGCGGAATATTGCTGAACGATGGGAAACCTTTTCGGGCGCGGCATAGCATGGCGGGCGCCGCATATGTAATATGGGTTTATAGCATAGCTACAAGGCTGCAATCAAGAAGTGGGTTTCGGGTTTTCAAATTATCTGAACTACTTGTGATGAGCGAAGCAGCCCGCTACTTTAAAGTGCGTTACATTTCTCAGCGCAATGCAGTGGAGGCATTGGCGCAGAGAATACTTCAAAGTTAAACCTCGAGGCCCCAATGTCATCATAGAGATAGATCGACAGGGATAATCCTCCATCAAGGATAATACGTAAGATCCATCGAGATGATTGTTGGGATTTTCGGTGATCTTTGTTGCGAACACGAGGTTGAAGCTGCTGGTATCGATCTGCTAGGGTGGATTCCGGATGATAAAGAGGCGCAGCGTTAGCAAGACCGGATTGGACGGCACTGTGCTTCAACGAAAATGGCGAAACAGCAAATCACGAATATCAAGAGGTTCCAGAGGTCCAGCTGGAGCATTTCGAGCGGTGACGGCGGGCTAGGGCCATCCGACATGTTCGTATGGACTTTGCTTTTTGCACAAAAGCGAGCAGGGAAGCGGCCTGCAGGACGCAGATGCACATGCTATCGTTCATTGCTCAAAGCAAGAATTAAGGTAGACTTGGCAGAATGCACCCCACAAGCCATGCGTCCAGTCCAATACGTGCGGATTGTCGCTGTTGCGTGCCGTTTTTGCGTTCTTGATTGAGTTTGCTTTGTTCCTGAAGGCGGTGTGTAATTAGAGGTGGGTGCAGCCCCTACGTCTTGGGACAGCGGTAGCAAACCGGCACCCACACCCTAACTTTAACCTTGTTCGCTGCCAACTACCTGGTTACCGTACTGTATCTCGCCGCTTTCGAGTTCATTATTCCGTGCGGAATCGCGGACACAAATCCCCTCAACTTCACTCTCAGTTCAGAGCCAGACATGGCACCTACCTATCTTGGCTTTCATAACTTTTATTAATCTCAACCTACCTGTGCTTCCTTTCATCCGTTGTAATTACGTACCGCTGCAAAGGCCATTGACCTCCGCCACAACCTCCCCTGAAAAAAAAAAAACATCGTCCAACTTCATTTCGCCTCCGACTCCTCCATCTCCAACTTTCTCCCCCTTATCTACCCGCAACTCCTCAATTGCTTGCGAAAGTCCCACTCGGGCACCCTCAGGACTTCAACGTCCAGGTCACGCGTGCACGCGACAGCTGTCTCGGCTTCTTCAGCTTCCGTGACTCCATTGTCGTAACCTCGTGTGGCTGTGCTGTCGGAATATTCCTACATTGAATGATTCAACACTAATGCTCTCTCAATCCACTTAATCCTCCTTCTCTCACCACCGCCATGCTCAGATCCTACCTGCTGCCCGCTCGTCTGCGCGGCAGCGATGACACCGCACCCTCTGCAAAACCGAAATGGCTCAGCCGCCGAGTAACACCAGTACTGCTTTCTTTGTCACGGAGAGCCTGTGTTCACCCAATTTACACGCTGGTATTCGTGGCGATACTGGCAAGTACTACGTATTTGGGATTGTTGGATAGCAGTTTGTTTGACAGACAAACCTCGACGAGCCATGCTGTTGGACTGGTTGACTTCGACGCCTTACTTCAAGGCAGTAAGAACCTCTTTGCCGGCCAAGAGTCAGGATGGAAATGGATTCCGGAGCCTAATGGTATCGAACGAAAAGCAGACGATGTACGTTGAGAGAAGTTTGCACTTTTGAACTATTTCTAACTTTGGTGGCAGCATCTTGCACTTGTCACTTTCGTCTTCCCAGACTCAATATCCAGCTCTCCCAAAACCGCGCCAAAACCTTCCCAGATTAGAACTCCTCCAAATGCATCTGCGAAGGTTCTACCATGCTCCAGCAATCCCCTCTCTCCCATTTCTCAAGATTCGACAATCGCATACTCCCTTCCCTTCTCCAAGGCTTCCGATTTTCTCACAGCTTCGCAAGAGATTCCCGTTTCAGCGGATATATCACAGTCCAGATTTCTAGATGACGGAAATTCGAGAGAGGAGAAGATGTGGATTATGAAGGCCGTCAAGAACGGCTCTAGCAGCTCTGGTGGACTTCGAAACTGGGCTTCGAATGCCTGGACTGACTTTGTCGACTTACTCAAGGTACGTTCGTACAGCACGTGCATTTGTAATCCTGACTGACTCCTATCGGAAGAACGCGGAAACCCTAGACATCATTATCATGATACTAGGTTATATTTCAATGCATTTGACCTTTGTATCGTTGTTCATGTCCATGCGGCGACTTGGATCGAACTTTTGGCTCGCGACCACTGTTCTTTTCTCGTCGGTGTTCGCCTTCCTATTTGCCCTTATTGTCACCTTGCGCCTAGGCGTACCGATCAACATGGTGCTTCTTTCCGAAGGATTGCCATTCCTAGTCGTTACGGTCGGTTTCGAAAAGCCAATCATTCTCACCAAGGCGGTGTTGGCAGCTTCGCTTGACCGCAAGCGAATGGAGGCCCAAAATTCCCAAGACGGCAAGGCAAATTCGATGCCAAGCATCCAGCATGCGGTCCAAACAGCCGTCAAGGAGCGTGGCTTCGAAATCGTTCGAGACTACATGGTTGAAATCGTAATCTTGATTGCTGGAGCGGCTTCAGGTGTCCAAGGTGGACTCAAGCAGTTCTGCTTCTTGGCAGCCTGGATTCTATTTTTCGATTGCATCCTGCTCTTCACGTTTTACACAGCCATCCTAACGGTCAAGCTTGAAATAAACCGGATCAAAAGACACGTTGCACTCCGAAAAGCACTTGAAGATGACGGAGTCAGCCGAACGGTGGCCGAGGATGTCGCTTCGAGCAATGATTGGCCGAAACTCAATGATTCCGAGGATGCATCTGGAAAAGACTCATCTTCAAAGGAGAACCCTCTGTTTGGTCGCAAGGTCCGCGAGAGCAACATTCCAAAGTTCAAGGTGTTGATGGTGGCCGGTTTTGTCGCCATCAATGTCCTCAACCTCCTCACCATCCCCTTTCGCAACTCTTCAACGCCCCTCATGTCACCAATCCTTTCCAGCGTCGTTACGCCACCTCCTATGGATCCTTTCAAAGTTGCAGGTAGCGGATTGGACTCCATACTGGCAACTTCGAGGAAACAAGGTCGTTCCACGCTTGTGACGGTCTTGACGCCGATCAAATATGAGCTCGAATATCCCTCCGTTCACTACTCTACGAAAGAAGACTCGAGCAGCTTCTTTGATGGTGATTACGAGTTGTTCGATGCCGTTGGTGGGAGAATGGTCGAAGGAGTGCTCAAGAGCTTCGAGGATCCGGTTCTGAGCAAGTGGATCGTGGTGGCGCTGGTCATAAGCTTGGTGTTCAACGGATATCTATTCAATGCTGCGAGGTGGACCATCAAAGAACCACATCAGCATGATCAACCGCCAAAGGAGAATGAGATGATGGATCAGCCAGAGCGACCTCAACGGCCGACTGAAGTTGCCAACGGACGAGTTGTGGTTCCAGCACCACCGCAAACGCCACGAGAAGAGCCAGATCAAAGCTTGACCCTTCAACGAACGTCCTCCACCACGAAGAGAACGCCTCAAGAATGCGAGATTATGCTTAAAGAGAAGAAAGCCAAGTATTTGACGGATGAGGAGCTCATTGAGCTGTCTCTGAGAGGAAAACTACCTGGTTATGCCTTGGAGAAATCAGTGGACAACATGACAAGAGCCGTGAAGATCCGAAGAGCCTTGGTATCCCGGACACACGCAACTCGCGAGACATCAACCCTCCTCGAACATTCCAAACTCCCATATGAACACTTCGACTACGAGCGTGTTTTCGGTGCCTGTTGCGAGAACGTCATCGGTTACATGCCACTTCCACTTGGTGTCGCAGGGCCGCTGATGATCGACGGACAAAACTATTTTCTGCCAATGGCCACGACCGAAGGCGTTCTCGTTGCGAGCGCAAGCCGCGGGTGCAAAGCTATCAATGCTGGTGGAGGTGCCGTCACTGTCCTTACTGGCGACGGAATGACTCGTGGGCCTTGCATCAGCTTCGAAACAGTCGCTCGAGCAGGTGCAGCCAAAGTCTGGCTCGACTCTGAAGAGGGACAGCGCATAATGCGTAACGCATTCAACTCCACAAGCCGATTTGCACGACTACAACAAATGAAGACGGCACTGGCGGGACCGTACTTGTTTATCAGATTCAAGACCACCACGGGCGACGCAATGGGCATGAACATGATTTCCAAGGGCGTGGAGCACGCTCTTAACGTCATGTCAACAGAGGCCGGATTCGATGATATGCAGATCGTCTCCGTCTCCGGTAACTACTGTACCGACAAGAAGCCGGCAGCAATCAATTGGATAGATGGGCGTGGGAAGAGCGTCGTTGCCGAAGCTATCATCCCGGGAGACGTGGTAAAGGCAACGCTCAAGACTGATGTTGAAAGTCTGATCGAGCTTAATACAGCGAAGAATTACATCGGCAGCGCCATGGCCGGCAGCATTGGTGGTTTCAACGCTCATGCAGGTAACATTGTCACGGCGATTTTCCTCGCGACTGGTCAGGACCCGGCCCAGAACGTGGAGAGCAGCAACTGCATAACCGTGATGAAGAAGTAAGTGACCGTCTAAAGCTATCTCAAGCAGAACAATAGTTAACAACTATCCAGCCTGAACGGCGCCCTACATATTTCTGTCTCGATGCCGAGTATCGAAGTCGGGACGATAGGCGGCGGCACGATCCTCGAGCCTCAAGCCGCCATGCTCGACCTGCTCGGCGTCCGAGGCGCACATCCCACAAACCCAGGCGACAACGCGAGACAGCTTGCCCGTATCGTTGCCGCAGGTGTTCTAGCTGGTGAACTGAGTCTCAACAGCGCGCTCGCGGCCGGCCACTTGGTAAGGGCACACATGGCCCACAATCGCAGCGCTGCGCCGAGCAGAGCACCTACGCCAGCACCGCCAACCCCCATCAAGGAGCCGAGTGGTGTTCAGACACCCACAACTTCGGCGCTCTCAATGACGAGCATGAATGGTGGTAAAGCCGTCCAGCGGTAGCGTAATAACGTATTGACTGCAGATGAGAGAATAGACAGATAAAGAGAAGGCGGAGAAGTCGACGAACTGTACGAGTATCAGCTTGTGCAACTATGAGCTTGCACTGGGACAGCGAGGTGTTTAATGGCGCTACAAAAAGCCGATATTTGCATCAAACCATAGAGATGAATCGAGCCTTCACTGGCTGACACGGACGACATGGATCGTATCGGTGCATAACCGGTATTCCTGCTGTACATAGCTTGGCCCCTAATTCTTCTCCATCAGAGATGAACCACTCAATTAAGCTGCACGACGCGGCACTCATTCTTCAACAACATCTTAGGGACGTCTGAACAAGCTAGGAAAATGAATTTGTGGTGCGATCATATTCGACCATTCCAGCGTAAACCAAGCGCGTCGAGCTCTATACCGAACAAGTGGGTCAGCGCGCACCGATCTCGCATGGGAATATCTACAACGAAGCTACCGAGATTCTACTTATATCTTCGTCGTTCCAAAAGGCAAAGCTAATAGTTAGGATCCACAAGGAATTTCGGTCTTGTTTTCGAACGTAGGCACTCAAGATGAAATCTCTCCTTTTCGCCAGCATAACGTTCCCGAACCTACACGTCAACTGCTGCGCTCGTGGTACCTTGCAGCTGTGTCACCGGAGCATATCAACAAAATCGCTGAGGTGGAATGCAGGGGTGGAGTACAAGGGGGTTAGTTAAGATGGTCAGGAGATGGAGCATACCAGTTAAAGTGAAGGGGATATCCAGACTTTCCCTTCGAACGGTGACATTTCCCTTGCTCTAGTCAAACTCTTCCATGGCTGTCACCAATTTCACATTTCAACGTATAGTGTGTGTTCAATAGATATATGACTCTTCATTCATAGCGAGTACTCTTTCAAGTCACTCTTCCTCTATCTGGAAACGACTCAATCGTTAATAGGTTCTAGTTCTTTGCTCCACAAGCGATCGAAATCTAGCGACCTAACATGATTCAGTTTCGACTCAAAATACCAGGACTCTTTTGACCTTTCTTACCAGCCATGTCGGCATTAAGTAGTTATTCACGAGTCCTATCCCTTCGACGAATCCTCATAGCTGCCTTCATTGCGTTCGTGATTCTTGTATTCGGTCCATTATTCGTTCGCCGTGCCCATTTGGGTGGTGCCATCGATACAATCACATCTACACGATTTCTTCCTAGCTTCTTCAATTTAACCACAGCGAGTCAAAGTCACGGTCACCGACGCTAGACATTTTCGTGGCCATGTACCAAGAAAAACGTCACAGCATTAGGCGAGGAGCTAAATAGTCTCCGCCTTTTGATGTGTTTAAGAACATCGACATTCGTACAATGGTCTACACCATAGACCATGAGACGAGAATAGCAGCGATCCGTGCGGACACCAATGCCACTATCATACAAACACTTCCGAACACGGGCCGCGAGAGTCGGACTTACCTATCTCACATACTTCTAAATTGGGATGACCTGGTTCGACATACACTGTGTATGCAGACGGCGGTTCATCAACCAGAACTAATGGCAAAGCGCATAAAGCACAACCTCAACGAGCTTACCAGTGTTCGACCGCCGAAGCACCTAGAAAGCTATCACCGCCACGACTGCCACGACCCATAGGACGAGAACACCCAGCATCCGCAGCCAGCGCAGCTATACTCGTGCACCAACAGCGCGCCGTGCCCAGCGCAGATCGCGCTCAGCTCCTCGGGGCAGCAGCCCACATCGGCGACGCGCATCAAGCACCGCCGCAGAGCGACGAGCGCCTGCACGCCGACCACCGGATCGACGGCGACCACCGGGCCCACGGCGCCCGTCCGACGGCGCGCGCTGCAGCGCAGCTCCACGGCGCCCGTGGGAGCGCGGTCGTGGGCGAGTGCGTCGAGGACGGCGCGCCGCACCGTCCGGCCGTGCCTGGCCGGGGCCGGTGCCTTGTGCGCGAGGCCCGGGAGGCCGTGCCGCGTTGGCCGTGGAGTGGATGCAGGCACGTAGAGTAATGAATCCGCCGGGTGCGCGGACACGAGGCGCATCCCGACCTGCGGAGGATTGGGGGGCTTTTTGATGGACTTTATGCCCTTAATGAAAGGAATTTTAAGGTCTACAGTGGAACGGTTCTCTTTAGACGCGTATTTGGCGTGCAGGTTGGTAGTATGGCTGATCGCTATGAAACGGCCATATGAGGAAAGCATGGCGAGGCCATAGAACAGGTTATCGGCACAGTAACAACTCGGTAAAGCTAGAGCCGCGCCTCCTACAGATAAACGGCACATGCTGAGCATTTTTATCTTTGTTCGGTTTGGTTTGTCGCCAAGCAGAATGACGAACACTTGGCACGGTAAGACACGAGATCTAGGACGTGAAGGAAGTAGGTTGGAGTAGCGAATCAGCGAACGAGTAGTCTCCAGTAGTGTCAAAATTCCGAGGCCAGGGCGGCGAGTATCTGGCGATTCGTGTCTCAGGATTCCGCTTGGTGTGCCATCTTAACATATTCTCCCAAATAAAGGAGATGAGGGGGGCGGGAAAGGCGTACGACGGCGATTTGCTAGGCTCTGAAACTGCAAGCCGACCTCGAAACCCGCTCTGCAGCTCCCATAAGGAGAAGACCAACAATATGCATCGAGTCTTATTTGAAGCAAGTTGAGGTGACATTCTCTCCCTCAACTTTCTCGAGTGTATTTCTTACTTGCTCTCTTTGTCGCTGCGATCTCTCCTTCCGTCTCTTTGCAATTGTGAATTCCGACTGCAAAACGCTACAACGATGCAATTTCGGTGGCTGTCCCTGGCGATCACTGCAGGGCTGCTGTCAGGTACGAAAGCAATCACCGTTTGCTGACAAACGCTCTCTATGGAAACGAGATTCTGATATGTTTTCCAGGTCCAATACTCGCATTATCAGACATAAGCCAGCCGGCGGCGACGTTCCAATATGCAACTGGACATGGTGACTTCACATTTACTATGACCGCCAATACAGATGGCGACATCTGGTTCAGCATGGCAGCTCCAGATATCTACAGCTGGTTCGCGGTTGGCACCGGCTCTCACATGAGTGGCGCACAGATGTGGATAGCTTATGGTGATGGTACCAAAACGGGTTTGTGCCTTAATGTACTATAACGCTCTCCAAAACGTATTGACGTATCGAAAAGGTATCACTCTCTCCGGCCGCATTGCATCCGGACACACAGAGCCCACTTTCACAACCCTGGTTAATCTTGCAGAAGCTGCAACGCCATCAGGGCCTTCTAACATCCACCAAGATGGCATGTACTACGCTTCCGGTCACTGTCAGAATTGTACCAATGTCTCGAAGAATGCCATCAACCTGAACAACAGTACCCAGCCTTTCATCTGGGCACTCGGCGCGAAGTATGCATACCCGGACACCTCTTCCAAGAGCGGGCCGTTGAAGGTCCATGACATGTATGGCTACTTCTCAGTCGACATGCTTCAGATCATGGGCGGAGAGAGTGTGCCTGCGCTTGGAACTACGATGGAGAATGCCGTGGGCGACGGAGTAGTGCGGTACCTCGATTTTGGCAACAACGGCCACGGCGCCATTATGGCGTTCACTTTCGTCTTCATATTCCCACTGGGCGTGGTTGTTTTCCGTCTCTTCGAAATGATTAGGCTGCATATTATCTTCCAGACCATCGGGACGGTCCTTGCCATTCTCGGTGCCATTTTGGGTATCATCATCAGCACAATGTACCATCGAAGTATGGACTTCCTTAGCCCGCACCAGCTCATCGGTCTTGTGGTGGTCAGTGGTATCATTGTGCAGTGGATCGGCGGCATGATGCACCACCGCTACTTTGTGCGCTATCAGCGACCGTGGATGAAAGGTATACCCATAAACATTCACAAGATGGCACTCGGCTTCACCCTCATTGCAGCCGGCCTTGTCAATGCCGCCATTGGTTGGGACTTCGCCCTTATTCACAAGGTCAACTATGTGTACATTCCGGTAGCCGGTGGAATGATTCTTCTTGCCGCCGCAGCGCTCATCCTCAAGCCTGTCATCCAGCGGAGGTACAATCGAAGCAGCGGTGGCAGCGGTGGCAAGAAACATCCCCTAATTGGGCCTCCGCAGCCGATTGAGGGCTTCGGCGACCGATACAGCACCATGCGCAGTGCGATTCCGCTGGGGAAGTTGGCGAGTCTTGATCCCGCTCTTTACGACGCAGAGGCTATGAAGCCGCGGAACATGCTCTAGTGTTGAAGAATGGGTTTCCTTAATGAGTTGCGAATGACGTTGATACCAATGCTTGCGCGGCGTTCACGGGGCATGGATTATAGGCGTCTTCGGCATCCAGGATTGGATATTGTTTATGGCTTAAATTCATGTAACTATAAATACCGTATACCCGTAGTTGTAACCTATGCGATGTTAGTAAACGCCTGCACAACTCAAGCGTAGAAGGTCCCGTAAATCTCAAAGCAACCTTGCTTCACTACTGACAAACCTCTCTCTATTTCTGATTGACTAAGTAGAGAGGCCTCGCGCTCCCGTATTCGCCCATATCCATCTACTCTCATAACGTCAGCCGGCCAGGTTTCGCACTCTCCACACTCCCCAAATTCTGTAGACGCCGGCTGAATCGGCTCGAAGGCGGCGCTCTGACCGTCCAGGTTTCAAACGACCCAGACACACAAGAGCACGTCCGGTCGGCAAGGAATAGTGTGCTTTCTTGCCGCCGACTTTACCTGGTTTCTGGTAGCTCATCAATCATCGCCCAGCTTGAGATGTCGGCGCTTCAGGTAGAGCCTTGTGAGGGCCAGCAGAAGAAACATATGGAAGAGAAGTTTCGACAATTGACACAGCTGAGTGAGACGCAACTGGTGCAAGATTCTTACAATACATCTAGATACTGGGGTATCTCAAAGATGGAATGGTGTCGCAGTGCTTGCCGTATCCACTCTCACCACCGAATGTGCGCTGACACGCATCTTTACGAGAAGCGCGGAAGGGACGAAGGAGAAGCAAGAGTTCCTAGGAAACTTTGCGAAGTGCAGCAATGTTAATCAAAGTTGCTCTACCTTCTGAATTGTCTTCTCTCGGACCCGGATACAGCTAAGTTCCGTCGCGCTGTAGAGCTAACCATCCAAAGCTGCAGGTTGACAAATCGTCTCACCTATTTCAAAGCTGCCATCTCCAACGACGGGGACCGAAGTGCCGATCCAACCAAATTGCCTCTTCACGTAAGGGTCATGTGCAATCGCGGAATAGCTCCAGAGATGGAGATATACTGCATACGAGCATTTATCTCAACCTCATATTCTATACAAATTCTCAATCCTTCATATTCATATCTTTGAGCAAGAGCTAGGGCGCCTGTGAAGATCTACTATATACGTAAATTTAACCATGGTTGAGACGAACGGAGTCAATGGGGAAAAGGTAGTTCTCGTGTACAACGTCATTTGATGAACGCTTCAACTTTGACTGACCATGAGCAGCCTGTCAAACTACAAGGCGCTGACATGACTGTTGTCACAGACAAGGACGGACACTTCCGCCGGCAGGTTTCCAGCTTTCGCAACTTCGTCTCTGCAGATCCCAATGCCGAATTCCCGGCGGAAAAGGGCCGTTACGTGCTTTACGTACATTACGGTTGTCCATGGGCTCATCGCACCATCATCGTTCGTGCGTTGAAGGGACTTGAAGAGATTATTCCACTCGTCGAGTCTATTGGGCTCGTACAGGGAAAAGGTTGGGAGTTTGCTGATGGAGTTGACAAGTTCAGCGGCGTAAAATACATCAACGAGTTGTATTTCAGATCCGAAAAGGACTTCCAAGGGAGATTCACCGTCCCTGTGCTGTGGGATCAAAAGAAAGGTATATATTCGCCTTCTTCCAACGTATCAGGAGAACCAGGCTTAAGCGGTATGTGAAAGGTACGATCGTGAACAACGAGTCCAGCGAGATCATTCGCATGTTATACAGCGAGTTCGATCATCTGCTTCCCAAGGAGCGTCGAGAGGAGACGAAAGGCAAGGACGGGCTCTTCCCTGAGCATCTACGACCGCAGATCGAGGAGATGAACGAGTGGGTCTACAACACCGTCAACAACGGCGTTTACAAGACTGGTTTCGCCAAAACGCAGGAAGCTTATGACGCCAATGTGTATCCACTCTTCGAATCGCTGGATCGCCTCGAAAAGCACCTTGACGATCCAAAGCACAAGCCGTACCTCTTTGGCGAAAACATAACCGAAGCTGACATCCGGCTTTATACAACCATGGCGAGATTTGACGTAGCGTACTTCACTATCTTCAAGTGTAATTTGAAGATGATCAGATATGAGTATCCCAATTTGCACAAGTGGCTGAGGAATCTGTATTGGGACGAGAGCGAGAGAACAAATGGAGGTGCTTTCAAGAACACAACGAGGTTCAGAGCGGTAAGTTCAAATCTCGCGGAACTTGATTGAATTTTCGCTGACAATCTCCTGGTGCAGTACAAGGAAGGATACGCAAGCGCTGCTGCCTCTGTTACTGGAGCTTCTAAAGTTGTCCCTGCCGGACCTGTACCAGATATTTTACCCTTGTAGATGTCTTCTATAGTATCAACTTCGGAGGTTGTAGACCGTCCACACTTTCTCCGGCCAAGCCGGTGTTATTTCCATGTATGTCAGCGTAACCAAGCCCCAGTACGGAGTATGTTGTAGGTATTTCAAACACTTACTTTGAATCGACTAAGTAGCGGCACCAGCTTATGAATCTCCAACTAATGCGTTTTCCGATGCAGATACGCTCGCAGCTGCAACGACCGAATCAGCAAAGCGAAAACTGCTCGAACTTATCCTCGCTGACATCTATAAGTGCTTCTCCCCGCATGAAACCATATACGTAGGCGTCGCCAATCACTTGGTAATGTTTCCAAACCCGGCGGAGGATAACCGGAGCTCTGCAGCCTCGCAGTACGCAGATAATATCACCTTTCTTAGGAGACCCATTTGCCATGGCCATGGTTACTATCGGTGGCTGTAGCTTGGGCGTATGCCCTTTATCTTCTTGTTCAATCGTCGGAATCTTCCCCTTTGACTGCATGTGATAGCCCCACTCCGGCTTGAGAATGACGAACATTTTCATGATCTCGTCAGAAAATTGCTGACCGAGCGCTATGTCCTCATTGGCAGTCAGAAGGTTTATGATCTCTTGTCCACCTCCGGCAATCGTCGTGTAAATGAGCTTCATAATATTTTCCCATGGCATTTGACCCTCCCTTCCATCTGCTACGCCGCCTATGACCGTCTGTGCGAGTGCCATATAATCGAATTTTCCAATCTTCAAAATTGTGTCGTGGTATTCTTGCGTCTTCTCCACAACAGAATGGAATGGGACGGTTCTGTCAAGGTGAGAGTCGCCCAACCCAACACCATGTACAGTCTGCAGGATAGTGCCCAGCCGAACGCCATTTACGAGAAGAAGCTTCTTATTTTCGAAGCTGAAGCCATGTGCCGTTGATACACCATCTGCGTGAAAGCGATCATCTCTCGAATACGGTGTCATGAATCCGGGCAGCGCCCAGTCCATTGCCCACGATGGCATTTGCTTCCAATACCAGTGACGTTTTCGACTGTACGGTGACGCTTGCCAGGTTATAGATTCTAACCTGCCGGTAGTTTTGATAATGCTTATAGCAGCGCTAGTAAAAGTGTGGCTGTCTGATCGTTTGTAACTGACCAACTTTTCCAGTTCCTTGTAAATATCCTCTTGTAAGAGACTGATCACACCGAATAGTTTGTCTCTCGGATCTTTGCATTTTCTTATTCGGGTTATCGCAGAGACATCACCTATATCCAGTAGAGACGTCTCACCCTTCTCCTTATTGCAATTAGGTATGTGTAGAATCCGAAGAGGCAAACCAATTAGAAAGGCCTTTTTGGTGACAGTGTCCGGGAGATGTTGTATAAACTTGTGCCGCTGAACAAGAGCAACCAGCTGCTTGAAGCTAGCGAAGCTGGCCTCATGCGTTCCACACATAAGTATCACCTCGGAAGCGTTTGCGATTTCCTGAACAATCCATACTCGCTCCCAGTAGTCTCGTAGGCAGATTCTAAACAGCGCATTGGCGACTTTCTCTACCGAATGCTCGTTGATAACATCTTGGATCCAGTCCAAGGGAGATGGTTGGCCTTCTGACTTCTCAACGAGCTTCATTGCCCAGTCACTGTCATTGGAATGTCCTCCTAGCCACACTTGCACCAATTTTGCCGCTCCATAGACTTTGTGCATTTGACGCACTTGCTTTCCACGTTCGGTGTTATCTGCTTGATTGATGCTCAATGCGTCAGCCCATACTAGCCGGTCGGAGTTGAAACGCCTAAGACGCTTCAACGCATCTGCCAGATTTCTCGTAATATAGAAGCTTTTTTCATTCAGTGATATCCTATCTGGATTGTTCCAGGAACCCCAGACGTAAGAGAGTGCATCATAGTGCCCGGGGCTGCTTAAGGGCTTAGTGAACAGCGTGCATACGATAGGGTCATTAGGTGATCCCTTATGTAGATTGATAACTCGTATTTCGCCGTCCTTCAATGCTTTGTAGATGAATATGGACGTGATGCGGTTGGATAGTTTTACGAATATTTCATTGACCCGCGCGGTAATACTTGAAAACAAAGAGACAGATACCAGCGCCGAGGAGATCAGATAGCTAGTTCCTCGACTCAACCTGCTCGAAGTTAAATGTCAGCGCAGGTGTACCTGAAACGAAATACGGATAATCGATGCGTCGAGTTCTGATTGTTAACTTACCAAGGCGTGGTCGTCTGCCCAACGTCGGTGGACGCGGCTGCCTGGGGGCTGGTGTCTCCGGGAGTGTTCATGGAGAAGCTCTGAAAATTACGGCTATTTGGGCCGTCGGGAGGCTACCAACTTAGAGGAGGCGGAATATTGAAATTCGTTTGACTGTATGCGGTACGAAAAGAGAGAGAGTCTTTATGACGGCTATGGAGCCCCTGTCGCGTTTGTCGAGCCAGCTGGTATTGCGGAGGAGGCTGCAGGCGGCTAATTCGCGAAATTACACTGGATGCCCTGCCTCATACGCACGCCTGTTGGCTGAAAGACCCCCTGGATGGAGCCACTGCGGTACGAACGGGGTCCGTGGTCTCGATTTGTCGTTGCAGATCAGCTCCGGCCATGACGTCGATTTGGGAGCTCAAAGCCACTCCACATTTTCAATCGTCCGATAGCTTCGCTTGCGTTTGTAATCGTTTAACATGGTAAACTTGATAATTGCATTCGATATTGTAAACTGTCGTTAAAGATTCCTGATCGGTTCAATTCAAATGGCCGAGTCATCCGCCGCCGGAGCTCGACGTCGGCCGCGTAAACTCGACCGCGCTCGATCAGACCAGGAATCAGTTCGATCGGGCCAGAAACACACAGTTTTGGACGATACAGAAATCGAATCCGTCTATCCAGCGGCATCCGAAGCTCCTGCTACACCACAGATCCAAGACATCGCCGAAGAAGATACTCCGCCAGCTGCTGCCGAAGCATCAACATCGTCAGTACTGCAGTCGCCTCGCCAACGACGCAGACCTCGTAAACTCCTCCGCAACCCTGGCAGCAGCTCTGGCATAGGGTCACCATCCGTAGGCCAGGACGAGGCAATCGACGCGCGGGTCAACAGGCTCGAAGCACAAGTGCACACGCTCTCACGACGGCTCGACTCCACCGCCATCGAAATCGGCCGCCTACAGTCTGCGCAAAGCCCAAGAAACACCTCGCTCGCAGACGACAACCTCTCCACCGCCAATGCGCTGCGCGGCGGCGTGGCGCCCGTGCAGGCGGAGATGATGCGCAACGCGCAAAGCGCGACGGCAGCGTTGGAGCGCGCGAACCCGACGTTCCCGCGCGGCACCGCCAACGCGCTGGTCGTGGCCGCGGCCGCGGACGACGCCGACGTGGAGGAGATCCCACGCGGCACTCTTCCCGGCGCACGGCTGGAGGCTTCGCGCTCCGTCTCGCTCACCGGCAACTACAAGATTCCGCTGCCGAGCAAGCTCAGCACCGACGACGTCCGGGCGATTAAGGATGGCGTGTTTGCGGCGGGCAGCATCGCGAAGGAGATTACGGCGGCGCTGCGAGGGTCGCATAGCGCTGACGCGGCGAGCGAGGATGGCGGTGGCGATGGCACCGAGACGCCGCGGACGCCGGGGTCGTGGGCGCGGCTGATCGAGGGCGCCAGCCAGCTGGTGCAGAAGGCGGCGCAGGCAATCGAGTTGGATGCCGCGGTCGAGGCCAGCGGGTCGAGAGTCCAGACCGCTTCTGCTTCGGCGCAGGCTCAGGCCCAGACGAAGTGGAGGAAGAAGGCTCCCAATGCGGCTCAGGATGCAAGGCCGTCCAGTGCAGGAAGCGCTACGCCTGAGCCTGGGAGTTCCAGCAAAGCGAAGGGAAAGAGACCGGTAGGTCCGGCCAGAGCATTGTCGGGAGCGTGAAGTACTTCCAAAGTTGTGTAAAACTTGTTGCTAGTGTTTGGCCGTAAATGACTCAGTTCAGCATATGTCTAGGATGCAAGTATTCGATCATGGAATGACTAGAACGAAATGTAAACAGTATGTTGTATTTGTATGACTATGTCACAAATTAGCCTACGGAGAATATCACGAACCTACGCCCGCTGAGCAGCATGAGCCATGAAATATCGAGTACATATTTCACCATCCCATTTTCGATGTCCCAACTGCCTAAAGGGTCTTCACGTTCATCTGCTGAGCCTAATCACACCTGCAGCCATGAGCTTCTGGATATTCCTTCTCACGCTTGGATTCTGCATGTGTTCTTGCAGTGCTTTGGGATCGCCTTTGGCTTGCTGCAAAATGCTCTGCATAACTGGATCCTGCAAGATGCTGACAATCTCAGGGTCCTTCTGGATCCTCTCGAGTGTCTGCTCTTCGGTCTCACCCTCGCGCGCTGCATATTGAGCGGAAATAGCTTTCTCCTGCTGCTGCAGGATCTCCCGATGGTTTTTGCCCCCTGTGAGAGTGTCCTGGGTAAGCGCCTCTTCGCAAACGTCAAGACATTTATTGTACTCGCGCATAGCGAAGAGTGCTTGAGCCTTGCGGAGGTATGCTCTGATGAAACTCGGGTCCTTTTGAATGGCGATGTCGCAATCTTGCACGGCAGATGGATACGCCAGGAGCTTGATGAAGCATGCAGCACGGTTCGAGTAACCGCGCGGGTCGTCTGGTGATCGTTTGATCATTTCGCTATATGCTTCCACAGCAGCCGGCCAGTCTGCTTCCTTGAACTTCTCATTGCCTAGTTCACGTGCCTTTTCAGCTTCTTCCGGGTTGACGTAAGCGTTCTTCTCAGCGGTGGCCTTCTCCTTTTCTGCAGCGCGGAGCTTCGCGAGGATATCTGGCGTTCGGTGTTCGGTGAGGGATCTCGAGTAGTTCTCGATTGCGTTGTTAAGATCACCCAATTTTTCATACGCCGAACCGATACGACCGAAAGCCTTAGCAATGAGTTTGAAGTCAGCAAGCGCTTCTCGACCTTCTGCCACTGCCTTTTGGCAGGCTTCAATGCATTTCTCATAGTCGCCCTTTTCGAAGTAGGCGGCGCCGAGGTTGGTGAGATACGTGACGTCTTTGTAGAGGTCCCAGGCTTTGCTGTAATGCTCGATAGCCGACTCAAATTGTCGCTTTTTATAACTCTCCGTACCGAGTTTCTTCTCTTCCTCTGCTTTGGCTTTGGCCTGCCTCTTCATCACGGCTTCCTCATCTTCAGGCTCAGGTTCAGGCTCGGGTTCTTTCTTGGCTGATTGCTTTGGTGCATCACCAGGTACGAGGTCTGGCATAGAGACGTCCTCTTCATGCTCTTGCTGTGCAGTTGATCCATCTGGACCTTCGCCTGCGCCAGGTCCACCAAACTGCATGTCTACGCCCAGAAGTACACCCATGACTTGCAGCATTCTTGGATCTTGCAAAGCCGCACCCATCATCTGCGGATTGCTTTTCATCTGCTGTAGTTTGGTCATGAACTCTTTATCCGCCAACAAGCTTGCAGTCTTAGGATTTGATCCAAGCTTCTGGATAAGTTGAGGATCGTTGAAAATGTTGCCGAGCCCGCCCATGGGGTCCCCACGCATACCATCTGAATCTGCCTCTGCTCTTATGGCGCGATTGACACTGTCGAGGCCTGATTTCGCTTGCGCGTTGCTAGGTTCGATTTCCAAGGCTTTGTCGTAGGCATCTTTGGCACCAACTGGAGAATGTTGGGGTCATTCCAAACAAACACGGGACTTAGAACTTACGTAGATCTCCTTGGCCATGAAGAGCGGCTCCCTTCCGTGACCAGCCTTTGGGCCAGTCGGGCTTGATTTCCGTCACCTTAGTGGCATCCTCGAGTGCCTTGTCAAATTGCTTCAGGGAGGCATACGAGCCCGATCGATTGGAGTAGAGGACATGATTGCTCGGGTCAATGTTGATGGCTTCTGTAAACTTTTCTCTGCGCATAGTCAGATACATCGACAAGTAGGTAGGCTGAGGCAAGAGCTACACACATCGACTCCGCAAACCTCTTTTCCTGGAAAAGCTTGTTGCCTTCAGCTTTAAGCGCGTCCGCCATAGTGATTACTGAGTAGTGTTGTCAAGAACTCGGGAAAGCAGGAGGTGAAAAGAAAGGTAGACAGACTTTGAAGGTAGCTTGACTGTTCGATTATGGTTTGTTTCTAGAGCTTTCGAGCTGGAAGATCTTCGGCAAATTTCGATTGGCGCAAAGATGCGAAAGGCTGCTGCATCTCACGATTATTTCTGCGCTTTGCGCATCACCCCATTGAAAATGTTTGAAGGGTCGATGAACGCAATTACTTCGGGCAAAGAGCCTCAATTAATTGTATTACCTCCATATTACAGAAAGAAGGAGACATTTCCTTGGACTAGGACGACATGAAATCCAACCTGCTCACATTAGCCTCGTTTACTCGCCTGCGTCTTGTTAAATGACCGGTCAGTCAAGGTGATATAGTTTGGTGAAGACCAATTCTGCAACACCATATCGGTCATCTCAACGCTGAGTCCGAGGTAGTGTGCCGGATCGCACAACTTTTCCAATTCTTCCCGACTTAGCTTCACCTCTGGACATTGGTCTAGAAGTTCCACCAAAGGCTGATCTTCCGCTTCTGCCTTCCGGCAGAGATCATAAACTAGGTCATGCGCGTATTGTCTCCCCAGAGTCTCTCCGAGCTTCATCATGACCGCTTCGCTGACGATAGCGCCATGTGTTATGGCAAGATTTTTCTGCATATTCAGCGGATGGACTTCCAGTCCTGAGACGAGATCCAAGGTCTGCTTCAACACAGAATCAGTGAGCGTGCATATCTGCGGCAGAACAATCCATTCAATCTCCCATGGACCAGTGCTTCTTTCATGATCCTCGACCATAGCTTCGAAAAGCGCTGCGCTCAATTGCCTAACAGTGGCATTGCTAGCTGTGATGTAGGCGCAGCTGATTGGGTTTCGCTTCTGAGGCATTGTACTGGAAGAACCACGGTGCGGTTTGTACGGCTCTGATGCTTCTCCAACCTCCGTTTGCATCATGAGCTTGACATCGAGCGCAAACTTCGCACAAGTCGATGTGACCAGAGCGAAGAATGCACCTACTTCGGCAATTCGATCTCGCTCTGTATGCCACGCGATTTCCGGAACCGCTAGGCCGAGCTTCTTTGCCAACAACTCCTGGCACTTCATCGCAAGTTTGGGATCTAGCGTCGCTAGAGTTCCTACAGCCCCTCCGAATTCAACAACGAGCAACCTCTTCCATATCTCCAAGAGACGCGCTTCGTGGCGGTCAAAAGTTGAGAGTAAGCGAGCCATCTTGAATCCGAAAGACATTGGCACCGCCTGCTGTAAATTGGATCGTCCAGCCATTGGTGTTGCTTTGTACTTCTCGCAAAGCTCTTCCAAAGCGCCGATAATATTCGATATCTTGGCCTTGACCAATTCGAGGGTGGACTGGAGTTGAAGTACAGTTGCAGTGTCAGTGAGATCTTGGGTGGTGGCTCCCCTAGTACTCGATTCAGCCGTGTCCTGTGAAAGCGGATAGTATTCGATCTACCAGTGAGTCCATTCTCCCAACCCAGCTTCTACATCGTTTACTTTCTTCACGATCTGCTGGACTACTCCCAGGACGGGATAGCCAATCAGTTCTGTCTGCTGTCGTAGCAGATCCCAATCGATGTTTTCAATATCGCAATGTTTCACTATCAAGCCTGCTGCCTTCTTTGGTATCTTCGTACATGGTTAGCAAGGCACTGCACCTCGTAAACTACAAGAAGCGTACAATGCCGAGCTCAGCTTGTGCCTCTGCCAAGCTGGCTTCGAATCTCAGGAAACACTTCGTGCGTGAAGTATCCGACCATATTGTTGTGCTTTCAGGCGTAGCGAAAATGTTTCGAAAGATCACCGAGTCTGATACTGCCGTCATTGCTTCTTGGAGCGCACAAAATCTTTAAGAGTCTATTTTGTCAAAGCCAATTGATATTTATATCAACGTCTTCTCGGTCTGTCTCCCTTATAACGAGGTTACGGAGAATCAATAGCCGTGTGTCCAGGATGGAAATAGAAAACATGTTCGCGGCGGCGGGGAATAACGTGGGATGGGAGCTCGTGCCAGGTGGAAACGGCGAGTAACCTAAAACAGAATAGAGGCAGTTTCAACTCCATGCCAATCCCAGCATGACGTAGATTGGATCGACATGAATGCTCTTCATTACTAGAGCTTGTTTCTCCCACCAATTCTTTGCCCTGTACCTCCGCAGCCATTCCATAGCTACCGTACGATGTACCACAAACTCTAAACAGTTTTGAGCCATGTCCGACCAAGGAGGAGGATATGAAGAAGAAGGAGGTGTTTCGGAAGGCGGCGGATTCATAGTGAGCATGTTCAATTTGAATTAGATTCGCATGCTAGATATTATTTACGAAGATACTAATACCGGTTCCGCACAATTAGGACAGAGGCCTCTCCGAGATTGCTACGGTGGCCGACAAGTATTACGAAAACGTGCACGACCGCATCCGCGACGCCATCCCGGGCAAAGAGCCATTAGGACCACTACGAAGAAGAGGCAGACCCATCGAAGACGAGACAGGCACCGGCCAACCGCACGTTAAATGGGGCAGCGACAGCTCACCGAACAAATCCGCCGAGAACAGCGACGACGGCAGTGCCGACGACGACGACGACCGCCGCACCTCCCGCCGCAGCTCCCGACGCAGCACCCGCAGCGCCCGCACCCGCAGCCACGACGAGCCACGCCGTCGTCGCTTCCGCGCCCGCGACTGGGAAGCCGACTCTCCTCCGCCGCGGCCGCGCGGCACTCGGGGCCCCCCACCCGGCTACGGCGGCGCGCCGGCGCGCAACCAGACGTGGGCAGTGCCAGCGCCGTACGGCCGCTCGACGGCGCTCGTGTACGCGCGCGGGGTGCCGCCGCCGGCGCCGTACGACCCGGCGGCGCGGTACCGCTCGCGCAGCATGACGGCGCCGGAGGGGCGGCCGCGGCGTGGCAGCCGCGCCGCCGACGACGAGGCGCGCTCCAAGACGGACAGGATCAAGGACTCCATGAAGCCGATTGCGGCGGGCGGCGCGGGCCTGATCGCCGGCGCTTTCATCGGCCACGCTGCTGGGAAGGGCGACATCTCGGCGACCATTGCGGGCGCGGTGCTCGGCGCCATTGGAGGGAGTGAGGCGGAGGAGTATTGGGAGAGGAGGAAGGAGAAAGAGAGGAGGAAGGATCGCGATCGCTATTAGGTGTTGGTACCGGTTGGTGACTTGAGCTGCTTGCTGGTAACGATTCTCCGTATCATGATGGATGACATACCGTATGAGTACATGATTGACGAGGCCTGAGTTGAGGCGCTGTATTATCTGATGTTGATGTATCTGTGTTTGCAATACCTGCCCTTGAAAAACATCGGGCATTAAGCGTCTCAGAAGGCTTAGATTGAAATTGGAGAGACGGTCCTCGAGCAACAGTGTTGTGAGCGTCACTTCTCTTTGCTTCATGCAAATGCTCTTTTCCTGCTCTGGGTAGTGTTCACAACCGCAAGAATCAAATCCAAAAGACTCAGAAAAGACAAGAGAGAGATTGTTATCTAAAAGTGATCAAACTTTCGTGTACCTTCCTTGTCTAATTCTAGCACTATCCGCTCAGACAGTGTGTATTACATCCTTATAATAGCTAGCCATACTCTCGCATTTCGTAGCGTCAGTAGTAAGGTGAGAGCAAGATTAGAAGCGCCGTCCCATGCATCTGTACTAGTTCCACTCTCTAAACGCCGTAATGAAGAACGCAAAGGAATGAACGATCGCAACTGGTCCTGTGCAGTTACGATCTTAATCTCAATCTCAAACAGCGAGCTCAGCTGAGCGAGAGGGAGTTATGTATCCGACGCAACCCAATGCAAATGATGTGTACGGAACGCGCTGGCCCATTCTCTAGCCAGGCATGAACGCGTAATGTAATGGAAATGTCGCACAAAATGAGAGGCTTTGCTTGGACGCAACAGAAAGGTCTCCTCGAAGAGGAGTTCGATTAATCCCAAATTTCACCGATCGTTGCAGTCGTGTTGTCATTCTGGATGTCATCTTTCAGCGAATGCGGCTCAGTTCCCGCCGATCTCACCGGCTTCGTCAATGCTGTCACGCGGCCGATTTTTCTTGCTGCCTCTCCTTCCCGCGGGACTCGACTGGCCAGAGGGAACCGGCGAGCTCTGAGATGCTCGCAAATTCGCTGTGGAGATGGCGAGAGGCTTGTTCGGCGTCTCAGAGCACGATTGCGGTAGTGTTGGTGCTGGTAGGCCCGATGCTGCAGCCGCCATGCCAGACAAGTCCGCTGTCGATGCCTCACGGCTGATATTAGGGGTGACAGTCTCACTTGCGGCCTTTTCGGGAATGGAGCTTTGCTCGCCGTTGGCTTCACCATCTATGCTGGTTGGGAGAGCGCGCTCGACGTACCGTTGAAGGCTCTCACGGCTGTTGAAGCGTCGAGCGAGCGCTTCACCGGGATGTGGATATGATTGGCGATAATGTTGGATGCCAGACTCTACGGAGTCGGACGCTCGCAATGGATGTTGTCCATGATCACTGAACTCTCGTGTGCTCCAGCTACCTCGGTGCAGTCGTGCAGCTGCTGGCAGATTGGAGTGACTCGTCTGTGAGCTCATGCTGGCAGCGCGTGAAATCCTATTGCTGGCACTGTGATGCCCTTGACGACTCGGAAAATCTTGATAGATTTCAGAAATACGTGAGTCGTATGCGATATCTGCCTGGAACTCCGCGTCTTCGTCTTCAATCTTCGCCATGCGTTTAACGGAATTGACAGAGAAGTACGGTTCCTTGAACTTAGACTCTGTTGACTCTGGGACCACGACCCGCTTGGGTATCGGAAGATCGGGGACGGTTTCATCCAGGTGGGCGAAGTACCTTGCGCGGATCGGAGTCAATTTTCTTGGATGGAATTCTTCCGTGTTCCGCGTCACGGACATATAGCTCGAGAATGCACTGACCGCGATGGCAATCAGCAAGACAACGCTCAAGAGACCTTGGATGACAATGATTGTAACACCAATAACCGTTGTTGTGATGCGATTGAGGTTGAAGCTCACGTCGAAGGCGGCCGACAGTGCGACGGTGGATACCTTGCTGAACCCAAGCAGATACACCAGAATAACGTTAAGTCGCTGGCCTTCGAATGGTCGGACTGCCATGATAAGCAAAAAGGCGATGAACTCGATGACTAGCAGAGCAAAGACTTGGACCAGTGCGTGGCCAGAGGCGCCCGCATAAAAGACAGCGCGAACGCACTCATAGACCAACCATGCGGCGAAGAACCACCAGCGCGAACGTCTGAAACGAGAAGCAAGCCAGCCAAACTTCTTGGTATATTCCATGTCATCGTGGGGACCTCGAGGAACAACCACGCTCTCCTCCTCGACACTGGAGCTCTGCTTGTCCTGTGAGTGTTTCTCTTCTGAATGCTTCTCCTGAGAGTTCCCACGCTCATTGTCGACTGTCGGGCTGTGTACTGCCTCCTTCTTAATCGGAACGAGTCTTCCTAGCCTGCTCTTCCCCAGTCTCACTCGGTCAGTGTCGGAGATCCATTCACCGAATCGAGCATGGTAGGACCGAAGGGCATACCAAGCGATACCGAACAAGCCGACAAAGAATATAGTGAAAACGACGGCGGCAAGCGCGAGGGGTCCTGGTGCTGCGCTGTATGTGAACTGAAAGATCGTCAAGAACATCATGACGAAAAAAGCAATGTAGCATGTCCTCAAAAGCGCCAGGATCAGGTAGCCTCGCCAGTAAGTTCTGAAGTAGTTCAGGCGCTCAGTCTTGACAAATTTGTATCGGTAGAGGACATCCAGGGTTAGTTTGAACAAGACGACCAAACCACCGACAATCAGGAGTAGAATGAGAAACCATATGAGTCCTGTCATGAATGCGTTGGAAGCCGGGATACCTTCTTCCGACAGGGTGCCAGCGAATCCGGAATAATTGCCTGGAAGCGGAAGACCAGCTCTGACGGGGTTGCCATACCATTTGAAGCCGGTTGTGGCGTTAGCAAGGTCGTCTCGCTTAGAGAGCATTTGTTCAAGCTTATGGGAACGAAGAGACCGGATTTCACTTGGAGCAAGACGGCGAGAGATCTTGTTGACGTCGAGGCCACGACGGTAGATCTTACTGACATCGTAGCCACCGCCGACGTTGGTAGCATCGGTTCCAGCACCTGCAGCACCGAGTACGGATGTTTTCCCGCGCTTGTTTCCCACCAGCTTGTCGATTGAATCCTGCATACTGCTAACATAGATCATTCCCGCGGCCCAGGAGAAATTACTCCAAAATGCAACGAGGACACTAGGCCAATTCATGGAGAGGGCTCCTGTATAGTAGATGTGGTGCCAGACTGCGAAGACGACCATGACCGAGAGTGAATGAGCATAATGCTTTCTCATAGTCGGAATGTTGTCTCCATAGACGGCAGTAGCAAAGGATGCCACAATAGCTACAGCAGTGAAGATTCCAAGAATCGAACCAACCGCAGCTGGTTGAGAGAAGGTTGCTCCGTTTGTGATCTTGGCAGTATAACAAGCAACTTCTGATTGCGTCTCATTTGCAAAAACGCGCAGGATTGCCTGGCCTTCGAAGTCGGGGATTGTGTAGGCAATAGATGGGACGTTGTCAATGTCCTGCAAGCCAAGGGGAATGATACCGGCGGTAGAGATCGGTACGCCGGCGGCCACAGGACATAGACTGAGCATATTCGTGCCGCATGGGTCGAAGACCAGTTCGAAGCGACTCTCGCCGTAGGCATACACGCCGATGTAGATCATAACGGCTTGGCTCGTCAAATTTGTGCTACCACCGAAGTGGAAAGTGGCCGTTAAGTTGTCATTGTAGAAGGATGCATCGAAGCGCGTAAAGTCGATGAGACTGTCACCGAGGCAATCGCCGAAGTCCTGAGTGTACAGAGCCGGTTTTCTGTTGTCCGGTAGGTAGACGATGTCTCCATTGGGCTCTTGGAATTTCCAGATTTGTTCTGTGATTTCTTCTGCAGAGACAACTGAGAAAAGTGCCGACAATATCACCAAACAGTGAGCTAGCACCACCCGGAATGGCACGGGTGCCATTGCGCTTGAATTAAAGGTATATCGAGGGCTGAAAGAAGTAATTAGAGATTATTTGAAGTCGAAGTTTTAGGTGACGACGAAGGAGGAGTAAGTGGAGGGTGTGGTAGGGCGTGTTTGATAGCGATCGGTACGGTGAACGAAGGCGGCGTTGTGTTTCGGGCAACGGGCGTCAAAACGCTTGAAAGCGGATGGTATCGGTGATGTAGGCAAACGTATGAAGTGTCGCCGAATGATAGGATATCGCAATCCAGTCGCTTAGACGTGGTTTCGAATTATCCGGCTCGTCGCGGGTGCCCCCGGTTGCTCTCAAGGCCGTTCTCCAAACGATGCACGCGTGTTTACAAGACCGGGCGAGCTCATCCTGGGCGATTGTGCAGTTCGGAGCAAGTGTCAGCCGGTATGGAACTGCGGAGGACGACGAAGAGGGTTGGGATTGAATGAGAGGAGAATTGGAGTGGTAGTGAGGGAATGGGCACGATATGAAGCGAAAGTTGGCACGGTAGCTCGAGCTTTCTTGCGCACATGGGTGCCGCTTTGGGCAGGAGTACACTAACGAAGTACCGCGAATGGTAGAGTAAGGAATGCTACGCTAGATGCGCTTTGCTGGCCCAACAAGAGAGCGCTACCCGTAATGGCGCTGCACAAGTGCTATGCAACCTCTCTGACGGCAAGCCAGCCACTGTCTTTCATTGAAACACGTACACCAATTGCCTCAAACGTGTGTCTTTCTGTGCACTGACTCCGGCCCATCGACGCTTGCCGTATCGAATTTATTTATCGCTCTCTCAATCCCTTCCCCCATGGTTGACGCTGTCCGGCTCGCACGCTTCCCCGAGCTTCAATACAAACGCCCATCTCACTACCTACGATCGCAAAAAAGAAAGTAATTTGGAAATTAGCAGGAAATCGTTGTAGCGGCTTACGAGGCAATGAAGGACATGGCATGGAACATTCGTAAAAACGGCGGGACGCCACAGAGGTCAGCCATCTCGTTCTTCCCGTCCCTCCGACTCCGAGACACACACACACGCACACAAAGAGCACGGACACACCCGATCAAACTCCCAGGCCTGTTTGCTACTGCTTCCACTGCTTTCGTCCATCCTTCCCCAGGATCCGAAGTTTGTTAGTCGAAATGGCACTTCAGAGCGTCATTATACGCGTGTCCCCATCCACCTCAATGCCGCAGTCCTTGCAGCTTTGTGGTACTCAAGCACTTCGTATTCGTTGCTGACAAAAATGCTTTGCCGCCCATTGGGACCCACCCAACGCTCAGACTTCTCTCGCTTTGGCTTCGCACCAGCCAACAGAATGTCCACTGGTAGTTTGGAAAGGTAGAGTCGCACATTGACTCATATTACGACAGCTAGACAAGCCTCCGTCAAAGAATAATCGCTTCGGATGAGCTCTTTGCGATCGCGCTAAGCTATGGACCTTCTGACTTTATCATCTGCAGCTTGAAAAGCTCAACGAATCCGCGATCTGCTGACGAGCGAATAGTGTCTTCTGTGGAGCAGCCTTGGACACACGATGCCAGGCGCACTTACTCCCACCAGCCTTCTTACTTTTCTATGATGATGCAACGACGCATAATGAACAGAGGACATTAGCCCATGTTCTGGCCGAATGGACTTGAGCGCTAGTCCCGACCTCCAAATTCACGTTGCGTGACGACCAGCAATGCCGTATAAGTAGATATAACACTAGTAGCGTTTACATCAATTATAAGCCTTTCCAAATTTTTGACGGAAGCAGAGGGAGGCTTTTATAATATCCCATTCGTAAGACTTGGAAACAGTTCCAGACGCTGGATTCGTACTGTATGAAGTGGCATATCCTGCTACTAACAGAACAACGCCAATCGACTAAGGACTAACTGTATTTGGGATATGCAAAGCTGAAGGAACCGAGGAAATGACAGTAGGCAAATTGGACATATGCATGGTGAAGGTGTGGACAAGTACTGACGGAATCAGTGAACACTGCTGCCAAAGACGCAATGAAGCAGGAATCACCGCAGGTGAAGCGTTAGTCTACGCAGAGGCAGCAATTCGCAAGAATATCAGACTCTTAAATCACAGTAAAACTTCTTCCATCTTATCAATTGAAGTCTATTTGCACAAATGCTATCAAAATAGTATTCACAGAGATGCCTTTCGCTGCATCAAAGCCATCGTCAACCTCCCATCTACAGCAACGAGAAGTCTCCAAACTTCTCCTATAGCAATAGTTAGCATTGATTCCCATTTGAACACAGGGGAGAACCAAAAGGCAAAACGCACCTTGTACCCGGGAACATCCCATCTACCCTGGCTGACAAGCATCTCGGTTCTCTTGTCGATGTCGGGCCTGGCCGCCGCAACCTCATCAACCGTGATATCCTCAAATGGCCGCGCCTCCTCAATGTTCTTCAGTGTCTTCTCGAGATCTTTGATCTCCTGGTCGACGACGCCCTTGGTTTCCTCGGCCGACTTGACAGCCTGCGCCTCGAACGCTTCAATCGCCTTAATCTGGCGTCCCACGTCGTACGTCTGCGGCTTGAACGCCTTGAACTGCTTCTCGATCTCGTCGACGATAGTCACGTTCTTCAGCACGCTGCGGTAATGCGCGAAGTCCACCGATGTGGGCTGCTCCGTGAGGATCTGCACTTTTCGGCGTGCATCGTCGTTGCGCTTCTTGAATGCCTGGAGGGCTGTTGCCGTGCTACCTTTGAGACCTAGTTGTGTGCCAAGCTTGGTCCAGTCGAGTTTGAGGGCTGCGCTGCGCTGTTTAGGAGAGAAGTTGTTAGTTTTGATCCCGTTGACGATAGAGCGTACCGTCGCCATTGACGCCTCAATGCCATCAAATGGAGCTTAAATCGCATTGAGGAGAAAGGTATAACTTACTCCGATGGCCATTTTGACTGATACGGACGTTGCGCTGGTGAATGTAGCAGCTTTGGGAGGATGCAACTTGATGCTTTGTCTTCTCCAATCTCGCGAGAGTTCCCGAGAGCCTTGGCATCGAGAGCGAATTTTCATCACGTGACTTTAATGGCCATGATACAGGCAATGTTAGCAGTACAAAGTGCAATTGACGGGTGAGATTTATAGATTTGATGGTTTATGTTCTGGTATGAAATGCACAAAGGCCTGGTCTGGCCTTTGTTCCGGGTTTCCCTTTCGAGCGACTATCAACTATTGGGTACACACGATACTGAGCGTAGACCAGCTTTTCTGTGCAAACGCCATGCCACCAAGCTAGATGAAGCTTACAAAGACCTCGTCGAGTCCGGCTACATGCTCAACGCCATGATAGAATTGACAATGTCGTTGTCATTTTCCTTCAAAGCCTTGACAGCTTTCTTCCTTGACACACTCGCCTGCTGCATGACCAGCTCGATGTCCTTGCTCTCCAGACCAGTTTCGTCAACCTCCTCGCCATCATCTTCTTCCTCTTCCTCCTTCTTGGTCTCGCTAGTGTCAATGGCCTTGCCCTTGCCGTGATCGTGGCCGGCGTGCTCGGCGGCTTCGCTAGCAGCGAGCTGTTGAGCGGCGGTCGCTTGCGCTTGCGAGTTGAGGTCTTCAATCTTGGCTTCGCCGAAGATGCTAAAAGCTAGTTAATACAGGAACACTGCAAAAGGCGGCAAAGTTTTTCGTACATCCAGGTGTTGCTTGACGGAGACTTGTACACATCTGGCTGGTTGATGACGAAGAGAATCTATGAAGGGAAATGTTAGCTTTGCAGCCATATAGATCGTACATTTGCTCTTTCTCCTTGCTGGATCGAGAACTTTCAGATTTGGAAGTAGTCGTTCCAAGGCTAGGTTTCGAGCAAAGGCGAATTGTTGTCGGAGAGTTGAGCATACATTCTTCGGCCTCCTAAGCGTGACTCTGGTGATGCCCTCGACATGCTTCAAGCCGAGCTTCGCGATCGCCTTCCTAGCCTTCTTCTCATTGCGAGAATGCACCTGAACTGTTGAGCCTGCAGGAATGGTAGCATCTCCCACCTCATCCGAGTCAGAGCTGTCCTCTGCGTCCTCGACCTCGGCGGTCTTCTTCTCTGGCTCGTCAGGGAGCTCTTCAATCCGTGGGTTCGACATGGTGAGAAGAGGGTTGGTGTGTGGATGAGGGAAAGTTGAGCTCCGAATTGAACTTCAATGGTCGTGTGGGAGCAGAGTGGGCAGCTAAAATTTACGCGAGGTTTATCCAGCTCTAGGAAATTCACAATTCGCACTGGTTGCAAATGCAGACAACTAGCGAACAAAGCCAAAGTCAGGGAGGAACGAATGCCTCGATTTAGAGGTCAAATCAATGTATTTGTTTAATTGGATGCAAATCACAAGAAGCCGTCCGAGGCGCAGTGACGCAGCTTTACATTGCTCCAACGCCGTCCCGTCCTGCAATCAATAGAGAATGCAGTATGCTGTGAAAAGTCTCGATAGTTCCCGCTCAGATCTTGAGCAAATCCAGCAGCTAACCCATTCCGTTCAGAGATGTCTATGCCAATCCTTGTCGCCTTCAAGCAGAAGCCTTGATCTTGGCCAGAGCCTTCTTCTCTTCATACCGCACCTGCTTCTTCAATCGCATAACCTTAAATCGTTCAAAGTCGTTGAGTGCCCTCCTTTTCGCGCTCTTGCTCCGGTTCTTCGCAAACACACCTTCCTCCCACTTCTTTTCCACCTCGAAGTCATCCCACTTCTTCTTCAATGGACCATGACCGATGGCGCGAGGAAGCTTCTCGATAATGATGGGAGTGAGTGCCAGATTTGCAAGTGCTGCTGAATGACGTGGGACTGCTTTGCCTTCCTCTTCTGATGGTCCATCTACGAGGACGCGCTTGTGGTCGACGATCTCGACAATGACTGCTATCCGTCCTTCGTAGGGGCTAGGTTTGGAGAAGAGAACAACGCGGCCGACCTCTACCAATCGCCAGCTGGAAATATGTGTTAGCATCGAGTTGCCTTCTCAGATGAAATATGAGGATCGTGAACGAACCGGCTGGCGACGATGTCTGCGTCACCCATTATGGTCGAATCGTCTATATGTCGTAAGTACGGTTTATGAAGAGAATTTTCTGAAGCCGCTTACATTCAGTGGAGAGATACGACTGCTGTGTGATGTCGATGAGTCGGTCGATGTCGAAGTTCACGGTGAAATGATTTCGTTCGCTTAATGTGTGCGCGTCACGTGTTGAGACTTGGCAAAAGGTTTTATTGCTGCGCGACCTGATTCGTCGAACTTGACGGCAAACAAAACTTCAAATTCTTTCAGAGATGCAGTGATCTCTGCCCAACTGCGAATGTTTGGTACGTAGTCTTCTCGCAAGCTATGGCACTGTGATGAAATAATTTGCGAATGACTCTAGGAGCCGGAAGTTCACGCCTGATCTTCGTCAACGGCACTGGGGCAATGATATTTCATTCTTAGAATTCTGATCCGCTTCAATCTACAGGAGAATTTCCTTCCACTCTTAGTTGCTGAGAGATTCTAACTATTGCCGGCAGGAAATTACGGTCAACGGTAGAGTAGAAGAATGGTCAATATGCTTTCCATTGACCAACTGATGCCGTAGTTGGTTCGAAAGTGCGCAAAGGTACGTCAATTTCCATATCCTTCATGAGTATGAAAGCCTTCAAGGATTAAGACACTTTTGCACTAGATAGTATCTGACCCTCAGGGGTATGATTCTTTTTTCACCAAGATCTCTGAGACACACTTCTGTCATTCTCATTTGCTTCAACACGTGTACATTTCCTTTGGGTACTAACACTTCTCTTGAGCAGAATATGGCCTTATGCTTCCTAATAGAAGGAAGATGGGGATTACCACGCTTACTTCAGCTCTCTATCCGTATTTTCTCATTTGCGTAATTGACCGAAGCCTACATGTGTTTAGTAAAGATTCAGAATATTACCGCGGGCACTGACGTAACAATTCGGGCCCCACTCAGTTCAGAACATCGATATATACTGGACTCTCTCTGGGGAGAGCTTGGAAGCTATGCGTAAAGTCATTAGATCCATGAAATTTATATCAGTCTTTTGCACGAGTCTTCTCTTCCATTTCTATGACCCACGATGGCATCCGCTCCCACCTCCAACACCAACATTCCACCACGCCCGATCAACCTCGCCATAATCGGCGGTGGTATCTCCGGCCTCGCGCTACTAATCGGCCTGCTCAAGCACACAAGTCCCACCCAAGTACGGCCGCACATCCACGAAGCCAACCTGTCGTTCCCAGAAATCGGCGCGGGTCTGTCGTTCACGCCCAACTGCATCCAGGCCATGAAACTCCTTGAGCCGCGCCTGTTCGCCGCATACTGGGATGCCGTGCTACCCAAGCCCACAGCCGCCGCCGCCGCCGGCACTCCGCCGAGAAAGCCCGAAATGTACTTCGTCACTGGCGTCGAAGGCCGAGACGGCAAGTTTCCGTGCTTCGAGCATATTTTTGAACTGAACATCGAGAAAGCTGGGGGCCCGGGCCTTCACAGGAAGGTGTTTCTGGAATTATTGACTCGATTGGTGCCGGGTGAGGGCAAGGATGACGTGAGGGGTCAGGGGCCCTACGTGAGCTTTGGGAAGAAGTTGCTTGCGATTGAGGAGCTAGAGACTGATGCAGGAGTGGATTTGAAATTCGGAGATGGAAGCACAGTGCATGCGGATGCAGTGATTGGGTGCGATGGGATCAAAGGACTCACGAGAAAGATTGTGCTTGAGAGAAATGGAGAGCCTGAAGCTGTGGAGCCAAAGTTTTCCGGAAAGTTTTGCTGTCGCGGGCTGATCCTATTAAAAGATCCAAAAGCGAAAGAGGAAATACCGGAAGAGATTCGGAGGAATAATATATTCCAATTTGCGTACGGAGCGCACCTCTTCGCGTATCCCGTCATGAATGGAGAGCTTCTCAACGTTGTCGCCACTCACAAAACAGACGACGGGACCTGGAAACACGGAAAGTGGGTAATTCCGGCGTCGAGGGAGAGACTGGAAGCAGATATGGACATTTGGGGGTCTCCAGGGCGCGCAATTCTGGCAAATATGCAAGACCCTGATGCGTGGGCGCTGTTTGAGGCTCAGAGATGCAATATTTTCTATAGGAACGGCAAGTTATGTCTAATGGGAGACTCCGCACACGCCACAACACCACATCAAGGTGCTGGTGTGAGCCAATGTATAGAGGATGCTTTGGTGTTGAGTACCCTATTTGGTATCATTGAAAGAGAAGTCTAGCACGAGCTGGAGAAGGTGTTCGTCGCATACGATAGAGTGAGGCGACGGCGAAGTCAGAAAGTAGTGGAGACGAGTAATAGCATGAGTGCGATTGCAAGCCTTGAGGGTGAAGGAGTTGGAGATGATATCGAAGCTGTCAAAGAAAACTTAAAGACGAGACTTGGCTGGTTACGGCATGCTGACCTAGAAGAGCATGTGGAAGAGGCAAAGCGCATGTATCGAAGCGAATAAACAACTTTCGATGTGGCCTTTGCGTTTCGGTATGGCATGCTGATTTCTTTCGACTTGGCTCCACAATGAAGCTCGCCTTTACGTCTAGGTATTAACGCGCAATTAGCTTCCATTCATTCACGATTTCCTTCATACAAAATTCACCACTTACTGGTTGGCAGTAGTACCCCCTGTTGCAGCTAAGAAAGCCGTCGCTAAATAGACTTGATTCGTCATCTTTCCTGCACTGGAAGTTCTGTTGGCCATTGAATCCAGTCCCTGCGACCTCCGTAAACTTGGCCTGCTGGTTCATTGCACTGGCGACGAATACCTCGCCGGTAAGGGGGAAAATGCCATAGTGCTGGAAGTTTTCGGCTTGAAAAGCTAATGGACCGGGTTCCACAATAGCAATGTTTTGGGCTTCAGGAGGCTGATTGCCATTAGGAGCCGAGTCGTAGTAGATTATGCCTAAGGGAGAGGTCAGCGAAAGTGAGCGAATTCTTGCTCTCGTTGGTATGTGATCGTACCGGCAAACGGATAGGCGGTTCTCTGTTGAGTGGCATGGCAGTCACAGAGATACACAATACCAGCACACGCCGTTGAAAGGAGTGAGAGGAGGGCTACAAAAACGAAGAACACACTCATGATGATCTGTACTGCAAAGGCCAGTGTGAAATTCTAACACGGCTTTACGCTACGCGGCGGCGCAGCCTTTATGTACACACAGAAATGTGCTAGCTCATAGCCCCTACGCTGAAGAGTATACGAGTACGATCTCCCATTATAGACTATCTTACGTGACCAAGCTCTTAAAAGCACTTCATTCGGTCGCTGTGTGGGATTAATTGAGATCCGTAAGGAGCACCTTCACGTATCTAGAAGGTGAGATGGCGTCTGACAGCTTACCTATTAACGGTCTGATTCGACTCTGTGCTCCTTAAAGTCAGGCACCAGTTTCGCACAATAGTGCAAGCCACGGCTTATGGAAGGATCTCTGAGTCTGGTGATGCTCGGCGAACAGTTAGGTAGCGTTTCAAGTATGGAAAATGTCGATGGGCGCGATCTACTTCGTGTGAGATGCGCTTTAAGTGATACCAGATGATGGTCTCCATTAATTTCTCGGCTGATGCCTCTTTACCTCGGTCCTTTGGCTATTGTTTGGTCTATCAGGCGTATCATCACTAAATTAGGATGAAATCCGATTACACCTTCAGGTACCTTACCCGTACGTACATAAGCGCCGTTTGGACCAGTCTGATGGCAGGTGAACATCTGCTTCGGCCGGTTGGCTTCCCAGGCAATCCAACATCTCTCTCAATCACATAATGAAGAGCTTTTTCCCACTGTACCAAAAGGGCGCGCGCCCGCGTTATTCGGGAATGCTTTGCATATTTGTGCACTGGTTCTACACATAATCTCAGCCGCAGCAGCCCCCTTGTCAGACCCCTTGTCCCACCCTCGCGCTTTTAAACGTCTATAAAGCTCCACTCGCCCACTAGGTACTCACCACTATCTCCCTTTCTCTCTCTGCCCTCTTATTCCTTCTTCCCTAAGCCCGGACGTTCCCTCCTTCGAACCCTCTCGCCTCATTTTCGCGATCCACCTCTAGGTAGCAGGTACCGGAGGAAGTACGTATCTGGTACGTATACGGACCGGAATGAGTCCGGACATCTCTGTATTTAAGGCTATGAGAGCACAGGACTTAGAGAGCTAGTGATTACCTTGCTACCGAAGGAAGAGTACGTTGTGAAGCTAATACACCTATTCGTGGCTGGTCTGGAACTTCCATGTCGCCTCTTTGGACCTCCAATAAGCTCCTCTTACGGATACATCACTCACCCAAAACATGGCCGATTTTTTAAAAATTGTTGTACATATTATCCTAGGCAGCATACTGCCTACCAGGTAAATAACGACCGTACAACAGCTACCTTATCCTGTGTCCATACATCCCAGAAACCCAGACGCGCTCCCTCGGGTTTCAGTGTACATTGCACAAATCATGTCTTCGTTATCAATTTCCTCTGGTGCGGCATTCATCCCCGCAGAAACAATAGCAGCTATTCCTCCCATGACAATAGCATAATTAGTGGCTACCCGTATGCGCCTGAAATATTTCGCTCGTACATTACCATCGTCCATCAAGCTAAGACGGTAGCAGCGAATTGGAAGAAAGATCGGGCATATGACAATAAGAAGGAAGAAAACTGCTCCAGCAATCCAGCTTATTCGCGCCAACCAGTCACCCAGCGTAAAATAGTAGACCACTTGGTCACCGGAAACAAGAATAACGGAATCGTTGGCGTCGCCACGAAGTACCCAGCCGAGGGTCCCATTGATAGTGTAGAGGAGTAGGCCTAGGCTGCCAATGGAAATGCCAAGGTAGCTCAATATCCGAGCTGTGATGCCGGCGTGAAATTGGAAAGACCCGGAAAGAAGCGTTCCCAATGTAATAGCTGTTCCCACCGAAGGTATTGTCACCTTGGACTCCGCGATATCCATGACTTGGTAAACGAGCGCTCCAACAGCACGGATCAAGCCTATATCCCACAAGACCCCTTTGACCCAGGAAGGATTGGTAGGGAGGCCCGTTTCGGGATCCGTAGCGCTCCATGCCATGCCGCTCCGCAAGGCTATGACATATGAAAGAATGGCCTGCCCAGTGACTATCGGCCAAGGGGTCCGTATGATTTTAATAACGGTTGCGGAGCTATCCTCATCCTCATCCTCACATGTGGAGTTGACCTCTGCTACTCTTCGTTGTATTGTGTTTGGGATTGAAGGGAGGTGAAGCCGGCTCGGAACAGTGACACGGTTGTTGCCTTCGGAAGTGGATTTTATTATGTTCTTCGAATACACTTTGCTGCCGGAAGCACATCAGTTGATATAATTCTTAGACGTGATACTGCCGGCGCAAACCACCAGACATTATCATACCCTTTAACTTGTTTTAGCACGTCTCCAATGTTACCCGTTATAAGATGACGCGGCTGAATAGAATCAATGATTGGTGACGTAGAGGAGATGGATAGAAGGACAGCGATAATACACATGTGGATTAATCGCAACATCATGAAGAGTGCGCAATTTGATGTGCTTTCCGAGTACAGGGAGAATATGATAATGGCGGCACAAGGTGGCACAAGGTGGCACAAGGGGAGAAATTCCCAAGTGCAGTGGGAGCTCCTAACTTTTCAGTTTGAAGAAAAGCCCTCATAGCAGCTACGAGGCGCTGCGGTCTCAAAATGTGTTGGACGCTGTGTACGCCTTGTGGTGTAGCTACTTGGCAATAATTGGCAGCTCTGCAAGCCTCGTTCACCTCTGACGTGCTGTTGCATATTCGGCGTTTCGGCTGAAAAGCCTGGCTGGTGAGTAGCCGGCAAGCCCCAAGATTCAGCGCCTTCAAGGCGAAGAAGACATCGAAGCTGGATTTTTCGATATTGCGTTGCGACGCTGCGAGTCTGGGTAGGATACTAGGGGAGCGAAAGGGTTGATGCCGCCTAAAGCGGCGGCAAAACCCGCCAGATCCCGCGGTCGAAACTGCGACACTCGGTTTTATTATAGTTATAAGGTAACTACCCAAGGCAGGTTACTGAAGATTCGTGAGAAGTAGTAGAAAGACGCCACCCGTACCCTTGCTGCCGCTTTTGAAGACTTTGGTTCCTCCACCAGAAATCGAAGCCTTGATCAGGTTCTATTGTGCCGCACTTTAGGCGGAAATTAATCTGCCATCGAAGTTTGCTTAGAGGGGAATGGCTAATGTATGCGGTGCGGTAATGGCGATATCATGTAGACAGGTCCTTTCTAAGTTCAACTGCGGGTTGAGCTCAATCCTTTTTATCGTAATAGAGACTGGTTTAACAGCAGGTGTCACCGCAGAAATTACGTGATCACGCTAAGAGGTACTCCGTATTGCTGTGAAGGTGATGATCACATTATGGACCTTTCAGTGCCTCTAAATGGGTATAACAAGCCTACGTCGCTCCTTCTAAGCTGGAGAGAGGCATAAGACCTCAATTCCACTTCTCGTACGCTCACAGAGTTGCTCTTACAACTCACGTGAATTTTACGCTAAACCCATTTTGTCCGCGGGGATAGCCGCCGTTAAGCAAGGCCACTCCGATAATTATTCTCCACAACCTCAACTCTCAAGACGATAATCAAGAATTGAAACAAGACGTTTCTCCACGAGACTCTCAATTAAGTTACCGAGCTGAATTATAATATCAAGTTCCTTCTTTGACGTTTTAGCAACACTATGACGTCCGGGGAAGCAACTCAGGCTTCTGTGAAGCGCAAGAGAAGTCGAAGGTCTGCTCGACCCACGAAATCAACACGCAAAGCGAAAACCCTGTCATACCTCGAAGCTTTACCTCCTGAAATCCTCCAGCCGATTTTCTTCTACTCGGAAAATGTGGAACTTACCCAGACATCCACTACCATACTTCGAAAGCTCTCTTACAGCGGCGCTTATGAAGAAATCTGCAAGAGACTCCTCTTCTCTTGGGAGAGCAGCCTTGAAGGAACGCAAACCACGAGCTGTGCCAAGTCACGTTGGTCCTACTATGACCACCAGAAAGCAAAGAGCCTGGAAGATCCGGTGGTTCTGAACGCAGTAACGCGCCTTATGAATAGCAGATTCTTCACGTGGACTTACTTTTATCGCTTAATGCACCAGCAATTGGACGAGAGTTTTTGGGGCAGGAGATCGAAATCGAATTGGCAGGCTCAGTTTCAACAGGTATTGCAAAGAACGGTATATGATCGTGTTGATGAAGGTCTTAAGATCCATCGGCACCTGCCACAAATCTGGAACCTGCTCTGGATCGATGATGTTGACAATAAATGGAACGTTTTCGATGCCCTCTGGCATATACCCATGCCCAGAATGCATGCTGAAGTTCCCGATAAGCTTTTAAAGGCTCCTTTCACTCCCGAAAAGGCTCTATTGTTACATGTACTGCTCCACAAATTCAGGTTCAAACTAGGTCAGCCAACTCGCACGAATCTCGCTATACAGGCCGCCATTCTAGGGAACGCGCACCAACTGGTCTGGATTCTAACCCTCGGTATGCAGGAGACCCTTGACTTCAACCAGCTCCTCCAAGTAGCTGTTGTTGAGGCAGGCTGCGATCCGTTAATGGTATATATGATCTTGGCATTGCATTACCACTTGATTGCCGGGAATCACGGGCCTGTAACAGATCAGCCTTTGCTGAGGCCGGCCATTTGGAACTGGGCGGAACGAGAATCCATGAACAAGAACTGGAAGGGCGAATGGCTCGAGCTGAGTCTGGAGCGCGCTAGCTTCGTTCGGCGCGGTCCAATATCACCGGATGTCTATCTGGCGACGGATCCGAAGCAGAGAAGGGGGTTGTTCGTACCACAGGCTTTGCAATGATCTCTAAAGTTGTCGCACATGCTCTCGATGTCAATGATCCATCCCTGGAGCATTCAAAAAGTTCATAATATAGATATTTGTTAACGTGCATCCCTGGGTGGAGAGACGCACGCCGTCGCGAGACAGATTCGCACTTTAGACCTTTTAAAAATCTCCCTCGCAAGCTTATGAAGATACAGTCAATTTGCCACTGTTCTCCAGCCGTTTCTCCCTCAAGACACCAGTCTGCAACGACAAAATTACCGCAGTCGGTCATGCTGTCGATCATTCCGTCGATGGCGTCGAGAGCTGCTTCAGCTATGCCCCCCTGCTCAATCACGACTATCCACATATCTTCGAATTTCGGAGGCATAGAATGATAGTCTCATCATGGGAGAATATGGCTCCAAGCCTTGAAGGCGACTCTGACCTGAGGAACACACATTCCGGGAGTTTCGCTCAGGAAGCGGCGTCGATGTTTTAGCGCGCCTACATTATCCGGTATTTAACCGTATTATATTCGACGCTATCATACTTTTAGATTAGCCTTCTACGACTGTGGCGCATAACAGTTGTCCACGACCACGTGCCCGGTTTCCATGACTGCCAATGAGCAGGCACTTCGGAGAGCTTCAGCTCTGCATGAAAGTGAATGCTTTGTGAACCAGCAGGAAAGCAGGTACATCGATTAGCTTGCTGATGCTGATCAGCCCGCCGCTCTTATGATCTTTAGATGCGCCGTACAGAGCGGCCGCAGCAGAGTGGCAGCCTTCGCATAGGTCAAGTCCACTCAGCTTCAGCGCAGCACTTTCAGCCTCATCCGCCCAATTAACATCCGAGCAGGAGACGAGGCCTTCTAGACACTCTCCCCTCTTGCCGAACCTTTCGAGGTATCATTCTACTATGTTCTAAAGCGCTCACGCAATCTCTCGACTCCGCGGTCGGAGTCAACTACCGATCGTCTTTAACAGACTGCCCTCCAAAGCCTCGCGATGCCTTCGTAATAATGCGCCTCTTAGAATGTCTACCGAACGGAGACTTCTTAACCAAGGAGTTCCTTGATAACGCGATCCCTCAGTATGCCATCCTCTCGCACACCTGGGGAGATGAGAGTCAAGAGTTGACCTTTGAAGACATGATCGGCGGTTTAGGTCGGCACAAGATGGGATATGAGAAGATCCGGTTCTGTGGAGAACAAGCAAAACTGGATGGATTGCAATACTTTTGGATTGACACATGTTGCATCAACAAGTCAAACCACGCCGAGCTCTCACAAGCCATCAGCTCTATGTTCCGCTGGTATCGCAACGCAACTCAATGCTACGTCTTCCTATCAGATGTGTCTTTCCCTACCTTTAGTACCGACGATGAGTTCAATCCACAGTCGTGGGACTCCGAATTTTGGAAAAGCAGATGGTTCACTCGGGGTTGGACTGTCCAAGAGCTTCTTGCCCCCTCCTCGGTGATATTCTTTTCCCGCGAACGCAAGAGGCTGGGTGATAAATGTTCGCTGAAACAACAAATCCACGAGATAACGCGTATTCCTGAGCTAGCGCTTCAGGGGACTCCATTATCTCAATTCAGTGTGGATGAACGGCTTCTGTGGATAGAACGCCGCCAAACAAAGCTCGAAGAAGATAAAGTGTACTCATTACTAGGGATCTTCGACGTCGAAATGCCCCTTTTCTACGGCGAAGGTGTAGCGAACGCATTCAGCCGGCTCCGAGAGGTGATCGACAAGCGGGAGAAATGTATCCAAGACTTACGTCTCACCGATCCCCGTGACCATAAGAAGCGCATTGAAGACATCAAGGGTGGCTTGCTGGAAGACTCGTGCCACTGGATCCTTGAGAATTCCGATTTCCAACAATGGCTTAATGATCGGCAGAGCCGACTGCTATGGATCAAGGGCGATCCTGGCAAGGGTAAGACGATGCTGCTTTGCGGCATTATCAACGAGCTAAACAAGTCGACCTTCAAGACGACTCTTCTATCTTACTTTTTCTGCGTGGCCACTGACTCTCGAATCAACAACGCCACGGCCGTTCTGCGAGGCCTGATATTTATGCTCGTCTCTCAGCAGCCATCGCTCGTCTCGCACATCCGGAAGAAGTACGATCACGCAGGTAAAGCCCTCTTTGAGGACTCGAATGCCTGGTTTGCCTTGTCCGATATGTTTACCGACATCCTGCAGGACCAGAACTTGGATAGCACCTACTTGATCATCGATGCACTTGACGAATGTGTGGCAGCAGACTTGCCAAAACTGTTAGACTTCATCGCAAAGAAGTCGTCGATATCTCCTCGAGTCAAATGGCTCGTCTCCAGTCGCAACTGGCCGAGTATTGAGAAGCATCTCGACGCTGCGAGACTGTGTCTTGAGCTTAATGAAGAGTCCGTCTCCGCTGCTGTTGCGACATACATCCAGTTTAAGGTTGATTGGCTAGCGAAGCGAAACAGGTACGGCAGCGATACACGAGACTTTGCCGAACGCTACTTATCCCTAAACGCCAACGGCACTTTTCTCTGGGTGGCCTTGGTCTGCCAAGAACTCTCCGATACTCCTAGATGGAAGGCTCAGCAAAAGTTGACAGAGTTCGCGCCCGGACTCGGTGCCCTCTATAGGCGGATGCTAGACCAAATTAGGGATTCAGACGATGCTGAACTCTGCACGCGTATCCTTGCTGCTGTCTCGGCTGTTTACCGACCTCTCATGTTGGACGAGCTGGCGTCCGTCGTCGACATGCCCTACGGTGTCTCTGGCGACTACGAAGCTCTATCGGAAATTATAGGGCGTTGTGGCTCTTTTCTCACGCTCCGAGAACGCACCATCTCGTTCGTTCATCAGTCAGCAAAGGACTTTTTAGTCGAAAAGGCATACAGCGAGATCTATCCTTCTGGGATTGAACATGAACATTACAACATCTTCTCGCGATCTCTACGGGTCATGTCCGAGAAACTAGAATGCGACGTCTACGGCCTAGGTGCTCCTGGAATTTCTATTGACCAAGTCAAGCAACCCGCTTCAGATCCACTATGTCCAGCACGATACTCGAGTCTCTACTGGGTCGAGCATCTTCAGAAGGCCGGCGTTCGACTTCAAGACAACGACCAAATCAATCGGTTTCTACAGACTCATTTTCTTCATTGGCTCGAGGCCCTTAGCTGGATGCGGAGGATGTCTGAGGGGATCCTCGCCATTGGAACTCTAGAGTCTATTGCTCTTGTAAGCCTACTTCTAGCACGTCAAGAGCATGCAACTAATCCGTCGTCTAGACTTGTGACTGTCCCCAGCTGTACGAATTTATTCACGATATGAAGCGATTCGCCCTCTATAGCCGACCAGCGATCGAGCAGACTCCTCTACAAACATACTGTAGCGCACTCATTTTTGCACCGGACAAGAGCATGGTGAGGAAGCAGTTCAAAGATAGGATACCTAAGTGGATGAAAAGATTGCCTAACGTCCAAGAAGACTGGAGCGCTTTGCTACAGATACTCGAGGGTCATACGCGGTGGGTCACGTCGGTCGCGTTCTCGCCCGACGGCGCGCTGCTGGCGTCGGCTTCACGGGACAACACGGTCCGGGTCTGGGACGCGGCCACGGGCGCAGCAGTCAAGACGCTCGAGGGTCATACGCAGGAGGTCACGTCGGTCGCGTTCTCGCCCGACGGCGCGCTGCTGGCGTCGGCTTCATGGGACAACACGGTCCGGGTCTGGGACGCGGCCACGGGCGCAGCAGTCAAGACGCTCGAGGGTCATACGCAGGGGGTCACGTCGGTCGCGTTCTCGCCCGACGGCGCGCTGCTGGCGTCGGCTTCAGCGGACAACACGGTCCGGGTCTGGGACGCGGCCACGGGCGCAGCAGTCAAGACGCTCGAGGGTCATACGCAGGAGGTCACGTCGGTCGCGTTCTCGCCCGACGG
>Ga0335072_10000385_pt1 | contig 89611 bp, 69 predicted proteins | sample Lox_Sample_21_FD_206725 | JGI IMG/M metagenome (GOLD analysis project Ga0335072, IMG submission 206725) | Soil microbial communities from Loxahatchee National Wildlife Refuge, Florida, United States - Lox_Sample_2.1 | ecosystem: Environmental > Terrestrial > Soil > Wetlands | place: USA... | reverse complement strand
TTGCACGCATCTCGAAATGACGGTCACTCGTTGTAGTTCCTTCTGACTCAACGTGAATGTCTCCTGTCCCATGGGGTGACATTTTCACGTTGCCGTTAAGGGGTGACAGAATTATGGAGCTAAGACAGACGCGATGCGCCTGTCTTGACAAACTATTACATTAGACATATTCTAGTCCGGCTCATGGACGCCGAGGCGATCAAGAGGTCCCTGGAGGATAGCGGGTTGCGATGCACCCCGCAGCGCTATGCGGTGATGGCCTTCTTGATGCAGCAGAACAGCCACCCTACAGCCGCAGAAATTTTCGAAGCTGTGAATCGTGTGGATCCGCGTTCTTCAAAAGCCACCACGTACAACAATCTCCGGGATTTGGTACAGGCGGGCTTGGTGCGCGAAGTCGCCGTCGAGGGCCGCGCGGCGCGATTCGACGCGAAAGGTATGCGACATCACCACTTCATCTGCGACCGCTGCGGGAATGTGGAGGACGTGAAGTGGTATGACGTGCCGAGGCCTGCGTCGCGCAGTCTCGGCAAGCGGGTTCTTCGCGAATGCGAACTCATTTTCCGGGGACTCTGCACGAAGTGCGCTCCGCGGCGCGTTTCCCGGTAGGCAGCTCATTCGATACCGCATGAATGGCGCCCCGCGGCGAGGGCGCGGTCGCAGGATGTTCCAGAAGCGGCAGAGCCATGGCGAGTTCACAGTTCGCCACAGTTTTTTTGACTAAATTCTCGACCAACCGAAAGGAAGGAGCAAACCGTGTCAACTGAAGCCAAGTGCCCGTTCGCGGGCGCAGCCCCCGCACCGACAAACCGTGACTGGTGGCCGAAGCAATTGAACATTCAGATTCTTCACCAGCATTCCAACCTGTCTAATCCGATGGGTGAGGAGTTCGACTACGCGAAGGAATTTAAGACCCTCGACCTGAACGCCGTGATCAAAGACCTTCACGCCTTGATGACCGACTCGCAGGACTGGTGGCCGGCCGACTTCGGCCACTACGGCGGGCTCTTCATTCGCATGGCATGGCACAGCGCGGGAACGTATCGCATCGGCGATGGCCGCGGCGGCGCCGGCGCCGGACAACAACGCTTTGCGCCGCTGAATAGCTGGCCGGACAACGCGAACCTCGACAAGGCGCGCCGTCTGCTTTGGCCGATCAAGCAGAAATACGGGCGAAAAATCTCGTGGGCCGACTTGATGATCCTCGCGGGCAACGTCGCACTTGAATCGATGGGTTTTAAGACGTTCGGTTTTGGCGGCGGGCGCGCGGATGTGTGGGAGCCTCAAGAAGACGTCTTCTGGGGGCCCGAAGGCAAGTGGCTGGCCGACGAACGCTACAGCGGCGACCGCGATCTTCAGAATCCACTCGCGGCCGTGCAAATGGGCCTGATCTACGTGAATCCGGAAGGGCCGAACGGCAAGCCCGATCCCGTGGCGGCTGCCAGGGATATTCGCGAGACCTTTCGCCGGATGGCCATGAACGACGAAGAAACGGTGGCGCTGATCGCCGGCGGCCACACGTTCGGCAAGACGCACGGAGCCGGCGATACGGCGCTAGTGGGCCCGGAACCCGAGGCTGCCCTGATCGAAGAGCAGGGCCTTGGCTGGAAGAGCCGTCACGGCACAGGCATCGGCAAAGACGCAATCACCGGCGGCCCGGAAGTCACCTGGAGCCAGACGCCGACGAAGTGGAGCAACAACTTCTTCGCGAACCTGTTTGGCAACGAGTGGGAGCTCACGAAGAGTCCGGCCGGCGCTTATCAATGGAAAGCCAAAAACGGGGCCACGCCAATCCCCGATGCCTTCGACCCCTCGAAGCATCACGCGCCGACGATGCTCACCACGGACCTCTCTTTGCGCGTCGATCCGGCCTACGAGAAGATTTCGCGGCGCTTCTACGAGCATCCCGATCAGTTTGCCGATGCATTTGCCCGCGCGTGGTTCAAGCTAACGCACCGCGACATGGGCCCGATCGTGCGCTATCTCGGCCCGCTCGTCCCGAAGGAGACACTGCCCTGGCAAGACCCGATCCCCGCGGTAAATCATCCGCTGATCGGGGAGCAGGACGTTGCAGCCCTGAAGGCGAAAATCCTCGCATCCGGGCTCTCCGTTTCGCAGCTGGTTTCGACGGCATGGGCCTCGGCCTCGACCTTCCGGGGGTCCGACAAGCGCGGTGGAGCAAACGGAGCACGCATTCGCCTGGCGCCGCAAAAAGACTGGGCGGTGAACCAGCCGGCCGAACTGGCGAAGGTGCTGCAGAAGCTCGAAGCCGTCCAAAAGGAGTTCAACGCTTCACAGGCCGGCGGGAAGAAGGTTTCCCTCGCCGACATGATCGTTCTTGGAGGAGACGCAGCCATCGAGAAAGCGGCGAAGGCCGCGGGAATCGACGTGAAGATTCCCTTCAAGCCGGGGCGCATGGACGCGTCCCAAGAGCAGACCGACGTCGAGTCCTTCGTTCCGCTCGAACCGGCCGCGGATGGCTTCCGGAACTATCTCAACGGCAACCGCCGTCTGGCTCCCGAGGAGCTATTGGTGGATCGGGCGCAATTGCTGAGGCTGACGGCGCCTGAGATGACGGTGCTCGTCGGCGGCCTGCGCGTGCTCGGTGCAAATACCGGGAAGTCTACGCATGGTGTATTCACCAAGCGGCCGGAGACGCTGACGAACGACTTCTTCGTCAATTTGCTCGACATGGGCACGCAGTGGCAGCCGGCCGCCGGCTCGGAAGGAGTGTACGAGGGCCGCGACCGTAAAACGAACCAGCTTAAATGGACCGGCACGCGCGTGGACTTGATCTTCGGCTCGCATTCTCAACTGCGCGCCATGGCGGAAGTCTATGCGTGCGCGGATTCGAAGGAAAAGTTCGTGAAAGACTTCGTCGCGGCGTGGAACAAAGTGATGAACCACGATCGCTTCGACGTTGCCTGAGCGTACTCGGAAGAAGTGAGCTCGTGAGGTGGCGCTAACCCGATTCTCTTGTTTGAATCGGCACGAGCGAAGGGCGCGCCGATCTTGGCTTGGGCGCGCCCTTTACTTTTGCTTTTGCCAGAGTCTTTAGCCGCCGACCAGCATCGCTGGCGGGGTGCACATGGTTCGCGCGAGGTTCCCGTGCCCGCGATCAAGGCCGGCAGGCCGACGACATCGAAGGAAACGCAGTGCAAGAAGCCGACGGGACTCCTCGGACGCCTGACTCTGTGGCGAATGAACAAGAGCCACTCGAAGCTGACGGATTGGGGCCTGACGCACGCCACCATCGAGCCGCAATCGACCGTGCTGGACGTGGGCTGCGGTGGCGGGCGCACCATCAGCAAATTGGCGGCTCTCGCGGCGCAAGGCAAAGTCCACGGGATTGACTACTCGGAGCGGAGCATTGCTGCGTCCCGACGCTACAACGCACAGGCGATCCGGGCCGGCCGCATCGAGATTCATCTGGCCGATGTCGAGAGCCTTCCCTTCCCTGACAACACGTACGATCTGGTGACTGGAGTCGAGACGCATTTCTGGTGGCCGGACATCGCCGCCGGCTTGCGCGAAATCCGGCGCGTGTTGAAACCGGGCGGCACTCTCATCCTGATCGCGGAAGTCTACAAGGGCGCGGATGCAATGATCTCTCGCTTGTGCGAAAAGCAGGCGCCGATCACCGGGATGAAGATGCTCACCCCTGACGAACATCGCGACCTACTGGCTTCGGCCGAATTCGCAGACGTTCGAATCGATGCGCTCGCGGCGAAGGGCTGGATCACGGCCCAGGGCAGAAAATAGAGAACGGGAGCAATGCAAATGGCGGGCCGCCGTGGGGTTGGCGCAAAACGGGCAGAGACGGCCGAAGAAGTGGGCGATCCTACTTGGAATTTGGCTCCGCGGGAGGAGGAGGGATGGTGTCCACCTCCGCTTTGCCGCTGCTGGTCACGGAGTTGCGGTTGTTCTGCTCGCAGATATACTCATCGATCGTCCATGTCGGGTGGCGCTTCAGGATTCGGGTTGTGGTGTAGGGGCCCGTCAAAGCCACGGGATCGATAATCGTCGTCTCGATCCGCATCGTGTCGGAATCGAGAAGCCGAAAACGCTCGATAATTTTCATCTTGTCGCTGTGCGGAACGGCAACGACGTCATGGCCCGTCACAGGCGGCGTCGATACCATGAGCGTCCTCGGAGAGAAGCCCACGGACTCGGCCACGAGCGTGTCGCCTTCCCAATGACCTGCTGACGTGCCCCAAAAGGTCGGATCGGGGTCTTTCGGAAGCGGGCGCCCATCCGTATAGATATGACGAATCATCCGTTCTTCCTCACCGATGATGGTCACCTGGCCGGGAGTCAGCAAGAACTCGTACGGATAGGGCATGGTCATGATTGTCGGCATGCCGTAAGGCACACAGTTCGCCTGAGCATTGTCCTCCGCAGCGTGGGCTTCCAAATCTTTCACTTTGGCGGCCCATGCCGGCGTGAGAGGAAGGGTTGGCTGCACTGACGAAGCAGGAAATTTAGAGTGGGTTGTCGTGGTCGCGCGGCTCTGCTTAGCCTCTTCAGGTGTCACAACGAGGTGAAGTGATCCCAACGGCGCTTCCCAGACGCCAGTGAAATCCGGCAACTTCGCAAGCGCAGCCCAGTCCGCTGCAGTGGGCGCCGGACGCTTGAAGTCCAGCCAGGTTTGAGCCGGAGTGACGGAAACAAACAACGCAGAAACGAGCGCGACAACCAGGAATCGTCCGAGATGTTGCTTACTCGCTGATCCGTTCGTGCCTGCCTGAGACAAATTTGCATTCCATCGACCCATTCCGGGCTGTTCGTTGTTGCCCATCCGTACGCCACTGCTATTCAAGCGCCTCATTTGTCACCAGCAGAGCGATACCGTCGCATCTAGATCGCGTTTAACAGACGCCCCGGATTCTTAAGGAGCCAGACTAGCGGATAGTACCACTCACCGAATGGACGCGTAACGGGGATAACCGGAAACTTGAAAACGAGTTCGACCCAAGAGTGTTACCCATGTCTTAGGTACGTTCTGTCACCCATGTCTCCGGGCTGGACAATCGACGAAAAACATAAAGGAAGTGGCGCGCCCGGAGAGATTCGAACTCCCGACCTTCTGGTTTCCGCCGCAGGCGGACTCTATCCAGCCGAACCAAGAGCTTCCTGCTCTCCCAGAATCCTCTTCAGTTCTTCGCGGCCCTTGCCGCTTTTGAAATGCTTTTCCCTGCGGATGGCCTCGGCGCGAATCGCAAATGCTTCCTGATAGATCAAGAGCCAAGGACCGCGGTTCTTCGTGGACTTCGTGATTCCGGAGTTGTGCTGCCCCAAACGCTGCGTGAGATTCGAAGAGTGGCCGGTATAGTGCCGCCCCGTTTTCTCATTTCGCAGGATATAAACGAAAAACATAAGGAAGTGGCGCGCCCGGAGAGATTCGAACTCCCGACCTTCTGGTTCGTAGCCAGACGCTCTATCCAGCTGAGCTACGGGCGCGGCGTGTGTCCCGCTGAGAGGAAATCACCGACGAGTTATTGTAGCAGCTTCGTGATTCCCCGCTCTAGCTTCCATGTGCAGCGACGCCGCCTCACGACGGCCCGACCTGCTGGTTTCCGCCGCGGGCGGACTCTATCCAGCTGAGCTACGGGCGCGGCGTGTGTCCCGCTGAGAGGAAATCACCGACGAGTTATTGTAGCAGCTTCGTGATTCCCCGCTCTAGCTTCCAAGTACAGCGACGCCGCCTCACGACGGCCCGACCTTCTGGTTTCCGCCGCGGGCGGACTCTATCTAGCTGAGCTACGGGCGCCCGATGCGGCAAAAGCGAAGAACTGCGATCCGAAAAAGTTTATCACAGATTGGCGAGGCTTTATCGGCGCAGACGGCCGCTCGCGGGGCGGGGTCGGAAAGATCACGGACGAAAGTCGCGCTCCAAAAGCGATAGGAAGCGAAGGACGTCCGAGGGCGCCGGCAGAAAATAGCGGGCGCGGGTGCCCTTGGGCGAACCGACTTTCACCGTAATCTGATTCCGGAGCACAGCGAAAACGCCTTCGTCGGTTTCGTCGTCGCCGATGTAGACAGCGGCCGTGCCGCGCGGCATTCCGGCGAGCGCCTGCTGCACGGCTGCAAATTTTCCCGGCACTTCGAGCGGAAGCACTTCCCAAATCTTCTTGCCGCCGAGCACGTGCAGCGATTTCCGCCAGGCGGCCAAAATTCGTTTCAGAATTCGCGTCGCCTTGCGGCCTGTGGCCTCGCCGGCATTCCGGTAGTGAACACAAAAGCTAAATTCTTTGTCCTCGACCCAGATTCCCTTCAGCTTTCCAAGTTGCGCCTCCGCCGCCTCTTTGGCGTGAGCGAGCGCCAATCGCGATGCCTTGCTCAATCTGATGGGCCGGCCGTCGCGCTCGCCGCCATGCAAGCCGAAACAGCGCAGGCCGCGCACAGGAAGCAGGCGCTGGAGGTCGCTCGCGCGGCGTCCGCTGACGATGGCCACGCTGAGACTGGGATTCCGCTCGAGGCGTTCAAGAATATGATTGACGCGCGCCGAACCACGCACGACGCGCGGACTGCGCTGGATTTTGACAAGCGTGCCGTCGAAATCGAGAAATACGGCGGCACGGCGCGCGGCCCGGAGCCGCGAGATGATTTCAGGCCATGCGTCGAATGCGTAGGCTGGGCGATCTCCGCGCGCGCGCGCCTTCACGAGGATTGCTTCACGGCGGATTCAGATTCGGTTTCGTCGATGCGTATGTCGGAAAGCTCGGCGATCAGGCTGCCCGCCCAACGATACACGTTGTGCTCCTTGACGATGCGGCGCATGCGCGCCATGCGCTCGGAGCGCTCGTCGGAATCCATTTCGAGCGCCGTGCGAATGCCCTCGGCAAGGGCGTCGGTATCGTACGGATTCACGATGATCGCATCACGCAATTCGCGCGCGGCGCCCGTGAACTGGCTGAGGATAAGCGCGCCCTCGTCGTCCCCGCGCGCGGCGACATATTCCTTCGCGACAAGATTCATTCCATCGTGCAGCGAGGTGACCATGCAGAAATCGGCTGCGCGATAATAGGGCAGGATTTCCTTGTGGCTGTGGTGCCGCGTCAGCAGCGCGATTGGCCGCCAGTTGCCGCTCTGGAAGCGCGCGTTGATGCGCGCCGCCTCCACCTGCACCTCATCGAAGAGATCGTGATAACGCGGGATCGTGGTGCGGCTCGGCGCGCCGATCTGGACGAACGTCAGTTTGCCGGTATACGCCGGATATTTTTCAAGAAAGCGCTCGATGCCTCGAAAGCGCTCGATGATGCCTTTCGTGTAGTCCACGCGATCGACGCCCACGCCGAGAAAGCTCGCCTCGATTCCCAGGTTCTTGAGCAACGATGCCCGCAGCTCGTAGGGAGAAATCGCCAGGTCGCCCGGATCGGCGCGCATTTCGCGGCCATCGACGCTGATCGGAAATGGGCGCACGAACGTGCGATGGCCGAGACGCCGTACCGAAAAACGCTCCCACTCGATGCGGGATTCCAGAGCGCCGTCGACTGTCTCGAGAAAATTATTGCAATGCGCCTGCGTGTGGAAGCCGATGAGATCAGCGCCCAGCAGGCCATTGAGCAACTCGCGCTGCCAGGGGCAAATGCCGAAAGCTTCCGGATTCGGCCACGGGATGTGCCAGAAGATCGCGATGCGGACGTCAGGGCGCGCCTCCTTGACCATCCGAGGCAGCAGAGCGAAATGATAGTCTTGCACGAGCAGCAGCGGGTGCGCCGTGCCCGACATCTCTTCAAGCACGGCGTCGGCAAACTTGCGATTCACTTCCTGATAGCTTTCCCAATCCGAGGTGCGAAAGAGCGGCCGCGCGTGGGCAATGTGGCACAAAGGCCAGAGCCCTTCATTCGCGAAACCGTAGTAGTAGCCCTGCTCCTGCGCCTTGGTGAGCCAGACGCGGCGGAGAGTGTACTCGGGCTTGTCGGGTGGCACCCGAAGGCGATCGTGGCGATCCACCGCTTCGCGATCCGCTTCTCCGGAGCCGTGAGCGATCCAGGTACCGTCGCAGGAGCGCAAGACCGGCTCCAGCGCTGTCACGAGGCCGCTGGCTGGCACCACTGCCTCGATACCCTTCCCTCGATACTCATGCATGTAAGGCTCGCGATTCGACACGACGAACAACGAGCCGAGCACCTTCGTTTGAACGCTGATGCGCAGCCGCTCGGGCGTCCACAGCGACTCGCCGCTTTCGCGCAGCCGCGCTTCCTGCTCGGCCGCGGCCCGCGCTTCCGTGAGGCTGCGGGCAAACTTCACCACCTCTTGCGAAAAAGGGGCCAGGAAATCCTCGTTCGGCAGCGGAGGGCGAGGGCGCACCCGGCCGCCGCGCAGGTCCTTCATCCATTGCGCGGTGCGCGAGATCGGAAGCACGATCGTCCAGCGAATGATCAGCACCGTGAGAAGAACGATGAGCAGCACTTGCGCGACCACGTGCCAGATCGTCTCGCGCCAGATGCGCTGGCTCTGCGCCTCGATGTAGCTCGCGTCGTGAAAAATCGCGAGGATGCCTTGCAGCTTGCCGTCATCGTCGTACATTCCGAGGTAGTACGCATTCATCGGCAGCCCGCCCAGAGTGACGAACTCGCTGACGCCAGCGCCCTGTGCCGTCAGCTGGCTCAACGGGACCTGTGGAGGCGTGATGTGGTCCGAAAGGCTCGAGCTTTCGGCGAGAATTTTGCCGGCAGGGTCGTAGACGATTACGCCCGCAAGGCGCTGCCGATTCTCGAATCGATCCACGATGCGACGAAGCTGTGTATGCGAGCCGCGCTCGACCGCCGGTTCGACGATCTCTCCAAGGCTTTCGCCCAGAATCTCAGCGCGCCTCTCGAGATCGGCGCGAAGGCCGCGCTTCTCCGAGCGAACCTGATTCCTCGAGATGATGAATGTGACCAGGCTGATTCCAATGACCAGAGAAAGAATCAACCGTAGGCTGAGTCTCACAGCGGATCCTCAAATGTGGCTGTCCGGCGCGCGCGCCGGGTGCAAGGTTGCCCCACGACGATGGATCGCCATCCACCGGAGTCGGGTCGGTGAAATTCAACGCTCGCGATCCGGAATCGGCGAAACTACCTAACGGCGGACAACGTGAGAGCTTGCACAGCGGAAGAGGGGTTGGAACTCCCCGCGGTTCCAGTGGGCCGCGTCGTGCCAAGACGGCTCCGCTCCCATTCCCGTCGGGCGAGCGTTGACTGGCAAACTCGATTATAGCAATGAAGAGTAATGGAGGCCACGATAAACGACCGATTCATTCAATTTAAATTGAAGAGGAATCAATCGCCGGTCCGCGGCAGCGGCGAAGAACGGACATCCGTGGCGGGACGCAAATGGCGCCGAGATTCCTTGTGGCGCTGGAACCAGGCGCGCACTCGATCCATATAGAGATAGACGACCGGGGTAGTAAAGAGCGTGAGCATCTGGCTGACGATCATTCCGCCGACGATGCTGATGCCGAGCGGACGGCGCAACTCCGATCCCGTTCCTGTGCCGAGCGCAAGCGGCAATCCTCCGAGAATCGCGGCTGCCGTCGTCATCATGATGGGACGGAATCGAAGCAAGCACGCCTCGTAGATCGCATCGACGGGTGCCTTTCCTTCCTTTCGCTCGGCGTCGAGGGCGAAGTCGATCATCATGATCGCGTTCTTCTTCACGATGCCGATCAGCAGGATGATCCCGATGATCGCCATTACGGTGAGGTCGTTGTGAGTGATCAGAAGAGCCAGAATCGCGCCGACTCCCGCCGAAGGCAGTGTGGAAAGGATCGTGATGGGGTGAATGTAGCTCTCATAGAGCATGCCGAGAACGATGTAGACGGCAAAGAGCGCCGTGAGAATCAGGACGGGCTCGTTGGAGAGCGAGGATTGAAACGCTTTCGCGGTGCCCTGAAACGTAGCGCGAATGGTGGCCGGCAGATGCGTCTGCGCGGCGACGTTGTCGACGGCGTTCACCGCATCGCCGAGCGAAACGCCGGGCGCCAGGTTGAAAGAAATCGTCACGGCGGGAAACTGCCCCTGGTGGTTCACAGCCAGCGGCGTATTCAGCGCCGCAAAACGGGAAAAGGCGCTCAGAGGCACCTGCGTGCCGTTCTCCGAGCGCACGTAAATCACCTTGAGCGAATCGGGATTGCGCTGAAATTGGGGCGCGACCTCCATCACCAGATGATACTCGTTGAGTTGCGTGAAGACGGTCGAGACCTGGCGCTGGCCGAAAGCATCGTAGAGCGTGTTATCGATCGTCGCCGCATCCAAGCCCAGGCGCGACGCCGTGTCGCGATCGATCACCACGTCTTCCTCGAGGCCCTGGTCCTGCTGATCGGTTGAAACATCCCTCAATTGCGGCAGCGCCTTGATTTTTTCCAGCATTACCGGCGACCACTGGTCGAGATCGGGCAGGCTTTCGGTCTCGAGCGTATATTGATATTCGGCGTTGCTCGAGCGGCCGCCAACGCGAATGTCCTGGTTCGCCTGCAGATAAAGCGTGGCTCCCGCGACGACCGATAATTTCTTTCGCAGGCGCTGAATCACCTGATCGGCGCTGATTTTCCTCACGGAAAGCGGCTTCAGCATGATGTACATGTGGCCGTTGTTCATGGCGTTGCTGCCGCCAATGAAACAGATGTCGCTCTGGATGGCAGGGTCGGATGTGACGATGTCGCTGAATTGCTGCTGCTTGACGCGCATCGCATCGAAGGAAATATCCTGCGACGCCTGGAGCGATCCGCTCAGCAGGCCGGTATCCTGCTGCGGGAAAAACCCTTTGGGCACGATGATGAAAAGAAATATGTTCACGCAGATCGTGATGAGCATCACGGTCAGCGTGAACGCCTGATGCTTCAGCACCCACCGCAGCCCGCGATCGTAGGTCGCGTGTAATTCGTCGAAGCAGCGCTCGCTCAGCCGGTAAAGCCGGCCATGGCCCTCCTTCGAGGAGTGCTTCAGGAACTTCGCGCACATCATCGCCGTGGTGGTGAGCGAAACGCAAAGCGACAACAGGATCGTCGCGCTCAACGTGACCGCAAATTCACGGAAGAGACGCCCGACGATTCCGTTCATCATCAGAATGGGGATGAAGACAGCGATCAGCGAAGTGCTCATCGAGAGCACCGTGAATCCGATTTCCTTGGAGCCGCGCAGCGCCGCCTGCAGCGGCGAAAGCCCCGCCTCGTGATAGCGCGTGATGTTTTCGATCACCACGATCGCGTCATCGACCACAAAGCCCGTGGAAATCGTGAGCGCCATCAGCGAAAGATTGTCGATGGAGTAGCCGAGCAGATACATCACGCCAAATGTGCCCACCAGGGAGACGGGCACAGCCACCGCGGGAATCACCGTGGCCCAGAGATTGCGCAAGAAAACGAAGATCACGAGAATCACCAGGAAGACCGTGATCAGCAGTGTGATCTGAACGTCTTTTACGCCCGCCCGGATAGTAGTCGTGCGGTCGATAGCCACGCTAAGGTGAATCGACGCCGGAATCGATGCCTGCAATTCGGGCAAAAGCGCGCTGATCCTGTCCGCGGTACCGACGATATTCGCGCCGGGCTGGCGGAAAATAATAACCAGCACGCTGCGCTTGCCGTTCACGAGCCCCGCCGTGTGGACATCCTCGATGGAGTCCTGAACGTCCGCGATGTCCTCCAATCGAACCGGCGCGCCATTGTGGTAGGCGATGATGATGGGGCGATAGTGTTTCGCGTCGAATAGCTGATCCGTGTCGGTGATCGTCCAATCGACAAGCCCGTTGGCGAGTTCTCCCTTGGGCTCGTTCGAATTCACTCCCCCCAGCGCCGTGCGCACATCTTCGAGGCCGATCCCGTAGTTCGCCAGCATCGCCGGATTCAGCTCGATGCGCACCGCCGGGCGCGCGCCGCCGCCGACATTCACCTGGCCGACGCCCTCCACCTGCGAAAGCTTTTGCGCGATGATCGAATCGGAAACGTCGTATAGCTTGCTGATCGGCAGCACGTCGGAACGCACCGCCAGAATCATCACCGGAGAATCGGCTGGATTGATCTTTCGCCAGAATGGCCGGCTGGGAAGATTCGCCGGCAACTGGCCTTGGGCTGCGTTGATGGCCGCCTGGACGTCGCGGCCGGCCGCATCGATATCGCGATTCAAGTCGAATTGCAGCGTGATCGAGGTGTTGCCGGCCATGCTCGTGGACGTCATCTCCGTAACGCCCGCGATCCGGCCGAACTGGCGTTCGAGCGGGGTGGCGACCGAAGAAGCCATGGTCGACGGGCTGGCGCCGGGCAGACTCGCACTGACGGAGATGGTGGGGAATTCCACTTGCGGCAGCGGCGCCACGGGAAGGAAGCGATACGCGATCGCTCCGGCGAGCAACACCCCAAACGTGAGGAGCGATGTGGCAATCGGGCGCTTGATGAAGGGCTCGGAGATATTCATGATCGTCGCCGCCGCGTGCTCCTCAATTCCCTTCGATCAATCCGCGTGCATTTCGGCCTCGACCGGGTTGCCGATTCGGTGGCGGGCCAGGCGGCGCGCGAGCCGGTCGAAGGCGAGATACACAACGGGCGTCGTGTAGAGAGTCAGCACCTGGCTGATGATCAAGCCGCCCACGATGCTGATGCCCAGGGGACGGCGCAGTTCCGACCCCGTCCCAGAGCCGAGGGCGAGAGGCAGGCCGCCCAGCAGCGCGGCCATGGTCGTCATCATGATCGGACGGAATCGCAGCAAGCACGCCTGGTAAATCGCTTCCTCGGGCGGCTTCCCTTCCTTGCGCTCGGCGTCGAGAGCAAAGTCGATCATCATGATCGCGTTCTTTTTCACGATGCCGATCAGCAGGATGATGCCGATGAGCGCGATGACGCTGAAATCCGTGCCGCAGATGATCAGCGCCAGGATCGCCCCCACGCCGGCCGAGGGCAGCGTCGAAAGAATCGTGATCGGGTGAATGTAACTCTCGTAGAGGATTCCGAGGACGATGTACACCGTCACGACGGCCGCCAGAATCAACAGCGGTTCGTTCGCGAGCGAATTGAGGAAGGCCTGCGCCGTGCCCTGAAAGCTCGCATGGAGAGAAAGCGGCATGTTGAGCTGCTGCTCGACCTTGTGAATCGCGTCAACCGCGTCGCCGAGCGAAGCGCTCGGGGCCAGGTTAAACGAGAGCGTCACCACAGGAAATTGGCCCTCGTGATTCACGGCCAGGGGCGCGGTGATCTGCTCGAAATGCGTGAAAGCGCTCAGCGGCACTTCCGTGCCGTTCGATGAATTCACGTAAATGTCCTTCAGCGCGTCCGGATTTTGCTGAAAGCGCGGATCGACTTCGAGCACCACGTGGTACTGGTTGAGCTGGGTGAACATCGTGGATACTTGCCGCTGTCCGAAGGCATCGTAGAGGGTGTTGTCGATCGTGGCCGGCATAATTCCCAGGCGCGAGGCCGTGTCCCGATCGATCACCAGATTTGCCTCCATCGCCTGGTCCTGCTGATCCGACGCGACATCGCGCAACTGGGGCAGCTCCTTCAATCTGGCCTCGATCTTGGGCGCCCACTCCGACAACTCTTTCGCGTCCGCATCCTCGATCGAATATTGATACTGCGTGCGGCTGACGCGGTCCTCCACCGTAATATCCTGCACGGGCTGCATGTAAAAGGAGATGCCGTCCACCTGCGCAACCTCCGGCTGCAGCCGCCGGATGATATCGGAGGCGGAATCTTTTCTTTCATCGCGCGATTTGAGATTGATCTGAATTCGCCCGCTGTTGGGCGTCATGTTGGTTCCATCCACGCCGATGAAAGACGACAAGCTGACGACATCCGGATCTTTCAGAATCACCGCTGCGAGTTTTTGTTGCCGTTCGGCCATCGCGGAGAAAGAGATCGACTGCGGTGCGTCCGATATGCCGAGAATCACGCCCGTATCCTGCACGGGGAAAAAGCCTTTGGGCACGTAGTAATAGAGCAGGACCGTGAGAACGAGTGTGCCTACGGTGACGATCAGCGTGATCGTCTGGTGCCGCAGCACTGCTTGCAACGTCCGCCCGTAGAAAGCGATCATCCGCTCGAAGGCCCGCTCCGAGGAGCGATAGAAGCGCCCCTGGCTCTGCGGGTCCTGATACTTCAGCAGCTTCGAGCACATCATCGGCGTCAGCGTAAGCGACACGAACGCGGAGACCAGGATTGTCACGCCGAGAGTGACCGCGAATTCGCGAAACAGCCGGCCGATGATATCGCCCATGAACAAGAGCGGAATCAGCACGGCGATCAGCGATACGGTCAGCGAAACGATCGTGAAGCCGATCTGTTCGGCGCCCATCAGGGCCGCCTCGAGCGGCTTGTGCCCTTCCTCGATGAAGCGCGAGATGTTTTCGATCATCACGATGGCGTCGTCCACCACAAAGCCGGTGGAAATCGTGAGCGCCATCAGCGACAGGTTATCCAGGCTGTAGCCGCACAGGTACATCACGCCGAAGGTGCCGACGATCGACAGCGGAACGGCGACGCTTGGGATGATCGTGGCCGAAACGCTGCGCAAAAAGAGAAACATCACCATCACCACGAGCGCGATCGTAAGCATCAATTCGAACTGGACGTCTTTCACCGACGCGCGGATGGTGGTCGTCATGTCGGTGAGCGTGGTGACTTGAATCGATGAAGGCAGCGATGCCTGCAAGCGCGGAATCAGGTCCTTGACGCGATTCGCCACGCCGATGATGTTGGTGCCGGGCTGCCGTTGAATGTTGAGGATCACGGCCGGCTTGGTGTTCATCCACGCTGCTTGCAGGTTGTTCTCGGCGCCGTCCACAACGGTCGCAACGTCGGAGAGCCGCACCGGAGCGCCATTCTTATAGGCGATGATCAGCGGCCGGTAGGCGCTGCTGGTAAGAAGCTGATCGTTGTCCTGAATGGTAAACGCCTGCCGCGGACCGTTCAGAGTTCCCTTCGCCTGATCCACGTTGGCGGTTCCCAGCGCCGTCCGCAAATCTTCGAGGCTCAATCCGTAGGACGCCAGCGCCGTCGGAAGCGCTTGCACGCGCACGGCCGGCTTTTCGCCGCCGCTAATCGTCACCAAACCGACGCCCGAGAGCTGCGAAATTTTCTGCGCGAAATTGGTATCCGCGAAGTCTTCCACTTTTTCGAGCGGCAGCGTATCGGATGTCAGCGCGAGCGTCAGGATCGGCGTGTCGGCCGGGTTTACCTTGCTGTAGATCGGCGGATTGGGCAGGCCGGCAGGCAAATAGGTCGCCGCCGCATTGATCGCCGCCTGCACTTCCTGCTCGGCGACGTCGATATTCTCATTCAAGTCGAATTGCAGCGTGACGAGCGATCCGCCGTAGGAGCTCGTCGAGGTCATCTGCGAAAGGCCCGGCAGTTCGCCAAATTGCCGCTCGAGTGGAGTGGTCACGGCGGACGCCATCACGTCCGGACTGCCGCCCGGATAGAACGTCAGCACCTGGATCGTCGGGTAATCGACCTGCGGCAGCGCCGAAACCGGCAGTTGAAGATATGCGACGGCCCCGGCGAGCAGGATGCCCACCATCAGCAACGACGTGGCGACCGGCCGAAGAATGAACGGCCTGGAAGGACTCACGGCTGCTGATCCGTCGAGGGACTTGAACTGGCCGAGGACGTGGAGGTGAGAGTGGACTTATGCGGCGTGACCGCCGATCCCTGCTGGAGCTTGTCTGCTCCGTCGACGACGACGACTTCGCCCGGCTTCAGTCCCTGGCGGATCACCGAGATATTGCCTTCGTTGAAATCCACCTGCACCGGACGAACTTCCGCTTTATTGTCCGAGCCAATGACGTACACAAACGAACCTTGCGCGCCGGTTTGAATCGTGGCCGACGGAACGACAACGGCATTCTTCTTCACGCTGAGAAACAGCCGCGTATTGACGAACTGGTTGGGCCAGAGCGACAGATTGGCATTGGCGAATTCCGACTTCAGCTTGATCGTACCGGTCGTGGTATCGATCTCGTTGTCGAGGGTCAGCAGCTTGCCGTCCCCCAGTTTCGTCTTGTTGTCGCTGTTGTAGGCCGAGACGGCCAGCTGCCGGCTCCGCATCTCGGAAACGACCTCCGGCAGATTCTCCTCGGGAAGCGTGAAATCCACCGCGATCGGCTGCACCTGCGTGATCACAAGCATTCCCGTCGTGTCCGTGGCGTGAACGATGTTGCCGGGGTCGACCAGCCGGAGCCCAACGCGTCCATTGATGGGCGAGGTGATCCGGCAATAGACGAGGTTGAGCTTCGCGCTGTTGATCTGGGCGACATCCGATTTGATCGCGCCCTCGTATTGCCCTACGGTGGCCTGCTGCGTATCGAGCTGCTGTCGCGCGACGACGCCGTCTTGCCAGAGAGTCTGATAGCGGTTCAGGTCGACCTTGGCGTCGTTCTGCGACGCCTGATCCTTTGCCAGCTGCCCCTCGGCTTGGTCGAGCGCCACCTGATAGGGCCGAGGATCGATCTGGATGAGGACGTCGCCTTCGTGCACGAACTGGCCCTCTTTGAAGAACACCTGCATGATCTGTCCGTCAACACGGGTGTGCAGCGTCACCGTGTTATACGGCGTCACCGTGCCGAGACCTGTGAGGTAGTAAGGGACATCGCGCTGCTGCACCGAAACCACGCCTACGGAAACCGTCTGATTGCCCGATTCCTTTTTGGACGCCGCCTCGGAACTAGAGCGCAGGCGGTAAAACACGAATCCGACGCCGATGAGTAAAATCAGCACGATCCAAATGCCGTAGTGATGCCGGGGTTCGGGTCCAACGTGGCTTGGCCCCGGTGGCTGAGGTCCGGCAGGCCCTCCGCTGTCTGCTCGGGGCGCGCCCGACGAGGAGGACGATGGATCCGAAGACGATGACAACGGAGAAGACATATACTCCCCTTATGCTGGCTATTTTTTCACAAGTCTTAGACGTTCGGGAATCTTTCCCGGATACAGCGATGTCGAGGGTGTGTCGCCTGTCGGGCAGTTGCGCCCGGCTTCCCCGGCGTGCGAATCGTTGCGAATTTCGATGTCCCTTACCATCGCCCAAAACATCTTCACGCAAGGTACCCCTCGGTATTCCCGCCCGGGGAAAGCGGAGTTCCAGAGTTTCGATACTTTAAGGTGACATTCATCCGCAGTTGATTTCGCCAGGGCAGCCTGCGTGGTTGCGATACAAAACCGCGCGCGGCGTCAAACGCGAAGCTTCAACGTCAGAATAGCGGCGACGAGAACCCTCACGGTGAAAAAGCTGGTCTTAGTTTCCTTTGCGGCCCTGATCCTTGCGCCATGGCACGCGGCCATTCAAGCCCAGAACAAGTCTTCTCGCGACGTCTGCACCCGGCCGGCTGCGGGAGTGCCGGTTCCTGAACCGGCCGACCTGCGCAGCCGCAACGGAGTGCTCAAAGTCAATCTGACGATTCACAACTATGCGGAGCCTGACGGCACCACCCGCTATTGCTATCTCGACGCAAAAGGAAACGAATCGCCAACCTTGAGACTGAAGCCCGGCGATCTGCTGATTCTGCGCTTGAAGGATGATCTCGCAATCTCCGGCGCTCCGGCGGCACAGCCGAATAATATGAGCGGTGAAATGCGGCCGGGCAAAAGCGCGGGTCCTTGCGGAGGCCGAGTGATGACGTCGACATCCACCAATCTTCATTTCCATGGCCTGACGGTTCCGCCCGTCTGCCACCAGGATGACGTATTGAAAACGTTGATCGATCCGGGTGATCCGCCGTTCGAATACCGCTTCCGCATTCCTGAAAACGAGCCGCCCGGATTGTATTGGTATCACCCCCACGTTCACGGATTTACGAAAGTGCAGGTTCTCGGCGGAGCCTCGGGTGCGCTTATCGTCGAAGGCATCGAGCGTGCCGACACATCCGTCGCGGGCCTGCCGGAACGAGTGCTGATCGTTCGCGATCAGGATCTGATGAACCCCAACGCACCGCCGTCGAAATCGGAACCTGTTGTGCCGCGCATGCTTTTCGACCGCGACGGAGATGCCGCCAATACCGGCACAGGCTTTGGCAAACCGGCGAAGGATCTCTCGATCAACTTTGTGCCGGTTCCCTATCCGGATTACCCGCCGGCATCGATCGTGATGAAACCCGGGGAGCGGCAGTTATGGCGCGTACTCAATGCGTCGGCAATCACCTATTTGAATCTGCAAGTCCTGTTCGGCCGCGTGCCGCAGCCGCTCGGTCTCGTTGCCCTGGATGGCGTGCCGTTGAATGAAGACGGCGCGGCGCGGGACTTTGTCGATTGGCAAACTCATCTTGGCGTGCCTCCAGGCGCGCGCGTGGAATTCATCCTGAAGGGGCCGCCCATGGGGGTACCCGGGCTTTTCGTGACGCGAAGCGTCGATACGGGGCCCGGCGGAGAAAACGATCCAAACCGGGCGCTCGCCACGATCACCGCTTCCCAAGACGCGCCGGAGCCTCGCTCGATGCTCTCGGCCTCGCCCGCGCCACTGCCCCCGCCCAAGCTGCCGTGGCTCGGCAGCGTGACTCCCGTGATTACGCGGCGGCTCTACTTCTCCGAAAAACTGGACGATCCGAACAACCCCAATAGCGCGACGCAGTTTTACATTACCGTCGAGGGGCAAACACCCAAGGCATTCGATCCCGCTTCAGGTATACCGAATATCGTCGCGAAACAAGGGACGGTGGAGGATTGGATCATCGAAAATCGATCGAGCGAATTGCACGCCTTTCACATCCACCAATTGCATTTCATGCTGCTCGACTATATGGGAAGGCCCGTGAACGAGCCGTTTCTTCGCGATACGGTCAACGTCCCTTATTACGACGGCAAAGCCTTTGTGTACCCCAGCGTGCGAGTTCGCATGGATTTCCGCGACCCGAATATCGTCGGCGATTTCCTCTACCATTGTCATCTTCTGGAGCATGAAGACAACGGCATGATGGGCATGATCCGCGTCTTACCGGCGGAGCCACCACGCCATCACGCTTCCAACCGCCGCCCAGCGGAGAAGTTCCCATCTCGCTTCGCCGGCCGTCTTTGCGGTGCGCCGGCCCGTTCCACCTATCACGGAAACTGACGAGCCGATTCGCGTTGGAAAGCTATGTGGAATCGCTCTCGAAGTCACGCAGACTTCCCCGGTGTATTTCTGCGTTCACACGGCCGACACCTGGCGGCAACAACGAGCCGAATCTTCCGGCCCGCGCGCTTTTCGCCCTTCGCTTTATCTCGCCATTCACACGAGAAAAATGTGACGTCAACAGAAACCAATTATCAACGTTGCGCCCGGTCCGAACGCATTTCAAAAATGATGGAGGGGAAATGTCCTTGAAGCATGTCGCATCCACAGCGGCAAATTGCCTGCGTATTGGACTCACATCGCTCGCGCTCTTCCAGTTCACTCTTGGTGCGCCCTTTGCCAACGCCACACCGAACCAGTCGAAACCAGAGTCCCGCGACAGCGAAACGCGCACTCCCATCAAACACGTCATCGTGATCATCGGTGAAAACCGCAGCTTCGATCACGTTTTCGCCACCTACGTGCCCAGGCGCGGGCAATCCGTGTGGAATCTTCTCTCCGAAGGGATTGTGAACGCCAATGGCACTCCGGGCCCGAACTTCAACAAGTTCCAGCAGCGGGCTGCGGTCGACCAAAAGCCCGATGCGTTCTTGCTCGATCCACCCAAGGCGTCGTTCCCGGGTGGAGTTCTGCCCGCGCCGCTCGTCGGAGGGCCAAAGGTAAGTTACATTCCTACCACCGACCCGCTCACCAACGCCCCGCTAACCCAGGCGGAACAACTTGCCGACGCGGTGGCATCGGATCAAGGGCTGGCGCCTACCGACAGCTCCCTGCTGCTCTCCGGAGGCACGGGGCAATCGTCGCAGACTCCCGATGCGCGTATCGCCGATGTCAACAGTCTGCCGCCGGGCCCGTTTCAATTGACCGGCAGGTCTTTCTCCTACGACGATTACGCAGCCAGTCCGGTTCACCGTTTCTATCAGATGTGGCAGCAGCTGGATTGCAGCCTCGCTCATGCCTCCTGGGAATATCCGAATGGATGCGACGCGGCGTTGTTTCCCTGGGTGGAAGCAACTGAAGGAGCAGGTTCAAACGGCCTGCCGCAACCCTCTAACTTCGGTGTCGACTATTCCCCGAATGGAGTCACCACGGGCGAGGGATCGACGGCGATGGGCTTCTACAACGTCCAGAAAGGCGATGTCCCGTATTTCAAGAGCCTCGCGGACACTTATGCGATGAGCGATAATTTCCACCAGTCGGTCAACGGCGGCACGGGCGCGAACCACATCATGCTCGGGCACGGTGATGCGATCTGGTTCAGCGATGCCAATGGGCGTCCCGCACAACCGCCGCATGGCGTACCGACGGGAGGAACCACGTCAGAGAAGACTCCGACGGTGCTCGACGAGGTCGAAAATCCCAATCCCGGGCTCACCATCACGAACGGGGCCACCAACAACTGGTACACCGAAGACGGATACGGCGGTGGCTCTTACGGCTCGCCAGCCTACGGCGGCGGCTCCTATAGCGATTGTTCGGACCCGTCGCAGCCAGGCGTCGGCCCGGTTCTCGCATATCTGAAGTCTGTTCATGTCGATCCCCGCTGCCAGCCCGGACACTACTATCTGCTGAACAACTACAACCCGGGCTATTTCGGCCAGGGTGAGAACGCCTTCGCCGATTCGAGCCCATTCAACACCGTGTTCACCGTTCCTCCTTCTTCCACGCCGAGTATCGGCGACACCTTGCTGAAAGCGGGGATCTCTTGGAAGTATTACGGCGATCAGTGGAACGACTACGCCGGCAACGCTCAGCTGGGCATTCCCGAAGACAAATATGAGATCAACTACGGAGCGGTGGGCTCGCTTAATGAGCTCGGCACTGCTCTCATCAAGAATCCCGACGAATACTGCAACATTTGCAATCCGTTTCAATACGACACCTCGATCATGGCCAACCCGGCGATCCGCACGGCGCACATCGACGACATCGCCGGACCCGGCGGACTCTATACGGACATCACTGAGGGAACCTTGCCCGCCGTTTCGTTCGTGAAGCCCAGCGGGTTTACCGACGGCCACCCCGCATCTTCGAAGCTCGATCTCTTCGAAGCCTTCACGCGGAAAATCATTACGGCCGTCCAGCAGAGTCCGTATTGGAGCGACACCGCGATCTTCATCACATTCGACGAAGGCGGCGGTTACTACGATTCCGGATACGTTCAGCCGCTCGATTTCTTCGGCGATGGCACTCGGATCCCGCTGATCGTCGTCTCCGCGTATTCCACGGGCGGACGCATCACGCACAACTATTCCGATCACGTCTCGATTCTCAAATTCATCGAACGCAACTGGAATTTGCCTCCGGTAACGAACCGCAGCCGGGACAATTTCCCGAACCCGATCCCAGAATGGGGCAATCCCTACGTGCCCATCAACGGTCCGGCGATCAGCGACTTGTTCGAGTTGTTCAACTTCGGCCCGCAAGGTCACGACGGTGACGGCGGCGGCCGGTAGCAGAGCCGAGTAGCCCGCTACAAAAAGTCGAGCCGGGAATCGAATTTTCCAGTTCCCGGCTCGATGCTTTTCTCAGCTCCTTGCTGCGCGGCACGGCTTGACCGCGAGCATCGGCGCTGCGTAGAATCAGTTATGGATCGTTTCACATGCTCGGCGTTTCGTGCGGCCTGTTGTCCTCCGGCCACAATTCGCGCGGGCGCGTGATCCAAAGAGTTTGAAACAAGCTGCAATCGCAAGCCCGCTACCCGGAACAACACCAGGTAAGCGGGCTTTTTGTTTTGCGGTGAGTTCAATCTCGTAAGAGGGCAAATGAAGCCGATTTCTTTGGGGACGGTGCATCTCGTCGGGTCGGGCCCCGGCGATCCTGAGTTGCTCACCGTGAAAGCGCATCGCCTGCTCGGGCAGACGGATGTCGTCCTGCATGATGACCTTGTGCCCGCCGCGATTCTCGCGCTCGCCGGGCCGCAAGCCGAGGTAATCAACGTCGGGAAGCGGTGCGGCGCCAAAGGAATCACGCAAGGCGAAATCGACGCCCTCATGATCGACTTCGCGCGCCGCGGCCTCGATGTCGTCCGACTCAAGAGCGGCGACCCCGGAATCTTCGGCCGGCTCGCCGAAGAGATCGACGCACTGTCGGCTGCCGAAGTGCCCTTCGATGTGGTCCCTGGGATCACAGCGGGGCTCGGCGCGGCCGCCTCGCTGGGTGTCTCGCTCACGGATCGCCGCAAGAGCGCGCGCGTGGTGATCGTCACAGGCCATCACGCGCAAAAGGCCGCGCGGCAGCAGAAGCCCGATTGGAAGAATCTCGCTCAAGGCAACGCGACGCTCGTGATCTACATGCCGGGCCACGATTTCGCGAGCCTGCGCGAAGAATTCCTCGCCGCCGGCCTCGCCGACAATATTCCCGCGGCGATCGTCTCGCACGCCAGCACGCCGCGGCAACAGCATCAGTACACCACGATCCGCGACATGGACAAGCTGCCGCGCCTCGATTCGCCAACAATCCTCCTCGTGGGCCGCGTCCTCGAGGATGCCCGGCTGCGCGCCGGCGGAAATCCGCTGCTCGCGCTCGACGAAGCCAGCCTGATTTTCTCTTCGCGATAGCACTCGCCGCCTCAACCGCATCCCACTCACCGGAACGAAACCAGCCCCGTCGTGTTAGATTCGTGTGGGATTCGGGTTCATCTCCCTTGGGATCTTGGGGGCACGCTCGCGAGATGCTCGACCGCAAAAAATCGCCGATTAGCTGGTTCGACGTCCTCATACTGCTCTTGCTGGCCGGGCTCGCCGTTCTCCCGGCGGAAGACGAACTTCACAAGCAGCTCATTCTTCTCGTCATCGCCATCCTTCAGATTCTCGAGGGTCCGCTCATCGCGCGGCTCCCCAGGCGCGGCCGCGCATACAGCGTCTTGCTCAAGATCGCCCTCGCGACTCTGCTGCTCGACCACACGGGCGAAATCGGCATCAATAGCGCCTATTATCCGATCTACTTTCTCCCGGTCCTCACGGCGGCCGTCTATTTCGGTCCGTTGGGGACGCTGGCATGGACCGCGCTCGCCTCGCTCGCCTATTGTTCCTTCCTGATTCCAGCATTGCAGCAATACGAGATCGGAACGGAGGGCGCCACGATTCTGGCGATTCGCGTCCTTTTCTTCTTCCTCGCGGCGATGCTGGTGAACCGCTTCGTGATGGACAATCGCCACCAGGTGCGGCGCTATCGCGAACTCTCCGAACGCCTCGAAGAGACGAACCGCCAGCTCCAGCGCGCCGAGGCCGATGCGCGTCGATCCGAACGCCTCGCTGCGCTCGGCCAGCTTTCGGCCGGCCTCGCGCACGAAATTCGCAACCCGCTTGGCGTAATCAAAGGCTCTGCGGAAATGCTGCAGCAGAAATTGCAAGGCGCCGAGCCGCTCGCAAGCGAACTCGCGGGCTACATTTCCGCCGAGGTGAATCGCCTCAATGCGCTCGTGGCGCGCTTCCTCGATTTCGCGCGCCCCGCGCATCTCGATCTCCACGCCCAGCGCGTCTGCGACCTCATCGACCGCTCTCTCGAATCCGTCCTGGCCCAATCGCCCGATTCCAAAGTGCGCGTCGAGCGCCACTATTCCCCCGTGCCGGAAATTCTGGCGGACGAGCATCTTTGCGAGCGAATCTTCGTGAATCTCATTCAGAATGCATTCCAGGCGATGGAGGCGTCGCCCGACGGCCGCGAGGAAGTGCTGAGTATTTCCGTCGCGCCCGAGACTTCCGGTGGGCGTTCCGGCGTCGGCATCGCCATCGACGACACGGGGCCCGGCGTTCCGCCGGAGGCTCGCGAGCAGATTTTCAATCCGTTTTTCACGACAAAAAAAGAGGGCGTGGGGCTCGGCCTCGCCGTCGTCGCCAAAATTGTCGACGGCCACCGCGGTTCGATTAAACTGGAAAATGATTCGAGGCCGGGCGCACATTTCCGGATTTTCCTTCCGGCGGCGCCCGACAATTCATGAGCGCACCCGCGCCGGATAGCCGGCCGATATGAAACGCGACAAACCATCCATCCTCATCGTCGAGGACGAAGCCAAAATGCGGCGCCTGCTGGAACTTCAGCTCGCCGAGGAGGGTTTTCAGGCGCGCACGGCGCCCGACGCCGAAACGGGCCTGCAATTTCTCGCGAAGGACTCGTTCGATCTCGTCGTCACCGATTTCAAGCTGCCCGGCATGAGCGGCCTCGATTTTCTGCACGCCGTGAAGCGTGTGGACGCGGAGATGCCGGTCGTCATGATGACCGCCTACGGCACCGTGGAATCGGCCGTCGACGCCATGAAGGCCGGCGCGAGCGACTACGTGCTCAAGCCATTTTCGCTCGCCGAACTCGTGCTCGTGATCCGCAAAGAACTCGCCGCTCACGAGCTCCGCGAAGAAAATCGCGATCTGCGCGAGGCGCTGGGCCGCCGTTACGAATACAAGAACATCGTCGCCACCAGCGACAAAATGCAGGCCGTCCTCAGCCTCGTAGAGCGCGTAGCGCCCACCAACGCCACCGTCCTGATCGGCGGCGAAAGCGGTGTTGGCAAAGACCTGATCGCGCGCGCCATCCACGAGCATTCGCAGCGCGCCTCCGGCCCGTTTCTCAAGATCAATAGCACCGCCATTCCCGAAAATCTCCTCGAAAGCGAACTCTTCGGCTACGAGAAGGGCGCATTTTCAGGCGCCACGTCGAGCAAGCCGGGAAAATTCGAGCTCGCCGATAAGGGCACTCTCTTTCTCGACGAAATCGGCGACGTTCCGCCCGCCATTCAGGTCAAGCTTCTGCGGGTGCTGCAAGAGCGCGAATTCGAGCGTCTCGGCGGCACGAAAACGATCAAGGTCGATGTCCGCCTGATCGCCGCCACCAACCGCGACCTGCGCGCCGCGCTCGAGGAAGGCACCTTCCGCGAGGATCTCTACTACCGCCTCAACGTCGTCGCCATCGACATCCCTCCCCTGCGCGATCGCAAAGAGGACATCCCGGCGCTCACGAATTTCTTCCTCGAAAAGTTCGCGCGCGAGTCCGGCAAGCCGACGCCACGCATCACGCCCCAGGCCTTGCAGCTGCTGATGGATTTTCACTGGCCGGGCAATATCCGCGAGCTCGAAAATATTCTCGCGCGCAGCGCTACGCTTGCCGCCGGACCCACGCTCGACGCCGCCGATATTCACCTCGATAGCGCGCGGCCGCGGCCCCACGCCGATTCCGCCTCCCCCGTGTTGCCCGATGGCGTCACGCTCGAACAATGGGAAGAGGAGATCATCTGCGAAGCCCTGCGCCGCGCCAACGGCAATAAGAGCCAGGCCGCGCGCGCCCTCGGCCTTTCTCGCAACGCCCTGCGTTACAGGCTCTCCAAAATGGGCGTGCCCGATCCTGAGTCTCCCGGCGATCTTCGCAGCAGCTGAGGCGCCAGAAAATGGCGCGCCGGTCTCCGCCGAGGTCAACCCCATGCCGCGCAGTGAAACGGAAACAAGGAATGCGGTCGTCACGCTGCACGTGGTTGCGAGCCTCGACGGCTTCATCGCCAGGCACGACAACAGCGTCTCGTGGCTTGATAGCCCCGCAGACGCCTACGAAGCGGGCGCTCCCGAAAGCGCCACGGGCGAGGGCATGGGCGCGATCGATTGCTTCGTGCTTGGCTCGCATACGTACGAACACGCGCTGCAGCTCGGCTGGCCGTACGGCGATATTCCGGTCATCGTCGCTACAACCAGAAAACTGCGATCCGCGAGGCAGAGCGTCGAATTCTATTCAGGCGATCTTCGGAACCTGGTCAATGGAATGCTCGCGCCTCGGTACCGCAACATCTGGCTCGTCGGAGGAGCGGCGTTGTGCCAGAATTTTCTCAGCCTCGGCCTGGTCGACGAAATCCGGTTGATGATTGCGCCGGTCCTCTTGGGCGATGGGCTGCGCCTCTTCGGCAATTCCGGCGCCGAAAGCCGCTGGCGCCTGAAAAGTGTCGTCGCCTATAAGACCGGCTTTGTCGAGCTGTCCTACTCGCGCATATCGCCCGGTTCCTAGTCTCGAAGCGGCATGCACGACTGGCTGAAAAGCACCACCCTCCGCGCGAAAACCACCGAATCGTAAAGTCTTGTCGAGGGGCGCGCTCGAGCCTGCTCCGCAGCTAACCCATGTCCTAACAATAAGATCGAGGCGAAATAACGAAATGCGCCGCTTTGGCACCGGCCCTGCATTACCACGGGTGGGTTCAAGGGTTTTCTGGCGGTAGGTTCGCCAGGGGGAAATTATGAAAAAGCATCTCGCGAGTTTGGCAGTGATCTTTTTGACGCTAGGCGTGATGTCCGTGAGCGCGCCCCTGAAGGCTCAGGATCAAGCGCCGCCTCCGCCCGATCAAGGCTACGGGCAGTGGTCGGCTGCTCCCAATCAGGGCGGCGATCAACAGGCCGGACCTCCGCCCGAGCAGGATTCTCAGCAGGCGGGCCAGCCCGATCAATCCGGCCCGGCGCCGGGCGTGGCGCGCGTGAGCGTGATTCAGGGCAACGTTTCCACGCAGCGCGGCGACAATGGCGAATGGGTCGCGGCGACCGTGAACACACCGGTGGCAGTCGGCGATCGAATCTCGACGGGCCCCGATGGCCGCGCCGAGATTCAGCTCGATTCCGCAAACGTCATTCGCCTCTCCAACAACGCGACCGTCAAGATCGCCAATATCACGCGCGAAAATATCCAGGTGCAGGTGGGGCAGGGTCTCGTCACTTATGCGGTGGTCCGGCCCGGCGAAGCGAACGCCGAGATCGATACTCCAAATGCCGCCATCCACCCGGATGGCACCGGCGAATATCGCATTCAGGTAAATTCCGATAGCGAAACAAACGTAATTGTTCGCGAGGGTTCCGCGGACGTCACCGAGCCGCAAGGCAGCACGCACGTCAACGCCGGGCAATTGATCACGATTCAGGGAACGGACAATCCGCAGTACAAGACGGAATCCGCTCCGGGCGAAGACGCCTGGGATTCGTGGAATATGGACCGCGATCATCGGATCACCAGCGCAAAAAGCTGGAAAGACACCGATCCGTATTACACCGGTTCGGAAGACCTCGATACCTACGGAACGTGGAGTGAAGTTCCCGACTACGGCCCGGTGTGGATCCCGCAACAGAGTCCCGATTGGGCTCCTTATAGCGATGGCCGCTGGGTCTGGGAGCCTTACTACGGTTGGACGTGGGTTTCCTACGAGCCTTGGGGATGGGCGCCATATCACTATGGCCGATGGTTCGTCTACGGCGGCAGCTGGGCTTGGTGGCCCGGCCCGGTCGTCGGCTACCCGGGCTACTACCCGATCTGGTCGCCCGCATATGTCTCGTTCTTCGGCTGGGGCGGCGGCGGTTGGGGCGTGGGCTTCGGATTCGGCTTCGGTTTCGGCCACGTGGGCTGGCTGCCCTGCGGCCCGGGTGACTGGTATCACCCGTGGTATGGACGCTGGGGCGGGCGGTACAACACGTTCAACGGCCGGGACGGCTTCCGCGGCGGCTTCGGTGATGGATTCCGTCCAATTGGGCCGCGCGGCGATCGTTCGTTCTCGAATGTCAACGAGGCATCCCGCAACGACCGCGTCCGTTCGGGCATGGTCTCGATGAATTCCAGCGAATTCGGCCGCGGCGCGGTGCACGGCGTGGGTCCGCGGATGAGCGAGGCGTCGTTCCGCCAGGCAAGCATGGTGGGCGGCAGAATGCCGATTTCGCCGTCGCGGCAAAGCTTCAGTCCATCGGGCCGCGCGGCGAATCCGGTGTCGTTCCGCAACGCGCCATCGAGTTCGCAGCACTTCTTCAGCGCCGCCGGGCGTGGGAATACAGCGTCCAACGGATTCGGCGGCCGGTCGCTCAATAACAACGTTCGAGGCCGCGAATCTTTCGGCGGCAATCGCGGAGAATCCGGCGCGCGTTCCTTCAATGGCTCGGGAAATCAGAATCGCGGTGCGATCACGTCGAGCCGGCCGGGATGGCACACGTTCACGCCGCCGCAATCGGGCGGCAATCGCGGAGAAGCGGGCAGCAATTCCTTCAGCCGCGGAAATGCCGGGGCTCAATCCGGGAATCGCAGCGGCTGGGATCGCTTCAATTCCCAGTCGCGCGGATCGAGCAGAGATTCCCAGTCCCAGCGTTCTTATAACTCGCCGGGATCGGCGTCACGAGGGGGCTACTCAAATTCATACTCCCATTCATACTCTAGGCCCCAACTTAATATGAGGCAGCCCATCGTGACGCCGCGCGGCGGCAACTACGGGAACGGCGGATACGGCCGCGGAGAGTATCGAGGATACAGCGAGCCCCGCGGAGCCTACAGTGCCCCGCGTGGCAATTACAGCGCGCCGCGCGGATATAGCGCTCCTCGCGGCGGCGACAGCGCGCCGCGTGGCGGAGGTGGCGGCGGCTACCACGGTGGTGGAGGCGGCGGTTCCCACGGCGGTGGCGGAGGCCATTCCGGCGGCGGGCACGGGCATCGCTAGTCGTAGCGGAAGCGCACGGCCCCGATTTTTCGGGGCCGTGGCGTATCCGGGCAAATTGGCTGAAGCGAAACGGATGGTCGCGCGGCGTGTTGAATGAGCAGGAGGCAAGAGGCCGATGTCGTCGTTGCGTGTTGCCGCATGGTTCACATGGTTCGCTGCGTGGAATTGGCTCGTACGAACCGCTATGATATCAAGAGAGCGGTTCGCCAAGGGAGTCATCCGTCCATGAGAAAAGCTGGGTTGCTCTTCACGTCCCTGTTCCTTGCGGCCGCGTTCGCTTTGGCGATTTCAGGTTCGGCAGCGGCGCAAGACGATCCTCCAGGGCGCGTGGCGCGTTTGAACTACATCGAGGGCTCTGTCTCGTATCAGGTGTCGGGCGATCAAGACTGGGTGCAGGCGGACCCGAATCGTCCGCTGACCACTGGCGACAATTTGTGGGCGGATAAGGATTCGCGCGGCGAGGTTCATATCGGCAGCACCGCGATCCGGATGTCGAGCGAGACGGGCATTTCATTCCTCACGCTCGATGATCGCACCACGCAGATTCAGCTCGCGCAGGGCACGATCGAAGTCCACCTTCGAATTCTGCCGAGCGGCGACGCCTTCGAGGTCGATACTCCCAACCTCGCCCTCACGCTCACGAGCGCCGGAGAATACAGGATCGAAACCGATCCCAATGGCGGCTCGACCGTGATCGTGGTGCGCGAAGGCGCGGGCGAAGTGACGGGCGGCGGCGACACCTGGGATCTGGCCGCCGGCCAGCAATATACCTTCGATGGCACCGACCGCCTCACCTACGATGCCTCGGCCGCACCCTCCTTCGATGATTTTGAAGACTGGTGCCAATCCCGCGATCAGCGCGAGAACAACGCTGTCGCTGCCAAATACGTTTCGCGCGACGTCGACGGTTACTACGATCTCGACGACTACGGCTCGTGGGAATCGGATTCCGACTACGGCGAAATCTGGGTGCCGAATGGCGTCGCCGTTGGATGGACGCCCTACGAGATGGGTCATTGGGTATTCATCGAACCCTGGGGATGGACATGGGTCGATTCCGAGCCGTGGGGATGGGCGCCGTTTCACTATGGTCGATGGTGCTACGTTCGCGACCACTGGGGCTGGGTGCCGGGGCCGGTTGTCGTTCGTCCCGTGTATGCGCCCGCGGTGGTCGGATTCGTAGGCGGAGGCGGGTTTGGTTTCTCGGTGGCATTCGGCGGAGGATTTTCCGGCGTGGCGTGGTTCCCTCTCGGGCCGCGCGATATCTTCGTGCCGGGATATCACTGCAGCCCGCGATACTTCCAGAGTGTGAATATCACGAACACCCGCATTCTTACCGTCACGCAAGTGACGAATGTCTATCACACCGCGATCGTCGATCGCGATCTGACGCACGTGAGATACACGTACGGGAGTAATGAGCGCGCCATCACCGCCGTCTCGCGCGATACATTCGTGAACGCTCGCGCCGTCGATCGCGCCACGGTGCGCGTCAATGCGGACCAGATTCGTGGCGCGCACGTGGCCGACTCTGCACCTATCGCTCCAGGCCGCGCCAGCTACGTCTCGGCCGCCGCGCGCGTTTCGACGGCCAGGCCTTCCTACTCTTTCGCGCAGCGCCCCGTCGTCGCACGCCTGAATCCCGCGATCGAGGCGCGCCAGCGCGCGCCGGAATATACAAACGACAGCCAGATCTTCAACCATCCGCAGCCGGCTCACGAAACCGGCGGCAATCCGCCCGCGAATAATTCGCAGCAATCACGCGATGGATTCCGCCCGTTCACTCCTCCTGGATCGAATAGCCGTACGGCGACTCAATCGAACAATCAGACGCAAATCCGCCAGAACGACGAGCGCCCGGCCATGCGATTCACCCAGCCGACGAGAGCTCGCGACAATATGTACGACGTTCATCCGCCGCTGAACCACCAGGAGAACAAGCCCGAACCAAAACAGCAGGAACGGCGTTCGGCGCCCCCGCCCCATTCGGAAAGCCATCCACAAAAGAAGTAGAACCTCGGGGAGACGGAGCGTCATGCGCTCGCCGCCTCCCAGGTCTCGCCAGTCGCACGGGGTTCCGGAAATACTGAGGAGGACCAGTCATGCGAATTCGACTTGGCACCATCAATGCTGCACGCACGCTCGTGGGATCCATCTTTCTGGCGCTTCTTTTGTCTGCTGTCTGCTTGTCGGTGCCCGGCATCGCCGCGGCGGACGATGATCCGCCCGGCCGCGTCGCGCGGCTGAACTACATACAGGGATCGGTATCGCTGCAGCCCGCCGGCACGCAGGACTGGATCGATGCAAACCCGAATCGCCCGCTGACCACCGGCGACAACCTTTGGGCCGATCAGGACTCGCGCGGCGAACTTCACGTAGGAAGTTCGGTTCTCCGCCTGTCGGGACAAACGGGCGTTTCGTTTCTGAATCTCAACGACCAGATCACGCAGCTTCAGCTCGCGCAAGGATCGCTCTACGTGCGCGTGCGGCAGCTCGATGAAGGCGAAGCATTCGAGGTCGACACGCCGAACCTCGCATTCTCAATCCTGCGGCCCGGGCAATACCGCGTGGACGTGGATCCGAATGGCGGCTCCACGGTGATCTCCGTCTGGGGCGGCTCGGGCAGCGTCACCGGCGGAGGCCAGGCGTTCACGCTGAATCCGGGACAGGAATTCATGTTTACGGGCAGCGATCAATTGGCCTACGACTCGCAACCGCTCGGCGGCCGCGACGATTTCGATAATTGGTGCGCCTCGCGCGATCAGCGTGAAGATCAATCCGCGTCCGCCCGCTACGTTTCGCGCGACGTGATCGGATATGACGATCTTGACGATTACGGCGCGTGGAGCAACGACCCGCAATACGGCCCGGTATGGATTCCGAGCGGCGTCGCCGCGGGCTGGGCTCCCTATCACTACGGCCATTGGGTCTTCATCCAGCCGTGGGGTTGGACGTGGGTCGAAGACGAGCCCTGGGGATTTGCGCCATTCCACTATGGGCGATGGGCCGTGATCGGCGGCAGGTGGGGCTGGGTGCCGGGTCCGGTTGCTGTAGTGGCGATCGGCCGGCCGATCGTGCGCCCGATGTACGCGCCCGCGCTCGTCGGATTTGTGGGTGGCGGCGGCTTCAGCTTGTCGATCGCCATCGGAGGCGGAGCGGGCGTGGCGTGGTTCCCTCTTGGGCCGCGCGACGTCTGGGTTCCCGCATATCGTTGCAGCCCCGTTTACGTTCAGCACGTAAACATTTACAACACCCGCGTGGTGAACGTGACGCAAGTGACGACGGTCTACAACAACGTGTACGTGAATCACGACCGGATGGCATTCAATCGTTACACCTACGCGAACAACGTCCGCGCGGTGACGGCCGTTGATCACGATACATTCGTGAACGGCAGGCCCGTGGGCCGCGCGTCGGTGCAAATTTCGCAGGAGCAGATCCGGAATCCGCGGATCATGCAGCAGACGGTGGTGCAGCCGACGCAGCGCAGCGCCTTCGGTGGACAAGCGGACGCGCGTGTGCGGCCTCCGGACACGCTGGCAAACCGGCGCGTCGTGACGAAGATCGCTCCCTCGCCGAATGTGGTTCCGATCGGCCACACGCAGCCGCTCGGTCGCGGAGGCAACGGGACATTCGGCGGGCAGCGCGGCAACCAGCCGAACAATCAATCCGGATTCCAGCAGCCTCATCAACCGAACGGAAATGCCGCGAATCCGAATGCAGGCGGCAACGGGAACAATCGTCCGGGCAATGAAAATAACAATGCGCGGCCGGGCTTCCGCCCATTCACGCCGCCGAACGGCAACACAAACGGAAACGGCGGCGGCTCGAACGAAAACAGGAATTCCAACGGCAATCCGTCGTTCAATCGCAACGCGCAGCCAAATAACGGCGCGCAGCCGAATAACCATACTCAACCCACAATCGAGCCGGCGCCCCAGGGCAATGGAAACGCGAGCGGAAACAACAATTCCAACGATCGGAATGGGAACGCGCCCGTCGACCGGAATGGCCAGCCGAGCAACAACGTGCGTCCTTTCCATCCTCCATCGACGGTGAACAACGGAAACGCCAATGGAAACGGCAATGGAAACGCGAATCCGAATTTCAACCGGAACAATCAGCCGGGCAACCAGAACAACGGGAACACCGGTGGAAATCAAAATCAGGACCGGGGATTCAACGGCAACCGCAACGGCGGGAACAACTCGCGCGACCAATACCAGCAGCCGTCACGCGGGCAAAACAATCCGCCGAAGGAATCGAAGCCGCCCAAAGAGGACAAGGAGAAGGAAAAAGACAAGGACAAGGATCACAAGGACTGAGGCAGCGATTGCTTCGCCGAATAAAGAAAAAGCGAAACGAACCTGCAGTAAGTGCGTCACCAAGTATGCTCTCGTCGGGGGCTTAGGAGCGCCTTAATTGGCCGGGAAAAGCCATTTTGGGCGACTTTTTGCCAAAGACCCGTACTGAATGCCGAGGCAGCGGCAACTAGCGCGGCGTTGGCGAGGATTCGGCCGGAGTGGCAGGCGCCGGGGCGGCGGGGGCCGGACCCGGGGGCGGCTCGGGCTGAGCGAGCGCGAGGTACGAGCGGCCGAAGGCGGATTGCTGCGTGCCGGCGGCGATCACAACTGCTTGTACGGTGTAACGGCCGGTTGGCAGCTTGGCAAGCGGAAGGCTGATGCGGAAAGACGCGGTGTGCGTCTTCGGATCGAGGGCGGTGGGCGCAAGCAGAGGAGTGTCATTGATCTGCACGCCGCCGCGGAAGAATACGAGGCCCGCGCGCAGAGTATTCGCGTCGAACGCCTCCTGGTTTGCGCCCTTCTCCGGATAGTAGGCCTGGAAGAAGACGTAGAGGGTCTGCTGCTGCGTGAAGTAGCGCGTGACGCTCGGAATGATTTTCGTGCCATCCATTTCGAGAGGCGTCGAGGTGAGCTTCGCGCGAAGACCCAACGTCTTCGTTTGAACTTCCTCGGATTTTTCCACGGGCACGATCTGGCTCGAGAGCATCACCGAACTCAGCATCATCCGAGCGGGCTGGCGCTGCGGCACCACGAGTTCGTCTTCGAAGGTTCCCATCTTTCCCGATTCGTTTTCGCGGGCCACGAATTTGAGCCGATAGGCGCCGGGCGCGAGGACGACACCGCCCTGATAGACGAGATTGCTGTGAGTGACCTGCTGGTATTGCTGCTCGTCGAGGTGAACCGTGATCGTATCGCGGAGAGCGGCCACGGTCTGCCCCGAGGGCACGCCCTTCACTTCGGCGGCAAAGTCGAACTCGGCGGTATGGAGGCCGCGCTTCTGCGCCCATTCGAGGGCGCTCGATGAAAGCTTGGCGGAGATGGGGACATAGACCTGGCTGTCGCTGAGACGAAACATCGCGGTTTCAACGGCGACGGGCAACTCGACCTCCGGATTCGGCGATTCGAGCGCTTCTTCGAGCTGCTGCTCCTTGTCTTCTTTTTCGAGATGCTGGAAATCGCGCGGGGCGTAGTAGCCATTGCGGTAGCGGACGTGCGCGCCCGGCACTTTCACTTTGACGGCGACGGCGCGCCAGCGGCCATCATGCTTGACGTCGGGCGGGAGATCGTAGCCGACGAGATAGTAGCCGCCGTTTTCCTGCTGGATTTTGGGGAAGGCGTCGCTCAGATCGCCGAGATCGAAGAAGGCGCGGCCGCCGGTATCGGTCGAAAGGGTGGCGAGCGTATCGCGGGAATCTTCGCGCTGGTCGGTCTGGTGGAATACGGAAGCGCCGCTGAACATCGACGTGCCGCTGGCGGCGGCAGTGGTGACGTCGCCGCCCGGCGGCGTGGCAAACATGCCGCGCGCGTCAATCGAGTAGATGGAGACATCGGCGCGATTGGCCGCGTCCGTCGCCGCGGTGAGCTCGGCGCGGTTCTCTTCCCCGGTCTGCGTGATGCCGCCCGTAAATTCGACGAGCGCCTTGCGGCCGGGAATTCCCGCCAGCACGTTCGTAAGGCTTTCGATGGCGATGAGCTTCTGATCCGTGTTGAAGACGTTGAACTCCGTCTGGTCGGGGGTGTACGCGGCCTGCGTATCCTGCTGCACGTCGTATTCGCCGTTCTGCGCGGCGGCGTACTGCTGGTCGGCAAGCTCGGAAGCGGCGCCGGGCATGATCTGAGCGATCGCTTTATCGAGCACGGCGCGATTGTTGGTGAAATTCGCGAGTACGGAAAGCTCGGAGCTGAAAACGACGACCGAGACGAGGTCGGCCGGAGTCATCTGCTTAGCGAGAAACTTCACAGCCGCATCGTGCGCGCGAATAATGTCGTCCGTTTCCATCGAACTGAGATCGAAGAAAAGGACGAGCATGCGGCGGTCGCGCACTTCGTCGCTGAGGTTTTCCTTGGCCGCCGGCTCGCCACCATCGACGGGGATGACCACGGGCTTCGTATTCTCAGGCCCGACCGTATCGATGCTTTCGATATCGGAATACGAAAAGCTCGAAATTTTCTGCGGCTTGCCGTTGTCGGTGACTACGAATTGATCTTCACGGAGGCCCTTGACCGGCCTGCCCGAACGGTCGGTGACCTCGACGTCGATGCGGACCAATTCGGACTCGGCGCGAAGGACGCCCGGTTTCGGGGGATTGAGTCGCCGCGTGGGCAGCGGATTGGCAGGAGCGGCGACGACGGTGGGGCGCCCGGATTGCTGCTGGGCAGCCTGGCCCTGGCCAGATTGCTGTTGCGCAGAGGCGGGCAGCGGCGCGATAGCCAGATTCGCGGCGATGATGCCGACCAGCAACGCCCGCGCGAAAAGTTCTCCGGTGTTACTCCCATTGTTTCTCATGGGGCCTCAAAAATTAAACCTTACCATCAAATCCATGGTGCGCATGGAGCCGGCGCTGGTGACGCCGCCGAACGTCGTGGGCTGGCCGTTGATCGCGACGCCCTGGCTCTTCAGGCCGCAGGTGGTGACGCCGGAGTCGGACGGAAAGCAAGGGAGCACGGTGCCGATGCCGGTGTAGTTGGGCGTGTTGGTGAGGTTCTGCACCTGCCACTCGATATTCATCACGTGGCGCTGCTCGGGACCGAAGCGGAAAGATTTGGAAAGCCCCGCATTCCAACTGAAGGTGCAGGGGCCCTCGATCGAGCCCCGCTCTTCGTCGCCGTACGTGAGATTCCCGCTCGAATCCGTGGGCAGCGCGAAGGCCTTCGTATTGAAAAACGCCGAGGGCGATCCGCCGCAGATTCCCTGATTGGGATTGGCGACGATATTCGGGCGCAGAGAGAAATTGGCACCCGTGCCGTTGTCGGAAGCGACGCCGCCGAGGAGCGCGGTGAATGGCGTTCCGGTCTGCCACGTGAAGATATTCTGCAGCCGCCAATTGCCGAACACTTTTTCCTTCCATCCGTGATTGGCCAGGCGGTTTCGCTGCCCGAACGGCAATTGCCACATCGAGACGAGGCGAAACTGGTTGCGAATATCAAAAGTCGAGAGGCCGTATTCGGCGTGGAGGTTGTCGTCCTGCTGCTCGACGGTGCCGCTGCCTCCCGTGCCGCCGATCGAGCTCGCGTCGTCCAGCGATTTGGCGTAGGTGTAGATTCCCTGAAGCATAAAGCCCTTGGTGAAGCGGTGAACGACGCGGGCCTGGAGCGCGTTGTAGATGGAATTGGCGCCAGACTGATCGTAGGTGAATCCGGCGGCCTGGTTGTCGATGCGGTATTCCTGAATCTGGTCCGAGGGAGTGCCCAGGGGCGCGCGATTCGGCGCGCGCAAGACGTCGAGATCGGTGCCTTTCGTTCCTGTATAGGTGAGATCGAGAATCCAGTTTTGCGAAAACGACGTCTCGGTGCCGAGGCTCCAGATTTGGGCGTAACCGGGTTTGTAATTGGGATCGACGGACTCGGTATTGGGGATGGCGATGAGATTCGACGAACCTCCCATGAACGGGTATTCGAAGGTCAAGGGCTGGTTGGGCGGCCCGGAGGTGGTAAGCGTCTGCGCGACCGCGATGGGGGGCTGATAGGCGAGTTCGCGGACGAGCGTATTGTAAATGGATTCGTTGTAGAAAATCGAATAGCCGGCGCGAACGACGGTCTTCGGCTTGATCGGAGGCTGCCAGGCAATTCCGATGCGCGGCTCGAAATTGTGATAGTCGCCATGAATCAGAGAGCGCGGAACTCCGGGCGCGCCGGGCTGAACTTGCGCGACGTGCGCAAGATCGGTGATATCGAGATTCACGATGTTGTTGGCGAGCTCGATGGGGGGCGTAACGGCGTCGTAGCGCAATCCGTACTGCGCGGTGAAGGTTTTCGTGACGCGAAAATCATCCTGCGCGTAGAGGTCGAATCCCCAGGCGCGAAAGTAGGTATTCGGATCGCCAAACTGGCCGGTGGTATTGAAGGGCAAGCCCTCGAGAAAATCCGCGAAGTCATTGCCGGTGGCGATGCCGGTGAAGACAAAGCCTCCGCGCGGATTGGGATCCGATTGCGTGTTGAGCTCGACGCGCCGGATCTCGCCGCCGAAACGCATGGTGTGTTTCGTGTGCGTCCACACGAGGTTGTCGTCCACGCGAAACGTCTGATTTCGAACCAGCGAGGGAATCGGATCGCTGAATCCCGAAAAATTCGTGAGAGTGACTTGCGGGATGCCGTAATCGACCGGCGGCAGCACGACGCCGGGGCCGAGATCGATGCCGAGGCTGGCGGGCGAAAATGCATCGTTGTAGGAATTATCGCTCACCAGTTTCACGCGGTTGCGGCTCCAATTCACGCTCGTGTTTTCAACGACGCGAGGCGTCCAATTGTGCGAAAGCCCCATCGTGAGATTCTGGCTGCGCGTCGCTTCATTCCCACCGATATCGGCGAAGTTGCTGAGCGTGTTTTCGCGCTGCGAGCTGAAATTGTATTGCGCGTTCATATTGAATTTTCGGTTGAAGGTGTGGAGGATCGTGCCATTCACGCGGTCGGTGTTTTCGGGCGTGGTGGCCTGCAGCAGATAATTTTGCGTGAGATTGGAGCCGGCGGTTGTGGGCATCGGGATGAAATTGAGCAGCTTCTGCGCGACCGAGTCGATGGGCACCTGGACGTCGCCCGCCGGGCACTCCGGCGACGTGGTGGCGACGGGCGTGGTGGTAAAGGGCTGGAAGACGCTGCCGGAAGCGAAACAGCCGTTGCGCTCGTCCGGGGTCGGGACGGTCGAAAACGTGTTGATCGGATTGCTGACCGTCTCGTGCTGATAATTGACGAAGAAATACGTATGGTCGGCCCCATTGTAGATATGGGGAATCACGAGCGGGCCGCCCATATTGCCGCCCACGCGCTCATCGTAGTGACCGATCTTGGGCGCAGGGATTCCGGTGATGGCGTAAGGGCGCGCATCGAAGGCTGAGTTCTGGTAGCTATCGTAGAAGCTGTAACGGATTCGATTGGCCTGCTGCCGGAAGAGCCGGCCGAGAGGCCCTCCGCGCCCGCCCGTGTTGAAGATCTGGATCGCGCGGCCGGCACGCCCACCTCCAAAGCCACCGCCCGGGCCACCTCCTCCAGGTCCGCCGCCAGGACCTTCGCCGGGGCTGCCACCGGGGCCGAACATCTGCCCCGCTGCACCTCCGGGTTCTCCTGCTTCGCCGCCCGGACTTCCGGGACCGCCCGGGCCTCCCGGGCCACCGGGACCGCCGAAGCCTCCGCCGGGAAATCCGCCCGCGTTGTAAGACAGCCCTTGGCCGACAGTTCCCTGCAACAGAAACGCATCGGACGATCCGCCTGCGGCAGGAGGCACCGGGGCATTGGCTTCCACGCCCTCATCGCCGGCTCCCGATGCGCCGGTGACGTCCGTTTGCTGGAAGCCACCGCCCGCCAAACCCTGCTGCATGGCATTGAGCAGTCCTTGCGGCAATTGGCCCCGCCTGCCGCCCTGCCCGCCGCGTCCGCCGGGGGAGCCGGGAGCTCCTGGCCTGCCATTCTGCGCGCTCTGGCCGGCTGATGCGCCATTGGGCTGCTGACCTGGGCCGCGCTGCCTTTCGTTCGATTCGGGGGGAGCGGCGAGCTCGGCTAGAGTGGCAACGCGCAGTGTGAGCTGGAGCGGCGGCGGCTGAGGCGGAGGAGTGGAGAATTGCGCCTGGGCCGATGAAGCCGCAAAGCCGAGTTGAGTCGCGTCAATCGTGTAGTGGCCGGGCGGGAGTGAGGGAAACTCGAACTTGCCGGTCTGGTCAGTCCAACTGACCCAGACTTGCCTTGTGTCGGTGTTCGTGAGCCGCAGCGTGGCACCGGGGACGGGTGAGCCGTCTGTTGTTTTCACGAAACCCGTGGCGTCGATGGGACCCTGTGCGGGCGGCGCGGCTGGCGCCTCGGACGCTTGCGCACTCTGCGCGGGCGGCGTGGCGGGTGCCTGACGGGCAAGGCTGGGAGACGCCGTCGCGAGAAGCGACCCGAGAAACCAAATGGCCTTCCGGCAACCTCGCTGATACACGACGAGCCCTCTCTTACCGACTACGGATGAAACAGGCTGAGCATTACCTGCCGAATCACGACGAACGATATCCCTCTTCGACGGCGCACGCGATGAATGAGTTACCTGCGCCGCCGCAAGGCCCGCCCTTCCAATTGCCGCGCCCGATGAAGCGAGGCGCATGGGGGATCACCCTAGCAGCGGAAAGCCAGGGGGCTGAAGCCGATTTTATTACGCGCGCTCTTCGCGGGCCTAAAGGCCCACGCTTCCACCTGTATGCCGGATCGCGAAACCCGCGACCCGTCGCTACGAAACCTTGCTCGGATGCGACTCCTTCCTAGCGGCAGATTGTCGCACCGACTCTCTCGTCCAGGTTGCCACATGAAGAAGAGCCGGCGGGACGCCGGCGCTACGCGCGCCGTACGTGTGGCGCCCCGGCCCGCGCGAGACGCACCGGGTGGGAGCGCCTCCGACGTAATCGTCGAGCGGGCCGAGACACGGGCGAAAGGGCGCGCCGCTATTGGCTTCCACCTCCGCTGGCACTTGCGGCGTCGTAGACGAAGCGGAATGTGACGGGCTGCTGGAGCCGCGGATTATCGACCTTGGTGGTGACGTACAGCTGCTTGCCATCGGGAGAAAGCTCGTAGGTGCGGGTCGTGGAGCCGCCGCGACGTCCTTGGGTGACAGCGACGAGCTGATTGCCTTGCCAACTGGCTGCGGCAGGCGCCATTTCCCTGCCGCGCTCGTTGCCGCCCGAATCATCCGAATCGGGGGAGCTGCTGGAGCCGGTTGAGTCGCCCGATTTCGAGGAATCGTAAACGGCGAGCAGGGCGCCGGACGAGCCTGTGACTTTGGCGGAGGTGGGAGTTTGCGCGATGGTGAGCTGCGAATAATCGGCGAGCATGCCGCCCTGACCGCGGCCACCGCCGCCACGCCGTCCGCCTCCGCCTCCGCCACCAAAGCCGCCGCCACCGCCGCGGCCGCCGCCGCCCGAGCCGCCCATTGCCTCGCGCATCTTCTCGCGGGCATCGTCACTCTGATCTTTGTTGAGCGTCCAATTGCCGGCGAGATTTGGATGGCCGCCTATCTGCGGCGCGGCTTGTGAATTTGAAGACGATGCCGGCGAGTCAGATGGAGCGGCGCCTGCTTGCGGGCCGGCATCGGCTTGCGCCGCCGCTCGCCCTGCGGAGAGCGTGAGGCCGAGAGCTGAAATTGCCAGAATGCAAATGCACGTGCGAATTTTCATCGGAGCTGCAATTTTTTCGGACATAGCCAAATGACCTCGTACATTGCGCGCGGCTGGGATGCGGCGCCGGATGATCATCGATTTCGACGACGCTAATGATTCCTTTCAGGACACGCAATGGTTCCACAATGTGGCGGAAGCCTTTGGCGCGAGGTGCGTACTCCTGTATCATGCGGCATGCTTCCTTTCCGACGGCTCTCATGGTTCTCGAGGTTTACGGGGCGGCCGCGCCCGGGACGCGAACGCCGACCGCGTCGATAGCTCGCAGGGACGCGCGGGCGAATCGCGCGGCCTTCCTGATCGAACAGCCGATCCAAAAGCGCGAAAGGGGAAAGATCGAATGGCAAAATCGAGCCAAGTGCGCCTGGCCGTGCTGGGCGCGGGGAAAATGGGCGGGATTCTGATCGAAGCGCTCGTGAAGCAGGGGCTCGTCTCGCCGAAGAATCTTTTCGCGACGGTGCAGCATGCCGGCGCCGAGCGAAAGAATCTGGCTTCGCAGATTTCGCCGGGCAGCGACAACCGGGCGGCCGCGAAGAAGGCGGACGTGATTCTGCTCTGCGTGAAGCCGCAAGTGGTGGGGCGCGTGATCGACGAAATCGCGCCGGAGCTGAGCGCGGATAAGCTCTTGATCTCGATTGCGGCTTCGGTGCCGGCGGAATATATCGAGCGGCGATTGCACGCGAAGGTGCCGGTGATTCGCGCGATGCCGAATACTCCCTCGCTGGTGGGCGCGGGAATCACGGCGATTTCACCGGGGAAACATGCGGCGCAGAAACACGTGGAGCTTGCCAAGAGGCTTTTCGATGCGGTGGGCAAGACGGTGGTGGTCGACGAGAAGAATATGGATGCGATCACCGGACTTTCCGCGAGCGGGCCTGCGTTCATTTACATCATTTTGGAATCGCTGGCCGAAGGGGGCGTGAAAGTGGGGCTGTCGCGCGAGCTGGCGACTTTGCTTGCGGCGCAGATGACGCTCGGGGCGGCGAAGATGGTGGTCGAGACGGGACACCATCCCGCGCTGCTGAAAGATACGGTGACGACGCCGGCCGGGTGCACGATCGACGGGATCCTCGAGCTCGAGGAGGGCGGGCTGCGCGTTACGCTGATCAAGGCCGTGGTGAAGGCCGCGCAGCGCGCGAAAGAATTGCTGCTCACCGACGAGCGCGCCTAGGCGAATATCGAGCCGAGTTCCCCGCTGTGGCTGAAGATCGCACGATCGAAAGCAAATTTGCGCCGGAGGGGCTCTGCGCCAGCTGCGCATTCGCGCGGAGAATCGAATCGGCGCGCGGATCGCAGTTCGTGCTATGCGAACGTTCGCGCACCGATGCGGCGTTTCCGAAGTATCCGCGGCTGCCCGTGCTTGCGTGCACGGGATACGAGCGAAAGTCGAAGGATGTCTAGCGTCGACGTAAACCCAAGAGAGATCCTTCGCTTCGCTCAGGATGGAGCGCGGGATGAAACCGGCCTGCCCGAGCGTCTTAGCTCCTGATCAGCAGGACGTTTACCGCTTTTACGACGACTTCGACTTTGTCGCCCTTCTTGAGGCCGAGTTCCTTCAGCGATTCGATGGTCATCACAGAGGCCATATGCGATGGGCCGGAGACATTGACGTGCACGATCGACATCAGCGAACCCTTCTTGATTTGCGTCACCTTGCCGATGATCCTGTTGCGCGCTCCCACTTTCATGTTTTGCCTCCGTGTGCTGAGTGATTGCCGCTTACAGGTTACTACGATTCTTTGCGCTTGCCGCTCGCGAAAACGCGCCGGATAATTGGCGCCGCTTGACGAGGAGACACGAATGAAAGCGATACGGGCGACGCAAGCGGGCGGTCCGAACGTCCTGAAACTGGAAGATGTTCCACAGCCGAAGCCGGGGCCGGGCGAGGCATTGGTTCGCAACCATGCGGCCGGGGTGAATTTCGCGGACATTTACTACCGAAACGGCTCGGCGCGCGTGCCGACTCCTTTTCCATTCACGCCGGGAATCGAAGGGGCGGGCGTAGTGGAGGCAGTAGGCGAGGGCGTGAGCGAAGTGAAAACGGGCGACCGCGTCGCATACGCCGGCGGCCTCGGATCCTATGCCGAGTATCAGGTGATGAAAGGCATGCAGCTCGCTCCGCTGCCGGCCGAGATGAGCTTCGAGCATGGGGCCGCTGTGATCCTCCAGGGTTTGACAGCACATTATTTGCTGCACGAATTCTATCCGATCAAGCACGGGTCGACCGTGCTCGTTCACGCCGCCGCGGGCGGCATGGGGCTGCTGCTGGTGCAATGGCTGAAGCACATGGGGGCCGTGGCGATCGGGACTGTTTCAGCGGAGGCGAAGGCGAAAAGCGCGCGCGAGGCGGGCGCCGCGCATGTGATCAATTACACGACGCAGGATTTTGTGGAGGAAGCGAAGAAAATCACCGGGGGAAAGGGCGTCGATTACATTATCGACGGCGTCGGCAAGACCACTTTCCTGAAAAATCTCGATGCGCTGCGGCATCGCGGGTGGGCGACGATCTACGGAATGGCGAGCGGCCCCGCGGAGGCGGTGGTCCCGAATTCGCTGATGATGAAGGCGCTGACGATTTCGGGCGGTTCGCTTTTCAACTTCATAACGACGCGCGAGGAATTGCTGGGGCGGGCGCGAGACGTGTTCGCCGGCGTGCGCGAGGGCTGGCTGAAGTTGCATATCGACCGGACGTTGCCGCTCGCAGAGGCCTCGGAGGCGCATCGGCTGCTGGAATCGCGGCAGACGACGGGGAAGCTGATTTTGAAGGTGTGAGCGGTGAGTGGTGATTGGTGAGTGGTGAGTGGTGAGTGGTGAAGATGGGGCGTGCGGCAACGTATGGCGCTACCGGTTTGCGTTGGGCCGCGATAGCTGGAGCGTGGAGTCAATTTCGATGTTTACGGTGTCGCTGACGCGCAGGACGAATGTGCTGGGGTTTCTCAGTCCCCACTTGACGAATGGGACGTCGAATTTTGTTGAGGCTTGCAGGCGGTTCGGCTGGCCCTGGCCCGAAGCCGGGGCAACGCTGACCGGGATCGTCATCGGGTGATCCTGGCCGTGCAGGTGGAAGACACCGGCGATCTGCAACTGCACGGGCTTACCCGCCAGCATGTCGGCCGCGGGACCCATCACTTGAGTTGGCGAAAAGGCGATTTCAGGAAATTTCGCGCTCTCGAGAATCTCGCCATGCATTTTCTGGTCGCGGGAACTATTGCCGGTGTTGCCGCTGGTGGCGTCGAGGACGATCACGCCGCCGGCCTTCCCTGTCGCGGGATCGAAATGAATCTGGCCGCTTTTGAGTTTGAAGACGCCATGGACGGTATGCAGCGTGGCGCCGAGCGTGAACTCGACCTGAGTGGCCGCAGGATCGAAATTGACGACTACTTCCTGCGCCTGCAGGGCCGGCGCAGGCACCAACGCGGACGCGGCGAGCGCGACGGCGAGAAGGCACTTCTTCGAGAAAGCGATCACGCGCACAGAACCCGCCAGCCGAGATCGAGGATTTGCCCGGCGTCGAGCGAGCCGCATGAGGCTTGCCCTGCATGAACCGAGATCAACCTCGAAAATGCGGCCGGGCGCGCGCCGAAAAGCCGCATCGCTTTGCGGCGAATGATTGCGCTCGCGCTCATGAGGAGCAGGAGGCGCGTGATGCGGGCGGCATTGCGCATGATGCGGCGGTGGGCGGATTCGTAGGAGGCGAGGTCGCCGCGGCCGAGCGACTCGCCGAGCACCTGCGCTTGCTGGAAGGCGAGGCTGAGTCCCTGGCCGGCAATGCCATCAACCGTACCTGATGCGTCGCCGACGAGAGCGATCGTCTCGCGAGCGACTCCGCGGGCGCGGCCAAGCGATGTGATGGCTCCCGCATGCATCGAGGCAGGTTGCGCGCCGCGCAAACGTCGCGCGAGCGCCGGGAATTCCTGAAGCGCGCCATCGATCCGCAAATGCAGATCATTCGCGAATAGCGAAACGCAGATTTCACCGGCGCCCGTAGGCGTGACGACCACCTGGCAGCGCTTGCCCCAGTGAACTTCGACGAAATCGCTCCACGGGACCACGGCATAGTGGCGGCGAAACCCGAAGCGGCTGGGGCCGCGGAGGGCGCGGCCGAGTTTCGCGAAACGCCGGACGCCGGATTGCTGGCCATCCGCGCCGATAAGCCAGCGGCTGCGAATCCATTCGCCGTTCACTTTCGCGCCGAGTGGATCGAATCCGGAAACGCGCGCGCCCCAGATGAACGAGACGCCGGCCGCCGTGGCGCGATCGACCAGCAGTTTGTGCAGGACCGTACGGCGGATGCCAAAGGCCGTTCCGCCGGGGAATCGTGCGCTCGCGGATGAACGATCATCCGAGAAGCGAATGCCGGCGAATCGAGTGGGGCGTGCGGAATCGAGATCGACCCCGAGATGCCGCAGCGCCGCTACTGCCTCAGGCAGCAGACCTTCTCCGCAGGCTTTGTCGATTGGGGGCGTGCGAGAGTCAACGAGCGTAACGCGCAAGCCCTGGGCCCGCGCGGCGATCGCGGACGCCAGCCCGGCTGGGCCGCCTCCGACGATCAGAACGTCCGTTTGAACAGCATGCGCCAGATACGCCTACCATCGGAGGAGAACCAGTTCCGAGCAGAAGCCCGGGCCCATTGCGGCCAAAATACTTAGGGTGCCCGGCGCCGGACGCCGATGCTTGTAAACATCCTCCAGGACTAAGAGCACCGAAGTGGACGAAATGTTGCCCACCTTCCGGAGGGAATCCCAGGAAGGTTCGAGGTCTTTGGCGGTAAGCCCGAGAGCGTCGGCGGTGGCTTCGAGGACCTTGGGTCCGCCGGTATGCATCACCCAGGTCTTGATGTCGCTGCGCTTCAATCCCTGCTCGCCGAGGAATGTGTCGACATCTCCGCCGAGATGCTGGCGGACCGTATCGGGCACTTCCGCCGAGAGAACGATGTGGAAACCTTTTTCGGAAATATCCCAGCCCATCACGCGCTGGGTATCGGGATAGAGAATCGATTTCGTCGCGAGAATCTCCGGTCCGGTCGATGGACGCTCGGCGCCGGTGACGACGGCGGCGGCAGCGCCATCGCCGAAGAGGACGGCGGAAATCAGGTGCGCCATGGAAACATCGTCGCGTTGCAGCGTGAGCGAGCACAATTCGATCGAGAGGAGCGCGGCGGCCTGATTGGGATATCCGCGAACATAATCCGCGGCACGAGAGATTCCGGCGGCGCCCGCGACGCAGCCGAGCCCGAAGATCGGCACGCGTTTGATGTTGGTCGAGAGGCCCATGCGATTCACGAGGCGCGCATCGAGGGACGGAGCGGCGATGCCAGTGACCGAAGTGACAAAGATGGCGCTCAACTCGCTGGGTTCGATACCGGCGGCGGCGAGGGCGCGGCAGAGGGCGGTCTCGCCGAGTTCCAGACCCGCCTCAATCCAGACGTCGTTGGCCTCGCCCCAAGTCTGCATGTTCTCGTAGAATTCGATGGGACGCACGAGGAAACGCCCATCGACCTTCATGCTTTCGTCGAGCCTTTCGAGAATTTCGGGGTTCGGCAGCTGATTGCGGTAGTAGTTCTTCAGAGCCGCTGTGATGACTTCCTGCTTGAAGTAACGCTTCGGGAAAGCGCTCCCAACACCGGCAATTTTCATCAAGACGGGCTCCTGGTTTGAGGGCGAGGGTATCGGCATACTTTGAGAGACGTCCGCCGAGCCGAACCCCATCTGGCCTCTCTGGGCTTCGCGCGGGCTAAAAGAGGTAGTTCGCTCACACGAATTGGAACACTCATATAACATACGAACGGTTAACGTGTCATCAGGTCATCCTTGAATTTCGAGTTTTTGTGTCAATGCGAGCGTCTGGGCGGGTTAGGGCGGGCTTAGGACTTAGGGCTTATCGGCGAGTCAAGAGGGCCGGAAAAGAGTGACCCCGGGTCTGAGGGGGACAGACCCGGGGTCGGGGGTTGAGAGGGGCATGGGCCGGAAGCTTGGTAGAGCAGTAAATCTACTGAATTCGGGTTCGGGAATTCCGGAGCCGCTCAGTAATAGTTCCAGCGCCGGAGCATCGTGAATGCCCTGAATACGAGCTGCAAGCTCAGGACAATCATTGTGTCGCGGATGGCGGCCAGCTTTTCCCGCATCGGCGATTCCCTAACGACGGCAACATCGGGGAGATGCGCCGGCAGGCCGTCGTTTCGAACGTTCCAATCAGGGCCGGCAATCGCGCTCATGGCGCCTCCCCGTCAATTCACAACGTAAACCGGGTTATCGTGCTCGACGGCAACGACCATGGACTTGAAAACGTCGACATCCCAGCTATCAGCGATGCGGAGGCGGATCGCATCGTCGGTTTCAGACAACAAGCGGCCGCGCAAGGGCACACGGAGGTCTCCTGCGGCGACACGAAGAATAACCGGCTGCCCCATCCAAACTGCGTAACCACCTTCCATGAGGTCCTCCCCTCAGAAGCCCGTATCTTGAACAGCTGCATCTTCGTACAGGGGGGTGGACCGGCCAATGGTACAGGGAGCTAAAACCGTTGGGAGCAAAGTACTACGGGCACCCTGGGACCTTCTGCCTACCCGTTTTTCTGCTATTGTGGGCCTGACTTTACATGAAGCAAATCGCCCAAAACATCTTCCGAAAGACACTGGCAGGCATCGACATCGAGGCGGCGCTCGAGAGGAAACTCGACCGCGATGGGCCCGCCATACAGGCTGGCGATGCGACTATCGACCTGCGGGAGTTCGAGACCATCCTCGCGATCGCTTTCGGCAAGGCCTCCGCGGCGATGGCAAGCGGCCTGACGGGGATCCTTGGCCCCGAGTTCCCTGTGGAGGGCATCCTCGTGGCGCCGTCGGCAGCGAGTGCGCCAGCGCCTGGATGGCGGGTGTTCACCGGAGGGCATCCGATTCCGAATGCGGGGAGTTTTGCGGCTGGGCGCGCGATCCTTGACCGGCTGGGCCGATGCGATGAAAAGACGCTGGTCGTCTTCCTGGTGTCGGGCGGGGGCTCAGCGCTGGTCGAGCAGCCCCTCGATCCTTCGGTCAGCCTCTCCGATTTTCAGGCACTGCACGCCGCGCTAGTGACCTGCGGCCCGCCCATCGAGGAAATCAATATCGTACGCAAGCACCTCTCGGCCACGAAGGGAGGAAGGATGGCTGCGGCAGCTCCGCGTTCGACCAAGCTGACTCTGGCCATCAGCGATGTGCCGCTGGGGGAGGAATCGGCGCTGGCGTCGGGGCCAACTTTGCCCGATCCGAGCACGGTGCTGGACGCCGAGCGCGTGGCAAACAGTTGCGGGCTTGCGGCGCGGCTTCCCTCTTCGCTGCGGGCCGTTTTCGAAAATCATGCGTTGCGTGAGACGCCCAAGGAAGGGGACGCGGCGTTTGCGCGGTCGCATTTCGTGCGGGTGCTGAGCGTGCACGACCTATTTCATGCGGCGCATCACGCATGCGAGGCGGAGGGATTGGTCTGCCTGTGCGACGATTCGACCGACGGATGGCCGATCGAAAAAGCGGCGGACGATCTGCTGGCGCAACTGGCGGCGCAGAAGAAAGCGAATCCGCATCATCGCGTGGCGGTGCTGGCGGATGGAGAGCTGAGCAGTCCCGTGACGGGCAACGGCGTAGGCGGACGGAATGCGGCGTTCGTGCTCGCATGCGCGCCGAAGATTGCCGGCAGGGACATTACGGTGCTGAGCGCCGGGACGGATGGGATCGACGGCAACAGTCCGGCGGCCGGGGCCGTGGCGGATGGAGCGACACTTGAGCGGGCGCGGAAAGCCGGGCTCGGCGTGGAGGATTTCGCGCGGCGGAGTGATGCGTACACGTTCTTTGAGCGCCTGGGCGATGCGATTATCACCGGGCCGACCGGGAATAATTTGCGCGATCTGCGGATACTGATTGCGTGAGAGAGCCCGGCGTGGATGGTTACAAAATTCCGAACGTTACCGGGCCAATTGCGCCTTCAGAACGGCGAGCGATTCCTCGATATAGGGCTCCTCGCCCTGCGTGAGCCGGCCGCTCTTGAGCATATTTTCGAGCGGAGCGACGGCATCCTGATCTCCGCGCCTGCCTAAAGCGAAAATCGCCTCGAGCCGGACATCGAAGCGCGAATCCTGGAGGTAGGAGACGAGCGCGTCGGTGATGGCTTTGTCGCGTTTATCGAGACCCGCCATGGCCGCGATGGCGGCCTGGCGGCAACGCAGCGGCTTTCCGGGAGCAGACCAATCGAGAAGGATCGAGACGCTGCGGTCGTCACCAAGGAAGCCAAAAGCGCGAAGGCCTGCGCGGCGGACGATGTTGTCCGGCGAGTCTGCTTTCACGGATGCGGCGATGATGTCGTATGCATTGGGCGCCTTGACCGCTGCGACCGATTCAATGGCGGCGGCGCGGACGGTGTAGGCAGGATCGTTTGACGCAGCGGCCTCCAAGCGGGACGCCGCCGCGGAGTTGCCTCTGAAGCTTCCGAGGACGCTCGCGGCAACCGCGCGGACCCAAGGCTCCTTCTCGCTATTGAAGACCGCGAGCACGCGCGACGCGGCATCGTCGCCGCCCGTTTTGCCGAGCGCGCGCAAGGCCTCGACGCGAATGCCCCAGAAAGGATCGTGCAACGCGGCGTCGCTGAGCGCGGCGACGGCTTGCGGATCGTCGCGATCGCCACCGAGAGCGACCGCCGCTTCCGCGCGATCGGGAGCCGTTTCGCCGTTTTTCAACTGATACATCCAAAGGGCGGTGCTTTTCCGGAAGTCCACTTTCTTGAAGATCTGGTCGCCTCTATCGAAGACGACCATCAGCGGCGCGCCATCGGCGGGAAACGTGAAGTTTTGGTCGGCCTGGTTGACCTCGATGGGATAGGTTTTCCGTCCGCTCGCGGTGGCGATTTCGACCTGGATGGGAACGTCGAAGAGTTCGACGAGACCAGCGACATCCTGCGTTTGCCTGACATTCATATCGACCTGACGCATCGCAGGATCGTACGTGTAGCTGACTTCAAATTCGGGGGCGCCGGCGCGATAAATCCATTGATGGAAGAACTGATCGACGTTGATGGAGGTGGTCTGCTCGATCGCTTTCTGGAGGTCGGCGGTAACGACGTTCTGCCCGCGATTGGCCTCGAGATAATCATGCAGGCTGCGGAAGAAGTCATCGTCGCCCAGCTTTTCGCGTAGCATGCGCAGGACCCAGGCGCTCTTGTTGTAGACGTTGCCCTCGTACTCGGTCGAATCGTCGAAATGGCGGTTCAAGATCGGAACGGGGAAAAAGCGCGGCTGGCGGAACCAGGCGTTCTGGTCGCGCCAGAATTCGTAATCGGCATCGTCGACGCTGTAGTGCTGCTCCATCCAGTAGTGCTCGAAATAAGTGGCGAAACCTTCGTTGAGCCAGAGATTTGCCCAGTCCTTGCAGGTGACGAGGTCGCCGAACCATTGATGCGCGAGCTCATGCGAATTCACATCGTCGGTGCCGATGCGCTCTTCGGATGCGAGCTGAGGATTGACGAGATTATCGACGGTAAGAGTGGTGGCGCTGGCATTCTCCATGCCACCTTCGACGAAGTCGTCGACGGACGTCTGCGCGTACTGCGCCCAGGGATACGGAACGCCGAGCTTCGATGAGAAGAGATCGAGCATTTGCTTGGTGCGCTCGAAGGTCGGATCGATCGTCGGTCCATCGCCCCGCGGAACCACGTAACGAAGCGTGAGGCCGTGCCAGGTGTCGTCTTTCTCGACGAAATCGCCGGCGATCGCGGAAATCAGATACGTCGAGATCGGCTCGGACTCTTTCCAATCCCAGGTTTTCATGCCGTCGGATTCGTCCTTCACGCCGACGAGGCGGCCGTTTGAGACGGTGATCCAGCTGCTGGGGACGGTGAGAATCATCTCGGAGGTGGTGCGATCGTTTGGGTAATCGTAGAGCGGGATGTAGTAGCGCGTGTCCTCGGCCTCGCCCTGGGTCCAAATTTCGCTTGGCTGCCGGGGATAATTGCGATCCGGCAAGACGAAATAGAGGCCTTTCTTCGGCTGACCTTCGTAACGAATCGAAATTTGGTAGCGGTCTCCGCGGTTGGCGGGGCGATCGAGCGAGACGATGAGCCTCTTCGGATCGACCGAGAACCTGGCGGGCTTGCCGTCGACCTGGACACTTTCAATTTTCAGATCGACCGAATCGAGCGCGAATTGAGACACGTCGTTGCGAAGCGCCGAGACGCTTTCCGTCACCTCGCCGCGGATGGTGCGGCGATCGACGTCAAACCAGAGATGGGTGCGAATATCCTGCAGCGCGTAATTGCGGCTGGGCGCATACGGCTCGTCCGCGTGGCACGATTGCGCTGCGATGGCCAACAGCAAGAGTCCGGCGGTGCATGCGACCGCGCCGAGACGCCGCCGCGGCTGGAGTCCCCTGATCATTCGAATGTCCTCACGAAGGAAAATTCGCCCCGAACGAAACAGTTCATTATATCCCGCGCGGCAGATTCTTCGCGCGCGTTGTGCGGCGGCGCTCGGAAGAGCGCGCAAGGTGCGCGAACGCACCGGAATCGCCTTGTGCCGCGAAACGCGCTGCCACTAAGATGCGCCATGAACCTTTTCGGGTGGTTAGCCGCAATCGTGATGTTCTTGCAACTGCCGATCCCGATCTATTGGTTCGTGGTGCATCCTTTCGGAAGATTCTGGCGGGGGCGTCCGGCGGCGGCTTTCGCCGTGGGGCTTTCGCTCTCGTGGCCGCCTGTGACGGCGTGCCTGATTTTCTACCGGCGTGAACTTTTCGGCGCTCGCCGGCCCACGGCCTTGGTGATCGCCGCCGGGATCATGCTGATCGCTCTCGAGATTTGGGTTTTCTGGCAGGCGCATCGCGATTTGGGCACGGCGCGGCTGGTGGGAAAAACGGAATTGTCTGGCGGCGGAGAATTGGCGCGGCATGGAATCTACGCGCGAATTCGTCATCCGCGGTATGCGGGATCGTTCCTCGCTCTGATCGGCGCAGGCCTGCTTGCGGGCACGCACGCGGCGTGGATCGCGGTGGCAACGTGGACAGTGCTGATGCTTGCCGCGATTTTGATGGAAGAGAGAGAACTACGCGCGCGATTTGGCGCCCAATACGAGGATTATTGCCGTCGGGTGCCGCGATTCATTCCGGCGAGATTTCCCGGGGAGTGACCGAGCCGTGCGGCAATACGCGTTATCTTACGGATGTGCAATTGGGCTGCGCGCAGCTTTCCGCGCCCTTGACGTACAGGGCGATGCCGCCACCAGCCACAAGAAGAATCGGTATCGCGACCTCGACCACGTGCTTCCAGTTGGTGCCGCTGCTGCCCACGCCTTGGACCTTGGCGTCTTTTCCGCCACCGCCTCCGGCGTCGGACGCCATCGTGCCGATGTAGCTCTGCCCTTCGCCGATGCTTTGCGAAACACCGGCGCCATCGACAACGACCAGAGTGCCTTGATACGAAGTGACCTCAATTTTCTCTTCGGTCGTCTTGGCCGACGCGAGAAGGGAAATCTGGCCCAGCACATGCGAGCCGTCCGCGCCGCGAACCACGCCGAAAGGCGTCTCGACCGCCAGATTGTCCGGGGCGGCAGTGGAGAAACCGAGCGTGCCGCGATACATCTTGGCCTCGATCTTGCCCTGCTCCTGGCGAAGCACGGCTTCGCTATTCTCGAGCAGGTATACCTGGCTCGCTCCAACCGCAAGGCGCAGCGAACCGCCGGGTTGAGTGACGAGATCATCATCGAAATAGACATCCGCGCCGGGAACGGCATCCGCGTTGGCAAGGAGAGCCGACTGCGCCGACACAACGGTTGCGAGCGGCAGCGAGCTTGCTCCCATCGTTGGAAGACTGATGAGGCCGGTTATCACGAGAGCTACCAGGCAGGTTCGGGCGCCAAGAACGATCGCACGCACTCTTTTCCCTCCCTCAGGAGTACCGGAACGACTACTACAACGCGAATCTACGCGCACCCCCTTGCGGTGTCAATACCTTAGAGCCCTTACGGATGAAATCGGAGGCGCGGGAATGCCAACAAACTCCGGGATCCAGAGTACCGTATGGCGTGGCCGCCGCCAGGAGCCAGCTTGTCCTTTGTCCGAGGTCTGATATATTCGGGGCCGAAAGGATTGGGTACAGGGGGTTACGATGAACCGATTCGAGAAAGCCGTGTACGAGTGCATGGAGCCCACGGCGAAGCTCTTGGCGCAGACGACCAAGCCGCTGCATCGGGCGATCCTGCTCAACTTCTGGCGGCACGTACACCTGGAGGGCGCGGGAGAGTACGGCAAAATCACGGCGCCCGACATGATGGTGGAAAATCCGGTGTACCGGGTGAGCTGGGGCGCGAATCCGGCCGTCATCGAAGGCAAAAAGGGCGTGATTGGGTTTTACAACAGCGTTGGCGAGGCAGTGCTGTGGCATTCGGACGACCGGCTCGCGGTAGCGGATTGGGGGATCTGCGACGAGATCACCTTCCATCAACTCGCGGTGGGTTCGGACCTCAGGGCGATCGGCTACGACGTGAAGGACCCGGACAAGCTGTATCACGTGTACAGCCGGCAGGCGTTCATCTGGCCGTATGACGACAGGGCGCGCCTGATCGGCGAGCACCTCTATGAGGACAAGACGAGCCTCAAGATCGACGAGGTCGATCGATCGGAGGCGATCACGCCCGCGCGCGTGCGCGAAATCCACCGCGAACAGCTGAGCAAGCTGGAAGCGAAGCTCGGGCCGAATTTCTGGGTTCTGGAGAGGGTCGGGGCCCTGGTCTGACAGTTCCGAATTTCAAAGGGCATTTGTGATGGGCGTCACCGCGCGCCAGCGCCAAGTGTGTTAAACGGCCCCATGATGTGAAGCACGCTGTGTGGGAAGACGCCCATGTCTTCCCTTTTCACATCTGGCTGAGGCCCATATGCTCGGCAAGTTGATTCTCTGCCGAACGCGTCTCGAAGAGGCCGAATCACAGCTGCGGGAATTGGCAATGTCCGAAGGGGAAGATTCCGACCTCAGGCAAAGGCTCGTCGTCGCGCTGACGTATGTGGAGAAAGCGCTTGCCGCTCTTCGCGCGGATACCTCGCGAGCAGCAAGCGAATCGTGACTTCGATTTGGCCTCTCGCCGTGCGGGCTTGCGAGCGAAGGATGGCCTGCCGTCGGAAACCCTGGCTGGGATCGCGGGGAGGGTGGGACCTCCTACGTCCTTCGGACTCCGGAGGTTGAAATTCGCACTCAGCAAGGGCGGGCTATCGGTCGGTCGCCCGACTCTGAATTGGCCTCTCGGCGCGGTCGAAAAAGGCCCAAGTCAGAATGGGCAATCAGCATGGCGAGTGGCAAAGTCCGGGCGCGCCACTTCAGATTTTGCTGTTCTTGGGGATAAACAAAGGTCCGTGGCCGTATGCCTGCCATAATTCATTTGTCGCTTCGCAAAATTCCTTCGTGGTTGCCGCGTCAAGCGTCCCGCCTGCGTCGACAATGGACATAACACGAGCATACGCATCATCACGCCGCTCAACCTTCGCGAGAAGTTCTTCTCGACGCTTCTGTTGATCTGCCTCTCGGTCGATCAGTTCGAGATCGTCACGTCGAAAATAGTGTTCGATTTGGACCTGATAGAACGGCTCGTCGTCTCCATCACGACGAACCTGAACGACTTTGCCCATCATTCCATGGGATTCGATAAAGACTTCGTCGTTCACCTTGAGCCGCTTCGGTTGGTCGGCCATCTGCGCCCCCTCGCCGGAGTCTAACACACGAAAGGTCTGCGATAAGCCATCGGCGCGGTCATTTGACTTTCCCTGCAAACTCGAATGATTACCAAGCTCGATATGGAACCTTCGAGATTTCTACGGTAACTGCCGTCGAGTCTCCGAAGAGGTCTCCTCCGAACAAATCTTCATGCATCAGGAAATTCAGCACTGAACTTCGAGATCGTCCGGGGTCTTGCGTCGGGCCAATCACTACTTTGTGTAAGTGAAACTTGAAATCTTCGGTGAACAAAGGAAATCTAGAATATGGAATCAAGAGTGACCGCCCCTCGCGGAATTCAAAAAACTTCGATGAATTGAACAATGGGCGCGATATGACTCTCCACTCCTTTTCCTCACGGAAGGAGTCATCCTTCAATATTGGGGCGTATCTGTTGAGATAGGGTATTAGATTCCCACCTTGTTGTAGATGGAGTTCGTGTAGGTCCTTATCTATTCCGGTCATGCCTGTTTCTTCCGAAAGGTTTTCCTCAAGTACCTCCTCAACCAATGATTGAACGATCTCCCGTTGTTGAGGGGGATCGTAGATGCAGCGAGCCAAGAACCACCCTTTAGCTGCCGTAGCCGCTTTCAGAAGCTCTGAGGAAAATCCGATGGCAAAACCGGATGTTTCCGTGCCGTATGCTCGCCACTGCGAAAGCGAATCCTGTTCTTCTGAAAACGAGCACACGCAAACGTTTGCGCTTTCTAGCGGCCATTGTAATGCGCTCTCCATCCGTCTAAGACTCTCTGTCTTCGCCGAGTCCGTTGAAGAGATGTCTAACAGCCGCCTAATCTCTTCGCGGACCAAATCGACCGCGTGAACAAATTCTCGGCGGTCATTTAGATATTGAGTGTGAGTCACCCACATTTCGCGAGACTTGATAATTCCGAGAAGACCTTTCTGAGTCGTGTAGTGATAGAGGGGTCTGTCAAGCGTCGGAAAAAGAACGTCGTTGAGAATCGTGCGTTTCATCTAATTTCACCCGCGTTGCGGACTTTTCGCGCGGCGCGGCAATCGATGGATCGCATCTGCGCCGCCGGTCGCGCAAACTTGCGGTCTTCGCTCGCGACTGCCGAATGTTACACTTACGGCTTCTATGGCGGACAAGAATCCGACAGGCTTACCAAAGTGGGCGCAATGTATGGCGGAGAGGGTGGGATTCGAACCCACGGTAGAGTTCCCCCTACACTCGCTTTCGAGGCGAGCTCTTTCGACCGCTCAGACACCTCTCCGCGTCATAGATTAGCAAACGCATTCGACAGCGACAACGGCGAAGGGGCGCGGAGTTGTGGCTCGTTCCGCTCCGGGCGGCGGAATGCGGTCAACGGCGGGCAGCGAAGAAATCCTTGAGGACAGCGGCGGACTCTTCGGCTCGCACGCCGGGCGTGACCTCGACGCGATGGTTGAGCTGCGGATGGTCGAGAACCGAAAAACAAGAGCGGATTGCGCCGGCCTTGGCATCGTCCGCGCCGTAGATCAAACGCGCGATGCGCGCCTGAATCATTGCGCCGGCGCACATGGCGCACGGCTCGATCGTGACGTAGAGCGACGCGCCCAGCAGGCGATAGTTGCCGATTGCCTTTGCCGCTTCGCGCAGAGCGATAATTTCGGCGTGAGCGGTGGGATCGCAATCCGCGATCGTGCGGTTTCCGGCGCGCGCGACGATGCGGCCATCGGCAACGACGACAGCGCCGACCGGGACCTCGCCGCGCTCGGCGGCAAGCCGCGCCTCCGACAGTGCCTCTTCCATGAACGCTCGATCGGACAGGTCTGCTTCGGGCATTTTCGCGTGAAGGGAAGAATAGCACGCCGTATCGCCGCGACTGCGCACGCAGCTGCATTCGATGCGTGATGGACGAGCTGCTTTTTGGCCGTGGGTGAACCGCGTGACAGCCGGCTTCACTTTCACCAACTCGCAAAACTTTTCGCATTCGTGCAAAATAACCGGCGATGCTGACGGATGCACCTCCTCGCAAGAAAAACGGGCCCTTCCTCGATAGCGACCGGACGCAGGCTCTCCCACTGCCGGCGGACGAAAGATTGCCGCGAATCGCGCGAGCCATCGAGAAGGCGATGGGCGAGGGAATGTCGGGCGACGTGCGGCGGACGTGCGAGGAGTTCGTCCAATGCGCCGGGGATTTTTACAAGGTGCCGCGATGCGGGGTGAGCGTGCTGGCCGCGAGGCCGCTGCGGGTGCGCGAACATTCCACGAGCGAGCTATTCGGCGACTATCATCCGGGCTCGATGGCGATCCGCGTGTGGATGCGGACGGCGATCCGGAAGGACGTGACGTCGTTCGGGACGTTTTTCAGCACGCTCTGCCATGAGTTTTGCCATCACCTCGATTTTCACCGCTTCGCATTTGGCGATTCGTGGCACACGCGCGGCTTCTATCAGCGCACCGCCGCGCTCTACCACCATTCGAGAGGGACGCCGATGAAGCAGTTGGTGTGGGCGCCCCTGCCGCGCAGGCGATGGCGGATCGACTGGCCGCGGACGAATCGGAGTTAGCCGCGATTGAACGCATTGCCGAGGCGAAGACGCCGCGCTGAAGGGCCGCCGCGCTGCGTTTGGACCTTCGATGAGGCGGACTACGCTGGTTTGCGGCGCGCCATGAAGCGGCTCAGGAAATAGAGGAGCGCGCCAGCGGCTACGACGGCGATTCCGATGACGAGCTGATTCGTGTTGCCGGCGAGTTCCCTGCTATTGCGAACGACCGCCGCGACCATCAGCGCGAGCGGCGGCGCGCCGATCGCGATGGTCCCTACAATTCCTCCCGGCACGCGATACGGGCGCGGGAGACGCGGTTCGCGGATGCGCAGCGCGACGAGCGCGCAGAATTCGAGCAGGATGCTCAGGCCGGTGAGCAGCACATCGAGGAACAGGCTGTGCTCGAAGCCGAGCGGATAGCAGATCGCCCAGAAACCGGCGCACGCAAGTATGGCGACCCACGGAGTGCGCGTGCGCGCGTGCTGACGCGTGAAGATCTTCGGCAGATAGCCATCCTCGGCCATCACTGCAGGCAGGCGCGTGAACGACATCATCAGCGTGCCGAACGTGCCGATCGCGCCGATTACCCCCGCGCCCGCAATGGCGATTGCCAGCGTTTCGCCGCCCACAAGACGCCCGACGTCGACCCAGCCGCCGGTGGTCCATTGATTCGGATCGATTCCCGTGCGGGCGACGGCAGCGACGGGAATGACGTAGCTCACGATCACGAGAATGACGGCTCCAAGCATGGCGCGCGAATAGGTTTTCTGCGGCTCGGAGACTTCTCCTGCGATGGTCGAGAGATTGTCCCAGCCCATGTAGTTCCACATCGCGATCAGGATGCCGCCGAGCAGATCGGCGTGGCGAAGCGGAATCGCGCCCGCCGCGGCGCCGGCGCCGGCCATATGGCCGGCATGCAGCGCAAATACCACGAGCGCGACAAATGGCAGGAACAGCGCGATATTGAGGAATAGAGAGCCTTCGCCCACGGCGCCCGCGCCGAGGATATTCCACGCCGTGCACAGCGCGATCATCAGAAAGCCGAGCATCAAGCCGCGATGCCCCGCGACCAGGGCCGGCGCGAGGCGGCCGAGGTAGTCGACGAAAAGATTCGGATAGAGCGCCATCTCAAAGACGCTGCCTGCGAGCGTGAGCCACGTCTCCTGGTATCCCCAGAAGCGGCCCATGCCGCGGCGCACCCAGATGTAAAAGCCGCCCTCCTCGGGGATCGAGGTGGCGAGCTCGCTCACCATCATGGCGACCGGCACGCTCCACAAGAGCGGGGTGATCACCAGAATCAGGAGCGTGGCCGTGTAGCCGGTCTTCTGCACGATGTCTTCGAGGCCATAAGGGCCGCCCGCCACCATGAAATATGTGGCGGCGATCATCGGCAGGACCGTCATCTTGCGGACGGTTTTGGCGGCGCTGCGATTTTTTGCGTTCAGCTAAGTCCTCCTCTTCGCGCGCGGAAATCGCGCTCGTGGCGCAGTGTAAAGCAAAAGTTTCGGGCGGTTGCAAATATCTCTGCGCCAGAATCCGGGAGTTCCCTTCGGGCCATTCAGCTTTGCTGATTCCACTGGGGACCATGGCGCGTGCAGGATGCAGCAACGGAGTACTGGGAGCTTCGTTCGCTATTCGCGGCGGAGGATTTCGGTATAAGATGGCTGCTTCAACTTACAGACAAGGGCCGCATGGAACTACGAAAAGATCCCATCACGCGCAGCTGGGTTGCGATCGGACATCCGGAACAAGAAGAAGCGGAGGCCGGGGCGTGTCCCCTTTGCCCGGAGAATCGCATCGAGACTCAAGTCCTTTTGAGCTTGCCGCCCCACGGGCAGTGGCAGGTGCGGGCGTTCCCACATCTTTGGCCGCTGTATCGCGTGGAGGGCGACCCTTCGCGCGCGGCCGACGGGATTTTCGACCGCATGGAGGCGATCGGCGCGCATGAGGTGATCGTCGAGACCCCCGATCATGCGCGGCAACTGGCGCAGCTTTCCGACGAAGAGATCCAGCGCGTGCTGGAGGCGTGGGCGATCCGCATCGCGGACCTGAAGCGCGACGCGCGCTTCAAGTACATCACGGTTTTCAAGAACCAGGGACCGGCGGCGGGCGAAGAATGGCCGCACTCGCATTCGCAGGTGGTGGCGACGACATTCGTGCCGCGGCGGATTTTGTACGAACTGCGCGCCGCGCGCGATTGGTACCGGGACCGCGAACGGTGCGTCTTCTGCGATATCCTGCGCCAGGAAATCCGGCAGAAGGTGCGCGTGGTGGATAACGTTGGCGACTACTACGCGTTTTGTCCTTACGCCTCGCGCGTGCCGTTTGAGATGTGGATCATCCCGAAGACGCACAATCACCTGTTCGAGGCGCCCTCGGCGGGAGAAAATCGCCGCAATCTCGCGAGTTTGCTGGGGCGGTCGCTGCGGCGTTTGCTGAAAGTGACGAACAACTATCATTTGGTGCTGCACACGGCGCCGAATACGCTGCAGACCAAAGGCGAGTTGAGCGATTATTGGCGCACCATCGCCGGCGACTACCACTGGCACATCGAAATCCTGCCGATCGTGCCGGCGCGCACGAAGTCCTACAGCATCAAGGAAGTCTATTTCAACGAAATCCTTCCCGAACAGGCGGCGGAACGCTTGCGCCAGTTCGACCCGGCCAGATAGTGCCTGGCTCAGAAGGATTGGCGCCGGGCGTTCGTTGCGACACGCAGCGCGGCGGAATCATCTTCAAGTTCCTGCTGCTGGTCTGCTTTGCCTGCTTCGTCTTCGTGATTTACCTGGCGCGGCATCCCCTGCTGCGGCTCGCGGGCGGATTTTGGATCGTTGACGACGGCCCTGCCTACTCGGACGCCATCGTGATTCTCGGCGACGACAATTACGGCGGAGACCGCGCGGCGGAGGCGGCCAAACTGTTCAAGGCGGGCTGGGCGCCGCGCGTGGTGGCGAGCGGGCGGTTCCTGCGACCTTATGCCTCGATTGCGGAGCTGGAGGAGCACGATCTGAAAGACGACGGCGTGCCGCAGGACGCCATTATCCGTTTCGAGCAGCACGCCGGGAATACGAAGGATGAAGCCGTGGCGCTGCGCCAGTTGATTCTGCAACGCGGCTGGAAGCGCATTCTATTGGTGACCTCGAATTATCACACGCGGCGAGCGCGCTATATTTGCGCGCGCACATTCCCGGCAGGCACGGTGCTGCGCGTGGTGCCCGCCGCCGACTCAGAATACGACCCGGATCACTGGTGGGAGACGCGACGCGGCGTGGTGATCTTCACGCACGAAGTTGCCGGCATGATTGTTTCACTTTGGGAAATGCGCCATCAGGACGATCAGACTACCGATTCGGCACTTGTGTTGTCCATTCGGTCATGGGGCCTCGCGCGATTCAGGGATTGACACGGTTTACAGCCGCATAATCGCTGTACTATAGTGCCCGTACCGCATAGGACGTCTGCCACCCCAGCGCAGCGCCTGGCTTATCTGGAGGATTCATGTGGCATAAGAATGAGGGCAAGCCGTCCCCGGAAGTGCCTCAGCCGCCGGCTGGGGGAACGACGAAATCGCAGGTTACGCCGGAAGCGCCCGCGGCCTCGACTGTTGCGCCCGCTCCGGTATCCGTAGCACCGACACCGGCGCCCATGGCGATAACGCCCGAGCCTGCTGCAGCCGCGCCGCCGGCAGTGGGTGGGGCATCGCGGATCCAGGCAGGCCTTAAAATTCATGGAGAAATCTCGGGAAATTCCGATCTATACATTGACGGCGAACTCCAGGGCAAAATTCGGCTTGGCGGCGCCCGCGTGGTGATTGGGCCCAACGGGAAAGTGCAAGCGGATATCGAGGCGGGCGGGGTCACCATCGATGGCTCCGTGCAAGGCAACATCAAGGCCAGCGAAAGCGTGCGGCTGGGCGCCGGTAGCCATGTGCAAGGGAGCGTCCTGACGCCTCGCATTGGAATCGACGACGGCGCTCGTTTGCGGGGAAAAGTGGAGATGATCAAGGCAGGCTCGACGGCGAGCGCCTCGACGACCGCGACCCCGGCTGCGCAAGTTGCTGAAAGCGCTCCGCGGGCTATTGCTGCAAGCGCAAAAGGCGAATAGCCGAGCGGCATTGCACCAAGAATCGAGATATCTTAGAAGGTAGAGGCGACGATGAACTGGATGGCCAAAGCCCGGCCCAGCAACCCCGCGACCCCTGCCAAGGCGCCTGCATCGGCGGCAGCGGCCGCCACGTCGAGGGCAACGGAAAAGCCGGGGCCGGCGGCATCCATGGCGGCTGCCGGGAACGTCCGCATCTCGAATGCCCTCAAGGAATTCCTCTGGCTGCTCAGCGACGTGCCGCGCGCGCGGATTCTCGACCTCGGCCCCGTATGGCAGTCGACGGTCACCTTTTTCATCGAAAAGGGCTATCGCGTGTCGAGCGAAGACATGCTGCGCGAGTGGAAGGATTTTCTGACGACCGAGGAAGAGCGACTGCGCACGACGCCGGTCGGCGAAGAGCCCGAGCGGCGCTCGCTTCCTGCTCTGGCCGAAAAATTCATCGATAACGCTTTGAACTATCCCGAGGAAAGCGTGCATGGCGTGCTCATCTGGGATTTGCTCGACTATTTCGATCCGGCGGTTGTGCCGGCCCTGATGAACCGGCTCTACAACATGCTCCATCCCGGCGGCACGGTGCTCGCTCTCTTTCACAGCCGCTCGGCGGAACGCTTCCACCGCTATCGCATCATGGACGGGCAGACCGTCGAACTCCTGCCCGCTCCGACGCTTGCCGTGCACACGCATGTTTTCCAGAATCGCGAGATTCTCGATCTCTTCGGCAAGTTCCGCTCCTCAAAGACCTTCGTCGGGCGCGATCAAGTCCGCGAAGCCCTCTTCATCAAGTAGCCCTCGCCTGAGGCAGTCCCGCACGTCCAGGTCGTCGATCCCATTCTTGGCGGGCGAATGTCGCACTTTCGCCGCGCGTTCCATCTAACAGAGCGACCGACTGGCACGACCCGGGAGGAACCATGCATTCAGTTGAAAACAGTCCGCTGACTCAGGCAGCGCTCTCCGTATTTGCAAGTGATGATTCCCGCCGTCCCGCTTTCCTTACTTATTTCGGATTGCGCGAGAATCCCTTCCGCGGCACTTCCGATCCGCGCTACCTGCTGCTGACCGCCCAGACACGGCAAGCTCTGGATGGCCTGATGGATGGAATCAACGCGCGCGCGGGGCTTTTCGTCCTTACCGGAGAGGTGGGAGCAGGCAAGACGGTGCTGCTCAACAGTCTTTTGGAATTGCTGCGCCAGCGAGGGACGCCGCGAGCGCTCATTCTCAATTCTCATCTCGAAGCCGATGAGCTCTTCGAAATGGCCCTGGCTGAATTCGGCGCCCCGCTGGACTCGCGAGCGCATGCAAGCCCTTCGGCGCGATTTCGGGCGTGGCTGCAGGACTGTTATCGCGCCAATTCAAATCCGGTCCTGATCATCGACGAGGCGCAAGGGCTCAAAACCGAGGTCCTCGAAGCGATTCGCATGCTATTAAATTTGGAGACTGCGGGCGAAAAGCTTTTGCAGATCGTGCTATCGGGCCAGCCGGAATTCGACACGAAAATCAATCTCCCCGACCTCCGCCAGTTGCGCCAGCGGATCGCCTTTCGCTGCCGGCTGGGCGCGATGACGGTCGAGGAAACGTGCCTTTACATCGAGCATCGGCTGAACGTTGCCGGGAGCACGGGCGACTTTCCGTTTGAGCCCGAGGCGCTGGCCGCGATTCACTACTACGCTCGCGGGACACCGCGCGTGATCAACGCGCTCTGCGAGCATGCACTGATGAAGGCCTGCGCCGAGCGGACCCGCCCGGTGCAAACGAAGACGATCGAAGAAGTCGCGTTTCAGTTTCAAACCGATGGAACCAAGCCGGTGGGCGCTCCGGTGCAGCTCGGCGATCTGATGATGATGAACGCCATTGCCGCTCGCTCGAAACGCGCGAGCGCGATGTTCGCGGTGTCTGCATCAGCAAACGCCGTGGCCGCGAGACCGCAGCCGGAGCCAAAAGACAGCGCGCCGCCATTGATGGCCCGCAAAGAGCCGTTGCCGGATCCGACTCCCTTGCCCATCGAGACATCCCGAGTGAAGAACTTTGCGCCGGCTCCGCGAACGCCTGCGCCTGTGTTGGTCAGCGCCCCCGCGCCCAGGGAACCGGCCGCTGAGTCGCGTGTCTCGGCTCCCGCTGCGGCGCCTCTCCTCAAGAGCTCGACTGTGACCCGTGTGCCCGCGCGCGCGCCCTCGCACGTCGAGTTCAGGATGCAGCTTTCTTTGCTCGCTTCCCTATCGTCCATCAAGCGCGTGGCTTCCGATTGGCTTCGATGGCTGCGGCAGCCGATCGGCTCGAGCCACGGGGCGACGCATGGGAAGATGGGTTGATCGCCTGAAATTTTCCGCTTGCGCGGCACTTCGCAGGGGAGTATGACGGAATTGCAGGAGCTAAGACACGGAGGAAAGGATGAATCCACCGGGCTTAGATTCTTGACACCGATCCGCACACCGCTTTTGCGGTGCGAACCGATGGCGCGGCCTTCGGCCCGCCGCGGCAAAAGGAAACGAACAGAACGGGGAGCTGCCAGGCTCCCCGTTTTGCATTTTGAGACGCCCGCGCCTACAAGTAGCGTTTGATCGTTTCGCTGTAGCGCGAGTACAAGTAGGAAACGATCAGCAGCGCGACGCCCAGCGTGATGAAGGTGACGAAGCGATCGGAGCGCTGCTGCCTCCAAACGTCGAGCAGCAGAATCTTCGCCACGCAAAGCAGGAGCAGGCCGAGACCCGTCAGGCGGAAGCTGCGCTCGCCCACCATCAGCGCGAAGACGAACACCACGAACGCCTCGACTCCCCAGGACATCGTTACGCGGCCGCCGGAAACATCGTGCGCGATGAGAATCGTGAGCAATGTGAGCGGCAAGAAGAAAAACGCCTGCTCGGGACGCTCGATCGGAAGGCGCCACGGCCGATCGGCGATTCGCGAGCCGGGAGTGGCATGGCGAGCCCGCAACGGAAAAGCAAATGCCAGCGCCCCGAAGAGCAGCGCCACGGCCACAATCACATGGAGAGAAAGCGGACCGAGCCAGGGCCAGATCGCCGCATTCGTTTCGCTGAGATTGAAGAATAAGCCCCGGCAGAAGACGGCGGCGGCGAGCAGCAAGCTGTGATGCAAGAACACTTCGCGTCGTGCCGCCCAGGCGATGGCGATCGAGGCCAGAGCGAACGCCGCCCATCCCGCCGCCACCCAACCTGAGTCCAAGGCATAAAGGAGGGTCGTCGCAAGCGTCGCGGCGGCGGCATAGCTGAGGATCGAAGCGGCGAAGAGCTGCTTTTCCCGCACGAGAAAATCGCGTTCCTTCGAGAGGTCGAGGCGCGCGTAGGCATAGTAGAAAATCGCGGCGATCGGAAGCGTGGTTACGAGCAGCTCGTGCCGCGACGCGCCGAGATTCGCGTAGAAAATTCGCAGGAAGGCGAGCGCGAATGCCGCGTAGCCCTGCAGGCGGGCGTTGACCGACTTGCGCAGCATTCCGATTTCGAAAATCGCCAGCCCGAAGAGCGCCCATCCCAGCGCCACGTGCAGCGGGCTCAGTTCGTATAGCAAAGCGAGACCGACGAGCACTGAGCCCGCCCAGCCGTACGCGATCGCTAGCGCCTTCGACCACGCGAATTCCCCTCGTGCCGCCCAGCGCGCTGAGGCATAAAAGAGCGCCGCCGTGACGACGAGGGTCGCGAGGCGCAGGGTGATGCGCGGGTACCAGCCGAATGGTTCGCCATCGGGCAAATTGACGAGCACGATCTGCGCCAGGCTGCCGAGCGACAGCAGGCAAGCCTGGACGTGGAGCTCCGCACGCTTCAAACGGTCGCCCGCGATCAGCAGGACCAGCGCGAAGGCCGCCCAGACGACCGCGATCCACGGCGAGGAGACTTCCTTGTAGGCGAGAACCGCGGCGAGGATCGTGCCGGCAAACGTGTGGACGGCGGAAAAAATGCGGGCAAACGGCGTGTCGCGCGGGCCGCTGAAATAAGCGCACACATAGAGCAGGATCGTGGCGATCGAGAACGTGATGAAGCGCAGCGTGACATGGTGGAACGTCTGCGTGGCGTCGATATCGATCAGCAGCATTCGCACGAATGCCGCGAATGCGAGCAGATGCGCCTGCACGCTGAAATCGCGACGCCTGCCGACGAATCCGATCGCCGCGAGCAACGCCGCGAACGCAACCCATGCGACCGCCATCCACGCCCAGTGGCATTCGTCATAGGTGATCGCAACGACGATTGCGGCGGCTGCCGTGGTGTAGATCTCGGCAACGACGCCCGAGTAGCTCGCGCCGCGCGGCCCCGCCCATCGAGCGCAAAGATAGAAAAGCGCGGCCACCAGCGACAGCGTGACGAGCCTTTCCGTGAGGCGCGTGCCGGCGAAATACTCCGCCGCGCCGATATTCACGCTGAACGAAGCGAAGAAAGCCGCCACGGCAAAGGCGTGAGCCTGATGGGAAAGATCGTCGAGCTTCGCAAAACGGCCGAGCAGGCAGAGCGCAAACGCCGCTGATGCCCACGCCACGGCCATCCACACATCCGTGAAGGCCAGCCACAAGCTTGCGAACAGCATGATGCCCGCGAGGTAGGAAAGCACGCGGAAGCAGAGTTGCTCGCTCTCGGATTCGATCGCGGCCTTCCAGCGCCGCGGGATCCAGTGCGAGTCGGCGTAGAAAAGCAGCGCCGCGAATCCAAATGTCGCCGCAAAACGATATTCGGGCGACGGATGCGCGATTCCGACGCGCGCGTCGACGATGGGACCGGCTTCGACGACCAGCATGTAGCCCGAAGCGAGAAGACCTCCAAGCAGTCCGAGAATGCGGAACACTCTCTCGCGAGTGAACACACCCGCCAGCAGGAAGGCCTGCGCTTCCGCGAGCCAAATGATGGCGATGTCCATGCCCGAGAATTTGAATGGGATGGCGGCGACCAGCAGGATCGTCCCGATCGTGGAGAGGATCACGAAGGCCGATTTGCGGCGGCGCGTCAGCGGAAGCTGGCCGATCGCGAGCTCCGCCGCACCGAGAAGCAGCAGCACGTAAAAGGCGAGTTCCGGGTGCACGGACTGATACTTCATCAGCACGAGCAGCAAGCTCGTATTCAGCAGCGCCGCGGCGGTGGATACGTGTTCCTGGGCCGCGTTTTGAATGCGGCGCGCGACATACGACCAGCGGTAAATCGCCCAGTACATGCACAGCAGCACGGCGCTCGGCAGGAACTCGGGGAACATGTGCTTGTGGGCGCCCATCGGCTCGATCACGGTGCGCAACCAGATGAAGTGGTTGATGTACGACGCCACCAGGCCGAAGACTTCGAGCTCGAACCAGTTGCGCCGGTGAACGATGGCGACGAGGCCAATCGCGAGAATCGCGCCCGCGGCGAGGCAATAGACCGTGTTCTGGCTGATGGCGACCGTGGTGAATGCCAGCAGGAACGCGAGGCCGGTGACGACCTGGGAGTTGTAGCGCAGCGTGTGCGCGACCATCGCCGCAGCCACGATGAAGAGCAGCACCAGATCGACCCACTGCGTGTCGATCACTTGCGTGTACTTCACGAAATACATCGCATAGGTGACGAAGAACGTGAGCGCCCATCCGCCGCCGATCAAAGCGCGCGCGAAAATACGGTAACGGTCTGTACGCTCGAGATAAACGCCGAGGGCGAGTATCCCCAGGCTGACGGCGTAGCCGAGAATGACTTTTTCAGGATTGCTCAGCGTCGGGAATTTGTAGGCGAGGAAAAGGGCGATGCCGATCACGAGAACCGTGATGCCGATTTTGTTCAGCCAATTCTGGCCGACCTTTTCTTCGAACTCCGTGGCGCGGCGGCGCGCGAGTTCCGGCGATGCGGCAGGCGCATGCATGCCCACCGATGATGCGCGCGGCGTGGATAGCGCGGCGGAAAGGGGTGGCGCGGGCTCGCGCTTCGGGATTGGCGGCACGGACGGCTTGAGTGGCTCGTGCGGCGCGGTGTGTGGCGGCGTGATGGGCGGAGGCGTGGCGGATGATGGTGGAACGGCCACAGGCGCGGGCGGCTTGATTGCGCTCGGCGCAGGCACGACCGCCGGCGGGATCGAGGCTGCCGCCGGCGCGGGAGCGGGTTTCGCGGGCGCCGGGGCTGGAGCTTCGACGGCGGAGCTTGCCGCAGGGGCCTCCGCGGATGCCACGGGATGGCTCTCGAGGGTTTGAATGCGAGCCGTCAGCTTCTTCAGCTCGCCTTCATACCGATTGAGCGCAGTGACCAGGCGAGCGAAGCGCTCGTCGTTTTTGCGCTCGCCTTGGCGCCGTACGATCCACTCAGCGATCAGCCATCCGAAGAGGACAACGATCCAAAACCACATAGTGCCTCAATGGGAAGGAAGCGTTGGGCCTGACCCCGTATGAGCTATTTTATGCCTCGGATGAGCCGGCCGGGACTATTTGTGCGGGCGCGGCGGCGCGTCGATCACTCTCGCTCGGCCTGGCGCCATGGAAATTGCAGCCCACAGGCAAATCAGGCTTTCTTCGCCCGGAGCCGCAGGGCGTGAATCGCCGGCGGCAGCAGCGACAGGACGATCACGGCGGCGATGATGTAGTGAATCTTCGAGTCGACGTTGGGCACGGTGCGGCCGAGAGTGTAGCCGACGAGCGTCATGCCCCAGACCCACAGGAAGCCGCCGCAAATATCGTAGGGCAGGTAGCGCGAGTACGTCATTTTCGCCGCTCCTGCCACGGGAGGGCAGAAGGTGCGGATGATCGGGACGAACCGCGCGATGATAATCGCCCTGCCGCCGTAGTGTTCGTAGAATTTGTGCGCTTCCTCGAGGTGGCGCTTCTTGAAAAACCGCGAATCCTCGCGGCGATAGAGCGCCGCACCCGCCCGCCAGCCGATGAAATAGCCGAGCTGATCTCCCGCGATCGCACAGAGCGTGACGAGCGAGAGCAGCCATGCCAGTTTCAGATGGCCCGCGCCCGCAAACACGCCCGCGGTGACAAGCAGCGAATCGCCCGGGAGGAAAAAGCCGGCGAAGAGTCCCGTCTCGGCGAAGACGATCAGGCACACGGCGAACGTGCCGCCCCACTCGATCATGCCGCGCACATCCGAGATGCGGGCAAGGAGATGCTTCAGGAGTTCGATCATTCGCAGGTTATCCTTTGGTGCTGACGGCGGATTGTGAGGATCAAAGCTTGGCTTTCTCGATGGCGGCGGCGCCGGCCCGCGCCACGTCAAGGTCCTGATCTTCGGTGCCGGCGCTGACGCCGATTCCGCCGACTACTTCCCCATCGACCACGAGCGGCAGGCCGCCGCGGATCGGAGTCTGATGCCCGGGCGCCGCCGATGCCAGGCCCAGCGCCAGCGCGACGTTCACCTGATCGCTAGCCATCGCCGGACCGGTAGGCGCGCGGCGCATTGCCGCGGCACGCGCCTTCACCAGCGACACCGCGATGGACGCGGGCTTGGCGCCGTCCATGCGCGCGAAGGCCAGCAGGTGCGCGCCGTCGTCGACAACGGCGATATTCATCGGTATCTGCATTTCGGCGGCGTGGCTTTCGGCAGCCGCGAGAACGGCGCGCGCGCCCTCGAGCGTCAGCTTCGGGTGATTGCGTGTGATGAGCGCCAAATGAATTCTCCTTGAATTGAGCGATTGCGGCGTGAGCCCTTCTCGGGCTGCGAATCGGTCGCCGACATGTCTAGGAGCCGAGCACCTCGGGATTCAGGGCATTCGGCGGGCGGCGGCCTTCGAAAAGCGCGGACGCGTTATTTGCCGCCATCACCGCCATTTTCGTGCGCGTTTCCACCGATGCGCTGGCGATGTGCGGCGCGAGAATCACGTCTCGGCGCGCGACGAGCGCCGGATTGACCTTGGGCTCGTGCTCGTAAACGTCGAGCGCCGCGCCCGCGATTTTCTTTTGTTCGAGCGCTTCGATCAGCGCGGCTTCGTCGACCACCGGACCGCGCGCCGTATTGATCAGGTATGCGGCGGGCTTCATCTTGCCGAAAGCGTCCTTCGAGATCAGGTGCCGCGTGCCGGGCAAGAGCGGCACGTGCAATGAGATGAAATCCGATTCGCGGAGGAGCCGGTCGAAATCGACAAACTCGGCATGCAATTCCCTTTCGACGTCGGCCGCCGCGCGGACGTCGTCGTGGTAGAGCACGCGCATCTGAAAACCCTGCGATCGCCGCGCCACTCCGCGGCCGATGCGGCCAAAACCGACGACGCCGAGCGTCTTTCCCCAGATGTCGCCGCCCAGAAGCTGATCGAGGTCCCAGCCGGGCCAGGTGCCCGAGCGCATCCAGGCGTCGCCTTCGACCACGCGTCGCGCGACCGCCATCAGCAAGGTCCACGCGAAGTCGGCCGTCGTGTCGTCGAGCACGCCGGGGGTATTCGTCGCCACCACCTTATGCCGCGTGCACGCGGGCACGTCGAGATGATCGAAGCCCACTGAGACGGTGGATGCGACGCGCAGTCTGGGCGCCGCGGCAAGCAGCTCGTCGTCGACTTTTTCGGTGAGCAATACGACGAGCGCGTCCTTATCCGCCACGCGCGCGAGCAATTCGGCGCGTGGGATGCGCTCGGGCCGCGTCCAGTAGTCGACGTCGAAATGCCGCTCGAGTATGGCGCGCGCCTCTGGAAACAGCGGCCGCACCACAAGAGCTTTCGGCTTGCTCACGTACGCACCCCGCTCGGCGATTTTGCCGGCTCAACAGGATACACCAGAGTGAGCGTTCGTTGACGCCCGCGCGCGCGAGCGACTATAGTGGCCGCAAGACCACTCATGGCGCTCGCGACGATCGATCCACGGCTGCTCCGCGATTTGCAAAAGCTGCTTGGGCGCGATGCGGTGCTTCACAAGGCCGAGGATCTGCTGCTGTATGAATACGACGGCTCGGTGGAGGTGGCCCGGCCGAACTGCATCGTGTTTCCGCGGACGGCGGAGGATGTGGTCGGCATCGTGCGGCTGGCAAAGCAGCACAACACGCCGCTCGTGGGCCGCGGCGCCGGCACCGGGCTTTCCGGCGGCGCGATCGCGCGCAACGGCGGCATCATCACGTCGTTCGCGCGCATGAATCGCATTCTCGAAGTGGACGCCGAAAACCAGCGAGCGCGCGTGCAGCCCGGATTGGTGAACGCGGATCTGAGTCTTGCCGTCGAACAGCTTGGGCTGCATTTCGCGCCCGATCCGTCGAGCCAGAAGGCGTGCACGATCGGCGGCAACGTCTCCGAAAATTCCGGCGGACCGCACACGCTGGCTTATGGCGTGACGACGAATCACGTGCTGGCGCTTGAGGCCGTGCTGCCGGGCGGCGATCTCGTTCATTTTGGCAGCGCCGCTCTCGATGCGCCCGGCTACGATCTCACCGGTCTTTTCGTAGGCTCGGAGGGCACCTTTGGGCTTGTCACGGAAATCACCGTGAAGCTGACGCGCCTGCCCGAAGCGACGAAAACGCTGCTCGCGATTTATGAATCCGTCGATGAGGCGACGGAGACGGTGGTCGAGATTACGGCGCGCGGTATCACGCCCGCGGCCTGCGAGATGATGGATGGCTGGACGATTCGCGCGGTCGAGGATTACGTTCACGCCGGATTCCCGACCGACGCTGCCGCGGTGCTGCTGATCGAAGTGGACGGCCTGCGTGAAGCCGCCGAATACGAAGCGGTCGAAGTGGCGGACGTTTGCCGGCTGCATAAGGCGCGCGAAGTTCGCGTGGCCCGCGATGCGCGCGAACGCGACCTGCTTTGGAAGGGGCGCAAGAACGCGTTTGGCGCGGTCGGGCGGCTTTCGCCGACGTACTACACGCAGGATGGCGTGATTCCGCGCACGAAATTGCCAGCCACGCTGCGGCGCGTGAGTGAGATCGGCGAAAAATATGGCTTTTCGATCGGAAACATTTTCCACGCGGGCGACGGCAACCTGCACCCGATCATTCTTTTCGACGCGCGCGACAAGCGGCAGTTCGCGAATGCGGTGGCGGCATCCGATGAGATTATTCAGTTCTGCATCGAGGTGGGCGGCTCGATTACCGGCGAGCATGGGGTTGGCATGGAGAAGGACCGGCTGATGCCGCTGCTCTTCAGCGAGGTCGATCTCGATCTCATGCGGCGCGTGCGCGACGTCTTCAATCCCCTGGGGCTGCTGAACCCAGCAAAAGTGCTGCCGACCGCAAAAGGCTGCGGCGAGATTCACGTGCGGCCGGCGGCTGCCATGGCGGGCCCGGTCTCCCCATGACGAGCGCGAGCGCAAGCCTTTCCGCGCGGATCGCTGAAATTGCCGGCGCGAAGAACGTAATCCTCGACCCGGCCGAGCTCGCCGCTTATGAGATTGGCGGCCGCGCCCCTTGGGCGGCCGTCCGCCCTGAATCGGCGGAACAGATCGGCGAAATCGTGAAATTTGCGGCGGCTGGGAGCCTCGCCATCGTTCCCTGCGGCGCGCGGACCAAGCTCGGCATGGGCATGCCGCCCCGGCAATACGACCTCGCGCTCGACATGACGCGGCTCGATCGCGTGATTGCGTACGACCCAGGCGACATGACGCTCAGCGTCGAGCCCGGCATTCCGCTGCGACGCATTGAAAGCGCGCTCGTCGAGCATCGCCAGTTCCTTCCCCTCGTCGTGCCGTTCATGGACCACGCGACCGCCGGAGGCACGATTGCGTCGGGCGTGGATTCACCGCTGCGCCAGTTTTACGGCACGGCGCGCGACTACGTGCTCGGGATCGAATTCGTCACGGGCGACGGCGCCTTGGCGAAAAGCGGCGGACGCGTGGTGAAAAATGTATCCGGCTACGATTTGCACAAGCTGATGATCGGCGCGCTTGGCACACTCGGCATACTCACGAAAATCAATTTGCGTACGTTTCCGCTGCCTGCCGCCACTCGTGCGTTCGTGGTTGCATTCGATGCTGCGGCCGGCGCAATCGCTCTGCGGCACGCCATTGCCGGCTCAGCGCTTCGGCCACTCGTGCTGGAAGTGGCGAGCCACGGCGCAGCTGAACTGACCGGCACGGCGCCCTCTTCAAATTCCGCATGGTTTCTCATCGCGAGCTTCGCCGGAACCGCCGAAATCCTCGAGCGCTGCTCTCGCGATCTGCACCGCATGGCCGAGCAAAGCGGCGCCGGTGCCGTCGAGCCGATTCGGGAGGAGCGGCTCTTCGTCGCCTCACGGCGCACTTGCGAGTTCATTCCGGCGGCGCTCGCTTCGTCGCCGGGCGCGGCGATTCTCAAGCTCAGCGTATTGCCGGCCAACATGCTCGCGATTCTGGACGCGACAGCGAAAGCCGCCGACGCGGGCGGACTTCGCTGGGCCGCGCTCGCGCGGGGCGTGGGCGTGATTTACATTGCCCTTCTGCCACCTGCGCGCAGCGAAGAGGCACTGGCCCGGGTGGCGCGCGCCACAACCGACATTTTCGCCAAGTGCGCCGCGCTGGATGGCAACGCGACGATTCCCTGGTGCCCGTCCGAATGGAAGAGTGCCCTGCCGATTTGGGGACCGGAGCGTGGCGATCTGGGGCCTATGCGCGCGCTGAAGAAGGTCTTCGATCCGCGCGACGTTCTCGCGCCGGGGCGATTCATGGGAGGCATCTAGCACGATGGCCGCCCATCCCAGCGGATTTTCGGCGATCGACAAGCCCGCCTATGCGGATTATTCGCGGTGCGTTCACTGCGGGCTGTGCCTGAATCATTGCCCGACGTACCGCCTGTGGCACGAAGAGGCGGATTCGCCGCGCGGCCGGATCCGGCAGATGCAGCTGGTGGACGAAGGCCGCCTCGATCTGGGCGAGGGCTTCGTCGCGCACATCGACCGGTGCCTCGACTGCCGCGCATGCGAGACGGCGTGCCCGTCCGGCGTGGAGTACGGCAAGCTCGTGGAACTGGCACGCGCGCAGATCGCGCAGAATTATCGCCGGCCCTGGGCTTCGCGCCTCGCGCGCGATTTCGTCTACCGGCGGCTGCTGCCCTACCCGCGCCGCATCGCCGCGGCCACGAGCCTCCTGCGCATCTACCAGCGGTCGGGCCTGGCAACGGTGGCGCGCGGCGCTGGAATCCTGAAATTGCTGCAACTCGATCAGCGCGAGCGCCTGTTGCCGCAAATCGATCGCCAATTTTTCTTCAGCGAGCTCGGGCGAACATTCCCGGCAAAGGGCCCGCGCCGCGCGCGGGTCGCGTTCTTCGCGGGCTGCGTCGCGCAGGTCACCTTCAGCGAGCTGAATCGCGCGACGATCCGCGTGCTGCAAGCGAACGGCTGCGAGGTGGTGGTCCCGGCGGCACAGCTCTGCTGCGGAGCGCTTCCCGCACACGCAGGCGTGCGAGACGTGGCGCGCGATCTGGCCCGCGCGAATTTCCGGGCATTCGCCGGCGACGGTTTCGACTCGATCGTAACAAATGCGGCCGGCTGCGGTTCGACACTCAAGGAGTATCCGCACCTCTTCGCTGCGGACGATCCCGCCCACGCGCAAGCCGCGCGATTTGCCGCGAAGATGCGCGACGTGACGGAATTTCTCGCGGAGCTCGGGCTCGCGGCGCCGATGCGCGAAGTGCCGCTCCGCGTGACGTATCAGGATTCGTGCCACCTCGCGCACGGCCAGAAAATTCGCGAGGCGCCGCGCAAGCTGATTCGCGCCGTGCCGGGAGTGGAATTCGTCGAGATGCCGCTCGCGGAGCAGTGCTGCGGCTCGGCCGGCGTATACAACGTGACGGAGACGAAAACGTCGCTCGAATTGCTCGCGCTGAAAATGGAATCAGTCGGCGCGACGAAATCGCAGGCGATCGTCACCGCGAATCCCGGCTGCATCCTGCAGCTTCGCGCGGGCGCTGCGATTCATCGCACGGGACACGAAGTACTCCATGTGGTCGAGTTGCTCGACCGCGCCCTTCGGTCAACTTGAGCCGGCTTCCGGCTTTCTTTCCGGAGAGCGCGACCAAAGCTCGAGGTCGCCCCGTCTCGGCACTGGCCCGGGGAGGCCGTCGTGAAAAACCAACTCGAGCGAACTGAGGACGCCATTTTGCGCAAAGAGTAGTACGTCGACGCCCCTCCCATGCGCCTCGACAGGGAGCAAAGTCTCCGCACATCGATTGCTGGCTGCTCCTCGGACTCTGAGATCAATCGTGCCGCAGCCGCAATCACAGGTGCCCACAACCTCGGCTGCTTCAATCTGCTTTCGGTAGTTCGCGCTTCCGGGGAACTCGCTCGACAGTATGAACTCGATAAGAGCCCGTTCTTCGGGGCGAAGTGGTCGAGGCGGCACGATCTGAGTCATGCGACTTCTTGTCCTACTTCTCGCCGACGAGGTAGCGGCAGCCGCGCGGGCCCATGAGGGCCGAGTGCACGGCGCCTGCGGGGACGTCGCAACGGTCGCCGACGCGGTATGTCTGCGAGGCTCCGCCCATCGTGAGCGTCATTTCACCATCTAGAATGACGTGCGCGGTCAGGCCCGCGTGGGTGTGATCCGGATAGAACGCATTGGGGCCATCCTGCCAAACGAAAGTGTGCGCGAAGCCTTCGGATTCGAGTTGTTTGCGCAGGTCGCGCTCGTCCACGCGTCGAAGTATACCAGCGATTCACCATCCCGAGAGATCGAGACGACTCGCCCAGCACAGAGTTCACAGAGAGAAGGCCGAGGGCGCGGAGGCGCCGGGGAGGAATCGGGTACGCGCGACCAAGGATGACGCGGCGGCGAAAGGGGGGACTTGCGGGCGGAGCGTGGTGGGGACCGCCCGCAAGGTGATGCTATGAGGAAATCGGTTGCACTGCTATCAGCTACTGCTCGAGGCGACCTCCGGTGCGGAAGGCGAAATTCGGCGGGCCCTGCTTCACCGTGTAATCGGACGGCACCGCGAAGAGGCTCGCATCCGGCTCGCCGCGCTGGATATTGGTGAGCTGCGTGATTGTTTCGCCCGTGCGCGGGTCGTCGTGTTTGCGCAGAACCACAACCTGCAAATCAGGCGAATACCATTTCTCGGTGGTGATCACGATCGGGTTCTGATTGCCGATCGCGCCCGCGGGAATGGTGCGCGTGTAGCGCGTGCCTTCGGCCGGCACGCCGTTGATCGTCTGCGTGCCGAGCGAAGTGGTGACCACATCTTTGCGGCGCGGCCCTGCGTCGTCCGGTTCCGCATCGTCAGGCGGAGGCGGCGCGCCCCTCTGCGCGAAGGCGCCATCCTTGCGGCCATGGTGACGCCCGAATGGCGGCGGCTGCACCTGGTGCGCAATCTTGGTATTGGGATTGAGGATGTACTGCGTATTCGCGACGACGTCGTCGATCATGACCACGTGCGGCGCCGGCCTGCCCGAAGCCGCCCACGGACCGATTCCGGCCAAAGTCAGATCGCGGCGCGTGCGGCCCTGGCTGTCGCGCGCGATCGTTCCGGTCGTGCTGCGCTGGATCTGGTTGCCGTCCGCCAGCGTCTGGGTCTGCTTCGTGGTAAAAGTCGCCGTGAAAGGCGCGCCCGTCACCGTCTTGCCGCCGACGCTGCCTTCAAAGCCCATGATCGCGATGGCGTCGTCCGGCCCCATGCCGAAGCCCGGGCCGCCGCCGTCCCGAAATGCACGCGGCCCCTGCTGCGCGAGCGCCGGGCCCGGCGCCAGCAGAGCCGCGATGGCCAGAAGTCCAATCCACGCTCGCGTCATCTTATTCCTCGTGTTCATCTTCATCTTCATCGGGCATCTCTCCACATCGACTACATCGAATCCGTGGCCCTGGAATTCCTAGTTCGCAGCTTGCTGAGATACCAGCCGGATCGCCTGCGGCGTTCCATCGTCGCTGACAAGGAGGTCCGCCGAAATGCTTCCCGACGATCCCGCCAGGCTTACCGGCATGCCGAGCGATGCGAGCGCCGGACCCGAAAGCTCCACGCGCACCACGGCCCCGCCTTCCGATCCATCCGGGTCGTCCGCATACGGCAGCGCGATGAAACCGGAGGGGCTTTCGACGGCGCTCTGCGCGGAGGGGTTGGTCGTCGCGGCGATCTGGGCGCCCTGCCCGGCCCCGCTGCCGTTGGCCCCGTTCGCGCCGGGCGCGAATCGATGAAGAGAAACGCCCGCCGCCAGCAGGACGGCCGCCGCAATGCCCAGCGCGGCAACGTGCCGCCCGAGACTCGATTTGGCCGCGCCCGCTTTTGCAAACCGAAATTCGCGCAGCAGCGCGGATTCCACCCACGCGGGCGCCTCCTGCTCGCCCTCGGCTGTCGCGATCGCGCGCAGCGCCTGATCGAGCGACTCCGTTTCGGTGAGGAGTTGCGCGCAGTGGCCGCACGACTCCGCGTGAGCCAGCGCGCGTTCGCGCAGGGCCACGCCATGCGTCCCCGGACGATCGAGATCGTGGACGATCTCCTCGAACTGCATGCAATGCATCGGTTTCATCTCTTCTGTCTCGCTCATGTGCCCACCGCCGGAACGCGCCGCGCTGGGTGCGCGTCGCGCAGCTTTTCCAGTAAAATCGCCCGAGCCCTGTGCAGCCGCGAGCGCACCGTCCCCACCGGGCAACCGAGCGCCGAAGCCGCTTCTTCATAACTCATCTCTTCGAGATCGCACAGGACGACAATCTCGCGATAATTTTCCGGCAGCGTTGCGACGGCCTGGCGCACGCGGCCGATCGTCTCGCGCGTGGCAAATTCATCGCTGCTTGCCGAGCCGGCGAAGCCGTTGCCATTCGCATGCGCGCCATTGCGCGAGGCGGCGCTTCCAGCCGAGGCGCCATTGCCGTTCGCAGAGTGCCCGCCGATGTCGTTGGCGTCGCCATCGAGCGCCACGAGGCGGCGATCCTGCTCCCAGCGCTTGCGCAGGAAATTCCGCGCCACGCCGAAGAGGAATCCGCCGAGCGTTCCGCGCGCGGGATCGAAGCGTTTGGGGTCGCGAATCAGCGTCATGAAAACCTCTTGCGTCACGTCTTCGGCGATGGCCGCGTTGCCGCTCATGTGCAAGGCAAACCGGTAGATGGACGGGTGCTTGCGCCGATAGAGGAGCGTGAACGCATCCTCGTCGCCGGCGATCATCCGGCCAAGCAGGCCGTCATCGGTCAACTCGGTGGCCTTGGTCATCTCAGGTCTTTTCAGCGGCCTGTCCGGGCACTCAGTAGGTATTCCCGAGCGCCGCCCCCTTGGTTCCAGAAATTAGGATGCCCTGCCGGCGCCCAACACACAAGCAGGCGCCTAGGCCGGAGCCCCTGATCCGTAACTTGACCAACGCGCCTGGCTCCAATAACGTATTGCCCGGCCAAGGGGCCCCTTCACGCCCCAGCGGGCGGCCCGGCGCACACGTCGCGAGGAGGAACCAATGCTGGAGTTCGATCCCCACGTTCTTGATGAAAAGCCGATCCCGCCGCCGGAGGAATTCAGCAAGCGGGCCCACGTAAAGTCGCTCGAAGAATACCGCAAGATGTACGAACGCGCCGAACGCGATCCCGAAGGCTTCTGGGGCGAGCAATCGAAGATGATCGACTGGTTCGAGCCCTACTCCCAGGTGCTCGAATGGAAGCTGCCGCACGCGAAATGGTTCGTGGGCGGCAAACTGAACGTGTCGTACAACTGCCTCGACCGGCACGCGGAGAAGGATCCCAACAAGCCTGCGCTTTCCTGGGAAGCCGAAGACGGCGCGACCCTCGAACTGACCTACGCCGAACTGCTCGAGCGCGTCTGCCGCTTTGCCAACGCGCTGCTGAATCTCGGCGTGAAGGCGGGCGATTGCGTCGCGATCTATTTGCCCATGGTTCCGGAGCTACCGATTTCGATGCTCGCCTGCGCGCGAATCGGCGCCATCCATTCGGTGATCTTCGGCGGATTCAGCGCCACGGCGCTGGTGGATCGCATCGCCGACGCCAAGTCGAAAATCCTGATTACCGCCGATGGCGGCTACCGCCGCGGCAAGGTGATTCCGCTCAAGGATACGGCCGATGCCGCGCTCAAGAATTGCCCAACCATTGAAAAGTCGATCGTCGTGAAGCGTACCGGCGAAAAAGTCGCCTGGCAAGACGGCCGCGACCTCTGGTGGCACGAACTCGAGGAAGCCGCTTCGAAAGATTGCCCCGCCACGCCATTCGATTCCGAGCAGCCGCTTTATATCCTCTACACCAGCGGCACGACGGGCAAACCCAAGGGCGTGCTGCACACGTCGGCGGGCTACCTGCTGCAGGCGATGTGGACCTCCAAGCTCGTTTTCGATCTGCGCGACGATGATGTCTATTGGTGCACCGCCGATATCGGCTGGGTCACCGGCCACAGCTATATCGTCTATGGGCCGCTCGCGAATGGCGCGAGCATCGTGATGTACGAAGGGGCGCCCGACCATCCGCGCAAAGACCGATTTTGGGAGATTGTCGAGCGCTATAAGGTCACGATTTTCTACAGCTCGGCGACCGCGGTGCGCGCGTTCATGGCCTGGGGAACGGAGTGGCTCGACCGCCACAACATTTCGAGCCTGCGCGTGCTCGGCACGGTCGGCGAGCCGATCAATCCCGCGGCTTGGAAATGGTATTTCGAAGCGATCGGCAAGAATCGCTGCCCGATCGTCGATACCTGGTGGCAGACCGAAACCGGAGCGATGATGATCGCTCCCCTTCCCGGCGCGACGCCCACGAAACCCGGCTCCGCCACTCTGCCGCTTCCCGGCGTGATCGCCAAGGTCGTGAATCTAAAGAACGAGCCGGTCGGCCCCGGCGAAACGGGCTATCTCGTCATCCAGAAACCGTGGCCCTCGATGCTGCGCACCATCTATGGCGACGACGAGCGCTACTCCCGCGAATACTGGCAGCGGATTCCCGGCGTGTATTTCGCGGGCGACGCCGCGCAGTGCGACAAAGATGGCTACATCTGGGTGCTCGGCCGAGTGGACGACGTGATCAAGGTCGCCGGCCATCGCCTAAGCTCGATGGAAATCGAAAGCGCGCTCGTGAGCCACCCGGCGGTCGCGGAGGCAGCCGTGGTGGCGCGTCCGGATGAGATGAAGGGCGAGGCCATCGTCTGCTTCGTCACGCTGCGCTCAGGTAAATCACCTTCCCCCGAATTGCGCGCGGCTTTGATGGAGCACGTGGTGACGACGATCGGCACGATCGCGCGGCCCGCCGACGTGCGCTTCTGCGACGTGCTGCCCAAGACGCGCAGCGGAAAGATCATGCGCCGGCTGCTGCGCGAGCTGGCGCATAAGGGCGGCATCTCCGGCGATACGACAACATTGGAGGATATGGGCGTGATCGAGCGCCTGGCTGCGGCGCAAGGTAAAGACGACGAGTAGTTGCTGGCGGGTCATCCGGACGTGCGTAGCTGGCGGCTCAGCACCCGACGCAGACGGCCTCGGTTCCGGCGCAACAGCATGATGGGATACAGATCGAAGGGGATTCTGACAAGCAGCATGAGGTAGCCGTACTCGGCGTAATCGCCGGCAAGCCATGAGATCGCCAGGATGCTCGAGAGCAAACAGGTAACCCAGTGCACGCGCTCTCCGAAGCTCATCTCTTTCAGCAGTCGCTCACAATCCGTGCGGCCGGCGCTCAGATAGAGGTTCGCGTTAATCCACCCCAACGGCGAATGGAGCAATACCCATCGGAATGCTCGGATGCTCCAGCGGTCATAGATCTCACCTTCCTTCTCCCAACGGGCCAGGGCGAACAGCTTGGGGTTCGCCTTGAAAACGGCGAAAATAGCGGTGATTGGCAAAGCGACGGTGAACGAGATAAGCCATGAGATGGCGAGCGCGTAGATAAGCGGATTGCCGTGTGGGTAAAAACCGCGTCGATTGAAATAAAGTGCGCCGACAGTAAGGACCATCAGGAGCAAAACACTTCGTATTCCACGACGCATTGCACGAAGCATCTGCTCGTCTCGCGGGCTTCTGCTCATTCCGTCCATTTCATCACTAACAACCGCGGCCAACAACAGAATCGACACGGCTCTTGCGGGAACCGGCATATAAGGGCGGAATCTCGAACAATACGAAGACGCGGGAGGACATGGGCACGATCGATCGCCCGGCGGAGCGCAAACGAAGGAAGAAGAATAGCGGATTGGCTCAGCCGGCTATTGGGCGGCTGCGAATCTACGCGTTGAGCGTTGCGACGCCCGTTTCGGCCAAAGTCAGAGGCAGCAGAAATTCCTGCAATCTTCCGCTATCGGCCGGATTCAGGTTGTTCAACTGAATCGCCATCCGATTTCCGGGCAGGATCCGCATCACGTACCCCGAACCGACGATCGGCTGCCCCTCCGGCGATAGATAGATGCTCACGTTTATGGCCGATCCAGCCGGAAAGTGGCCTTCCGCGCGGACCAGCATTCCATTGAGGCTGATGTCGATCGTTTCAGCCTCGAGATTCCGCTGTGCGAAAGCCAGGTTCACGCGGGATTGCAAGACGACGCGGCGGAAGCGCCGCTGCTTGGGTTCGCTCGCGCCGGAAGTCGCCTGCACCAATTTGAGCAAGCGCGCCTCGTCGACGGGCTTGTACAGGAAGAAACTCACGCCCGCCCCGAATCCGGCGGAGACGGCGGTGGTGCTCTGATCGTCGCTCATCAGGATAATCGGCGTCGAGCGATTGAATCCCGATTCGCGCGCCACGCGCGCGAGGGCAAAAGCCTCGGGCAGCGAATGCAGATCGAGCAGCAGCATCGAGAACTTTTCGCTGTCGAGCAGGACCGGTGCGTCAGGGCCCTTGGTCAGCGTCACGGAGTCCATATCGACCGATTTCAATACGGCCTGGATCAAGTCGGACACCGTGGGCCCTTCATCCACGACGACGAGTGCGCGTTTCCCCATGACGACCCCCTTTGGACGTATTCTAATTCCCTTCGCCCTTCGCCTGTCCCTTAGAACTCTGGGACAGGTGACCAATCGAGAGATAACTACATGGCATCAATCCAGATGCCGGAAAATCCGCTTCCAGCGGCCTTCGCGCAGCTCCGGCCATCACGTCTTGGCGGCGGTGGCTTCGGGTTTCTCCTGTAGAATCAACGGTAAAAGGAACTCCTGCAGCCGCTCGCTATCCGCCATGGGCAGCCGTTGCAGATGGATTCCCAGCCGGTTGCCCGGCAGCGCTCGCATCACCAGGCCGAAGCCGACGATGGGCCTTGCCCCCGGAATCAGGTGCAGGGTCACCTGTACCAACGACCCGGGCGGCACGCTCTCCTGCGCCTGCACGAGCATGCCATCCAGGCTCATATCGATCGTCTCGCCGAGGATTTCCCGCCGGTCCAGCATGAGTTCCACCCTCGACTGCAGAGCCACACGCCGGAAGCGCCGCTTTTCGTGTTCGATCGCGCCCTGCATCGCGCGCGCGAGGCTCAGCAGGCGTCCCTTGTCGATGGGCTTATAGAAAAAGAAGCTGGCGCCGGCCGTGAAACCCTCGGAAAAGGCTTTCGTGCTCGGGTCATCGCTGACGAGGATGATTGGCGTCATCTGATTGAGCCCGGGGCTGCGCGCTTGCCGCGTAAGCTCGATGCCGTCTGGAAATGGCATGCGCAGATCGAAGAAGAGCACGGCGAACTTTTCCTCGCGCATCAGCGCCGCTGCCTCGGCGCCCGCCCCCAACGCCAACACTTCCATCCCCGTCGATCCGAGCACGCTGTGGATCAGTTCGCATACCACCGGATCGTCATCGACGGCCAAGCCACGCCTCTCCCGCTCCATGTAGTCCTCCTTATCTGTCTATCGGCGGGTTGGGCAAACTCCTATAGTCATTTTGGGGAACGATCGGCGAGTGACGAATCGCCGGGAATCCGGTTGGCATGGAAGGGCCGTGGGCATATACTGCGTCGGCTTGCGGCAGGCTATGAGAAGGAAAGCTGCCGCGATTGCTCGGAAAACAGACAACTGACCCTGGGGGGACCACTGGTGCGTTTCATCCAAACGTTATTTCTTGCCTGCGCTCTTCTGTTCGCTGCATTCGCATATCCGGCTCAGGCGCAAGATTCTCGCGGCGCGGCCGACTGGCCGATGTACAGCCACGATCTGGCGGCCACGCGCTATTCGCCGCTCACGCAAATCAACACCTCAAATGTGGCGCAACTCAAGGAAGCGTGGTCGTATCTGCCGCGCGCGGCGGGCGACGGGCCGGCCGCAATCACCTTCAGCGAAGTCACACCGATCGTGGTGAACGACGTGATGTATCTCGCGGCAGGAAATCGGGTGGTCGCGCTCGAGCCCGAAACCGGCAAAGAGATCTGGCATTTTCAGGTGAAGTCCGGACTCGTCCCGCAGCGGGGCGTAGCCTATTGGCCCGGCGATGCCGATAATCCCGCGCGGATCATTTTCACCAACGAGCACAAGCTCGTGGCCATCGACGCGGCCACCGGCAAGCTCGATCCGAAATTCGGCGACGGCGGCCAAGTCACGATGGACGTTCCTTTCGCCGAAGTTCCCACGATCTACAAGAACGTCATCCTCGTCGGCGCCAACGTCTACGGGCCCGGCGAGACCAACATGCACCCCCAGGACACCTACTGGGAAGGCGTGCCCGGCGATTCGCGCGCATACGACGCTCGCACCGGCAAAAAGCTCTGGACCTTCCACACGATTCCATGGCCTAGCGAGACCGGTCACGACACCTGGCCCGCAAACGGCTGGAAGGGACGCGGGGGAAACAACGTCTGGACCATCACAATGTCCGTCGACCAAAAGCACGGCATCGTGTATATGCCGGTCGGCGGCCCCGCGGCGAATTATTACGGCGGCGACCGCGCCGGCAACGATCTTTTCTCGAACACCCTGGTTGCCGTTGACGCGAATACGGGGAAATTGAAGTGGTATTTCCAGACCGTGCACCACGAGCTTTGGGATTTCGATCTGCCGCCGGAACCCGTGCTGCTCGATCTCGACGTGAACGGCAAGAAGATTCCGGCCGTCGTCCAGACCGGAAAGAGCGGCTACATGTTCATCCTGAATCGGCTCACGGGCAAGCCTGTGTTTGGCGTCGAGGAGCGCCCGGTGCCGCAAGGCGATGTTCCCACGGAGGTCTACTCAAAGACGCAGCCGTTTCCGGTAAAGCCGCCGCCGCTGGCCCGCGTGAGCATCAGCGAGAACGACATCGTCACGCCCGAAGAGACGACGCCCGAGCACTCGAAGGCCTGCCACGAGATCTGGGACAAGAGCAACTTCGTGACGGAAGGGCCGTTCACGCCCTGGGTCTTTCGCGCGACTCCCAGCGATACGAAGACCACACTGATCTTCCCCGGCGCCACGGGCGGCGCCAATTGGGGCGGCACGGCATCCGATCTCAAGCTCGGCTACGTCTTTGTGAATATGCAAAATCAGGGCGCGACGGGCTGGATTGAGAAAAATCCGAAATACGACCCCGCGCATCCCGGCAAGGAAGTGGCCTATCAGCGCGGCAGCGGCGCGGGCAGCCAGTATGGAATGTTCAGCGCGCCTGCCAAGGACGCCAATGGCAAAGTGCTCGGCAACTGGCCCTGCCAGAAACCGCCATGGGAAACGCTCAGCGCCGTCAACGTGAATACGGGCGAGATCGTGTGGCAGGTGCCGCTCGGCATCACCGAGCAATTGCCTCCGGGCAAGCAGGACACCGGGCGTCCCGGCGCTTTTGCCGGCCCGATCGCGACTGCCGGCGGGCTGGTGTTTATCGGCGCGACCAGCGACGATCGTTTCCGCGCGTTCGATTCGAAGACGGGGAAGGAGCTGTGGGAAACCAAGCTTCCCTATGAGGCCAGCGCCGTGCCGATGACGTACGAGGGCAAAAACGGCAAACAGTATGTGGCGATCGTCGCGGCGAGCGGCGGCTCGGGCGATCAGCAGGGATTGAGGGTTTACGCGCTGCCCTAGCACGGGTCTAGAGACTGGAGGCAAACATGGAGCGACCTTTTGTGGATGCCTCAAAACGAGCCTCGCGCCGCGATTTTCTGAAGGCCGCATCCTTCGGCGCGGGGCTTGCGGCTCTTGGCGCCGCATCCGTATCGGCGGCGGGTGAGCCATCTCTCGGGCTGATCTTTCCTCCGGCGAATTTGCCCGTTCCGCCGGAGGCCTACGAAATGTATCCCTCGGGCGTCCGATTCCTCGCTCTAGGCGTCGGACTCGAGCGCATGACGCCCGAAGGCTACGATCAAGTGGTGGGCCGCATCGTGCCCGCCGCGAAAAAACTCGCCGCGGAAGGCGCCAACGCCATCGACGTGATGGGGACGTCGCTGACGTTTTACAAGGGCGCCGCGTTCAATCAGCAATTGAAGGAAAGCATCACGAAGGCCACGGGCCTGCGCGCCACTACGATGAGCACCGCAATCGTCGAGGGACTGAGGGCGGTTGGCGGGCATCGGCTCGCCGTCGCGACCGCCTACAACGACGAGGTGAACAAACGGCTGCACACTTTCCTCGACGAGTCGGGATTCCAGATCCTCGCCATGAAAGGCATGGGCATCGAGCGGTTCGAAGATCGGCCGCCCGTTACGCAGACCGAGCTGATCCAATTCACCACCGGCGTGTGGAAGACCGCGCCGAAGGCCGACGCGATCCTCATCTCCTGCGGCGCCCTCAAGACGCTCGAAATTCTCGCGCCGCTCGAAAAGCGCTGCGGCGTCCCGGTGATATCGAGCCTGCCGCACGCTTTTTGGGCGGGGGTGCGCTTGCTTGGGCTGAGCGGCCGCGCGCCGGGCTACGGCATCCTGCTCTCGAAGGCGTAGCGCCGAGTCGGACACCTCCGATTCACAAGCCTTGGACGAGGACGGCGCGATACTTTGCGCCCTTGAAGCGGTGCTCGCGCGCCTCGCGATACGCGGGGCTGTCGTACCATTTCTTCGCGTCGTCGAATGTGGGGAATTCGACGATCACTACGCCTTCGACGTTCGCGCCCTCGAGCACCTCTTGCTTGCCATACGCCGCGAGGATCTTGATCGGGTGCCCTGCTCCGGATGCGCGGGCCATCGGCGCGTAGGCTTCGAGCTCCTTCGGATCGATTGTGCTGTCCCGCTGAAAGACGATATAGGCTGGCATGTTTCCTCCCAAGTTTCCGCCGTCTAAGATACACGAAGAGCGGGCGGCAATCTTCCGCGCCTTGTGCGCGAGCGCGGATTGTGGCGACGCCGTGGAGCACGCCGGGGCAAGCCCCGGCGGCAAACGGCGGCGGCGAGCCGCCGCACTCCCACATGCGAAACCCGGCGCCCGATTTTCGCGGACGCTTTCGGGCCAGGGGCTGCTGGCGGTTCCCGGCTGCCCTGAAATGGTGCAATTTTTTGTGCAATAAGAGGGGACTGGAGCAGCCCCCTGGCGGGCGCTTAACCGGCGCAAATTGGCCGCGAAAAGGCTGATTTTGGCCATTTATGCCGCCTGTGGCGACGGGCGCTTCAAAATCGCCGGGGAGCCGCACCTTTCCTGGGGTTGGCGACGGTGTTAGCTTACGTCATGCCGAAATTGAGCGCGGGTTTGCTGATGTACCGGCGGCGGGGGCGCGCGATCGAGGTTTTTCTGGTTCATCCGGGCGGCCCGTTCTGGGCGAAGAAGGACGCCGGGGGATGGTCGATTCCGAAAGGCGAACATTCGGAGGGTGAAAGCGCGCTCGATGCCGCTCGCCGGGAATTTCGCGAGGAGACCGGATTCGAGCCGGGGGCGGATTTCGTCTCGCTCGGCGAAATTCGCCAGCCGAGCGGCAAGCTGATCAGCGTATGGGCGTTCGAGGGCGATTGCGATCCCGCCGCGCTGCGCAGCAACACCTTTTCGATGGAGTGGCCGCCGAAATCGGGCCGCGCCCGCGAATTTCCGGAAGTCGATCGAGCCGAATGGTTCCCGCTCGACGCCGCCCGCGCCAAGCTTCTGAAGGGTCAGCTCGGCTTCCTCGACCGATTGGCCGCGAAGTTGGGCACGGCCTAACAGATCGCCCGTCGAGCTGGCTCTGTGTAGAGTTCAAACATCGGCGTTCACCTGCGAAGCGACGGCAAACCCGCCCGCCCAAAATCCGGGCGGCCGCTACAAAACCGGCGCTAGATTTTAGGAGCCCGCGCGCTCGTCCGGGCGCATCATCTTGGCCGCCATCTTGGCGATGAAGCGGCGCGGGGCGAGGCGCTCCGCCTCGACCATCAAATTGTTTCGCGCGCCGGAGATGACGCAGCTTTTTCCCGCCGCGAGACCTTCGAGGCCGACGCGGGCGACCTTTTCGGCGGTTTCGGCGACGCGGAAGGCGCGATCGGGCTGCTGGGCGACCTGCTGGAATTCGGTGGTGGTCGAGCCGGGACACAGGGCGCAGACGCGGACGCCGAACGGGCGGAGCTCCTCGGCAATGCCCTCGGCGAAGATCAGATCGAAGGCCTTCGTCGCCGCGTAGGCCGAGATGAAGGGCACCGCCTGAAACGCCGCCGTGGACGCGACGATCATTACGTCGCCATGGCGGCGCTGGACCATTGCCGGCGTGTAGAGCCGCGTCAAATGAACGACCGCCGAGCAGTTGACCTGCACCATCTCGAGCAATCGCGCTTCGTCGTTCTCGTGGATGTAGCCGAAGACGCCGAATCCGGCGTTGTTGATCAGCAGCTCGATCTCGATCCCCTTGCCGGTGGTGAACGCGTAGATTTCACGGGGCGCGCCGGGCTGGGCCAAGTCAGCCGCGAAGGCTTCAGCTCTGATCCCGTGTTTCGCCGAGAGGTCTGCCGCGAGTTTCTGCAGGCGGTCGGTCCGCCGAGCCGTGAGGACGAGATTCGCGCCGCCCGCCGCCAACTGTTTCGCGAGTTCCCAGCCGATTCCCGCGCTCGCGCCCGTCACCAGCGCCCATTTCCCCGCCCAAGGACCGCGCGAACTTCCGTTTGCATTGCCAGACACAGATGCCTCCCCAAAAGCGGCGACGAACCGCCAACGAAAGGATGAAAGCACACTTGCAGATGCTTCGGAAGTGGGAAAAAACGTGGTTCAGAGCGGTAAAGGAAAAGACGAGGCGGCTAGGCGGCGCGGTTTGCCGGCGGAAAGACGCTGTTGCGGAAGCGCACGCTCTGGTGCTTCACGTGATCGAGCAGGCGCCGTGCCCAGACGAACTCGGCAGCGAGCACACCGAGCGCGACGAGGATGGTGAGAGTGCCAGGGCCCGGGGTAACGATCATGACGATCCCGATCGCCAGCAGCGTGAAGCCGAAAACGATCCGGAAGAAGCGCTTGGCTTGTTGGAGCGTCTTGACCATCATCGCTGCTTCACCTTTCGGCCCGTGACCTTGCTTCTTGCGCGGCTTCTCGCGCGCTATCGAATGCTATCGGCCTGCGCCCGACTTCTCTTTACTTTCCGTCCACCGTATCGGACATATTGAACTTGCTGAACTTGTCCGACACTGCTTCGATGCGCGATCCATCTCGCGCGACGCAATAAAATTCTAAGCACGCGTGCTGCCAATACGCAGGCGGCTTGCGCTCTTCAGATATGCTGCTGAATAATGGACTTCGCCTGGTATTCGGCGCGCATGCGCCCGATTGCATCCCAAATGTGGGAATTTTCTTCATCATGAGGATGAAAAAATGGAGCTTCTGAGCGTTCGCTTGCAGATTCCCGACGGTGCAAATCTAATCCTGGGTCACTCGCACTTTATTAAGACCGCGGAAGACCTGTATGAAGCAGTTGTAAACACTGTACCCGGCGCAAAATTCGCAGTCGCTTTCAACGAAGCTTCGGGCCCGTGCCTCGTGCGTGTGGAATCGAACGACGACGAACTCCGCCGCGCGGCCATCGCGAACGCTCAAGCCATCGCAGCCGGGCACGTTTTCGTGCTGCTGATCCGGCAGGCGTTTCCGATCAATCTGCTGAGCCGCATCCGCGATTGCTTCGAAGTCTGCTCGATTTTCTGCGCCACGGCGAACCCGGTGGAAGCAATCGTCGCCGGAACGGAACAGGGGCGCGGCGTGCTGGGCGTGATCGACGGCAGCTCGCCGAAGGGTGTGGAGACCGCGGAAGACGTGAAAATCCGGCGCGAATTCCTGCGCAAAATCGGCTACAAGCTGTGAACGGGTGAAGACGGGCTGCGGAGGACGCGCGGCAATTTCTAATCTTTGAGGACGAAGCCGAACGAAACCTTGGGGCTGTACTGGTAGGTGCCATAGAGGCGCGTGCCGACCATGTCGGCCTCGAGACGCCAGCTCAGGCGCAGGCGGCGCGGAGAGACGTCGATCCCACCGCCCACTTCATAGCCAAAGCCGTTCTCGCCACCGTAGGCGGTCTGCGGGCTGAAATGCGCGTCGCCCGCCAGGCCGTGAATCCACAGGGCCGAGCGGCCCACGGGATGCCGGTACCGCAATCCGCCCATGCCGAGGAAAAACTGCGAAGTCTCTCCCGTATACGAGCCGATGGACGTCGCCATCTCGGCATCCACGCCAAGCGTATCGCGGAAGTAGTAAGCAATCGAAAAATCGATGCCGTTGGTGTTGTTCTCCACGCCGGGAATCACGTAGAAGCGCAGAAAGGTGTAGCCGACGTAGACCTGATATTTGTAACTCGGAAAAACTCCGAATACTCCTACGGGCGGGGTGTCCGCACCCGATCCGGATGGAGGCGCGTCCTTCTGAGAAGCAGGCGCCGGCGCTGGCTCCGCCGCCGACGCGAGCGCAAACGACGGGATTTCCGGAGGAGCGCCCAGCTGAGCCATAAGCGATCCAGCGATCGTCGGGCCGGCCGCGGAATTAGCCGTCGAGCTGGTGGCCGTGCTGAAGATGAGCGGGTCGCTCGCCACGGCCTGCGCCGAGGTGGCACACGACGCAATCAGAATCGCGAAAACAGCTCCGCATATCATTGCAGCCTGTTTCATGGCGTGCTTCCCCCAGTGTTCGCCTATGCCTCTATCCCTCGATTAGAACTGGCGGCGCAATTGACTGTCTACTGATTTGAGCGGCCTGGTCGCGAGGGAATTACTGTCCCCAAGCACAGGTTGCGCCGGCCTCTCTTTGGTGAGGGAGGGGACGCTGGGGCCAACATTCCGTTGACGCCTTGAAGAGGCAACCCCTAAGATGACTTCGCGTCGATGGAGTCCGATCCCCTTCTTGGCCGGAGCGTATCCCATTACCAGATCGTCGCGCGGGTGGGCGGCGGCGGGATGGGGGTGGTTTACCGCGCCGAGGACACCACCCTTGGCCGCGAAGTCGCCCTGAAGTTCCTGCCAGAGGATTTGTATCGCGACCGGCAGGCCCTCGAGCGATTTTTGCGCGAGGCGCGGGCCGCGGCGGCGCTGAACCATCCGAACGTCTGCACGGTCTACGAAATCGGCGAACACGATGGGCGGCGTTTCATCGCCATGGAGCTGTTGCAGGGGCACACGCTGAAGCATCGTCTGGCCGGCGGTGCGCTGGACGCGAGCCTGATGGTCGATCTGGCGACGCAGGTTGCGGACGCGCTCGATGCGGCGCACTCGCGCGGGATCATCCATCGAGATATCAAGCCCGCAAACATTTTCGTCACGGACCGCGGCCACGCCAAGCTGCTCGATTTCGGGCTCGCCAAGCAGTTGGCGCACGAGCGGGCGCCGGCGCACGCCTCCATGGGCGACGAAACACTCGACGAGAACGTCACGCTGCTGACCAGTCCCGGCACCGCCGTCGGTACGATCGCCTACATGTCGCCCGAGCAGGCTTTGGGGGAGGATATCGACGGACGGAGCGATCTTTTCAGCTTTGGCCTCGTGCTCTACGAGATGGCTACCGGCAAGCAGGCGTTTTCCGGGCCGACGTCCGCGGCCGTCTTCGACGCGATTCTGCACAAGGCGCCGACGCCAGCCGTGCGGGTGAATCCGAACGTTTCACCCGAGCTGGAACGGATTCTCGCGAAGGCGATCGAGAAAGATCGCGCGCTGCGCTACCAGCACGCGTCCGATCTGCGCGCGGACCTGAAACGCCTCCAGCGCGACTCGGATTCGGGCCGAGCGGTCGCGGCGACATCGGCGCACGCCGCAGCATCATCTTCAGAAGCGCCGGTAGCCTCGGGCGCGAGTGCGGCGCCTATTTCGCCGACCGGCGCGTCCCCACGGTCGGGAGCGGACGATTACCCTTCTTCGGCGCCTGCGCTTCGGTCCGGGGCGTGGCGAGCAGCGCCCCTGCGGATGATATTGATGGCGTCGGCGTTGGTCGTCGTCGCGGCGGCCGCTGTGGGCGCTTACTTCTATTTCCGGCACGCGCCGATGATGACCGAAAAGGACTCGATCGTGATCGCCGATTTTGCGAACACCACGGGCGATCCTGTGTTCGACGGCACGCTGCGGCAGGGGCTCTCCGCGCAGCTCGCGCAAACGCCGTTTCTGAATATCATCTCGGGCGATCAGATCGCGCAGACGCTGCGTCTGATGGAAAAGCTGCCCGATACTCATCTCACGCCGCAGGTGGCGCGCGAGGT
>Ga0335072_10000384_pt1 | contig 90045 bp, 66 predicted proteins | sample Lox_Sample_21_FD_206725 | JGI IMG/M metagenome (GOLD analysis project Ga0335072, IMG submission 206725) | Soil microbial communities from Loxahatchee National Wildlife Refuge, Florida, United States - Lox_Sample_2.1 | ecosystem: Environmental > Terrestrial > Soil > Wetlands | place: USA... | reverse complement strand
AGTGCAGGCGCAGAGTAAGTTATATACGTGTATCCAGCGCGTTCAGGAGGTGAAACGCATCCAGACCGCATGCTTCAGCGTATCTCGGCTGACAGGTTCCCGCAGCGCCTGCTGCTGCTGGTATTGTTGTGGCTGTTGCTGTTGCTGAGAGGAGCCATAGCCAGGAGCGTTACCTGTAGTTCGGATTAGGGAGAGGTCATCCCTCGGATAAGATTTCTGAGTTGATATCTACCTTGATGGTACCCTTGGTTCTTGTCGTCGTGGGATGACATTGTGCCTTCTACAATCCGCGCAATTGAGTGTTCCTGCCATAGAATTAAAGGAGTGTCGTTGATCAATACGATAATACCCCGCGAATTCCACCCCACGCTATCTTACTCCCTACACCTGACGTAAGTTGGCTCTATTAATAACTGACGGACCAACTTTTGCACGTTTCACATGAGTATCATAGGTGAATGAATGAGACGGCCAGAGGATAGCTGTCACAGAACACTTTCCTTTTAGTACTCCACAGATAGGTAAAGCATATGCCAAATTATACTAAATCGCTTTATATCAGCATAGTCCGCCAGTTGGAGGAAATTGATCCGATTATTAGAGATGGAGGAAATTCTAATCCGCGAATACGGAGGTGTAATCTCTCACTACAACCACATCGCGGAGGACACACGTCGAAGCGGTGTTCCATTCGATTGAGATATGTCTGCTCGACACTTTTTCAACGGCGCTGTCCATTTTGGCCTCCCGCTTCGAGGGTGTGGTCGCCCGGCTTCCGCGCTATCGTATTCCAGATCTATAGGACCTATCGCATCGTATACGCCTTAAACGACAGCAAAGGGCTTCAATCACGATCCCAGACTGACAAGGAGGCGTCCACGAGCTAAAAAATCGTCGCGTTTCGGTTTCCATCCACTATCTCAATTAACCAAGTATGCTCCAAGTAGCCTCATTCACTCGGAGTACTCTGAGCGGACCTTGGGGGCTAAAATTTCTGCCACAGCCGTTGCCATAACTACTTATTAAAACTTTAAACACATCGAACGAACAAGTGTTCAGCCACCGCAAGATACCTCTATTCTAAACAAGACAATTGATGCTCTCTATGGATCCGTCTGAGCACTAGGACATGCACCATAATGGCAGAACCAGGTCAGTTTGTCTTCGTGGACCATGCTCACAAAGGCAAACTGTCCGACGACAAGGCCGTATGACACCAGATTCGGAAGCAGGTCATGTTTAAAGTTGCATTAGCACGCAAGCAGAGAGGTGGCTATGGACAGCATAATTTGCGGCAATATCCCATTGTTTTCTTGAGCGAAGGACCCGAACCGGACGACAGTTATGAGCATGATGCACCAGAAGTTCCTGCAGTATGCCAATCGCATGTAAATCTTCCTGCCAAGGTGCCACCCTTCCCGTATGAGAAGTTCCGTTGCGAGCTTAACTTCGATATCACGTGGCTATCCATCTTAATAACCTCCTTCGGGAGAAAAGCAGCGCGCCTGTTGGCATCTAAGCCTGCTCGATTAAAAGGAATGCTCATACCAAACCAATGGTCCTATCTCAACTTCATTCCCACCCGGTACGAGAGCGGTTCCCTTCTTCAGGATGTTTTCTTCTGTATCGCCGCTCAATCATGCCTCCTCCTTCAACCACAGCCAACCTGCAATGAGGCGGCTATTCTCCGCGTGTACGGCTGTGCTCTACAGCGTCTACAGAAGGTACTTGCGGATCCGAATGGGTACCTTGATCCAGATGTGCTCTGCGTGGTGGAGGTCCTCGCGTTCTTCGAACTTGTCAAATTCTCTCGCGGAGATCGTTGGCAGTTCCACGTCATCGGAGCATCGCAGATTGTTAGTAACATACAGGTACAGATCTTGAGCACAAATCTTCATGCCTGAGTTAGTCCGAACCTAGGTCACCCTTCTGAAGGTGTCTTAGTGAGGATTATTAATAGAGAAGATCAAATTAAGATCCCTTACATTCCTTTTACCTCCCACGTCAAAAATAATTGCAAGCTTAAGAGCTGAAACTAACATTCATACTTCCACCTTAAGATCCAAGCCCGTGGGCCAACCCAATTCCAATCAGAGTACGAACGCGCATTGCTTGCGTCGCAGATGGGAGCCATCTTCATGGAGGCGTTGCTGAACAACGAAGCGTGTTACCTCGACACCGAAGATTGGAAGCCTGTTATTGAAAGCTTGATCCTTGACGAGGTACCGCCTTCTGCGCCTCGGAGTAGGCTACGCATCCATATATGGCGTGCAGTCATGCCGCTTCCGCGGCTATGTAAAGAAGTCACGGAGCTCGTTTGTCGGGATGATACGGATCCGAGACTCGCTATGGAACTTACCTTGCGGGCCTTCGAACTGCGAACGGTATTGAAGAAATGGTACGTAGATCCTCCGGTGCGCCATTGCAGGCTAATGAATGTTAGGCTCGAGAAGATAAAAATTCTCCATCCATCTATGCCATCACACCATGTCTGTCTCGCAAAATTCATTCTCACTAATTGGTTAATCGTTTCGCTGTCACCGCGTACGTCTTTGAAATTTGAGCTCGAAGCCCAAGCCTTGTCTGAAAAACTCCAATCATTGAAAAGAGAGGATTACAGCATTGAGGAGGATGCGCGATGCGCGGATACGGCCAGTGCGGAGGTGCGGCCGGCGCTGTATGATAGGAGTCAGCTTGCGGAGGCTATCTTCGACACAGCAGTTGAATGGACAAGTGAATGTATGCAAGCGAGCCAAGGTGAGGAAGCAGGGGATGGAAGTAGCAAGGCTGGAAGGAGTCTGATTTCAAAGGCGGCGTATGAGAGGTGGTGTCACATGTGGGGGAGGAAAACGAGCTAATTTGGTCACCACTACCATCTACCGTATGTATGGGGGTTGAGAGCTGTTTCTGCTCAAGCTGATGAGAAACCTGGTCACCATGGCTGAGCGCTTCTTTATGGTAAACTCTGTTCTGGGGTTTTTGGAGGAGGTACCGGTGGTGCAGGTGGACGGGAAGGATGGCGAGCCGCCTCGGGAGGGTGCCATTGTCGTGTTTGAATGTGTGCGGTGCACGACTACGGTCGGAAAGTTGAGTTGGACGGCTGTTGCAAGCTTTGAAGTGCGGGCGAGGGCTGACGTGCTTTTGTCTGGCATCGGCGATATCAAAATAGCTGCGGAGGAGGCGGCACACGACTTTGTGCATGAAGCACGAATGGAGATGGATATTCGAATTGTGCATTTTTGCGCAACCAATGGCGGGTCGGATCGGTATGTGGGATGTGATGCGAAGGTTCTATTGATATATATTACTTCCGAGCACATTTGAGACTGCTTAAGAATCTTAATGGCCTTAACGTAACGTAGTTCACGTTCCGACTTCACGGTGTAGGCGATGAACTAGGCAAAGACTCGTTCCACTTTGTATGGAAGGCGTTTATGCACAAAGCCGAATTTGATGACAATTAAGAGTTGTGTCAAAAAGCTGTAGAAAGGCTGCTCGGACAGTATTCTATCTTCACCATGGTATCTATAAGCTCAAGCCGCATCTCCATGCTCGACAGGAAAACGTGGAGCCTATCTCCAAGTGGAGACACGTCTCTGGCATGAAGAGACGTAAATAACCGCAAACCACTATCCGCCAGCAGTCCTGTTCTTACACGTGGTTCAGCACTGGTGTGCCGGGTAGAGCCTATTGAAACTCCCCTCCAACGCCATCAACACCCAAACTCGCACTGTATTCGCTATGGTAAGAGAGCAGCAAAAAGCAAAAATACCCTAGCTGCCAGCTCAGTGAGCTCCTCGTGGTATTGGTGAAGCTCTAATGTCCCTATGCAAAGGCGAATTCTTTAAGGAAGCTTATTAGTGGAGTATGACCTCGAGATAAGATATGGCGCATTTACCTCGGAAATATCAATTGAAAGCATAGAGGTGCAGCTGCAAGAGCTCTGCCAAAGCATCATCGATGTGATGAAATGAGCTGACCATGATACAGGTGACGCCTTATGGCAGTCATATATCGAGGTTTTCCTTACTCAAGATCTATACATCAGCTCCAGGTCGCCGCTGCAAGACGCACCATTATTGAATGACGAAGTCATGCCGGCCATTTAAGAGCTCCATGTCCTTCGCTGCTGCAAGTCGTTGTTCAAGGAAATGAAGTCCTATCCGCCTGGTCTGACGTTGCGCTGGAGGCTTGAAGCATTGTTCCAGGCGTGGACTTCCCAATTTGTTTGGAAATGCAGGAAGAAGTTAGCAGCATTGCGATTGACGTGATCTGGAATTCTGCCCGGGAAGTCCATGCTCTGGGATCCGTGGGCTTTTCAGTTTAGTTAGTGCGACTGCTGAGCAATGCGAAGATACGTGGGGAAACTCACCAAGTCCATAATTGTCGGGCATGACCAAATCGAACTGATCAACTGCTTCTACTTCTCCATCTGCCTCATTTTGGTGATCTTCTTCTTCATCTGGATCATCCCATCCCACACCAATTGCAACGTCACAATTCATCTTATCCTTTTCGATGATGGTAAAGCGTGAATAAGGTGTCCTCGTTGGTTCGCCTTTGGGTGGATCCAACTTCTCCCATGCTAGCCAGACAGAGAAATTGTTGGCTTGTCTAGAGTTTTGAGAGCTTCGAACAACGGTGTCAGCTATGTAGCACTTCCTGCCGGTACAATTCTTTGCTGTTGCTAATCTGAAAGTACACCTCTTAGCATGGAATAGTGTTATGTTGAAAGGCTCAACCTACGAATTTTATGATGTCAGCGGGACATGTCAGAAGCGAGTACGACTAGGGGAAACTTACATCTTCATCGAAATGCGGACCCTCTTCCTGTTCTTTTTCATCATTGGAGGCCGCCGTCTGTACATCGCTACGGACACTTTGTCCATCTTTGTCGCTTGAGGGAGGAGTTACAGGTTTATTGGGACCAATGCTTACGATCGGAGAAGGGTTGACGGGGGGAGGTGCTGGTGGTGAAGGTGCTGGTGGCATAATCGTTGCGTCGGCTGCATTGCCCAAAGCTTCCGACTTGTGTGCCATGTCAACAGCCTCGATGTATAATTGCAGCAGATCCGTATCCGTAAGAACGTCGAAGAAATCCTCTGGGTAGTCCTTTTCCTCTATCTCTTCCGTCAAGATGCATTTCAGACCTTTGAGACCTCCCAGTATGCGTCGATCGGACACTGCGCGCGAGAAAGCTTCTCGGGCGACGCGCTTGCGTTTCTCTGGGTCGGGTGGTCTCCCCATGTCGCATCAACTCATGGCATTGCGCACCTCCCTCAACTGCTAGGTCTCATGCGCCGGGAATTGGTGCTGTGCGACGGGAAATGCGAGCATGCTTGTCGGCGCACCGGCGAAAGCTTGCGCGGGACTCTAATAGGATGACAGTAGTGCGTGTAATGGGTGGATTAGGAGCTTGATCTCGCAAAAGATAGCGGTGAATGATCGGAATCGAATGCGCAGATATGCTGGTGAATGAACGGCTTTGGAAGAGTCGATAGTGTTTGGCACAGAAGGATAGCGACTCAGCCCTCTCGAGACTCGGGCGGTGTCCGGACCGCCACCACCCAAAAAGACCCTATGAGGCTAGTATTCGGCAGCATTGGGTCGACAGCTAGCCACGGATGTGCGGCACTCGTACCGTATCCTCTATGTATGTTGTGTTCTCTTGCCGCTCCACTACAATTCTCAGCCTCACCTATCGTACCGTCTATTTCTCTCACCAATTCAACACGAAGACCTACGTAGTGCACATATCTAGGCAATGTTGTATAGCTCAGTTGTACGCCAACCTTCAGCCGTTTTCGATATACTGTTACTCGCGACCGTGCGCCTTTAATGAAATCGTGTGTGTCTATGATTGACACTATCGTAATTACAGACGTGGCTAAACAGCTTCTTTCAACCTCCACCTGTCGTTTTTGAGGGAATCCTGTTACGAAGCATTCTTCTCTCGCAGAAATCCCTTACTCTCGACTCCGGTCAATGGAATCTTCAGGCAAGGCACTGTATCGAAGCGCATCGAAAATAAGCCGACCGCCAGGCATACTGTTACTCTCTAAGCGCGCGTACTAACATGATCGCACCTCCCTTTTTGAATGTCTATAGAGCAAGAGTAGATGTCTGGAGTACTCAGTACATAAGGTACGTTGCATACAATATCTGCGTCAATGTTCTGCCCGCAATCAGCGGCGGCCGTCAACTCCCGTTGTTCATCATAAATGCTGGCCGCGGCCGTTCTGGGGTTCGAAAGGGAACTTCGGCGGCATCGAAACGCCAACCCTGAAAGAACAAGGCAGAATTGCCCAGAAAACGCAATACTCGTCAACAGGAAGCCATGTCGGAATCGTCATGTACCTTGAGGATTGGCTCTTTGACAGCAAGGCAACCCCCACCTTCCGGATCCTCCCCTGTTCAACCGGTCTGGAGAGCATGGTTTCGTCCATCCTATGGACGAAACCTCTCACTCCATCCCGCATGACTGGATGTACATGCGCTTCGCCCCAAAAGTTGCACGATCTATCAGATAAACGAGCGAATTGCCAGCGTTTCTTTTTGCAAATTTCGCAGTCCTTACGGCCAACGAACACCCTTTAGCCACTGCTCCTCCCCGCACTCTCAGCTGTCGAACTTGGTGTTGACTGCGTCCTCGGATCGTTGGATTGCTGGGTCATCTGAGCGCCTGATTTCTGCTGCTCGATCCGACGCGCGATTTCATCTGCTGCGCGGTCCGCTTGTGCACGCAAGGCTTTGATCTCCTGCGTCTCATTTACCTGGTAACGAGACCATTAGCATATATTGTTCCTGTCTGTACGGAACAGTCCATTTTAACCCACAGTGACCTTCTTCTGCATCATTATGAGCGCAGGGCCCTCCGGCTTGTCATAGAAAACTGTGTGAGCATGTCCCGTTGATTGAATGAAACCTGTTCCAACAATGACTCCGTCCAGCGGAATGTAGTCTGGACCAACATAACAATCAGTGTACCACGTTTCACGTGTCTTTCCTACCAATGGAATCGAAACCGTATATTTCGGAGTAAATTCGTTCCCGCTGAAGTCTTCGAAAACTGGCTGATCCGATGCATCTTGGAGTTCGTATCTAAGTTCTGTCACGAGTCTAGGCGAAATCCAGTTGACTCTAGTGCCAGTATCTTCCATCACTTGCACATAGTAGCCTTTGCCAACTCGTTGGTTGATTGTTCTAGCGTATCGTATCGCACCGTGATCAACTCTGCAACCTCGCCCATGGCAAGGACAGTCCTGTTTGAGAGGACATTAGCATTGTGATTATCTGATAAGCGTTGCTGTGATATACCTCTTGCCTAATTGCAACCTCTGACGTGACTTGACTAGCGGCAGTATTCGCAGCCGCCTGCGAAACTGCCTGCGCGGTCTTTGAAGCTAGAAGCCTTTCCTTGATCTTCGTGAAGTTGGGATGAGGATCGCGGCCCCCGAAGACATAGCTCAACTCCATCGCCCTATTACGCTCCGACAGCAGCTGCTCTACCCTTTCCTCGCTCCATTTGTCCGGATCGAGTTCGTTCATTCTTAAAAATAGTGGACATCCGCAACCGAAATGTATGTGGTTCGAAATTATAAGTGTCAAAAAGTGGAAGTATGGGCAATGCTACTCGAGCCTCCAGAATCGCAAGCAAAGCGCAAGAACACACCAACTGTTTGAAAGCTGATTGAATTCCAGAACTTCTTCGGTGACGCGCATGATCCATATATAGCGACACCACTCACGTCCGATAAGTGCCCATGGCATGGTCCCTCCGCTCCTCCAATGGCGACGGTTACGAAGTTCCCTGCATATCCTGAGTGATCATTTGCATCTGGCTGCCTTGGACGGCGCTGTGAAAAAAAAAAAACAAAATTAAAATTAAAAAAAAAGATTCAAAATACGTACATTTCAGAAATTCTGGGGTCTGGATAAAAATGGTAGCTTGGAGATGTTGACGGTGAGGGGTTACAGCTCATTACCAACTATTTTAAACAACCTGATGGCAGTCGCCCTCCATTTTTGGCGGTTGTAACCCTGTTCTTTGCGGTGAATCTGCCCGTCCACTCTTCAATTCGCACAATCATGTTTATGGCCACCTGGCCACTTCACCATGCACTCAACCAGGGTGCCCTGCACACTCTGCCGAACGGCACATGCTCGTCTAATCGCGGGAAGGGGCCCAGTATTACTCCGTAATTGATCGCATCTTAGAAACCAAGTAGATGTGTGAAGGCGACCCGAACTAGTGCACCGCTCTGAACATAAAATCCAACCTATATCTAATTGGCAAGAGCTTGTCGTAACGAATGCTGGAGGTGAATGTAAAGCTGGAGCGAGGAGACTAATCCGTTCCGAAGATGCTTCGATGGGCGGTGTGACATCCAGCGTGCATTTCGAAGGATATTCCACGCAGTGACATAACGTATGAGACCTTAGCAAAGTTAATTCAGCCCGGATATCGACTAGGAAGTAAGGAACCTACGATTGTTAATATCACTCCCGTTGACAGCTAGGACTCAACTAGCAGTCACGCACTGGGCGCCGTTGGTGAGGTACGCAACATTGACAGCGGCAAACCTTGGGCATGTCTCGATCAGCAATCCTGGTCTGACCATAGCCCGTTTGGGTAGCAGAACTCACGCAGATGTAGCGGCAAATATTTCGATCTTTCGTGCATTTGTCATAAGGGCAAGGGCAAGTGAGAAACAAGCCGAGAACACGACAATAACGCCGAGGCGGAGGGTGTTTGCTTGGATAAGGAAGAGAAGAAGAACAGAGCAGAGTGGAAGTATCAACGCAACAATAGTGCTGGCTAACCGCGTAATAGCTCGTAATGTGTGGTCATCGTACTCATACAGCCCAGATCCCAAATGCCTTGAGACTGGACGCTACGATATTCTGCTTAGAGTAAGCTTATTGCATTCGGTATTTCTATCCTCACCTTGAGCCTCTCACCCACAACGTGGTGGAAAGAAGGAACTACCGTATTCGTGAGCCATTGTGATAACGGGTCCGTGGCTTCGCGATATGTTAACGCCACAAGGTCTTGTTCATTTTCAGTAGTCCAGGAACATCGATCGAGGCCTAACATCGGAAACGCGCCCATAGTGGGCCTCTCGAACCAGCTTCGGAAGAAGTCAAGATCATGAGCTGTGGGACGTCGTAGGTGTGATAGAGCCTCGTGCTTCAGGAGAGCGTCATCTATCAGTGAAAATTAGTCTCAAAGTTGCTATAAATAGGGTAGAGTACTTAGCGAAAACCACAACTTACTGTACTTCTCCAACTTCTCTCTTATTTCCCGAACTATTCCCCATTGCTTAGTGTCACCTTCGCCCTGTCCATGCGCCATCGACCACCAATCGTAAGGGTGGTTCTCCCGGTTTCCATGTTGGACATCCTCTCGTGCGACTTTGCGGAGGTCGGCCTCCAGGTATGTGATCTCCGCCTGCAGATACAGCATGTCTTGCATATTCAGCTCACGGAAGCGGCGGAATATAGCAAACTCCGGGTGTGTACCCATGAGCTGAGCAACTTTGGCATAACCTTCCATAAAATGATTCAAGATTGTTGCTTCATCTATCCGCAATTTATGGAAGAGAAGGTGGGCAGTGAAGACGTTTGCCTCATTGACCGGAAACTCGATTCTTTTCCTTGCTCTTATGTCTCGCCAGGACGACGCCGTCACCACTGAAGCCTGTCTTTGGTTGCACCGGTGAGGTAGTTTGTTTTCGGCGGCTCAGTGCGCCTTCCTGGAGAGCAGCTTACTTGCAATCAGCCTTGCAAAGTCGCAGATTCAAAGGTGCAGTCGCCCTCGTTAGAAGGTAGAGACTATCTCTCTTCGTGTTTTGTCAGTCCAATCGGAATAAAATACGAACCTCTGGCATTAGTAACGCCTGTAGGTCAACTGGAAACGGCCGAAGAGTTATGAGAGTAGTTGGAAGTCCCTGAAGCGAACACTCGGCGGGAGATGCGGGCTAGGAGGTGAGCAATACATGCAGTGTGGCCAGCCTGATTGCATGGCGTACTCCGTATTCTATTAATCCGTGAAGTGAACAGTCCTCTGCAATCCCTCAGCCTTGTCATCTATCAACCCTCGCAATTGTGCTATGGCCAAACGTTTCGGCGAGATAGAGCACCGTAGTGTGAGATGATAAGTTCCCGAATTAGCGGCCTTGAAATTGTTCCCCGCTACCGTCGGTGCGTGCAAATCAAGAGACCCCTGGGTGCCAACGCCGCTGGAAAAGGCGACAAACCCATCCAAAGACGGCGGCAAAGGCCCCAGGACTTAGCGTTACTGCGGTAAACTCTTTCCTTGGGCCGCCACCCATGCTTTTGGTTTAGCGGGCCGCTTCCCGCTGTTTTCGGGGGTGGCACGTAATTAGTCGGCGCAGCGGTTTCTCCGACACCAACGCCGTCTTGTTCATCAACTTCACGTTCCGGAGCGATATACAGCTCTTAAACCTGTATTTACGGCTACTACCGCTTAGCGTCTCAATCTCTGGTAACCAATCTTGTGAAATGCTGTTCGTTGGCCCTACTGCTGATCCAGCTCCGCACACATGCGAGCAGTGCCAGAAGCTTATTATCGACCCTCGTAGAACTATCATTCTCACCGGACAGGCAGGCGGCGAGCCATCTCAATACGCAATCATATTTCCTATTACTCTTAAGGGAGCTTCGAAAAAGCCATTGAGTGACTGCGTCTTCTTCCAATTGGTCACACGAGACCGTGGCACCGCACCGGACGATTGGCATTTATGCATTCTATTTGCCGCAAACAAGCAGTTGGAAGGCTTCGATCGAGCAAGATTTCTCTGGCTTCCAAAGAACGAATGGCCGTCAGAAGAGATATTATGCGATAAGGTAGATAATTGGACGGATAGCAAAGCTAGTTCATGGAAAGGCTTCAATCGGAACATCGATTTTTGGAACCCGAAGGAGGGAACGGTACTCAGACAGATCCTTGACGCTAACTCATCATACGCTGTGGACCCGTGGCTGGATCTAGTCGTTGAGGAAGGTAATGTCTGCTTCTATTCCACTTTCGCATGCCAGCGTGTCTAGCTAGCTCAATGGCTTATGTTGCTTTTAGGTAGTGCCGCAGCAAATCTCATAGGAACTCGGCCTGGCAAGCGGGATCCTTCGTCACCAAGGTCTTTCTCACAGGCCCGGAATTGGTTCAAAACGTGCAAGAATTGTCATGACTGTCTTTCGCTGGAACCCAATATCCAATATCCTAGTAGACTACTGTGCCTCAATGCCGAAAAGGGTAGTGTGCGCCTCACAGAGCTGCGCGATAACATGTCTCCTGGCTCTTATTGTGCCCTTAGCTATTGCTGGGGTGGTGAACAGGAATTCAAGACCACCACGAGCAACATTCAGTCCTATAAGCGGAAGATGTCGGTAGAGGCTCTACCCCAAACTATTCAAGATGCCATCACAATCGCTAGAGCAATGGACTTCCAGTTTCTTTGGGTTGATTCACTATGCATTATCCAGGATGATCGAACAGACATGGCGCACGAATTAGCAAAGATGGTTGACATATACGCAGGCGCAGGCCTCACTATCGTAGCCGCCACTGCTTCCAGCTGCCACGAAGGATTTCTGGGCCGTCCTGAATGGAAGAAACCCTATTGGTCTCTAGCCTTTTCCTTGCCGTTCCGTTGCTTCGATGGCCAGCTCGACGATATCACTCTGCGTAAACTAGATGATACAATTGAAGAGACCTGTCCGCTCCACCAACGCGGCTGGGCGTTCCAGGAATGTGTGGTCTCACCTCGATTACTCATATACGGTGCTACTCAGATGATGTGGTGCTGTTGGGCTGAGATCATGTCCGAAAGCTGCAACGGTAGTGAAGATTTTCATTGGCTTCGCCATGAAATAGTCTGGCCTCGTCGCTATTTGCGGCCAAGGTCCGCTGGGAGAACACTGCTGCCGGACAATTCTCTCATGCAAACGTGGAACCGCCTTGTCGAACAGTACACTACGCGTCAATTAACCAAGCTCACGGACACATTGCCAGCCTTCTCAGCAATTGCGCAAAGATTTGGTCAGGCTAGACATGGAGTTTTGACCAATATCAAGGCAAATGAACGGTATCTCGCTGGCTTATGGAGAGATGATTTCCCTCTATGCTTGCTCTGGAAAAATATATCGTCCGGTACCAGAAGAGGTACCATTCCTCAACCTCTACCGTCCTGGTCATGGATTTCATCACCAGATTGCAGGATTTCTTGGCTTTCTTTCCGGCTAATTGACTATATTCCAAGCGCGAAGCTCATGAATGCATTCGTGGAGCTCGATTCACCACAAGCTCCATACAGCTCTGTATGCGATGGCCAGGTCACTCTCATGGGTCATCTCAAATTGTTCCGTATTAGGACGAACTCCCTGTTCTCCAGACGAGCATCGATAGAAATCCAAGCCCATCCATCCATGGTGGACCATGTGGACCTTAATTTCAGTTTCGACGACCATCGAGAGGTTCCCCATTCTTGGCCCGGATGTTGCGCTTGGTTCTTGGAAGTAGGCAGGCAGAAAGACGTCGCTCCAAGTACCGACCCGACTTTCACTGTGGCTGGCCTTATCCTTGAGCAGTGTAATAGCGCAGAACACTTCAATCGCAAGGCCGCAAGTGTTGTTTGTGTCGACGCTGGCAAAGACGTTCTAGTGTTCCGCCGTGTTGGAACCTTCAAGTTCGAGAGCCCGAAAGTTGGTGATCAGCACATGCCCGTAGATGAGAGGATTTCCTGGACGCATAGACTTCGCAAATTCACTGATACTTGGGAGGAGCGGTCGGTCATCTTGATATGATACGAAGTGTTTCGATATGGGAATATATGTAACTTATATATGGTTCATCTCGGCGAAAATAACTAGCAAGTCCTTCTACTCTATTGGGCACACCCAAAGAATAAAACCAAAACTAGCAAATTTTGATCCAAAACACAGCTATTCTTGTGCGCTCTGGTCATATCACCATATCACCACATGCTCTATGGGTGCAGACGAACGTGAAGAAGTTGTTCAATTCCAACGCTCTCTATGTGTGGTATACAACTTTCAGAGCTGCGAACTTTGTTCCTTATATTGATCTCGCTGCTTTCGAGAGAGGATATCGACATGCATCTCAGAAGTCGTACTCAAGGATTGTTCGTCATTGGACGGCGATGAGTTAAAAAAACCCTCATCGTAAATACCGTTGGGGTTTGGAGTCTCCATGTCAGAATTTGACGTGGACTTATTGTCGGAAATACTCTCAGGACCTTTTGAATTGTGAGAAGACCCTTCTCCGACACTAACCTCTGTGGGTGATGACTCGCGAGACCAATTCTGGGTGTTCATATCAGGTTCTTCATCTTCTTCATCCTCTTCCTCGTCGCCTTCATCTTCGTCAGGATACTCTTCGTTGTTATTCCACCCCGGAGTGGGTTCCTCAGCAACCAACTCTTCGACTGTTCGAAGTTCATCGACGTCCTTGGGTTCATGTATATTTGATTCCTCTTCTCGTTCGGCCATGCTGGGCGCATCATTGCTCCTCTCATCCACTCTTGTTTGTTCTTCATCAAGAAAATCCCTCTGTAGCGTCTCCAACATCTCTCTTTCCCTAGCTATCTGTCTGAACTTCCTACCTGCTCCCCATCTGAAGCTAAACATGCTTAAACTTTTCTCAATGACCTTTTCGACTTGCTCCTTTACGTGGGTTGCAAGTGGTCGGTTAGGGAAGACGCCAGGGAATCTGAAGCCTAACCATAGGTAAACGACAAGCATCTTATGTAATTCTTCCGCGCGAGCTAAGAACCTCCTGGTAGCGGTGACTTTCTCATCAAGAATTTCTAAGTCGAGAGATGGCATGTCGAGGATACCGCCGCTTTGCTGATCGGCTATGGCGCGAGCACAATCAACCAAGAAGGCACGCGTGCGACTGTTCGTGAAACCCCTGGATTTCACGGAGAAGGGAGCTTTGCAGAGAGTGAGTCGATCTTCAATGGTCAAATCCTTGATCGCTTGGATCTCATCAGCTATGACTAGTTTGTCTTTGACCTGACAGACGAAAAAGCGAGAGGATACCTGAGCGATCTCATGCAATCGATGAATTACGTAGGAGAATGGAGTTCCAGGAGGGAAGTATGACGAGAAACGGGATGCAATTTCATCGGTTGGATGAATACCGACCCGACGAATGGGAGGTGCCGAGTCTTCGAGAGCCCGAGCTACGATGCGCCAGTCTTCTTTGTCGAAGGTCGTCACATAGCCAACATTCTTCGACTTAGATGACGAAGATGGAAGGACTGTGGGATTAGAAGGTTGTTTAGTCGTGTCGCCGAAATTCATCCTAGAAGGTTCTGGTGCGAGATTTGTAGATGTTAAAGCCTTTGGTGTTTGTAGTTCGTTCGGCTCTATATCCGAAGGTGGTAGATCCAAGGCAGGTTCCGCATCTTCCGTCCTTTGATCTAATGAGACGCCTTGCAGTCGAGCCGCCTCAGCAGCTTGAGTGTCTTGATGTGACGTGCGATATCTCCCTGCGCGTCCAGCGATCTGCTTGATTTCCGGCACACTTAAAAGTTTGACTTGTGTGCCATCCGACTTCCGAACGGACTCGAAAATGATCCGTTTAATGTTTCTGATAATTGTCAGCGATAATTGACCGTTTGGAGATTAGGATGGACGTACAAGTTCAGACCCATGCCTATTGCATCGCTCGCGACTAGAAAGTCATAGTCGTTGTTGGGATCGTTGAACAGCTTCGCCTGTTGGCTTCTTGTTTCGGGAGGCAAACTACCATATACGACTGCACATCTTCTTCCAGTCTCCTCTTCAATTTGTCTTCTTAAAGCGTGAATGCTTAGAATCGTGAAGCTAACTATGCAGTCTCCTTTTTGAAGATTCCGTAGTTTTCCCTTGAGGCTGCAATGATACATCTTCAGAGGATTCAGCCGTTCGTAATGGTGAATTTGTAGATTATCCCCCAAAAGCTTTGTCAAGTCTTTTATAAGCGGGACGACACGATCTTCTCCGCATAGATGAACTTCGTCTGCGCGGACGCCTAAGAACGCCTCGGTCCATGCCCATCCTCGATGCTGATCGGCCATCATCTGTATCTCATCAATGACAACAACTTCCATATGTGTACCAAATGGAATCATCTCGACCGTACTGCTATGCATTGTCGGAAGTTCGCTCACTGACCATCCAGGAGGGAGTTTGAACTCATCTCCCGTTATTAGGGTACAGAGTTTGCCTTTGGCATTAAGGCGGGTGTAGACTTCGTGAGCAAGAAGCCGCAATGGACCTGCATAGCATCCTGACTTGGCTTCTTCTAGTCTCTTCAGTGCGTTGTACGTCTTACCAGAGTTTGTAGGTCCGACGTGTAAATGAATTTTTCTCTTCCGTTCTCTCGCCTGATAGTACCATTCCCATGGATATCTCAAATCGGCCAACATACCCTGGTTCTTCAAATCCGACGCGGAGAATCTTGAGCTCACAACTTGACCGTAGAAGCCGAATCTCAACTGAGCCGTGAGTGCTTCTGCTCCCTTCTGCATCAACGTTTTATAGAGAGATAAGCCATCACCCGATTGTCTTTTTGTACTTTCGTCAGCCACGAAGAGCGCATCGCAGACATGGTCCCGATATTGCTTGAAAGCAGCCTCGAACTGTTCTTCAGATAAAGCAAAGCCTTCAACCAAGGACGAATTCTGCAGCTCGGGCTTTAAGTCATCAAGATTATTCAGAGCGGCCCATTTGAGCTCCCTGACGGAGAAATTCCCCTTGTTTGGAAGCTCCAAACGTTTTGTACCATGCCTGATATCCTTAGAAGACAATTCTAACTTGACGGCTTGTCTTAAGTTGCTACGTCGGTTACCAATAAAGCGGATCGGAAGATGTGCCGGCGATGTAGACTTTGACGTCGAGCTGAGACGTTGTCGCTGTGGATGCCGAACAAGCGGTATGGCATTGAAGGCATATTTGCTCGTCGGTTGAAGGAGGGAGGCTGCTGATGGCAACCATTGCTGGTACTTGTGGGCGCAGAAGATGCATAAGCTCGGTGCTCGAGGTCTAGTGGTCATGCCACCGGCGGACCAAACGGAGAGGAATGTGATGGCGTAGATGAATGGATGGGAGTGTGTATATCTGGCTTCGAGTTCTCCTCCAAAAAATTGCCATGCACGGCAAAAGCACGAGCTTTGCGGCTTGCTTATTAGTGTTGGTGAATTGGCACTGGCGTCTGTGGCGGTCCCTTGGGACGATCAAAGCTAATTACCGTACTCCTCCCGTCCCTCTTCGCGCATGATCCCGCCAGGAGTATCACATCTCTCCGCAATCACAAGTCGAAACTCGAACTCCAACCGCCTCTCCACTCCGTTCTTGCAATCCTAAGGTATACACCTTTCCAACGATCGCCGAGAGATCTGCTATCTCCTATATACTTCAAAATCCTGACGCATTTCCTTGCTCCCTGCAGCGGCCTGGTGTCGCTCGCAGGCAACATCCGCAGGCCACCGTAATGGTTCTCTCCATGCTTCAGATCCAGCGTGATCTGATCCTTGACACCATCAGAAATACAGCCCGTGGAGAGTGGAAGGTCCTTGTGCTCGACGAGGGTAGCAGAAAAATCATAGACAATGTCGTGCGAGAAGACGATATTCTCAAGGAGAATATTACCAACATTGAGCAAATCGAGCAGCGACGGCCCATGAACCAGGACATGGACGTCATGTATATCATCTCTCCGCAGGAGCACATTGTCGACTGTTTAATGGCGGATTTTGAACGGCGACGATACAGAAGAAGCTTCCTACTGTGGACATCGAGTATGTAACCGTCGCTTTCTTCCTCGGACAAGAGTTAATTTGCGCCAGTATTACCTCCCGAATTGCGTGGGCGGATAGATCGATCAAGTGTAGCAAGAGAGCAGATAGCTCAGTTTCGAGTTCTTAACATTGAGTATTACCCTCGAGAATCACATTTAGTCACTTTCCGCGATCCATGGAGTTTTCCAATTCTCTACCATCCCGCGTGCAGCAATCTTGTACGCCATCATATGGCAGATCTCGCACAGAAGGTAATAGCATAGTTAATGTAGTTACGGAGAAGCCGGACTAACGAATAACTAGGTTGTAGCAGTCTGCGTTTCGCTAGGCGAATATCCAACAATCCGATACTATCAACCTCGCAATCCTCTTCCGACTCACGAAGCCCACGTTCTTTCCTCCTTCCTCGCCGGTGCCATCCAGGATGAAATTGACGTGTACGCCAAATATCACGAGGATTTCCCACCACCTTCGAGCCGACCTGTTGGGACGCTCTTCGTAGTCGATCGCTCACTGGACATATTTGCCCCGTTCATACATGAGTTTACCTATCAGGCGATGGTATTTGATCTTCTTCCTATCAAAGATGGCGAAAGGGTGACATATCGCGTGTTGATTAATGAAGGCCGGCCGGACCAAGAAGAGAAGGATATTGAGATTGCTGAAAAGGATCGCATCTGGGTCGAGAACAGACACCGACATATGAAAGATACGCTTGCCACTTTCACTGCAGATTTTGAGCGGTTCATGCGTGAGAATAGGTACTTTGCAGAATCTGGAGAGAATGTGAACTTAAACCAAATCAAAGACATGATGGCTGGATTGCCGACATTTCAAGAAGGCAAAGAAGCTTATGCGCTACATCTCAACATGGCACAGGATGCAATGGCTATCTTCCAAAAACACAAACTACCCGAAATAGCATCGCTTGAGCAATCACTGGCAACCGGTTTGGATGAGGATTACAAAAAACCTCGAAACTTGGCGGACCAAGTCGTGCGCATGCTAGACCAAGACTCAATTACGCCTCCGGACCGCCTCCGTTTGATTGCATTGTATCTTCTTTACAAAGACGGATTACTAGGCTCGGATATCCAACTGCTCCGCTCGCACGCCAACATTCCACCACAAGACGAAGAAGTCCTTCGGAATCTTGAACTCCTGGGCGCACGTATAACGAAGCCTCTCAAAGATCAGACCGCCTCACGGCAGCCATTGTTCCCGGTAAAGCGGTCGGCTGCGAGCCCAAATACCGAGGAGGATTACTCGCTATCACGCTTCGAGCCCAATCTCAAGCTCATGCTAGAAGAACACATCCGCGGTACTCTCGATACATCCCTATTCCCGTTCGTAAAACCCGATCCTTCCGAACTGGCCGCTCAGAATGATCCGTCCATGCTCGTTTCCTCGGAGTCACTCCGTACGGCAAAGCCTACCTGGGCGACATCCAAGGGCTCGTCCACGCGCGAAGACAAGCGGCAACGCGTAATCGTATTTGTGGCGGGAGGTGCCACGTACAGCGAGGCTCGAACGTGTTACGAAGTCAGCGCCGCGTCAGGGAAATGTGAAGTCATTCTTGTGACGAGCCACATGGTGACGCCTGGGCTATGGATGAGGCAAGTTGGCGATTTGAGTGTGGAACGGAGGAGGTTGGGTCTTCCGTCAGATACGTCGCAGCGCAAGAAGCCGAGCTGGATTAGCCAAGAGAAAGATGACGAGGAAAGGAAGAGGAGGCAGGTTCTATCAGGGCCTTCTGCTGTTCCGTCTGCAAATCCCGGGAGATCGACACAACCAGCGGAACCAAAAGACAAGAATCCGCTGAGCTTGCCGACAAAGGAAATGGGTCGAATTAATCTCAGCGCGAACGGAACAGGTTCAGGATTGTCGAGTACATCATCACCGAGACCAACTTCGAGTGGACAGAGTGATCCAAAGAATAGTGGGAAGCTGAAAAAGAGGAATTTCTGGAAGCAATAAGCAGGTACGTAATGCGAATGGCAATGAAGATGGGACGTCCAGGGTATCTAATCGACTAGCGGGGAGTTTCCAAACCGGGTTCAGGCCTGAGGTTTGTATATTGAAGCTGGTCTATGGAATATTCATGTACATCGAGTCCACTGTAAAGTGGAAAGCTCTTCTTGATGTCTTAATTGTATCTCTAAGCTATTCAAAATGGGAACACGTGACAAGGCTCGCGGCCTCAGGCTGTAATCACCAAAATTTATAGCGACAGCTTCAATTGAGTCAGGAAAATTCATGTTTCTCTCAGCTTCACGCATTCTCCCCAAAGCTCGACATCCTCTCCTTCGAATCGTACCCTACCATCTCCGCACCATGGCAACAGCAACGCTCAACGAGCCAACGCTCGCCCTCCTCAAGCGCGCATACCCAACCATCACGCTCGACCCATCCACACCCCCCTCCAAAGCCAACGCCGCCATCTTCCCCTCAACCCACTACACGGACGCCGAAAAGGCCTCAACAGACCAATGGGTGATCGAGTCCTGGCACATCGGGTCGGCGAGCGAAGACGCAGCCAAAGCAGCGGCGCGGCTGTCGTCGCTGAACACGCACCTGGCGTCGCGCACCACGCTGCTGGGCGCGAAGCCGAGCGTCGCCGACGTCGCGCTGTACGCGCGCCTCACCCCGCTGCTCAAGAGCTGGAGCGCCGCTGAGCGCACCGGCGAGCAGGGCCTGCACCACGTCGTGCGCTGGCTCGACTTCGTGCAGTGTGGCGAGCCCTTTGGCTTGCGGCTTGGCGCGGACGGTGTCGCGGTCGATGTCGATGACGTGCGGGTGCCGGTGCGCCCCGTCGACACGAAGGAGCGCAAGAGGCGCGAGAAGGAGGCGGCTGCTGCTGCGGCGGCGGCGGCGGCGGCGGGCGGCGAGGCGGGCGCGCAGCAGGCTGGCAAGAAGAGCGTCGGCGATGTGGTTGCGGAGGCGGTGGGCGCGGCGGTGGCGGCGCCGACGAAGGACGGCGCGGACCAGAAAGACGCCAAGAAGAAGGACAAGAAGGAGAAGCAGGCCAAGCCGCAGAAGGCGCCGCCCGCGCCCGAGAAGCCGCTTTCGCCCGCGCTGATCGATCTGCGCGTCGGACTCATCTTGAAGGCGGTGCAGCACCCGAATGCGGACTCGCTCTACGTGTCGACGGTCGTGGTCGGTGATCCGCCTGGCACGGAGAATACCAGCGAGTATGAGGGTCAGGTGGTTCGAACTGTGTGCTCTGGTCTTAACGGTCTGGTTCCACTGGAGGAAATGCAGAATCGTAAGATCGTTGCGGTGTGCAATCTCAAACCCGTTACCATGCGCGGCGTGAAGAGCTGTGCCATGGTGCTTGCAGCGAGTCCGCGAGTAACAGAAGCCGAGGACGATCACAAAGGGCCTGTAGAGCTTGTCAATCCACCAGCGGACTCAAAGGCCGGTGAGAGAGTGTATTTCGAGGGATGGGAGGGCGAACCTGAGGCCGTGCTAAACCCAAAGAAGAAGATATGGGAGACATTCCAGCCCGGATTCACCACGACCGAAGGACTGGAGGTTGGCTTTGAAGTAGATGCCGTACCTCAGTTGAAGGAGCAAGGAAAGAGTGGTTTGGCGAAGCTGAGGACGAAGGAAGGTTTGTGCAGTGTTAAGACTCTGAAAGGCGCAACCGTCCGGTAGAATACAGCCCAAATTTATGAGTTGCATTGATCATTAACGAAGAAGACCGCGCTCGGTTAAAACTACTTCGATGCTAGAGGATCTGTTGAGATTATTCTAGCATGGATATCTCTGGCATGCGAGCTATAGAATTCGTCTACGTCTAGAATGTCGTTCTCAACAACAGAGGCGCCATCAAAATTATAGTACACTGTATGCAGAATGCGTTCACCAAGTATAGAAGATTAGGACCAAGGCAATGCATGAAGAGATTACCTGCGACGTCCAAACATTCATCACCTCTCATTTCGCACATCAAAGTTCAAGATTTGGACGCCTTAAGCGCGTCAAGAAGCTCTTGCGGAGGTTGCTGACGATAACCCTGTGGATTGTTCTTCGTCCACCTCCACAAGTCTTCGCAAGCCTCTTCGAGCGTGTGCTTAGCCTTCCAACCCAACTCCTTGTTCGCTAGACTCGGGTTGGCAGTTAGATCCAGCACGTCACCTTCACGGCGCCCAACGACTTCATACGGAAGGTCTTTACCGCAGGCTTTGCTGAAAGCTTTGATCATCTCAAAGACTGTTGATCCACGACCGGTGCCTAGATTCCAGGCCTTTGCACCTGGCTGGTGTTCACGCAGGTAGTTGAGCGCAACAAGATGGCCATTGGCGAGGTCAAGGATATGAATGTAGTCACGGATGGCGGTTCCGTCCTTGGATGCATAATCTGCGCACATGTTAGCATGCTTTGAATCGCATTAATGAACTACAAGTGCCCTGACCGTCGCCGAATACGAACAGCTTTTCGAGCTTGCCAACTGCGACTTGAGCAAGCAACGGAAGTAAGTTATAGGGTACTCCCTGAGGGTCTTCACCCATGATTCCACTTGGATGCGAACCAGCAGGATTGAAGTATCGCAGGAGCGCTGCATTCCACCTATCGCCAGACTTGCCTTCATTTTCGGCTTTCCTGCGCTCGGCGTTGATAAGGTCGGTGACCATGTTTTCGACGGCTTGCTTGGTGCGACCGTAGGTGTTTGTAGGTCCAATGGGACAGATTTCCGGGATGGGGATCATGTTAGGGAACCGCGTTGCGTCGCCATAGACAGTTGCAGAAGATGAAAAGACAATGTTTGTCACGTTGTGCTTGACCATAGATCTCAGCAGTGCAAGGCTGCCTCCAACATTGACGCGATAGTACTCAAGAGGAATTTCTCCTGATTCACCGACAGCTTTCAATGCTGCAAAGTGGATGACATTGTCGATATCAGGATGCTCATCAAAGACTTTGTCCAAAGCGGCCTCATCAGTGATATCGATGTTGTAGAATGGTGGTCGTTTCCCGGAAATCAGAGCTATACGGTTGACGACTTCCTCTGAAGAGTTGCGAAGATTGTCGACGATAACAACTTTATATCCAGCTTCGATCAGGGCCAAAGCCGTGAAAGAACCAATGTAGCCGGTCCCTCTGCAAACATCAGATTATGATCAATCATGAGCAGACATTTTTGAGAAAGACGGCGACTTAAAGCGAGAATCAAGGATGAGGCTTGAGAAATGTATTGAACGTCCCGTGACTTTTAAGGCGAAGGGAGCTTGCATGACATCGAGGTGTCTTACCCGGTGACCAGGACAGAGCCGACAGCCATAGCTTTTGTGATTTAAGAGAGTGATCTCGCACTGGACCAGTGTTCTTCGATAGTGGGAGTGGCTTAAGCGAGGAAACGATTTATGCAAGCCACAACAAGGTGAGAAATGTTGGCTATATCAATTTCTTGTCTGACGCGTTAAGCCAGTGGCAGAAGAAGATAAGCAAGGCCAGGAATATGGAAGAACAATAGGAATTGCGACGTTTGCCTGACCCAAGGAAGGAGGAAGACCGTTACGCTAAGGAAAGTGAAGAAAAAAAAATTTGACGATGTTACGCACGAAGCAGGGATTTGCCAGCCAGCCAAATTTGTTACAGTGAAGCTAAGTGTCGCGGTTTCGGCCGCCTAATCCGGCGAAGCTTGAAACCACTTCGCTCTTTATCTCTAGCAACTTTTCGCACCATCAACTTCTAGCCCTTGTTTGCAGAAGTTGGTGGTACTGTACAACCTTTTCCAAACATAATGGCTAGCCATTGCGTTAAGCCGCCTTGTATCAGCTTAAAGCGAAACATGAATTTGGAAAGTTCAATGAAATTCCAAGGAAACTAGAACTTTGTCCCGGTGCTAAGGAGCAACTCGCGTACACCTGCGCTCCACAATACGAGGCAGGTAGCGCTCGCCTTAATCAAGAGCATGGACGAGCTGCGCGAGATCCCGGTGCAGCTCGAGTTTGTGCAGCGCCCGTCGTTGCGAAGTAGCGTGTCCTATGTCTGCTTTGTGGGTACTCTTCCTGTCCCGAAAAGAGGTCACTGCCGCATTTTTGGGAAGCCGAGTTCCCTGGTACAAATGCCTCGTCGTAGTGGACGGTCCTTGGATCAGGCCTAGGTCTTAAGCAGTCAAACTTTTACAAAACTCAGTCAAAACCCGAGGGAAAGCCTCTGAGTCTGACTATCGTCTATAGCTTAATGAAAATATCAAAGCTCTGCCAGACAGCAACGGGGTTCTTGCATTACAGCTAAGCTAGACACCAAGCGAGTTGAATGAGAATGCTAACCAGGCAAATTTCGAAATACGGATGCAAGCACTCAGACGCTACAGACTCAAACTACACAGTCGTGAACATCCATGCAGGAATGACCGTCCACCCCCAGATGTCTCCGCTCGACTCACAACACATTTTTTCAACATCGCATCACAACCGTTCGACCGTTAGGTCGGACTACGGAGGTCAGTGATGAGGACCACAAGTCTGAGGCCTCAAACTCGGCGAGGAAGCACACACTTTGGGGAAAGAGCCGTGGAGCAGCTAGCTACATGCTCGCCGATCCTTCGATGTGTAGCTGTTCCGAGCCTTGAAAGCAGTCAGCGACTTGGCGCTGAGTGGTTCATCGATCCTTCGGTATGTAGATCATCCTGGGCAGCAGCCTCAGTTCATATGAAAAGTTCGAATCATTACCACCTTTTGCAGTCGATGATGATGATCGGATGAAGTTGCGAACACGGTATCTGAAAAGAACCTTGAAAATAAATCAGCGCTTGGGCGCTGAGTGGTTCATCGATCCTTCGATAAGTAGATCATCCTGGGCAGCAGCCTCAGTTCCTATGAATAGCTCGAATCATTACCACCTTTTGCAGTCGATGATGAGAAGCCGTCGGCCACCATAAGTCGTATGCAGCAGCATGGTCTAATGGAAGCTGGTAAGCGGAGGACTGAGATTGCGAATCGGAATGTGCACCAAAGGCCTTCGAAAAAAACACACAGATACAACCAAGGAAACCTATCTTTAGCAGGTAGTCTGAAAGAGTTGATCGATATTCGCAGGCATTGTGATAAAAGAATGGCACCGGAAAGACATTTATAGGCAACCTTTGTTTACTATCCCAGCTTGACTGAACCTACTTGACGTTGTAAGATTAATAGGAGCATAGTGCTGCAGCGGAAGGCCACACATGGGAGCAAAGTGCCGCTGGAGACGTTTCATACTGGCAAGTGCAATGTCCACAGAGTGTTAAGAAGGCCGGCTTCTTCGTCACGTATTAACCAATGTTGAATAGCGCTGAAGGTCCCAAAGGTGTAGATGATGGATACGCCTGTCACCATGGATTCCGAGTTTGATAAGGCCTACCAAAAACTTCAGAGAGACAAATGTACTGTCTATAAACTCTATAGCGGTGCCCAGAAAGAGTAACTTAGAAATAATAGAATAAATAAATAAGAATGTAGGGCTTTATAGACGTTTAAGGCGGCGAGGCTGAGGCCTAGTGCCGCTTACGGAGTAACTCAGCGGGGAAGGCTTGAGATCACAGAGCGACAAGGCAACAATATATTTTGGTGCCTAAGGCAAGAACATGGCGATCTGTTTTGCGTCGCGCGACTTTCTGAACGCGGAAGTTCGTCGAATGCGAAAAAACAACAAAGCCCATACTTGGAATGCGCTGTATCGCAAGCACCCGTATATTTGTCTCTCTACCTCCTCTCTTGCATTCTTCTGCTTCCTTCAGCTCCTGAGCAATGAAAAGACGGCGCCACTACCACCACATTCCCCGATTGACCGTCTTACTCCACGCGTTTAACCCACCTCCATCCGCAGCTGGAGATTGACATTGTGCCAGTCCAAAGTTAGCTGTTGTTTTGGAGATATCCGATACCATTTTGGTCTGATAATTGCTCAATGCAGGTATGTCATCACCAGCGTTTTAAATTTTCATCATTGGGTTTTGTCAAACAATAGCAATTCACATGTTATTGAACCTCAGTTTTTCTGAATAAGTACCATTCATTGGTCGCTCCATACTCTTCTTATTACGACTGATTCTCTATTGTCCGTCTTCCTATAAAAGTAATGCCGCGTCCCATCTTCTTTCTTCACCCCAACCCTGTTAATCCTTTACTTTGAACAGGACTGATCGACTGGCGGCAAACAACAAGTCATTTCTGCTTTCCTCTCCTTTATCGTCATCCCTACAGCTTCTGACACAACATCAAAGCCAACTATGGTTGAACAGACTCGACGACGGAACTACTCCGCGACTCCAAGTCCAGCGCCGTCTTCTGGCCGAGGCGCGCGAACCAGAGCGCAAGGTCGCAGTCGGCCTCAGACTGTCCACCAGTCAATCGCAGAAGAGGACGAATCCTCATTATCAGATCAAACGAATACCACTGGTGAATCATCCGAATCAGAAGGGGACGATGGAAATCCTGAGCGCTCATCTCGCAATCTCTCTAGTCGTGACCGTTCCCAACAGCCGGAAAATGACAATGAGGAACCTGAACCACGCGCAGTTACTCTCCTGAGCGGCAAAGTCGTCGCGTTTGGACAATCTGGCGCCCAATCAAGCACTTCATACGGTAGTCGTAGTGCACTGCTCGGGTCCCGCGCGCCAGGTGATAAGTCTTACTTTCACGAAGTTGGAGCGGCTGGTTCTGGAACGCCGTCAAACCGAGACGGAGCGTCAAGAAAGGAATACGCCGACACTGGTCTCAATACGGCAAACCTACGGTCTACGTCTGACGGTGCAAACAATCTCAGCTCCACTCAACAATGGCTCCGATCCATTCAAAACTTCTTCGTGGCTGAGATTCCGCTTATTCTCATCATTTTACGCTGGCTCTTTGCCTTGGTAGTCGCCGTTTTATTCCTCTCACTGCTTATGGCATCGGCCGTATTTGTATTCCCAGGGCTTTCGAGACTCTTTTCGCCAGTTTCAGGCGTCCTTGGCTCTGCTGTTCTTCCTTCTCCAAATTTGCCGGAGTGCATCAAGCACATCGAAGCGGCAGAAGCCGAGGTGCAACGTCAATTCGAGGTGTATCACAACCGTCAAGACACCTTCGACAAGTTTCTCGAGGACTTGAACAAGAAGCTGCATCGCTGCGTCAGCGATAGCGTACCCAAGGCTGAATTGGACGATATTATGGATTCCGCCAAAGGCGCCACGCGCCAGCTGGAAGAATTCAAAGGCGTAGGAACCGAGCTATCAGCGCTACGCGCCCGACTCACGCAACTCGAGTACACGGTGCACACCTACACCAAGGACCCGCGGCACTTCGACCTGAACTTCTGGTCGCCGTACCTGGGCGTGACGATCGACCCGCGCTACACGTCACCGACGATCCCGCGGCAGGTGAGCTTCATGAAGCGGGCGCTGTCGAACCTGCCGATCCTGTCGGCGGCGTCGCACTACCCGCCGCTGGAGGCGGTCAAGCCGTGGAGCGACGCCGGCCAGTGCTGGTGCGGCCGCACCGACAGCAACGGCTACGTGTCCATCGCGCTAGACACGCCGGCGCCCGTCGTCGCCGCCTACTTCGCCGTCGAGCACCTGCCGCGCGCACATGAGCTCGACGAGGACTCTGCGCCGAAAACCTTCGAGCTGTGGGTGCTGACGGATGGTCCGACCGGCCGCCAGTACGAGGATGTTGGTTGTGATGTTAAGAATAAGCCGCATCCCGATATGCACTGCGTGCTCAGGAAGGATCTGGGTCGGTCGAGCCACCACGTTGCGTGGAGTCTGGCGATCCCGAACATGGACTTGGAGTATGGGTTCCGGAAGGCGATCGTTCGCGTCACGAGGAACGTGGGTGGGTCGGGCGCAACGTGTCTGTATCGGCTGCTGCTGGGTGGAGAGCTCAGAGGCGACGAGGTGCCTGCTTCGGAGAAGTTTGAGAAGGTGCTTCACAGCTATAGCGGTTCGAAGAAGTTGATCATTTGATACTTGTACATTAGCATAGCGCGGCGTCTAGCCCAGCATCAGTCTTAAGGATATTCATGCGACATGATCATTGCTCTTTCCTCACAGCGCTTCAAGCTTCGACATAGAAATTCGCCTGTGACCACAGTCATACTTCATTTATCAGCGGCTTCTTTCAACATAGGCCACCGAATCAGGAAGTGCGAAATGCCTGGGCTTCGGTTGCACAAAACTAAAGACAGGCGCCAATCGGGCTGGCTTTCGAAGCTCGCGGCCGCTCCTTCAACGCTGTCTCTTGAATACTAGTATCTTCATCGCATACGGCCATCCAGCACCATCTCTTGGCAGCGAATCTTCACTCCGTAATTACAAATCCTTCGCGAAATCTAAACGTCAACGTATGAACGTCCAAGCAAGCTGAAAGGCCACGATGACATGCAATGAGTCAGTGCTCCGATTCTCGGCGATGAAGCACGATAGTCATCTCCGCAGCACTCGAAAGCCGGATGGAAGGATCGAAAGAAGATTTAGGCCTCAAGGCTCGGTGAGAGCGGTTGGCCCTTGTCGAGAGATACGTTTGGAGGGGTTATTGCATGCCTGTGCTTCCGCGGCGCGGGAACGGGCCTGAGCTGCGGTGCGCAGGATGGCATCGCCGAGAAAGCACGCATTTGGCGATGGACGGGTGTGTTGGAGGTCTTTGCAACGGGAACGATCCGAAGGCTGAGTTGGATGTTGTACGACGTTAGGCTAACTAGGTAAGGTAGTACGGGATTTGAGAGGTCTACGCGTGCTGAATGTGAGAGTAGTGGCTTAGCTACATCCGGAAACGCTATAAAAATCTCATGGAAGCGGTTTTCCATGGCTTCGGAGAGTGCATGAGATAAGTCATCAAGCAGAAACAGTTCCGTTCCGCAAAGTCGGAACGCGCCATTGAAAAGCATTGAAAGTACCTCGTATCGACATGTCGGAACGAGGCAAAAAATGATTGGTAGAGAGGTGCTGACTGATGAAGGAGAGTTGTTTGAGAAGGGGAAATCACATAGGCCGTGCCAACAAAGCCATAATGTATCAAGGATCAAGCTCTTAAGGCGTGAAGAAATGTGATGTATCTACGCCGCAGCATTTGCAGTTTGTTCGTATTCGGTCCAGGCCTAGGGAGGCAATATATTCCACTTCATTTTCTAAAGAGCTAATTCGATCAGAAGGCGGCCAGTCTGCCGGTGAAAGTTGACAGTAAGAGCGTGGAGATTGACAAGAATGATACCACATTACCTACACCTACTAGGATGATCGTCGCCCGATACTCACTAAAATCGGACAGAGAATACGCGTCTTGGCTTAATCGACGAAAACGCTTCGAAGGGAGGCTGCAAATGAGAATGGAGATATTATTCCAATTGTATGTGATGCTGTTTGTTGGTGAGCGCTCACTCGCTGACAGTATTTGAGAAATGGAAGTGCCATTGCGACGCCCGACCACAACGGCTCGAACCCGGCAAGTTGCAAAACTGTGAACACAAAACAGCTGTTTTGTGCGACGTGAGAGTTGGTTGCTGCTCGCAACTAGTAGAGTATTCGCCTGAGTGTTGGCCGTGCCTCTATTTGCTGGAGGAACCGTAGCGTGTCGACGATATTACGCTATCCACCACTTTCCAACCGCAACGCGCGAGATGCATGTGCCTTTTGGTTCTCATGGTCGGGAAGATCCATGGCATCCGTACGTGTACCGTGTTGATGTTGGGTTCGCGACACTCGCGTAAGTACCAGATGTGGAGGCGCCAGGGCTGAAAGTGCTGCTGCCAGAAATTTGCAACAAACCAATTCGGAAATACAGAAGCGCGATGAAAACGGCGAAATTAAGGGACCTCGATTGATAGAACGACGGTGCTAAAACGTGCCCAAAAACGAAATTGACCGCATCGGATGTGATTCGAGGACTCGAAATGCATAGCCGACTGGGTGATGAACCGCAGAGCCGGTCGAGAGCGAACGAAAAGATCCACGTACATGGTTGATATCTTGGCATCATGCCGTGGTAGAGAAGCGCGTTTAACGTCGCAATTCCCGCGAACGTGGTGAAGGCTTCTCAAAGAAGATGTGAGTGCGTGTGAAGTGGAAGATTTGTCAACCGCCGAGGCGTCGATTGGCCCGCCGAACCACTGATGGGTGGTCTCTAATAATTTGGTGGGTTCGCGACTTCTCTCGGCCATTGTCGCGTCGGGTACAAAATCAAGCCATTCGAACAGCAAAGTCTGCCAATTAGATGCAGCTGAACTTCGATTCTCAAATTGCATTGAAACCTAAGTCACATTAATTAAGGGCCACGCCGCGCCAGCAGCGGCTACACGGCTCTTTCCTAGCAAATGATCACCGCTGAAATGCCAACCGCTACCCCAGTCCACGCGGCTCATCCCAATGTCCATATGCAACGATACCTTACCTGAATTGACGTGACCTTCTTCGTGGCCTGAAGCCAAGCTGTCCTCAAGGTGTGCGATGTTCATTGCTGGATTGCTCCATTGTGGCGCACATGGATGGGAAATCCTTCAAAACACTGGCAAACGAAAACCCCATCCAGTTCGTTGGTCCATCAACGAGCGTGTTTGTCAATTTGTCAACGTATCGACCCGTTCTATGTGAACTTCCAACCCGAGTACGAGAACGTATTGCATTCCATCCTTTGTGATTCTTCGCCAAAAGGAACGACAATTTGAAATTACCGCCAGCGCCCTCAATCGAAATGCCCCTTTGATATTGCTACAATGACGAAAATCAGAATACCTCCCTCCACCCGCTATGATCTTATTCGTGGTGTATTGACTTGTGCTGATGAGAGTATGTTTCATCTGAAATGTCGCTTCAAGGAATGTCTGGTTAAGCGGAAAAGTTCGCCTCGCGGCCTAGTGTAAACAGTTTGTTTCGTGTATGATTTCGTTAGCGAGATGAAATTTGCAAAACAGTGTACCGAGATGCTAGAGGTGTGAAGTATGCCTAGTGATTCTCTGTCTTGATCAGAGGAGGAAACGCTGGTGCCAACATCGGAGTGGAGGAGTTCGGCGCCTTCAAAGGTTTAGCACGTAGTTCAAAAGTAGTTGGTCGTTGTGTCATGGACGATTTTCGGCTATGAACTTTTCGAGCCTGGCATCCGTCTTCGACATGGCTAAGATCTGTCAGTTGATTGTGAGCTACTCTTACTTGCATCTACGTACCGTCTCAGAGTATCTCTACGGGTGCTGGTAAAGTTACAAGCAAGACAGCGTTCATCCTTGACTCTGGTGTGTACCTGTCCTGTGGTTAGAGGGCCTTACGCTTCGAAGTGCTTCATGAGACTCACTGATTTCTGATGGCGCACCATATCAGTGCGACGGCTAAAGTTGCGATCACATCCAGCCCATTCGCATCTCCAGGCTTTTAGGCGGTCAGGAGAGTGCGTTATAAGATGATTCGTAAGGTTTGAATTTCTTGAAAACCCTCTGCCACAGATGTCGCATACATGGTTGGCCTCGGAAGCTGTAGTCAATCGTCTCCGTTTCCGAGTGCGTGCAACTTGCTGTACCGACTGTTCGTAGAGATCTTGATCCCCATCAGAACGGGTATTTGGGAGACTGTTCGTACGAACGATTTTATCATCTGGAAAAGCATTTCCAGTACTTTCTCGCATGCTAGAAGAACCCAACTCAGACCGCGAGCGGGCGTATGGATAAGAGTCAAGGTGATAAGACTCCGATGTTGAGCTTGGAAGCAGAGAGATGTCCTTCATCCCATTGGAAACAGTCTCCATCGGCGCTGAGACGCCGGACGTGGTTCCAGATTGCATGTTGTCGTACCAGAATGAGTCATTATCCAGTCTTGACATGTCGATACTTTGCGGGTTACCGTCCAGTTGGGCTCCTTCAGATTCACTGAAATACCTTGATGATATCGAAGATCGACGGGAAGGGAGATCTGTCGATACAAGGACTGCTAGTGAATGAAGTGGCATTGGTGATGCTATTTGATGAACAGCCTGAGCGTCGGGTAGATCCATGGGCATGCTCTCGTTCCATCCCATCCCATTAGCGGAAATATCATTGAAATCTTGGAGTGGAGAGTTCCATAAGCTGAACTTCTCATCCGGTGGTTGAAGAGCTACGCCCTGAGAGATGATATTGCCACTCCAAGAAGCAGGAGTGTTTGGCATCGAGGTGGACAGTGAAGCGGGTGTTTGAGCTTGCTGCTCATGGGTAAGGTACAGGCCAAGGCCATTCTGAGGTTGATTGAAGCAGTCTGGCTCCGCGATCCGAAGATCGTGGTAGTGAATGTTAGAATTAGAACGAGAATGAACAGCAAGTCGCTCTGGAGTCGCGATGCTGACATCCATAATGGGCAAAGAAGAGAGCAGTAGCCTTCGAGTATGAGCGAGTGGAATGCTCAAGGCAACGGTCACAGGCGATATGGTGAAAGATGCGAGCGGTAGAAGGTTTTCTCGCGCACAAAGATGGAAGCGCATGCGCTATAACGTCGCAAATGATAGCTAAAAGAGGACGCAGTGCGGTTTAAGCGCCTGCGTCGGAAACATTGAGGCTGTACCTCAATGGTTGTATGGTAAAGAAGAGCGAAAGGTTGGTATCTGTGGTGTGGAAGAAGGTGTGATTCGAGGGAAGAGACCAGAATAAGAGAACAAGGCAGACTCTGAGCTATTCAACGATCCCCGGCTGGGCCGGCATTGGTATAAGTCGTCTGCATCGCGGCAGCGTCTGTTAGGTTGCATGGATGAGCATGACTGGCGAAAGGGCCACTTGACGTCCGGCATAAGCCCAGAACCCAGTAGAGCGCCGGGCCCCTCCCTCCACACATTCTGCCTCTGAGTTGCTCCGTGTTCTGGCGTACCCGCGCCGGCGGTTCTGATTACGGCCTCATCTAAACAGCCGCGCCCTCGCTGAGCGCTCTCGCTCCGCGCCATAGCCGCAAGTCACTGGTGCACTGCCCGAGAGAATCCCTGTCGAGATTCTGCAGTCGATGCATTCCAAAGGGGCACGGGTGGGGTTTCTGGCCACCACCCCGTTGTGAAAGTGCGACACGTTCTCTGGCCTGAATCTATTTCGTCCAAATTCAAATGGGCGGAAAATGTGCCTTGTTGCAATGAAACCTTCCTATCGACGTTTCCACAGCCAACGTTCTGGCAATCGCCAGAGTGTGTCGCATTTTTGTGGGCGGTTTCGCAACTTGATACACTTACTGTCCATCCTGGTCCGAAGGTTGGCGATCCGTTTCTTGAGCAGCCACCATGGCTGTAAGTTCCTCGACTTTGGAAGTGAGCTTCAGCACCAATGATCTCAGGTCCTCGTTGACTTCGTTCGAAACGGCTGCGGCAGGTCGGGTTGGCATCCCCGCCGCCGATTTGCTGGCGCGTGTTGCACCGACCAACGAGGCTTGATTTAGCGCGGCAGGCACCAACGGCCTTGGATTGCTCTTTGAAGCCTTGAAGCCGGACTTTTGGAACAATATCGACGCTGCGGGAGCCCCGAGAGATGGCACTCCACTGCTTCTACCGTCGCCCTTCCGGAGATAGTCGCTGATGCTCTCAAACGACCAAATCAATGCGACGAATGGAGCGTGAGTGATTTTGAGCAGCACAATGCGCGTGCCTCGCAATTGTCCGGCCGGGAAAAAGAGCCGCAGCGGGCGCAGGAACAGCGGGATGAGATTCTAGTGTCCGAAGTCAGCCTTGCAACTGCGCCCAAAATTTTCGACAGAGAATGAGCCGGCGATGATCAGAGCGTGCCAATCGAGGGAGGAGGGTGCGCGAACCGGTCGCGATTGTGAAGGCAATCCAACGGTGGGCGAACGGAAAAGCATGGACTTCACGCGCCACCAACCGAAGGGGTAGATTGCTGCAAGCGCCATAAAAAGTGACAATGCGTTTCAAGCAAAGGTGAAGGGCTGTGGAGTTGCCCGGGTGCATGCGCAAAATGTGCAGCACATCCTTCAGGCCCTCGGCGCTTAACTTGTTCTGCCGCCACCGCGAAAAACATCGGCACCTACCAACGGCGGAAAATAATAAGTCAGCCGGTTTGAAGTTGAAGCTTCAAGCACGTAGACGGCATAACTATGTAAAGTGTAAATTTTCAAACCCATCAGCCATGGATCCGGAGTGCGCGGGATGACTGACATGAAGAGGTATTCTTCCCGCGCGTGGTCGAGTACCTGCAGTCACAGTTAGCGTGCTTCCGCCAGCGAGCCCCCGTAACCAGTCGCTTAAGCCGCCCAGGGGTCGAGAACATCCAAATGTAACGGCTGTTAGTGACCGACATACTCGAGTAAGACTGTTGCTCAGCAAACTGATCAATGAAGTGATGAGCAGGATGTTGGTCATGCAAACGAACACCAACTGCGTAGACCCGTTAGCCCGTTCCGACCGGCTGCTTTGCCGCGGAGCACTCAAAACAAGCTACATACCATTAGCGGTGGGCCGAGAACTGGACTTCTGTGATGTTATTAGTCTCCTCAATCAGACTTGGCTTTGATTCTCGCCATCTACATTTGTTGAGCGATATCCTATAGTTTAGAGTCAGTTTCGTAATTGGGAATGCTGCAAAGGCCCAACGCACAAACCCCAAATAAGACGACCTATGATCGTGTCAGTTTACATTCAGCGACCTGCATATTTGACGGCCTACCCGAAGAAAACCTTAATCAATACCCAGGACATTTCGCGGGCCGTGAAGTTGTCCCTGGCAAGCAGCGTAAAGGTGGTGAGGAAGCCTAATCGTTTGCCTCACGTCACTTCCTTAAAATCCTCTAATACTCACAGCCATGGTACTCACCTAGATACAATATTACCACCAGACTCAGAAACTTGATGAAGTCCTTCGTCTGAAACACTTTTTAGCTTACCACGAGAAAGCATCTGCACCGATACATACCATCTCTCGAAGGCATGGGATCTTTCGCTGTTAGTATGTCCCGATTGAACCAATAAGACAATTGCGCTTACCAGTGTCCCAAAGTAGGGATTCAGACTCAAAATCGAACAGATCCTTGCGCCCTTCTGATCAGTTCCGGCCAACAAGACCCGCCTACGTTTTCGGGAACTTACCGCGGGACAAGAAATAGCGCTTCAAGAGCCAGGATGTCAAACGCTGTTCCGATGATATCGTCGGAGGCCTTAGCCAAGCCGACCACTCCTGGAAGTGAGGCGGGGGTTAGCAAATTGAATACCAACTAGCGAGAAGGGTTGCAGGGGCATTGACAAGGAGTGACTCAGTTCATCCAGTCGCTTCATGCCAGAATGAGACACGGCTGCATGAAAGAGTTGTGCCCAGTGACTACCGCTGCATCACTAGTGTGCATGGTGACCTACTGCAGATGAAGAATGCAATGCCGATCGCGACAATACCGATGTCCCACAGGCTCCAGAAATCAGCGGCGTAGAATGCTTGTCCAGCGTCGATATATTCGCCAACTGTCACGGATATTAGTGGAAGGTAAATGGCCACGGCGAGAAGATGCTCACACTCATCATATGCAAAGCCGGCGATCCAGACATACAACAAAACTTCCACAGGTGTAATGGAGTGAAAGCTTTTCTGAGGGTCGAAAACGAACCAGTGTCGGGACCTTTCGGCTGATGTAACCAACTCATGATCAGGTGGACCACGCCGACTATTACGCTGTATAGGTATCAGGACAGCATAATAGAGGACCATAAAAGACAGAAAGAAGATCGCTTCGTAGGCTTTCAGATACCGAGGCACCCTGAGTCGAGAGAACGGATCCGCTTTCTTCTTGTTGTAAACCTTTGGCTCCTTCTTGCTGTTAACACTCAACGTTTCCCAGAATATGATGTCACCCTTCCAAATACTTTCAATCATACGTTGAACTACTTTTTGACTGAGAAATTTCTTTGCTTGTGTCACGGCTGCTACTTCAAGAGCGTTGAGATTTTCGAATGAAGACGAGAAAGCTTCTTTGTCCCTGTCCGCCCGTCCGATTAGACCATGACGTTCGGCTATTGGCGTGGCCAGTAACCGTTCCGCTTCTTCAAGTAGATCGATACCGGGACTTCGCACTGGCGTTGTAGTTCCTGATTCAACGCGATTTCCGTTTCCGTTACGCCCTTCTTCGACGCTGTCTTCCTCATCGCGCTGCGGTGGTGCTAACGGTGAGGCTGGTGGTAACTCATAAAGCAAGAAGTCAATTGCCTCACGGCCAGAGAGTCGTGTCACGAATCGCCATGCGACGTATTCACAAGCATATCCACGCGTTTCATAGATGCCTCGATTGTCATCGGCTTCGAGCACCATAAAGTGGCCCTTCAGTGCCCTGTAAGGTGTTAGAGACATAAAATTCGACTTTGGAGAAACCAGTACGTACAAGAGGGCATGTAAAATGCAGCGGTGATGCACCGAGTCTGATAAATACTCCACGAGAGGAGTTAGAGCGCGAGAATTCCATGCTGTTTGAAGGTCTTCCCAGGTATGGACCGAATGAACTGCCTCTTGAATATAGCTGGAAATGGCTTGTTAAGGTTTCAGATAGTGTTAAAGTCGATTGAAGAGGCGCTTACAATGAAAGCTTGTCAAGCAATTCCGTAAGATGATCGGAGTCCGAGATCACTGGAAGGGGAGGAGACTCATCCGCCCAGGGAGCAGATGCTATGCTAATTGGTCTCTGCATGGTCAAAAGATCTTCAGTAGTACCCCTACGCAAGACTTAGCATGGATTATGACTGCTTTGTGTTTATTTGTTACTTGATGTTTAGGTGACGTTCAGCCAAGGCGGTAAAATGCATTTCAAACGAGCGTTAGTCGCATGCAGCGTTCCACAAACGCGCCTAAGCGCAGTCAACCGCGGGTGGCGCATGCAGCTCGCTAAGCCTCGTTTACTGCGTATCTAGCGCTTCGGAAGGCTGCTTTAGCGCCATCTTCTGAACGTCCTGCCACTGCAAGGTCATCAACATTGCGAACTATCTTCGTTTTTATTTATGAAATGTGATCTTAAACGGCTTCTGGAGTAGATAAGATCACATTTTCGGTCAATTACAATGAGCCAAGATGGTTCTGACCTCGTTGTACGCAACTCAGTCGACACTGTCATCCGCAATAGTATCCTTGCTCTGATTCCATCACAACGAAAGGAGGCTTGCCGCTCTCAGACTGAAGATACTGAAATTAAGTTTGGCACTTCTATAACTATCCTACCGAACAGAAACGGCCAGCTTCGTTCGGTGGACGCACCGGAACTATTCAAAGTTGCCGTTCGAGATGCTTCAACCGCAAAAATCGAGTACAACGATTCTAAACAGCCTGATAATTTGTCTACAACCCATGATTTTCATTCATTAGCATCTCATCCATCGTACAATGAAGGTTTCAACCCCTTTCATGCTCGTGGTGCTGTCACATCGCCGACAAACTACCAAAATTATAGCCAATGCGATAGGAGGATGATTGATGACGAAAACGACCAGGGCTTCAGAAAGCTGCAAAATTCAGCAGGCAAAAGCTCTGTTCATCGTTCTAAACAAGCTCGATATCCTCCAGCTAAGTGGTTGCAAAGGCGGTCTGCATCGCGGCAGCATCATCCACCAAGCCAATTGGAGAACTTAAACGCGGCAAAGTACCGACACAGAACTCCACGGAGGAAGATAAGATTGCCACTCCCGCACGAATTACCGTTGGTTCCGTCTAGAGCTCTTTTATTTTTCCATGTTGCGTGATTCGACCTTGGTGATCCCTATGATGAACGCTGACATTTGCCGCAGGAGTCTGATCATGAGGAAGAGAGATGTACGACGGATGTAGATCCAATTGAAGACAGTATATGCACAACTAGTGGTCAAATATTTCGATTTTTCGGTATCGCTGGGGAGGACATTTGCCATGCGCGGCAACAGATGCTGTGGAGCAGTCGCCTGCCGACACAGCGCAAGAAACTCACGAGAATCCAACATCGAGGTGCTGGTAAACCGCCGCCGTCAAACTCTCCTCAAATTATCCTATCCGATGGCTTCGATGAGCGGGAACGCCGATTAGCAACTGGGACGTACAAGAAACAACAGCTTCAGAATTGGCGGCAATCATTTCTTGGGACATTGCAGCTCACTGACAAACGCGATATTCCAACCGTTAATGTCAATGAACCAGTGATGGAACCTATTGAAGAGAGCAGTCCTTGCACTCAGTTGAACCAGAGACGTAAATCCAGGAGAGGTAAAGCCCTTCCGACAAGATTCAGGTCGCTAAAAATCGCCAAAGGAGCCGCGCGCAAATTTGCTGAAAGCAGTGTGATCACAATTCACAAAGCAAAGAATAGAACATAAACATATCCACGCACAAATGAGCCCCGCAGCGTGAAGATTTAATGTACCCAGAGATAGAATTCGAGATGATGTCGTAGGACTGTCTGCAAGTGTTAGGACCCATATGTATCGGGCACCCGCGAGAATCGAACTAGATTCGATTATCTTGTCCTTTTAGCCCCGTAGTAGGAAGTTTAACGGGTACCGGCCTAACAGCAAGACAGGCGCAGCCGCCAGGCGTCTTAGTTCATCACTGAACAATACTTGAGAATCAGTCCAACAGCCTATTTCAAGTTACTTGTGGGACGTTTGATTGCATGGATACTTGTATCTGAGCTTTATTCTTCTCCATATTCTGTGCCACCACAGACGTACAGAAGCCCACCAGCGATGCTACTTTAACTTCCAATCCTTGTATGACCACTTCTCAGTTGCCTTTACATTCTTCTTCTTGTGCTCTAAAATTTTCTTCCTACTTTCCACTTTGCCTCTTACCATGATACTTCTGAAACGATCTCCCAGGAGATCGCCTTCAGGCTTTAATAATCGAAGAGACTCCTGCAATTCATCCGCCAAGACAACTTCTAGCGGGCCTTCCGGAACACGATGAGCCCCTAAGCGTCTTCTGCGTAGCTGTAGTTCAGCTTCGTCGTCTGAACTATCTTCAGTAGTTCTTGAAAGTTGCATTCTTGCCTGCATCTCCTTCTCAGCAGCTTCAGCCGCAAGGATCTTCACCTGCGCCAACTGCTGCTCCCGTTTCTTCATCTTTTCCTCGTGTAGTTTCCTACTTGCTTCTTCCTTCCTCCGTGTAATCTTGTTCCTCTCGGCCTTCGTCTTGCGCTCTGGCCTCTTCATTGCCAGCGACTCCTGCTCCTCTGCCTCACTTACAATACCCTCCCACTCGCTTTCCCACTCGCTTTCCCAATTGCTACTGTACCCAGCCTGTTCCAATTCTTCTTCACGCCGCGCCCGCTCTCGAAGCTCTTGGATTTCTTGCTCGCGCCGGGCTTCCTCCAGGCGCAACCTTTCCGCTTCGACCTCCTTCCCACCCTCACGTTGGATGAGCGCATCCCAGTCAGTGAACGCAGGGTTGTAACTCTTTCCGGCATGCGGTTTCGCAACGGCAGGAACCGCCTTCCCATTCTTTGCCAACGACACAGGTTTTCGTTTGAGCGTCGGCGGCTCCCTCACCGCCTTCTTTTCCTCGAGCCACCCGTTCCCCGCGGCAGCCACCCCGTCCCGCTCCGCCGCCAAGGCCCACGGATCGTACGTCGCACCCTCTTCGCTCACCCGCACGATATCCTTGTGCTGCGCGTCGCCGCCGTACGCGACCCTGCGCAGCCGCTCGTACTCCGTGCGGCCGACGCCGTCGCGCTTCCGCCTCTTCACGACCACGCCGTCTGTCACGCGCCCGGCCACCTCGGCGACCTTCCGTGCCCAGGCGGCGTCCTCGGGCGCCTTGCGCTTGCGCGTGTCGACGGCCGGCACCGCGCTGCGCCGCGCCAGGATCTCGTCGGCCTTCAGCGGCCGGCCGACGTGGTGCTTTGCGCGGATTGCGGCCGATCCGGCGGTGTCGGTGGTGAAGAGCGCGGCCGACGCTTTCTCTGCGATCGGCCCGCCTTTGATGAGCTCTTCGCGCAGTTCCTCCAGCCCGTGTTGCACTTGCGTGATGTCGACGTTTTTGCGCCAGGCCTTTTTGCCCTTTCGCGAGGGTTGCAAGTGCTGCTGAGGAGGAAGAATTGACGGTTCGGCCATTTTGGACGGTCCGGAGGCCTTCAGAGCCTCTGGTTGGGATAGAGGTTGGTAGGAAAGACTAGGTTCGGTGGATTTTGAAAGTCTCAGAACATTTTTTTGTGTGACTTGCAAAATACGGTAGGCATGTGGCGTCGAGAGACATCATCCCGGAGCACGATGGGGCCAGAGCATGCTTCTTCTTCTGCTACTGAGAACATTCACATTCACCACAATTTCACCTCCGCATTCAACTCGTCTTGCATCTCGACCTCAATCCCGGCAACTCCTTTCTCATCGCTCTCCCTTACTTTTCGTGCCGTGACTTCACACCGCAATGGCTCAGTCAGCGTACTCCAACCCGCTGAAGAAGTTTAAGTAGGCTCCAACAAATCTCACACTCCAGACTGCACATGCTCACGGCGATAACAGACTCGTCTTCTTAGGCGAACAAAGCGGTGCGCATTCTTCCGTATCCCTCTACTATCGAGCCAGTTGCTAATGTAGACTTCCGTGGACAGTTGGCAAAACCTCATTAATTACAAGGTTTATGTATGACACCTTCGACAACACCTATCAGGCTACCATTGGCATTGACTTCTTGTCAAAAGTAAGATGAAATAAAATCTGTGAACATGATGAGTTGGAAGATAGGCGGGCTAATTAGGAATTCCGACAGACAATGTACCTTGACGACCGCACCGTACGACTCCAACTGTGGGACACAGCAGGCCAAGAGCGTTTCAGGAGCTTGATTCCAAGCTACATCCGTGACTCGAGCGTAGCAGTTGTAGTCTACGACGTGACAAGTACGTAGCAATCCTCCAAGCGTACCAACGCACCCGGGCCTCCTTCCCGGCTCCACGCGCATCATTCCAGCATCAAAGCAAGGCACCATTGCTAACAAAGCCTCTCCAGACGCGAAGACGTTCGACCAAACACGGCGCTGGGTGGACGACGTACGGTCGGAGCGCGGCAACGACGTCATCATCGTGCTGGTGGGCAACAAGACAGACCTGTCGGACAAGCGCGAGGTGACGACGCAGCAGGGCGAGGACGAGGCCAAGAAGAACAACCTGATGTTCGTCGAGACCAGCGCCAAGGTCGGCCACAACGTCAAGGTCCTATTCCGCCGCATTGCCATGGCGCTGCCCGGCATGGACGAAGCCGCCGAGCAGAATAGGGGCCAGAGTATGTTTCAGTTCCTTTGCAGCCACCATCCGAGCCTCTTTGTCGCTTCCGAGATGCATGCTGACTGAAAACTAGTGATCAATGTCGATATCAACGCCAAGCCGCCGGAGCAGGAGAGCAGCTGCAACTGCTGAGGGCGTCGAATGCCTGAGCCTTGTAAAATGCGTAGTGTTTGTGACGGTGTCTTCTTCGATCAGCATTGGGCAGGTCAGTCTCGCATTCAAAGCATGGCGTTCCGGCGCTTGAAATTCGGTCTCGATGGAGGAAGGGACAAGATAGGCGGTACTCAGGCAGGATGAGCGTCGTGGCAGTTGTAGGCCCGATGATAACATACTCCATGCTGTATGTACCCGTGATTGTTGTAATATAATCAGTTGTCTCTGCGCTCGCAACAATTTACCGCTCATGAGCGTTCAGATGGGTCGCATTGGAGACGCAGCTATTGAAGCCGATGAGAGTGAGCACATAATCAGAAAAGCAGGAAATGATTTGCTTATATGCAAGTTGAAATTATCACAGCTATTTGATAAAACGGCTGCATCCTAAGTGTATCCACCTCTCGAAGTTGCCGAGCTACTGTTCTACCATCGTACATTGTATTTTATAGTCCATGTCAATCTCTAGTCCCAACCTCTCCCGCTAAATAAGGGAGGAATTCAGGTATCAGACGCCGCATGCTATGCTATGCATTCGTGAAGAGCACATCGTGTCAGACTTATCATCTCCAAACCGCATTCCACGTGTCGATCGGTGAAGCTCAGACCCGAGCTCCAGCCTCAAGCTCCTTGTCATGCTTCTCCTCATCACCAGCAATGTACACGCCTTCCGAATTCTCATCGAACGTCTCCTCCTCGCTGAAGACGCCGCGGAACTCCGCATCATCCTCGGGAAGCTCCGACTGGCGAGACTCCTTGGTGGTGGACTCCGTGGCTGGAGCACCGAAGTCCTCAGCCTTTGGCTCCTCGTCAGGCGTGCGGAAGTGGCGTCTCTTGCTGGCGCCGTTGGGGACCCAGAAGCGCAGGTCGACGCGCACGACGGCGTACAAGAAGACCACCAGGACCTCGATCGTGAAGTACACGACGTAGAAGGCGCCCTTGCTGAAGTAGGCCGGCAGCGGCTCGGTACGCGGCACCGGCTGCTTCCACAGCACGCCGCAGCGGTACGCCGCGCCCAGCGTCAGCAGCGTCGATGATGTCAGCAGGATGGCGATCTTCTCGCGCCACCGGCCTTCGCCGAACTTGTCTGGGCGGCGGCCCGTTGGCCGGCGTGGTACCAGGTACATCAGGCCCATGATTGGGATTGGGAGGAAGCTGAGTATCGTGAAGGTGGTGATGCCGTAAAGCTGGATGTCACGGTCGATGCGGTGCGTGTTGATCGAGAGTGTGTATTGCGCTTGTACAATGACCGTGATGAGCATGGTGATCGTGATCACTATCAGTACGTACAACGCTCGGAATAGGTATGAAATGGGACGGGACCAGCCGAATTTCGGATGCTGTGCGCGCAGAAGCCGCTGTACGAAGATCAAGTTGACGATGTATAGCAGGATCACGCCGGCGTTGGTGAAGACTTGCGCAGCGATTTGGAGTCTGAGGTTGGTAGACTTGGCAGTTGCGGCGATGCGCAAGACACAAGTTGTTATCCGAGCCATGCAGAAGCCTCAAGCGAAGAGTTAGCATTGACGTCCTTAAATGCTTGTAATTGAGCATCACTTACCAAAAATCAGTCCAGAGAAGACAAATTTATGACCTCTTTTCCGGTTGAGCTGGAAGATAGTCATGTGTGTCGCAGCGCCGATGATGAACAGCAACAAGAAGACTGCCGTGATTGGAATGTCCACGCCGACTTTATTCATTCCACCTAGCGACCATGTCGTTGGATAATAGGGCCCATGGGCAGGCTGGACTATCTGTTGCATGTTAGCAATCTGGTGTATGGAACGAAGAAAGAACTAATACGCAAGACATACTGGAGAAGGCATGATCGTGTAGTGAAGTTTCTGCAGTCAGGTTTCACACCTCAGATGAGGACAAACGGCAAGAGTAGCAAAATGTAGTGAAACGATCAAATTTCGAGTGTTTAGGCTTTATAAGTGTCAAGTTGCAGCGGGTACAGGAGTGGGTGTGGTGTTTAGTGTACCGAGACTATCCATCGCAAAGATGGACGTCATGGAATATTTATCCATTTCGGCAACGGGCAGATAGCAGTGCAATGGCCAGGCCACGGACACAATCAAACGGAGCTCGCGTTGTTCGCTCATTCCCACGCGAAGGCTCATGGTGCAGAGGAGTCGACGTACGGTAACATTAGGTAGTTAGAAGGGGGTTGTGGGCGTTTGGCTGGTTGGCTCGTGCCGGCTCTTCGCCGACTGCCGGCCGAACCAAAGATGCCACTTCGTTGCCTCCACCTGCAGCTTTTGCGATCATATCTCCCGGCCAGCGACTTGAATCGACGCTATTCCCGACCTTCCTTGCTTAGTTTCCTTCTTAATCATCCACATTCATGGGCTGGCTGAACGATAGAACGAGAAATTTCAATGAATCCTGGGTCAGTGGCTTGAATTTCGGCGCCGACCCCACACATCTAGGCGCCGTACAGTGGCCGTTCGTTTCCGCTTACCGTATTGACAGCAAGCGGCACCGCAACCATGCGATGGTCTAGTCTCGGCCATCTCAGAGCGCGAGTGCGAACTTGTCCTGTGTATGTCCGCGGACTTAACTGGGCCGCGCCATGCTTGCCACACTGCTACCGACTACATGTACGGAGTACTTTGCCTCTCATTGATACAAATAACCTGCCGATTTTGGATCTTGTTCCCTTCTTGCGGATGTTACGTTTCATTCAGATCTCGGATCTGCAGTCATTTCAGACCCAATTACTTCTATGTAAAGGTATGATACGTCTCGCCTTCACGTCGGCTTTCCTCCTGCTTCTGGTTTCGGACCAAGGAGGTTAAATTTGAGCGAGACGGTACGATATTGATCGATTCGAGATATGAACGTGACTACGCAGGACCACCAGTTTCTTCTGACACTCGAAATCTACCGCTTATGAAATTTTAAGTCGGCGCAATATTCCTCCTTGATGATAAAGGAGGATATAGGAGTTGAAGGAATCCATGTAGACACAGAAATCGTGCAGTATAAGCCACCGACTCGGCCGACTCGTATTCGGTGTTAGAGGTGAAAAGGGCGAGTTCATGCAGCGAATCAAGTACGGGCAACGTTCGACGCTTGGCTGGCCAGCAACTCCAGTTCCAGTAAGATGCTCTGCTGTTCTCATGGACTAAATACAGCTTGTGTAATTGGAATCTCTCTATTTACTACTACAATTACTTCCTCTTCGTTTGAACAACGTGACTGTGGTCGTTGAAACCACCTACCTCTAACTCTAATTTAGGCCACAACGTTTAAACCAAATGTCTGATGACGTCAAGCTACAGCATTGCATCTCAGTTTCTTTCGTGAAAGCCTGTTGTAATCCAGTACCTCTCTGTAAGATGTCAGGCTACACGATTTGGAGAAGAGGCGCATCATGACAGGAGGTCATAGTTACTTGTGTCTAAAGCTTACGTTAGCCAACGACCAAAGGCAACCACCAAAGTGTGGCATGTGAAAGCGCTTCAGTTGAACGTAGAATAGTCCTCCACCGACTCGAGTTGCTTAGCCCACATCGTTTCGTACATCCAAATTACCTCCTAAAGAGAGACTACTTGGTTTTCGATTACCCGTTGGCACCACTTCGATATGGCAACTTCTTTGGACGTCATCGACGGATTTCCACATATCAGCGGTCATGAGCAACGACTGGAAGAAGTAACGAGCGCCATTACCAATGAGCAGGTCGCGAATCCTTTCAAAGGCACAAGAGCAGCATTCGCGTGTGTCCTCCACATGCATCAACCTCTAGTTCCGGCTGGCAAGGACCTCAAAACAGCACCAATTATTGGGAATCTAGAATGGATGATGCGAAATCAAGGCATTGGAGACAACCACAATGCGCCAGTTATGCAGTACTGTTACGAACGTATGGGTGATTACATCCCTAAGATGGTGGATGCTGGTTGTCAACCGCGCATAATGCTCGAATACTCGGGCACTCTTCTATTCGGACTCCGACAGATGGGAGCACACCAAGTCCTTGAAAAGCTTAAGGTCATCACAACGGATGATCGTTATAGAGACTGCGTGGAATGGGTTGGTTGTCCATGGGGTCATGCCGTCGCACCTTCAACACCGGTATTCGACTACCGTCGGCATGTCAAAGCCTTCCAGCACCACTTCGCAACCTTATTCGGCGTCGACGCACTGAAAAGAGTTAAAGGCTTCTCTCCTAGTGAAATGGCTCTGCCAAACCACCCAGACGTATGCTACGAGTTCGTCAAGACCCTCAAGGACTGTGGCTATCGCTGGGTTCTTGTGCAGGAGCACTCAGTCGAAAAGCCGGACGGTACGACGCTCACCCAAAAGCACATTCCGCACTTGCTGGTGGCGCGCAACTCAGCCGGCGACACGGCCACCATCACAGCCATCATCAAGACGCAAGGCAGCGACACGAAGCTGGTGGGCCAGATGCAGCCGTACTACGAAGCGCAGAGCACGGCGGCGCAACCCCTAGGCGGCTGCTCTGTCCCGCCGCTCGTGACGCAGATCGCCGACGGCGAGAACGGCGGCGTCATGATGAACGAGTTCCCGCCCAAGTTCGCGCAGGTCATGGCCGAGGCTGCGGGCCCGTCGTCAAACGCCGATGTTCGCCCCATGAACGTAACCGAATACCTCAGACACCTTGATAATCTCGGCGTCGGCGAGGATGACTATCCGTGCGTGCAGCCGGTCTTGCAGCACCGCGTTTGGGCGCGGATGGCTGGGTCGGGCCCCGATGCGCTGGCCGCGGCGATTGAGAGTGCCAAGGCGGAGGATTCGCGCTTCCATATGGAAGGAGGGAGCTGGACGAACAACATTTCCTGGGTGAAGGGCTACGACAACCTGCTCGGGCCGATGGAGAGAGTGAGCGCGGAGTTTTCGCGCAAGGTCGGTGACGATGTCGATACCTCGGAGCGAAGGTATCGCAAGGCCTTGTTCCATTTGCTGTGCTCGCAAACATCATGCTTTAGGTTCTGGGGACAAGGCCTGTTCGTGGACTATGGACTTGAGATTGTACGAAGACTGGAAGAGATTCTGAAGCATGACTTCTAACTGTAATTGAAACGTGGGCCATTACTGATCATGTCTAATAATCACCGCAAAACCCGTCAGAAGATCATTACTACACTCAAGCTTTCCTCTGTTATACTCCGTATCTTGGTCTTTGAGGTTGGAGCAAAATGCGACTGTGCGACCCAGAATAAGGATATAAGGCCAAAAATAAGGCATCGAGAAATCACGTGGAGCGTGAATCCGTTTCGCGATCTTCGCGTTTTCGGTTCTGGCTGCCTTTCAACTCACTCTTTTACTCCTCACGCTGCGATCTTGCCTATCCAAATGGATAAGGTAGTTGATATAGGCCTATCTGATCCTACAGACTGGCTTGACACCTCCCTAACCTCCTTCGCCGCTCTCGAGTCCGCCTTACGATGTCAGGTCTGTAAGGATTTCTATGACACGCCGATGATCACGTCCTGTTCGCATACCTTCTGCTCATTATGTATTCGAAGATGTCTCTCAAGTGATGGCAAATGTCCGATATGCCGTGCGGGCGACCAAGCGAGCAAACTGAGGCGAAATTGGTCAATTCAAGAAGTCGTGGACGCCTTTCAGAAGGCGAGGCCTGCAGCATTGGAGCTAGCGAGAACAGGAAGACAACAATTCCAAAAGAACGAGAAAGCAACACGGAATTCAAAGAGGAAAGTGGCAGAAACAGACTTTGAAGAGGATGGCCCTGCGCGTCGGACGAGATCATCACAGCGGCAGCATAGCGGCAGTCAAAATCCACCGTCGGATGCTATCATTATTGCGCTAGACAGTGAAGGCGAAGGTGATGGGGATTTTGAACCAGAACCAGAACCACAGGATGGCTTAGTAGCATGCCCGATGTGTGGGAGGCGTATGAAGGAGGAGACGGTATTTAACCACCTGGATAAATGCGAAGGACCCGGGAAGACAAGCAAACAACCAGTCCCTCAGACGCGAATGGTGATGCCTCAAAACGACGTGAAACAAACAATTCCTTCGCCGGAACGAATTCCGCAACTAAATTACTCATTGTTAAAAGATAACGCCTTAAAGAAGAAACTTCAGGAGCTTGGGATTCCATCGTGGGGACCCAGACAGATTTTGATCAAGCGCCACACCGAGTGGGTAGATATCTACAACTCTAACACTGATTCACTGCGTCCACGCTCTGTGCGTGAGTTACTACGGGATTTGGATGCTTGGGAGCGTAGTCAAGGTGGCCTAGCGTCAGCACAAGGGAATAGTGCTACGACTGGCGTCATGAAGAAAGACTTTGACCACCAGGAGTGGAAAGGCCGACACAAGGATCATTTTGAAGATCTCATTGCTGCCGCGAGGGCGCGACCGGCCGGACTGGGAAAGCAAAGCGGGGAAAACAGTGGAGAACAAGAACGTGAAGGCGATCAGAGATCAGAGCAGGCGAACAAAGACGTTGAAGTAGGCAATTGGGATTCCATCGTTCAAAGAACACCTCTATCTCCATCGAACATTCCAGTATCAAATATGGCGAACGGCGAGAAGACAACCCTGGACTCCCACGAACACAATTTCCCTTCCACAATTGCGCCGGCAACAGCGATTTTCGTTTCTGCAGCACAAGGAGTCAGGCAGTCGGATGCGCCAGCCTCATCCGATAAATCATCACAAAACCCTTCATCTGTGTCGTCTCTGCTCACGAATTCGGACCACGCGAAGAAGGTGCCTATGTTTGCAGTACCCGAGGATCCAATTAAGGATATCGACGGAGGTACTGAAGCCAAATAGCAAAGCCTTTTTTGGATTCTGTTGACAGTCTTATGCCAAGTGCCTTAAAGTGAAGCGAGAAGACCACTGCGTCTAGGTTATGTTCGAACAGAGCGGTGAATGCGTCATGGCTTGATGAGAAAGACGATTGTGTATAGTTAGTGCTGCTCCAGCAGCTCATCTAAACAGAGGGTATCCTTCCGAAATGGAATAAGCTCCGGTGGAGCAGGATTTACAAATGCATGCAGCTCTATTTCAACGAAACTATAAACGTCTCTAACGAGGACCTTTGCATAGTCCATATATAGATTCAGGGTATCCAAAATGTCATGAACAGGTCTCAAGACGCCGGAATAGCCTCCTTCTCGTGCTGGTCATCTTCCACCTTGCTTTCTGCAGAAACCGCAGGCCTTTCCGGAAGAGTAATCTGGACGGGCTGACTTTCTGTCTCCTTGACTTCAGGCGGCTCCTTCTCTTCCTGATTTGCTTTAACCTCGTCCTTTGCGAGCGCCTCCCGTCTCTTCCGCTCCACCTCATCCAGCTCCGCAAGCATCCGTTTCACCTCCGCCGCCTTCCTCTCGTCCTCTGCCCTCCTTGCCTCCCTCTCAGCCCTCTCCCTCTCCACCCTCTGCGCCCTCTCCAACTCCTCCAACTCCTCCTCCACCTCGCCCTCATCGACGTGCGCCCCCTCCACGCCAACCTCGCCAAGCACAGCCGCCACATCCTCAACCTCGGCCACGCGCTCGCGCAGCGCGTCCGCCACCCGCGCCGCGCGCTCCGCGCCCCCCACCGCCGCGTTCAGCGCGCGCAGCACCCGCGCGCCGTCCGCCATCGCCGCCACCACCGCCACCTGGTCGTGCGCGGCGTCGATCGCGCCGAGGATCTCGCCCAGCTGCGCGGCGTGCGCGCGCCGCGTCGCCAGCGCGTCGCTCACCGCCGCTTTGCTGCGCAGCAGCGCTTTGGCGGACGACAAGTTGGAGGCGGTCACCGCGGCGCGGGCGCGCTGCGAGAGCGTGGCTACCCGTGATTCGAGCGCGGGGAGTTGTGCTTCGAGGGCTTCATGCAGCGTTTTCAGGTTGGCGATCGAGGTGTCGTGGGTGGTTATGGGGGCGTTGGGATGGGCCGGTGTGAGGTTTATGACGCCGGTGGATGGAGAGTAGGAGATGGTGGGTTTGTCGCGACTTAGGTAGGTTAGGAGGATCTTGGTGTCTTCTGCGGAGAGGGATGCATTGGTTGTGCCGAAGAGATGTGGGTAAGCGTGAGTGAATGTGGCTATGGAGTGGATGTTGGAGGTCGGAGAGTGAGAGTTTTCGGAGATCTGCGAGAGAAGGGATTTTGCAGCGGCCTACATTCGGTTCTGTTAGTTTTGCTGTCTGGCATGAGGAAATTTTGGGAATTACCTCGACATTGTCCATCACCACGAACCTCCCAACTCCCAGTTTGTCTCCAGAGTCTCTATTTACAAGACCAAGCTGTCGTAATCCCCACGATACAACTTGCCAAGGTGAAGGAAGCCAAGTCCGACTGTATATGCTCGTCTTCGCACTCATGAATTCGTCCAGCGGTATTAACTGTCTCTTGTCGATCTCGTCTTGCTAAGATGTAGTTAGTTTACTTATGATCCCGAGTAGGAACGCCTTAAACCGACGATCACATTTCCTAATGCAACCGGCCTCCCCCATGTCTTAGTGTTCAACGCTCTTGAAAGCTCTTCTCCGGTCTCGAGAAGCAATGTGTTGTTACCACTTCCGCTGCCTCCTCCAGCTACGCGCGACGAGGGTATTTTACCCGCTTGTAAAGCTCGAGAGATTGCTTGTCGCCATGCGGAGATGTTTGCAGCATATCCGTCTGGATTACTTTTGGCCTGGTAGCTGAAATCCGAATAGAGGGACGCGAGTCGAGCTTTACTGTTGTTTGGGTCAGTATCCACGTCTATGTGCTGTAGCAGCGCTTATCGCAAACCTTTTGAAGGCATCCTCATGGTCGAGAATAAAATTCAAGAGCTCAGACATCTTGTATGAGATCCCATAGGGAATGTTGGAATTAGAAGGAGTGGAAAATGGCAATAGGCGCGCGTCGTGATGTGTGTTTGTTATGTGGCTGTCTACGATTTATGAAGTGGGATGGTGCGCTGAAGTCATAGGCAGAGAGTTGTCATAACACTGTGGACAAACTTAAAACACCACGGCTTGGTTAGGAAGGTTCTTCACGAATATACCAAAGTTTAGGCACGATCATCTTTGATATGTAAATAATGATGATTCTACATTCATTCGAACTTGTCATCTTCTCCTTCAAGAGGTTCATGCTTCGCCCGCACAGGACTTAAAGCAGACGTATCAAGAGGTCCAAACGGTGGTGCTTGCGTTCCTATTAAACTCTTGCGATGCGCCTTCGTGTCTAGTTGTTCGCTGACCTCCTCAATGGGTTGATTTGTTGGCTGATTCAGTTGATCCGATTCATCCTGATCAGGTTCATAGCCCCTTTCTGCCAACTTCGCATCAGCAATGGCAAGTGCTAGATCATCGAGGTATTCTTTGATCATGTAGAAGCCAAACTGCTCATGCTGTTGTTCATCAAACCTGTACAACCTGATTGCTTCGGCCAAGCATTTCTCAGCTTGTAAAAGCTTCCCAAGTTTCAAGAACTCCTCGACAGCCAGAGTCATCCAGAGTGCTGCTTTTCTCCAACGGCTACCCCAGTTCATCGAGCCGATGCCCTTTCTCGCGTGATAAATCGAAGCCGTTCGCTCCGTAACAAGAGCATATCCGAATGGACCTACAAGACCAACTTCCAAGATCCTTCCTGCCCACTTCGCACCGTCGTCTGTAGTGCTCGGCCCACGAGCCTTCATTAGCTCTACGCCTAGTAACAAAGATCGTAACGCGTAGTACGGTGCTATACACCTGTGGACATAGCTATTCACGCTTGCTTCCAGCATGCGATCGAGAGTTTCGGGTTTTGTCTTGCTTGAAGATGGCGATGTCAGCAATAGCGCCGAAATGGCGGCCATCTCGTTAGCACCAGCGTAATATTTCCAAGCTTTGTCATTCTCGTAATCCTGCCGCAAGAGATCATACGTTGAGTAGGCGAGTTTGTAGTCTCGTAACATGAAAGCGTAGTCCGCCAGTTTACGCATCAAAGCTTCAGGTACGTCCGGGCGGTAGAAGCCTTGAAGAGAGTCGTAGTTGGTGTTTCCAGGTCCGGCTGATTGCAAACCGGGAACAGGAGAGGATGAAGTGCGAGTAGAGCCAAATGGTGTCCACCGCTTGGTGAGGGAGGTGAGGCGGCCGGTAATGCCACGACGCCGGGTAGCGATGTGTTCATTCCATGTCGCTGAAAGGCGTTCCATACTAGGAATGACCGACTGCAGTACTAGTTCACGGATAAACGTGCGAATAGCAGTGACATCGGATTCAAATACGAAAGGGGTTGGATCCCCGACATCTTCAGAGGATTCTCTTCGCTGGATTTCTGCCAGTTCCTCGCCTGCAGATATCCATGAGCACTGCGGCATACGCGTGCTGTCATCGTCTGATGCAACGCATTGTGCACTTCTCATGCGAAGAAGATGGCAATGCAAGCCGAAATGCCGCTTCATTTGTTCGTACAGAGATATAGACTTGTTAATGTCGTCGTTATCTTCATCGTGGACGAGAACGTAGTAGCGCAAATACTCATTGTTCACCCATTGCGGCAATCTATCATCACCGTTATTGGAACTCTGATATAAACTCCGGAGTTCTTCGATTGGTGACGGGTTTCGAGAACTGATCGCAATTACACAGGCGACTGGATGTGAAAATGTTTCGTGAGGTGAGAGTTGAAAAGCAGAGAGTAGTCTCCGTAAGTACAGAGAGTAGAATGGCGAGATAGTGTCCAGATTGGAAGGCGCTAGGTTTTCTCCTTCGCCATCCTTCGTCGAAATGTAATCCGTGGGATTATTAGAGTGAAACTCGGAATAAGATAAATGTCGATCAATTAGTTCCTCAATCTGAGAAACGTTGCCTCCTGCTCTTAAAACGCCTGTCGTTGGTCTGCCTTCTTCTCTGCTCAGACGGCCATTGACAGAGTCGCGCTTGGTCTCATAACTCGACCTATTACTTGGCCGTCTTGGTTGGTCGATCCCATCTTTTAGACCGACAAATCGAATACCAAAGTCATCAAAAGTCTTACTGGAACCAATGCTATCTCTTACAATGACTTTTCCTGTTACAGTATCTCCAAATGGTCTGATCAAGTCTAAAAATCCACCGGGAAAGCCTTTGTGAAGCAGAATCTGCTCGGTATCGGCTGAGGCTAAAACTCCAACATGTGGCGCAAAAGCTCGAACGATGGTATTTCTAGATTCGTCCGGCTTTCCGCTGACGAGACTAGGAGAAGCAGCTCCATTCCAGGTAGGTGGAGAGAATACGGACCCGGTTACAGGCGTGGAGCTGCCAGAGCTGCGTCGCGATTGTGGCAGGGAAGCAGTGGAAGCGAAGATGGAAGAGAGCGACGGATTGGGTAATCGGAATGGTAAGTCGGATTCGGATGAAGAGGGAGAGGTTTTCCGCTTGGGTAGGACTATCGAGCTCTCAGATTCGGTGTAGTCTGCCGCTCTGAATGGAGTGGCATCCGATGAGGACGTCATGAAGGTCGCCTACGCGCCCGACTCCGGTGCTGGCTGCGCGCTTTGGGTGAATCTTTTCGCATGGGTCTTGAATACTGTCGCTTGGTGTATTTGCGACTGCTGAGGAACTTGATCTGAGTTGATAGTTGTGTGGCGACGTGGATGTTTGGAGTTGGTTCAAGCTCCTGCTCACTATTACCTCTAATCAATAGGCTCGCATATTAACCCGAATCCTACCTCGTCAAAGCTTGCCCGTTTTTCGCCCGTGACTCAACATGGAATTTATACAACCCAATACAAAGCTTCGCAAAACATGAACACAGTTGATGAATGAGTTCAAGGTTTATCAAAGCGGTGGAATCGTCTCTGCGGCACTCTAACAAGAGTTGGCGCGTGAGAAGATTCAGTGACCTCCAAGAGAAGAGATTGGCCCTGCGGACAAGTCACCTGCGAATGTCAACTGCAGGATCGTCGACTGCTCACTCTGAGGACTCTAGAAGTCCAAAGCGGGTCAGATTGAGTACATCATCACCTCATATTCGGCAAGAACCGTCTCAGCGAGTTCAATCAGAAGAAATGGCCACCACTTCTAATTTCAGCTCACCAGCCATTACCTTGAATGAAGTCGAATCTAAATTCCGCCAGTTACTGTTAGATGTCACAGAATTCATTAAAAGCAATCCTGTCTCGTCATCCGCCGGGGATCATGGAGTCGAAGTACCCAAGGACCTTGATCAACAGCATTTGGAGCTCCGTTTCACTGGTGGATGGGTTCGCGACAAGTTACTTGGCATTGATAGTCACGATATCGACGTGGCCATTAACAAAATGACCGGCTATCAGTTTGGCCTCAGACTCAAAGAGTATCTTGAAACACCTGGAAACGCTCAGAAGTACGGCATCAACGCGGATCAAGCGAAGAAAGCCGGGAGTCTGGCCAAAATTGAAGCGAATCCAGAAAAATCGAAGCATTTGGAGACCGTCACGACGAAAATTTTAGGGCTTGACATAGATTTCGTAAATCTCCGTAAAGAGACTTACACTGAAAACAGTCGCAATCCCATAATGGAGTTCGGTACGCCGGAAGAGGATGCCCTGCGTCGCGATGCTAACATCAACGCAATGTTCTTTAACATTCATTCATCCAAAGTTGAAGATTTCACTGGTCGAGGGTTAGAAGACTTGAAAGCCAAAATCATGCGCACTCCACTTGAACCCTTCACCACCTTCAAAGATGACCCTCTCAGAGTCCTTCGGCTCATTAGATTCGCTAGCAGATACGGCTTCCTCATTGAGAATGATGTCCAAAAAGCAATGGCCAACGGGGACATTAAAGAAGCACTGCTTTCAAAGATCACTAAAGAGCGAGTCTACGCGGAGCTGGAGAAAATGCTTCGTGGTCCCAACCCTCGACTGGCGGTGCAGTACATCGATCAGCTTGGTTTATACCATACGATCTTCGCCAACCCCGTTCAAGGAAAGGACCGGTTTGTCCCAACAACTAATAATTGGAGCATCGTATACGACACGCTCGAAGAAATTTTGGACGATGATAAGCGTCGAACTCTTCGTGACGACATAATCGAAACTGAAGAAGACCGATTTCTAGCGTGGATGGTTACTGCGATTATTCCATGGGCAGAAGCACCACTTCCACCACCTCCGAAAAAGGGGAGACACCCATTGCCACAAGCGGCAACCGTAGTCCGAGAGGGACTCAAAGCACCTAACAAAGTTACGGATCTTATCACCTCGTGTATCTTGAACAAAGATGACATCGTCAAGCTGAAAAATAAAAAGTGTCATGATCGCGAGTCTTTGGGGATGGCGGTACGAAAATGGGGTCATACTTGGAGACTCCAATTGCTCTTTAGCATGCTGAACGACATCTTCACAGAACCTGAAGTAAAGGGCGGTGAGCATTAATATTACACCTGTTCAAAGAATCAGCGCTAACCCGATATCAAAGGTTCACTCTCAGAGTATGCTCGTCTTGTGTCTGATATTCGAAACTTTGGACTATCCGATGCGTTCAACATACGGCCACTCGTCGATGGCAAAACGTTATCAGCCGCTCTGTCCACGAAACCTGGGCCATGGATGACACAGGCTCTGGATATTATTATGGCATGGCAGCTACGGAATCCAGATATCATTGATCCGGCTGCTGCAATCGAAGAAGTCAAGGCATCCGATCTGTTAAGCAGCATCAATGGCTCTACAAAATCTCAAGCAGAGCCACGGAAACAGGGTGAGCTTACCTCAACCCTGATATCCCATTTCCTTCGAAAAGAGCTAAAACCACTTTTCGCGCAGGCGAACACAAAGGCTGATATAACACCGGCCGGGAGGAAGACCATAGGCGAGCTGCCATCGCGATCCTTCGGGCAAGATGGACCCGTTTTGGACGACGAGAAATCAAAACCCTGGAAGCATCAATCAGCATGGGCCATCGACCTGTTAACCTGGATCTGTATGAAACTAGATATGAAAATAGTGGAACAAGAATGGGGATATCTCGTACCACCAATACTCACTCTACTCGAAGACACAGACACGTGGATCCGCGCAAAAGGCTGCGATCTCCTGCGACTACTACTCCTGTCCACACCTACCCTACTGCTTCAACGAACAGGCCTAACTCCGCTCTTCGAGGACACACTCACCGTCTCACTCTCCTATCTCCCAACCCTCACACCGCAAGAGGAATCCGCCATCCTCCTGCCCGCCGCCTTCTCCGCGCTCCTCACACTTATCGACGTCGCCCACCCACCCCCACCACCGCACTCGCGGCCCTCCACAGCGCGCCTGGCGTCCCTTACGCGCTTACTCCGCCACTCCATCCTGTCGCCATTCGCGCACGCTTCCGACCACCCGCTCGCTGCAACCGCGCTGCTCGCGCCTATGCCAACCATCCTCGACCGCTTAGGCGTCGACGCCGCGCCGCACCTCAAGGACGCGGTGCCGCTGCTGGCGGGCGTGTTGCGGGATGCGCTCGCGCTGGCCGCCCACCCGCCGCTCGTGCTGGCTGCGGCGCGCGGCCTGCGCGCTGCTGTGGGCAACGCTTGGCCGAGGATGCCGGCGTGGAGGGGCGCGGTGCTGGGCGGCGTGGTGCTCTGCTGGGTTAGGTGCGTGGAGGTGCTGGGTGCGCCTGGCACGCGCGAGGATGCGGAGTTGGGCGCTGTGCGGGAGGAACTGAAGGCTTGCGTTGGGATGCTTAGAGCGGTGATGGTTAGCCAAGGGTTGGGTGAGGCGTTTGAGGACGAGGTGAGAGTGTTGGCGGAAGCGGATGGGCAGCTGGAGAAGTTGTTTGAGGGGTTGGGTTAGGGGCGTGGCTTTGGGGAGTGCGGTTGATTCCAAAGCCACGGAGTTTGCGGACAATTCAAGATATGTGGGCCACCAACAGTCATCTCATTCAATAGTATATCATTATAGATACTTCAAATGGTACATTTCTCTTGATACGGCGTCTTCTCTGTCTTGGCGCAGCTCGTTCCTACGCAGCCATTGAACTCGGCCGAGTGGTGAGACGAACATGCCAGCCAATTGCGCCAAACGAAGAACGTTCCAATTAACGTTCAAGCGGCACTTCTGAAAATAACCATCGGGAAAGTAATGAGTTCAATTGTCGTCGAATTATTAGCCTTGAAAGTACCTCGTAGTTAGAAGTTTGGAGGGGTTCTGAAAAATCTCAGGCCATACAATAAGGCATGAAAAATATCGGCCTCCACATAAACACCGCATATCCGAATAACGTTTCAGGCTTAAAATGAGACCATTTAGGCTTCATTTTCGTCTCATTATTGCTTCAGAGGTAATGGGTAGATAGGTATATAACTAGGAGCGCTAGGCTTACCGAATAGCGCTCCAGATCGCTCAATTCCATACCATATGTGCCTCAATCTCGCACGGACTCTCGTTTCTCAGGTTCTTATGATCGTTTGTCAGCACACAACTGTTGCATTGCCCGTTTTGGGGGATGCCGAGGTGTGATGTCATGCCAGCCCATGGGTTTCTTTTGGCTTTGCTTTCAAATCCATAGCGAAGAGTATATTCTACACACTAGGAGTAGCTTGCTTACCTCGGACCTTACATCTCTAACACTCAGTTTGTTTGTCCGTTGTTCGTGCGGATCGTCATGATTCGACCAAACCTAGCAGCTTCGACTGATGGGTTTGTAAGAGGAATCGCCAAAGAAGGCAACATAACGAATGTACACAATGTTTGAACGCAGAAGACGACCATTTCCTTCTGCTTCACATACCTATAAGTATCTTTGGAGAGACGGCGAAGATGGAAACGTATAGCATTCAGCTACAGAAGCTTCAGCTTAAGAGCAAGAGCAGAGTCGAAACAAAGCAACACTGCCTTTGATATAAAACCAGCTTCTACTCAATTGGTTTACTACCTTAGTCTAACATACAACGCAACACTATGTCTGCTCCAACAGGAATGCCGTCACCAACCAAGAAGTGGCACACTGACACTTATGCCTCAATTTCTCCTTCAAACCCGTCACTGTCGATGAAAGGGAAGAAAGTGGTTATCTCCGGCGGTGGTTACGGTATTGGCCGTGAAGTTGTTCTTGCATACGCTGAGGCTGGTGCTGCAGAGATTGCCATTCTCGGTCGCAAGGAAGGACCGCTCAATGAGACCAAAAAGCTCGTCAAAGAGAAGTTTCCTGAGACACAAGTTTCCGTGTACATTGCAGACATCTCAGATCCTGTACCTGTGGAAGCTGCGGCGAAGCAGTTCGGGACTTGGGACATTTTGGTTCTGAACGCTGGCTACATGGCAAAGAAGGAAGCGATGGACACGGCCGACCTAGAAGACTGGTGGAGTGCTTTTGAGGTTTGTCATCTACCGCTATCATGGGAAACGCGTGTCACTGACAAGATCTTCCACATTTAGATTAACGTTAAGGGTATGTTCATACTTGTGCAGACGTTCCTACCCTTCAAAGGCAAGGATCCAGTCATAGTCGGCACATCGACGGCTGGTGTTCATTTCCCGGAACAACTCATGGTCGGTCACTCCAGCTACATTGTCTCGAAGCTCGCCATAAACAAGCTCATCCAATTGCTCGCTGTTGAGCATCCGGACATTCATGTTGTGTCCATTCATCCTGGCGTCATCGAAACTCAAATGTTCCATAAAGCCGAGGTGGAGGGCCTTACTTTCGACACCATTCAGCTCTCTGCTCACTTCACCCTTTGGGCTTCAAGCCCAGAGGCACGCTTTGCGAACGGAAGATTCCTGTGGTGCAATTGGGACGTTGATGAGCTGAAGACGAATGCTCAAAAGATTGAGGACAGTGGCGATCTCTTCAAGCTCACCTTTGGCGGATGGCCATATGCGCAGTTGTAAGGCTTGTAGGTTAGGGAAACCATGGAAGGGTTGATGGAATTGGTATTGGGCTGGTTGATACGTTGTAGGCGAAACTACGCGTGCCAATGTGTGTTAGCTGAGAAGTACAATGTTTGTTCCAACTACATTAAGTGTGCATTGTTCCCATTTCTTGATAGAGATATCCAAAGGATGTCTGAGTCTGCGCAGTTCGAAGGATATGGGCTTGGGTTTAGTATTATGGCTCAATCCTAAAATACTTTGGAGCTTCTTCTCTTTGACAGATGAATTTAATAACTCAATTGCTCCGACTTGTACGAACGAATTCCTGTTTCCGGCGGTAATTTATACCCCTGGCAGGCTGTGAGGCGTCCTTAGAGAGGCGCAGCATCACAGCGGTGAGAGGAGCTAGAGCAGCTGCTAGGGTAGTAGCAAGGAATTAGCGGAAGGAAGTGGTGGCTGAACCTCGTATAATAAATGAGTGAAGCCGTAACCTCTTGAACACCATCTTGTTCTCCTTCCCATCAATCCTCCGTTCTGACTTGCGATTCTGCTTGAGCTGAAAAGCTTCAAGAGCTCTTTCGCGTTTCCGAAGTGAGTCATGCCAGTACTTCAACAAGGCTGAAGATGATATCCGGCGCTGTTTTACGGGAACTACAAGAGTTGGAAAAGTTGGCTCTGGCCGTGTACAGGAAATGTATGCATAGACATCACTCTAAAATGCCATCACTTAATGCTAACAGAACTTAAGGTCGAGACTCTCAAGGTCAACATCAACCTCGTAGTTATGAAGACATAACTAAAGCCCCAAACAGGAGAATATCGTAACCTCGCAAACGAAATTAGACAGCTGGCGAATACCCTTCAAGATGTACAAGACGCGATCAATGATCGAGGTATTGACTCTTCTAAAGGAGAGGATATATCTAGCAAAAGTCGGGATTGCGATGTACTCCTCAAAGACTTGGACGCCATCGTGACAAAGTACAACAGTCTGCCATTACAGAGCAAGAGAACTTGGGAACGCATGGGTTGGGAGCAACAAGAAGGTGGAGATATACGACAGCGCCTGACCGATTCTGTTAAAGGCTTCCAAAACTTCTATGAGAGCCTCTCGCAGAACGCACAGGCTCAGATTGAGCAAGCTCTTGAACAGCTAGCCGCTGAGATCAGAAATGGGCGAGCGGATGCAACATCCGTGGTGACCCTCGGTACTTCTGACAGCTCTAATTCCGACTATGATAATGACGACTCCGGTTGGGCTCAGGTCGTCCGGGACCTCAAGGACCTGGGAATATCCGAGGCTATTGCAGCAAACAATAGGGCCTTTATCGTGGATTGGATCATGCGCGCTATCAACTTAGGCCAGCTTGACGAACAGACGCCGGCGATAGAGGCTACTACACCTATTAGAAGTACTCCGTCGCCAGTATTACCTCAACCGATTCCAGAGCAAGGCCCTTTTTCGCCTCAGTCTCAGTATCTATCACCTCAATCCCCATGGCCCAGCCGAATTTCGGCCCACGAACTTGTACCAGAACAGGACGGGCTAGAAGAGGAGGGCTTCATCGACGACTCTCCACCATCACCAATTGAAAATGAAGTTCCTGACACGAATCTGGCGTGGATCGCTCAGAAAATCGTTCATTTCTGGAATCAAAAGGAGTGGACGAAGGCGAGGGAATGCCTTAAGGAACAGCTAGAGGCTGTCCGTCGTGGCCAGACCCTCGACATAGGTGGTGTGAGTGTTGCTCCGGATCAGCGGATACTCCAACACCTCATCGGAATCACTTATAGTTATGAAGGCGACTTCATCCGTGCCAAGGAAGCGTTCCAGTCAGTCCTAGAAGGCATCTATATGCCAGGTCTGCCTCTTGACGACGGTGACATTGCTGCTGCACGATGGCTTGGCGAGACATGCATTCAACTGACCGAGGTGTACAACTCCTGTTTGGCTTGGGCTATTGCACTCTGCGGTGCCCGAAATAAATTCAATGCCAGGGAGATTCCATCGCGGTTCCTAACAGACTTGCGAGACCTCAACCAGAATACATCTGGTCTTTACGCGCTCAAAAACTCCTTTGTCCGTAGCAACCGCGACGCCACAACAATCTTGGGTCGCATGTCTAACATCGACAAGTTTCAGATTGTTGAAGCTGCTCTCGGTCACATCAACAATATGGGCTACGTCACGCAGACGGCAAATGGTACAACTTACCGCTTTGCCCCACCATCCTCGATAGCCATAGCAGAGGGTTTTCTTATCCAGCCTCTCGTCAGCCAAACCTCGTGGCCGCTTCCTCAAGATCCCTATTTCCGTGTCCGTAACGCTATTAGCCTACTTGTGAGCCTATCGAGGCCCAAAAGTGCATTCCCATTCGATCAAATCCCGACTTCCGGCGGTCTAGGTCATAGCAAAGGGCTCATTTACACCACCAAAAACTCTGCTCAATGGCTTGTCGACACCGTTCGTCTTGCACTCTCCACCTACGCCATGGAATGGAAGATCTCGGGTCCAATGTTTCTGTGTCGTCTCTCGCGCAGCTACGAACGCATTGCCTATTACGAATGTTATGGGGTGAAGATCCGTAAACTCCCGCTGCGTAACATCTATGGCGTCAAAATCACCGAGAAACTGTACTCGACTCGAGGCTTCGTACAGTCAGTAATACTTGCTAACGGTGAGGAGGAAGAGCGAACCTTGCCCAACAGCGAAGAGGCCAAACGTCGTCTCATGATTAAAGAAGAACTTGGCAATCGCCTGCGAGACTTCCTGACGGAGGCGGAGAAGGCATTGGCCGAAGGCAGGAAGTTCCCTCCGGACTTCTATTTTCCTCCAAAGGCTCCATTTGAACTTGGTTCGACAATTCATAGAGGCTCAGAATTAGAGGCCAGCAGTGCGTCTGAATTGCCCGGCCAGCAAGAGCCCCAAGAGCTGGCCATGCCGGAAGTTTTTGAGCTACCTACCCAACGATATGAGTGACAGTACGACATTGGCATTGTTTGGATGCATTGATATTTCAAGCGGCGAAGTAGACATGGGATTGCTAGGAATTTAGATACCCGGACACTATATTATGTACATATATGATTCAAATTCTGTGGATAAACGGATCGATTACGAAATTTCAGTGGATATACACGGAACCTCGATTCTGTTATGTACCAGAAATTCTCCGATGACGCACTTTGGCAGCGGAGAATATTTCGCACTAAAACTTCATACCGTAGAGTATTTGAGAGGTGCGCCACTTCATCACAAGACCACTCCGCAACTATTCAAAAGGAGATACAATTTCGGATTGCGGAAATGTCTGTGGAGAAGCTAATCACAATCTCACCGTCGACAAATAAGCCTATTCTTGAGCGCAATGGACTCACTGACCAAGATCTTGCTGATCTCCCAGCCACTGCGACGGAGGCTTTCAAGTCGTTCCAGAAGACTACCCTTGCAGAACGGCAGGCAATTGTTCGAAATGCATTGAAAGGGCTAGATAAAAGGAAAGATGAGCTTGCGGAAGAACTCACAGAGCAAATGGGCAGGCCGATTTCATATACGGCGAAAGAAATTTCAACCGCAATAGCTCGGGCAGAATATCTTCTGAAGGTTAGCGATGAGGCTTTGAAAGATACGGATGGAGAGTCAGAGAGAGGATTCAAACGATACATCCGCAAAGTTGCGGTTGGTCCGGTTCTAATTCTATTTGCGTGGAATGTAGGTTTGCAAATGCTCTCTTAGAATGGCCTGATTTGACCAAAAGCAGTATCCATATCTCATCCTCGTCAACTCGCTGATACCAGCCCTTCTGGCTGGAAACTCAGTCGTACTCAAGCCTTCACCACAAACGCCAACAATTGTAGAACACGTCCAAGAAATCTTTCAAGACGCCGGACTTCCTCCAAATGTTATCCAATACTTCCACTGCGGCTCGCTTATACAGCTGGAGTCAATCGTCCGCGCACCTGCAATCCAGCTCATCTGCTTCACTGGATCAGTTGCTGGCGGCTTAGCCGTACAATCTGCGGCGAGCGATCGAGTAGCGGTACGTGTGGGTCTGGAACTCGGCGGCAAGGATCCCGCATACGTTCGCTCCGACGTCGATATAAAATGGGCCGCGGAGGAGATAGTGGATGGCGCCGTGTTTAATTCCGGGCAAAGCTGCTGTGCTATTGAGCGTGTCTACGTCGCCGAAGACATCCACGACGAATTCGTAGCTGCCGTTCAAGAGGTGCTGAAAGGATACGTTCTGGGTGATCCATCGGACCCGAAAACAAACCTTGGACCTGTAGTCTCGAAGCGATCCGCGAATACCATTCGCTACCACATCAAAGATGCGCTTGACAAAGGGGCTAAAGATGTCACACCTGAGAATGACTCCTTCAAATCACCTCCAGCGGATGGCAATTACGTTGCGCCGACACTGCTGATCAATGTCAATCACGATATGTTGGTCATGAAAGACGAGACTTTTGGTCCTGTTATCCCGGTAATGAAGGTAAAGAGTGACGATGAGGCCATCCACTTGATGAATGATAGCCAGTTCGGATTGACTGCTAGCATCTGGACGAAAGACGTCACGAAAGGCAATGAACTTATCGACGATGTCGAAGCTGGTACCGTTTTCGTCAATCGTTGTGACTATCCGAGTCCCGATTTAGCCTGGATCGGTTGGAAAGATTCTGGAAAAGGTCAGACGCTGAGTAAATTCGGGTTTGATCAATTCGTTAAGCTTAAAAGTTATCATATCAGGGACTATCCAAAATAGCCGCCGATGGAACTTTGGGTTCGACGAAAGTATGAAATTTGTCTCAGATCACTCGCAAAGATGCAAGGCTCAACGAAAGGGAGAAAAGGCGTTTGCTCACCCTCACCTGATTTGATGTGTGAACTGAAAGGAAAATAAGCACAGGACGTCGTACTACCATCCGATATTACGCCACTACGAAACCATTCGGAGATTTTCCCGTCGATCAAATTCAATCTGTTGGGCACAGTGAGATCCAATGAGCTGGTCTATCGTGGCTGGTGATGAGGGAATGTGTCCCATATGTAAGGGCATGTTGTACAAGCTTTCAAATTGGTGACCGACAAAGCTCCCTCGCCCAAAGATTCGAGATAGCTGAAAGAAAACGATCACAACATGCAAATATCAACGTTTTCATTCGATATTGCATGTACCTTATGTTCGCCAAATGCTCAAATGTTGATGTGAAAAGTACCGAGAGCATTTTCGAAGTATTCTTGTCAAACATTGAAATCCAGCTGTAGAAGAATGCATGTCATCTCACAACTGCAAGGAATGATTCAGAATCGCGTGGCGGGTCATGACAATGTGTCACCCTTTTCTCTTAATTTGTATCCTTGATCTTTTATATATTTACCCTTGAGGGTAGCTGTCCACTTGACTATCAAACCGTCGTTTACTACATCCTCATCTTTCGAGGCCTAGACCTCGTTTTCCTTCGTTTGACATTCTGTCCGCTGTATCGTCTCTCTCTTGCCTGCAAGCGTTTATTGCAAGTCGATTCTACCGTTGTTCGTCAGAGATCTCTCTATATTGCAACTCTATAGCAGCCATATTCTGTGTCCACCTACACCATACATTCTTACCAAGTGCGGTATTCCTCAACGCTCTTTTTGATCTTCAAATCAACATGACCACCTTCAACAAGTTCAAGCGATGCCTTCTTCGACTTATGTGCTGTGGAGATAGAGTGGAACCGGAGTCTATGTACAAGATCGTATGTATTGTAGGCCAACGAGTTTAGAGACGGTTCTCATAAGTCATTAGAGCGATCCTTATGATTTTAGAATTGAGGACTGTACAATTCCTGAGCTTAGTGCAGCTGCTCAAGCAGTCGCTAGAGCACAAGCAGCTTTCGATGCTTCACGAATGCCGTCTATCAGTGTCGAGCCGATGACGACGGCGGGTGCTTGGGCGAGTAGTGATTCTGTTACATTGTCGAATGAGAAGGAGTAGTTGATTTGCAAAGGACAAAACGTTTTCCGGAGATGGAGATTGCGAAAAGTTTTATATAACAGTCTGTCCTAATCTAAATGATCTTAATTTCGAAATTTCGAGACGGTTCACTAATGACTGCTCAACGCCGTCTATACTTTGCTTGACACAGCATGCTGGTGTCGCCTATGGAGCATGGAAATGTGTATACGATGCTATGAGATTGCAGGGCCTGATCACCGAGTAATTCTATCGCTTTTCGTCTTCTAGAATAGTGGCCTTATCTTCAGCTGCTTTCCATACCTCGTATGGATCAAACGGGTCAAAAGAGTCCTCCTTGATGGCTGTCTCAGCCAGTCTCTGCAGCGGTACGAACAAGTCGCCAATAAAGTCATCATTAAGATACTCGCCTTGAGCCCATTTCTTCATGTCGTCCCAGTAGATCCAATGCCAGCCTTCGCATTTGTCTGGTTCTCGAAGTTCAGGCTCCTCGCCGTCGAAGAGTCCACAACCCACAAGGATCGTTACGTAGTGGAACTTCTTGCCTTTGTCTTTGAAGACCGTGTTTACAGTGGTGAGGTAACGCATCCGTTCCGGCGAAAGCTGAAGGCCTGTTTCTTCCTCGAGTTCACGGGATGCGCATTCCGCGAAGCTTTCACCAAATTCGAGATGACCACCTGGCACTGCCCATGTACCTGATACGGTGCAAGTTAGACCTCCAAAATGAGCTGAAGAGTTCGGAAAGAAGTATGCTAACCTGATCCTAGACTCCCTTTCCGTCTTCCCACGATGAAGTTACCGGCGTCAGCTTCTTCAACAGCACGTATGGCGAAGACCCCGACGCCAACTAGAGGACCAATCCGTGTCTCGTTCTTTGCATCACCGCCTGGTTTCCGTTTTGTTCTTGCCGGTTTCTGGGCCGATTCGGAAGCAGTACTTTTCCGATGTTAGGAAAATTTCCCATTTGAGTGCGGGATGAAGCTACCTTGGTGATGAGGGTACCAGCGAGCCGGACATCATATATTCTTGCTCTTCATCCATTGCTTCGGATCCCTAGCTCTTTGAAATCAAAAAGCGCAATTTCAAGACTCAAATTTGAGATTTCGCTCCTGAAGCTCTTAACTGGTTTTGTGTGGAAAAGTCACAAAGTCGGCAGGGCGCAGTGTCGTTAGGCCGAAGGATAACACTAGAGTAGAGGGCTTGTACATTCGCTAGCTGCTATGGGTCGGAGATAGCCTTCAGCCTTGCAATGAGCGGACGAAATCTTGCTCGTTTTCTTCATGTCCTATCCTACATTTCGAACATTACTATGTAGCTCAGTTTTGTGAAGTACGTGGTAAATAGGCATGCCTTTTGCTCATAGTCGTATCTGTCCGTGGAGGCGAATACTATCAACGTAATGTCTATCGCGGTCTAAGGAGTACATAAACCGCCAGCGTAGCAGTAGCAGCTCCTACCGCAACACCTTCAATCGCCACTGCTGTGATATCGACTTGTCGAACCTGAATGATACGCTCGCTGAACAAGTCTGCCGCGCGAGATTTCAAGACATTCCAGATCCACGGCTTAGCTGAAGGCCCAGTTTGAGGTAAAGCATTTTCCACATCGCTGATTCCTCCACTCAGCTTTTCCAATTCGACTGCATCTGCTACAACAGCCGCCGTCCGAGCTGCAACAGCCTGTTCTTCAATGCTCTCCAAAGGAATCCCCTCAGGCCAAACGGCGTCGTCGATCTCATCCTCAATAGCTGGGATAGACTTGCTTTGCAGGATGGCGGTCTTGTGCTCTTCCAGTGCAGTCTTCACTTCCCGAACAAGCCTCCTCCTCCTCCACGGTTCCAATATCACCACATTCGCAAGCAGCAACAAGATATTCACACCCATGAGGCCAATCGTGACCCAAGTGCTGTTCCGGCGGATAGTATCACTCCAAATCTGCTCCTCATGATACTGAGCGCGCTCCCTCGCCTCCAGCCTCGTCCGCGCCTCCTCGAGGGCGCGCTCGGCCGCCGCAACGCCGTCCTTGGCCGCCTGCACGGCCTGCTCGTTCAGGTGCTCGCTGCGGATCAGCGACATGTAGCGCTCGAGGTCGGCCGCACTCCACCCGTGCTTGCGCTCCAGCAGCCCCACCACTTCCTTCTGGCTGGCCGTCTGCGTCGTGCGTGCGCTCTCCAGTGCTGCTTTTGCGCCGCCCAGCGCGCCGTGCCGCGCTTTCACTAGCGCCTCTTGCTCTTTGATTTCGTGCCGCAGCGACTCGATGCCTGTGTAGTCGGTGCCGGTGTACTCGTTTATGCGCTGGGATACAAGTGCGATTCGTGGTAACAGTGAGTCCATGAGGGCGTTGAAGCGCTTCGTCAGCGTCCATTGCTGTCGCTCGCGGTGAGAAGGAAGATTCTCATCTGGAACAGGGTGCACGGAGGAGCCGTTGAGCGGGATATCTGGTGATGTAGGGCTGTTGAAGCTTTGGACTCTGGGATCGAGGGATTTTGAGGTTTCGGAGGGCGTGAAGGTCTTCTTATCATCGCGTCGGAGAAGGGGATGAGAGGACCAGTTCCTTCGTTGTATCGACAGAAAAGGTCTTGAATTGCTGTCTTTTCGGATAGTATCTCGTGGCAGCTGCGCAAATGAAGTGCGATATTGGCACTGAATGCATATTGATCGTCGTGAGCTGTCGATGACAATCGGCCTGGCGTTTCGAGCAACTGGTCGTCGAACAAAGGCTACATCGAGCTGGACGGCGGCGAGAGCTTCGGTGATGGCTCTTCTCATGGCCTCGATCTATTCACGCGATTCCGCATGGAGGTGAAAATGGTGTCTGCATTTCGGATACCAGCATAATCGGCGGAGACTTCACCGAGATCTGCAGGGACCAAGTTGGCCTTTTGCGGGTTGCATCATTTTGGTTGAGAAAAATATCCACGTCGTCCACTTTTCGATTGTGACTCTTTAACGCTCATGATTGATTTTAGATTCACAGTTCTTCTCGCTTCATAATTGTCGATGCTGATAGATTTCTTAGAGTAATTGGATTTTCAAAACTACGTACTATATTGCAGACCTTCGCTGCATTACAAAAAGCTTGGGAGTATGGCTTCCGTAAATGGCATTTCTGAGCTTCCCGCCATGAAAACAAATCCCAAATTCATCTTCTTCACCGACTTTGATGGCACAATCACTCTCCAGGATAGTAATGACTACATGACCGACAACCTTGGCTTCGGAACCGCATTGCGCAAACAAGGCAACAAAGATGTGCTTGACGGTGTGAAGACATTCCGAGACTCATTCCGGGAGATGCTGGACTCAATCAAACATCCTTATGACCACTGCATTCAGTTTCTAGTGGAACACATCAAGCTCGACCCTTACTTTCAGGATTTCCTCAAATATGCTGAGAGCATAAACATGCCAGTGGTGGTTCTCTCTGGAGGCATGACACCGGTGATCAAAGGCCTGTTGGAACATCTCGTTGGTCCAGATGCGGATGACATCGAAATCGTGTCCAATCACGTTCGCGTTCGGGACGGCTTCAAGTCTCTAAACGAACCTGGAGGGTGGGAGATTGAGTATCACGACGACTCGAGCTTCGGCCACGACAAATCGCTAGCCATCCGGCCGTATGCCGCTCTTCCCGAAGCAAGCAGACCGACTATGTTCTATGCAGGCGATGGAGTTAGCGATCTGAGCGCCGCTCGAGAAACGGACTTGCTTTTTGCAAAGAAAGGGAAAGATCTTATCACGTACTGCGTCAGAGAGGATGTGCCATTCACTGTGTTTGAGGACTGGAGAGATATTGAAAAAGGTGTGCGAGATATTGTGTAAGTTTCCCAGCATCGATGAACTTGCTTCACATTAAGTCAAAGCGGTTCTATTGTATCGTTACGGAAAGCAAGATGCTAACGCTATGACAGAGATGGCAAGATCAGTGTGAACAATGCCGCAGTCGAGGGATACAAGCTCTACAAATCTCTGCGATTGCTTCCTGCTGGTCTAGGCACAAATACCAGCGGCCATACAACGCCACTCCCTCCGAAGTCATTTTAATGGCAGCTTCAAGAAACAATGGTTATCGCGTCCATGATTTTGGCAATCGTTCAAGGTAGATTTCATCTGGCACATCAGACCATAACTGCGAATGATAGATAACGTTTGACTCAAATACTCGCACAGGTTGGGCTCAAGCTTTTGAGATTCACGGTCGTGGCGCAGTGGCACTCCTGTGAAGATTTAGAATGAAGCAACACCCTAATGAATAATGTTGGAAATGGAGTGAGCATAGCAGAATCAAACCCGAAGTTTGGCAACAGCCTATCTTGGATCATTGCTGATTGCGAAAGTGTCTGATGGCATGATCTGGACACTATCGTTTCGAGTAGAGCTGGACAAGACCGAAATGTATAATAGTAGAAATGAAGGACCAGATTTCACATTCCGTGCCGCCAATAGCATTGTTCAATTCAGTGTACAGGCTGAAGATCCATGGCTTGGTGGGTTGTACGTTGCTGTAACGAAGGCAAGCATCGCATCCAAGCCTCCACATTGCCCCAGCCTCGTATTTGGTTCCAAATTTGGAAATGCTACAATGATTCGACGGCCTCGTACCACCCAAAGAGCAAATTGGATCATGTGAATATAATATATCTCATTAAACATGCTGGAATGCTTGGATACAAAAGCTGATGCGATTTCCTGGACTTTCTATACTCTTAGTTTCGACTGTCGGTGCGTGAAAAGACTGAGGTTCGAAAATGAAGGCCTCAGTCGCCAGTATTATTACCGTGTTCCTGACATGGCAGGTATCTCCTCTCATTTCCTTGAACAAAGTTATGCTAACGTTGTGCCTCAGTGCAATCGCTGTCCCATTTGAAGAGCGCCCGCCAGAGCCCTCTATCCATCATCGTTGTCCAAAGTTTACTCCATTCACGTCCTACTCTGAGGTGATCTATACCCTCACTCCTTCCAATACGACAGAATATTCCTATGCTATTAGCACAATCATCGGAATTGCGTCTCGTTCCTGCCCTACTCACACCGACACTGAACCTGGTCCTGGACCCTCTGGCACCTGCACGGTCGACCTACAAACATGTTCGTACTCGAAATGTATCGCGACGACAACGACGACGCTGAGTTGCCCTCCCCTGAGCACGGACCCATGCTGTACCAATATCAAAACAACAACTGTATACGAGGTAAGCTTCTCATTGATCGTTTGTGGTTCCGTCATTGGCATGACATGAAAGGATTGACTGCTTCCTAGGGTTGTCCGCCAGAGACATGCGTGCCAGGTTGTAGTTCAACGGTCACCATGACACTTCAACCGCCGTGTGCTGCACCGCCGCCAACTGTCACGGAGACAGTCTACCCGTTGCCGATTCCGGAAGCCACTGGAACGTCAGTCGTATAATGGTGAAAAGTTGGGCAACAGCAATATAGACATCTGTGAGCTTTGATATCGGTAGCTGCGATGCGTGAACTATAGGAAATAAAATGAAATTCCATTCTTCGCAAACAACTTCGAATTCCATTTTGCAGTGTAGGATATAATACGTCCAGCATCCCGTAGTTCCTATTCTAGGCTATCTCGGACATGCGAAAAGATATATATTGTACAGATGTAACGTCGTATATGCAGATTCTGGTAGTGTAACAATGTTCTGCATTGACACTAATTATGTCTTCGGCCTCTTTGTACCGTATTTTGACCGTGATGTTATTCGGTTGGGCACGCCTCCCTGTTTAATATTAGCGATTTCTAGCAAGACATGATAGCCGAAGACTCACCAAGTCGAATGCTCCTCTAACTAGATGGTATTTCACACCCGGACAGTCTGGTGCACGCCCACCTCTAACCAAAACCACGGAATGCTGCTGAACATTGTGGCCTATCTTCTGGTCAGTCATTTTGCTTTAACTTTCTTTTCGCGAATTCAAATACCTTCTCCTGGTATATATGCAGTGACCTCCTTGCCATTACTCAATCGCACTTTTGCAGTCTTGCGCTCTCCAGAGTTTGGTTTCTTCGGCTTTGTGATGCCTACTCGAATACACACTCCTTTCATCTCTGGCCGATATGCTAGCTGAGGAGATTTCTTCCTTCGGGATCTCTGTGCCTTTCTGCATCCTCGAAGAACTTGATTGAAGGTCGCATTGAAGGATGGTGTCGATGAAAACTGCCGCATGAGGTATCCCGGGGAGGACTGGCGAAAGGCATGATATCGGGAGGTTGGAAGAGTCGTTGGACGGACCTGGACAGCTTTAGGTATTCTCACCAGTCGTCTGAGAAATGTCAGCGGCATCGTGGATGCAATTGAGGCTTATAGTGTATTCCCAAGTTTCTAATATCAACGCAGAAGCTCGGGTTGAATCGAGAGGAAATTTGGAGCTGCGCCACAGGATACGGTATTGGCAGCCACATATCACAACCACAACCACAAGACCTACTTTGAGCAAAACAAAGCCTTTCAACGACCTGTTCCAACAATTTGGACTTTGCAAAATGCCGGTATGCATATCGACTCAACATGTAAACATCATTCTATTTTCGTGTTGCAAGTGAAACTGCTTACGATTGTAAATGCTAACCATCAGCTAACTCTCAATGGGTTCTTTCTTTTTGCCCTTTCGATACACCCTCTCGTCTCTTGGATCGAATCCACCATGTCCCCAGAGCGCCCATTCAGGTGTACCATTCTTGTCGACGTAGTCCTCTGGACTGAACTTTTTTCCACTCTCCAAGCACTCAAAGAATTTGCCGTAGTCGATCCTCGTGCACCACCTATCGTTGATCTTGAATCTCGTGCTGGCAAGCAGAACACAGCAGCTGTGTGCATGTTCTGCGGCGATGCCATATTGTAGTCCTCTCTTTTCCAGTGCGGCGTTCAATGCTTCAACGAACGCGCAAACCTCCTCATAGAATGGTACATTTTGCATCGTCAAACCTACACCTTTTGTAGTGCTCGTCCCACAGAAAGTGACGCCTTTGATCTCCACAAAGCACGGTAGGCCTCTTTCGACCAACTCAGCATATCCTTCCACCTCATCTTCAATATTGAACCCCTTCACAAGCGTCAATCGGAAGACCGTCCTCTGCTGAAACCTCTTCTCCCTCAAAATATCGAGGCACCTCGTGAACCGCTCCCAAAAGTCCCTATGCAGCGGACGATCGATGCGTCTCAAGCTCTCACGATTGCTCGCATCAATACTGACATAGAGCTGCGTGACCTTCTCCAGCGCCTGTAGCTGATCAGGATGCTGAGCGTTGCACACCAAAAAGCTAGAGATGCGGTCGGCGTGCAGCAGCGCCAGAAACTCGTTGATGCGCGGGTAGAAGATGGGCTCGCCGACGAGGCTGAGCGCACAGTGGCGCACGGCCATGGCCTCTGCGAAGCGCTCTGCCCGCACCCCGGGCACGCCCTTCAGCATGCGGATCTTCTGGTAGTGGCCGGCTTTGGCGCCCGCCAGGATGGCCTCGGGCGCGTCGACTTTCCAGCGCCAGCGCGTCGCCACCGGGTTTGTGCCGTGCCGCCAGCAGAATACGCACTTGTTGCTGCAGCTCAGCGATGGCGTCGTCTCCATGCATTGGTGCGATGCGATGCCATAGAAGGTGTACTTGTAGCAGGAGCCGCGACCGCGCAACGCCGACTTTGTCCAGCGGCAGATTTTGACGCCTGAGTGCGAGCCAACGATTGTGTAGCCTTGCTTCGTTAGAGCGGCGTAGGTGGGAGATGAGATAGGAACCATTTCGGCTGTGGAGGTCTGGTCGAGATCAGATGTCGGGCGCGATGATGTAAAGTCAATTGGTAGAGGTGTTTTAGCGTTGGAATTAGAGCCACGATAGGACCGACCGAGATCTTCGACGTCGTCCAATTTGGAGTTCTTTGAAATTTGAGGCTCTTCGTCTTCTTCATCGCTTTCAACTGCGTTGCCACTGCCTGGTATTCCATCTCCGAGGCCATGACCATCGAGAATGTCTGACAGTACATCTTTTACGCCTTCTGTCCACTCTGCAAGCCGATGTTCGACGTCACTCTTCACATCCCCTACACCAAGAGCAAAGGCGCGTCTTCTGCCAGTCAATTTCGCCATCCATTTATCGGCTTCTATTGCTTGCGAACAGAAGCCCTCTTCTTCGTTTGGCCAACCCTCCTTATCTCCAAATCCGAAAACTGAATACCCAAGTAGACCAGATAAAGGTGCGATATCGATACGAAAGTCGTGGTGGGTTTCCTTTAAGTGCTCAAGGAAGTTGGTAATGATGCTGTCAACGTTGTAGGTTGGAAGGAGAATGATATAGAAACTTTTAGCGCTTTCAGTCTGTTTTGGTGGACTAATAAAGAAGTCGTCCAATTCGATATAAGAGAGGTCGTGAACCAGAGCAGGGAGTAGATTTTGATGATTTGAATCGGCTCGCCATTGGTTCAAGTCTTCTGCCACTTTCTCGGTGGATTTTTGTGTGCTGGCAGTTAGGGATGCAAAGAATACGTGAGGCTGGACTTTAGCCGACTCCGCGTCTTGTTTGTTCTGTTTCATCGAATCTCTGCCTATTCGGGTTCTTACAATACGTTTGGGGTTCTTCGGAGCTTTTCCTTTTGACTGAATTTGTTCAGAGGCACCATTTTCGTTACGTTTGAGCGCTTTCTTATCGTCCGCTTTGTGTTCATTTGCAGTTATCGAGTTCAAATACAGCTGCGGTAAAAGGGTTGCGGGAGCATTTTGGCTCTTTGATTTTACAGCAACCCATCGACAAGCTTGAATAACAAAGAACAATCCTAAACCGCCTAACAGAACCAGGGTTCTATTCTGGTGCCACAAGTTGAGTATCTCTGCTAATGGTGAGGACATAGACTTGTATTGGATGATGAATTCTGTTCGCACCTGGAGGAAGAGACCAAAAGGTCTCCAGAGAAGTCACCATTGGCCTAAGGTGTATTATTCAAACTTGACAACAAGAATGGCCGTGAAGGTTTCAAACGATTTCTACTATACATGTCAAGGCATCGAGGCTCGGTTTACCATTTCGAGGTTTCGAGATTGATTTAGACCGCAGGAGTGAAGAAGTGATGAGAGCCACCGAAGTGTGCGATGGATGCAGAGTTTCAGTCACGTGCATGTAACAGCCTCAGGCAAAAGAAAATTTAACGTAGTCAACGGTCTCCCATACCAAACACTCTCGCCATGTCTGGCACGCCGAGCTTCAGGCTCGACTAGAGAGATTGTTTTCCCGAGGTGTCGAGTATCAAATCCTCAAGCACCCGTGCCTCAGAGTTACTTGTTGGTAGCCAGCACATGGAACGAGCCTCGACCTCTCCTGCTTCAGCCAACCAACGTTCACCTTTTGTAATCCTCAGACCAGCAAAGCTCACATATTTCGTCGAGTTTACCCTATCAAAACCATCGAAGACTCAAAGTTTCTCGAATGTAGAAGCAAAAGGTTTCAAAACGAAAACCGTGAACCTCAAACGCATTGTGATAAAATTCGAGGCCGTAGCAGCTCTAGCTTCAATATCTCATAATCAGACGGCTTTACCTGTATGTGGCACATGTGTGAAGGCGCATCAATGGGAAGCCGTTGTACCCAAACCAGTACGTTAGCGCCCCGCTTCAAGAGGAACAATTCGGATACTCTAGCATCTTTCGTTGTGTTGAGCCTCTCATTTTTTTCCTCGTCTCAGTCGACCCTGCAACGTGTCGTTCGTCGACCTCCTCTGCCGCATGGAATTCTATATCCGAGAATGTAGTAGGTATCAACATGTGTCGCAACCTTCTCTTTGCAATGGCGACAAAGGTGTTCTGTGCTGGATCTCCGCATCCATGAATCGAGCAGCCTTGGCATATCGTCCCTGATAAAGGACATGATGGCAAGGAAAATCAAGGCGCAGAGCGCGAATTTAATGAAGCCATCGGCAGCTGCGGCATGAATTGCACTCTGGCCGGTGGGGTTGAGCTCGATCACTCTGTCGAAGAACATGTCGCTAACGATCGCGGACTCTGAGAAGTTTGCGTAGGCCCTTGCTGGTTATGATATCAAGAAAGGTGTCGCATTGCCAAACGAACTAGTGCTTGGACTAGATCTCATGGAGAGAGTGCGGCGCTTGAATATGTAGAGAGCATGAGTTAAAGAGTCAAAGCAACACCTAGCCATAAATGATTCTGTGGTTGAGGCATTCCATCGAACCCAACCACCGTTCCAACCGCCATGGTTAGTTTTGAGTGCAGGTGAATTTTTGCTGCGCTCAATTTCAAGATTCGAAGTTCGAGAATTCTAATCAATTTCCTTCGACACCTTTAATTCTTTTTTGAGGCTGCCATCCTTTTGGTTCACTAACTCGTTTTATTTTTGAGTCAGGTTCTATAATGACTCTCTATCACTAGATATATACTCACGGCCGTCAACAAATAGTGATAGAAAGAGAGTAAGGCTCAGAACTACTTTTACATTCGTTGGGACACAACAGAGCTTACTTGATATTCAACAGAATGTATTTTCTCAAGAACTTCCTCTCCATTTGCTATTTCACTCAACCGAAATTACCCAGCTCTCGCTTTCACTGAACGGTACTCCAAGAAGATCCAATTTTTTTTTTGACTATATCGACGCTTACTACGGCTTTCTCAGTTCTACCACGGAGCTGTAAGATGAAGATGGAGCCGTATATGTTGGTGGTAAGGCGATCTAGTCATAGATGCCGTCACTCCTTGGACTATTCTCCACGGTGAAGCACGACATTCAACGATGGATCCAAGAAGAGCGCTTGTTCAAGCGCTCATAGCACCAACTGCTATTCTGTATGGCAAATAAAGCCACAATAAGCCAACTAACGCTAGTAGAGCCAAAAACAAAATAGTAAAGGGACAAAACACTGTACCTAAACGCCAGGTGAACCTCGTCATGGACTTCATCTCGCCATGTTTAACCTATGGATCATTCGGAAGAATCAATCACAGCCAACGCCTTTCCCACAGCCGAAGAAGTGTTGGATAGATTGGACCCAAATACGCCATTCAGAATGCCCTCTCTTTGCACAATACTCTTCACCAGAGCCTTCTCTTCGACCATGAGTCGCCGAAAATTTTGAGCAGGACTGGCTAGGTTGTGTCCAGGGGACACCAATGTTGCAAATGCCCACTCAAGAACGAGCTGTGCGCAGTCTTCCCAGTTCTTTGCCAAAACCTTTACGACTATCAAGTCCACCAGCTCAGTGATATATCGAACGGCGTCGGAGTCGCGAGAATTTCGAGAAACTTGGGTTATATGTTCTTGGAGAGCTCCTGCTTCAACTAACTGTCCGCTTAGAGTTTTGATTATTGCTAGGAGATGCATGCCACGCAAGAGAAGATTGTGACCTTCGCCACAAATACGCTTTGCTTCGTGTATTGCTTTATGGCAGAGATCTTCGGCTTCGTCGTACTCTCCGAATTCTGTCAAGGTTCTTATCAGCCTATGCATGCTCAGCAGATAGTGCTTGCACTCTGTTCGCCCTTCTGATTCCATTGCTCTTAGCATTTCTGTCTGCAAGATTTTCGCCTCCGCAAGATTTCCTGATGACTTTTCTGTCTCAATAAGGGAGCTGAACATTTCCAGTAATCGGCCAGGATCTTTTTCTCTGTTCGCGATATGTCTAGGTTGTACCACGGAGTTTCCTGCGTCGCTTACACCGGGTTGACAGCATTGATGTCGAAGGAAAGAGAAGTCCAGAAATTCGATTTCATTGCCCCAAGTTCTTTGTTCGAGACCTATTGCAAGTACCAGATACGATCTTGCTTCTGAGAACTTTTTGAGCTCACGTTTTGTCTCTCCTAAACTCCTTAGCAAATCTGATAGATAGGGAAAGAAACTAGAGGTCGACTCGGACCACTCTAGGAGCACCTGTTCCAAAACTTCTTCAGCTTCAGAGTATTTCTTGGCGTAGTGCATAAGGTTGGCGATATTAAGCTTCAATTTGAATGCAAGTGCGTTGGACTCAACCTCGAGAATTCTCAGTATGTTCAATGCTTGTTGACCAAACTGCACTGCATCGCTGAAGTTTCCGTTCTCAGCCATGATGAACATTAGCGCTTCTAGGCTCTGTTCGACCTCAAGCGAACTTTCGCCAAACACCTTAACTCTCTTTTCAAACAAGGACCGCTGTAGAGCCTCGGCCTCGTTGAGCTTTCCCATTCTTCTCTTCGCGAGTGCTAGGCGATCTTCAGCGCGTATCACTGACGGCCTTTCTCTCCAATGGGCTTCTTGAGATGTGGCAATGACTTTCTTGAGCAACTCTTCGCACTCTTGAAATTTGCCTTGATCGAGAAGAATATCGCCAAGGAGTACCTTAAGTTCGAGAATATCAGATCCATATTCGCCGCTGTAGAATTCTTTTAGTTCGAGGAGTTCTTTGACAATATTTTCAGCTTCTTCAGGTCTGCCTCGTTTAGCTCTCGACCTCGCTAAGTTTTTCTTCACTCTGAGAAATGTAGGATGTGTGCTGTCCAAATGCTCGGCTCCAAGGCGAAATGCTTTCTCCAGCTCACGTTCGGTTTCCTTATCCTTGACTTGCGAATTATAGCAGTTGGCGAGGTCACATGTGAGAGAAATTATATCTGTCCAGGGCGCTCCAGTGTCTTCCAGAATCCGTAGTGCGTGCTGAAAATGCTTCTCTGCGTCTGAAAAAAGGCATTGAGAGTTTCGCAGATCTGCGATAGCTCCAATGGTGAAAGCAGTCTTTGGATGATTTTCTCCGAATTTCGATCTCGTCCAGTGGAGAATTTCCTGATACAGGCTATCAGACTCTTCGAACTGATATCGGCATTTGAGCGTGAGTGCTAAGTCTTGCATCGCTGCGATGGTCTGGAGATGCAAATTGCCGAAGCTTTTTCGATGTCGCTCCAGGACTTCTCGGGATAAGCTTTCCGCAACAGCCCACTCTTCTCGCTGACTATGATGCCAAGCTAAATTTGACATACAATACAGAGTGCTGGTATGAGTGTCCCCTAGCAATTCAATTCTTCGCGCAAGAACCTTTTCAAAAAGTTCTTTGCTTGCCGAGAAATTGCCCTGATTGGCATACACAACAGCAAGATCCTGCACAATTCCTAGCGTGTCGTTATCGTCTTCTGGAAGAAGAATTCGTCTCTTCTCCAAGATCTCCTTGTAAAGGCGCTCCGCTTCATTCCATTGCTTTTGTTCAGTTCGTAACTGTGCAATGTGCGCCATTATGTTCAATGTCTCTCGGTCATCGGACGATGAAATGCCTTCTCTCATACTTCGGGTCTTGAGACGTAGCCCTTGGTTTTCTGGAAAGTCGTTCGGTGTAGATATACCAGAAAAGTTGTCAAGAATATTTTGAACAGCTACGAGGTCAAAACTTCCAACTATTGCTTGCTTCATTTCGAGTGCGTTGCCGTAAAGTTTCGATGCATCTCCCCAATTTCCTTGATCAGCCTGAAAAGAAGCTACTTTGACAAGTATGTTTGCAACTTCACGGTGCTGAGGACCGAAAGTCGCTCGCGCATCCTTCAGTGCTGCTGAATACAGTTGCCCAGCTTCTAAAAACTTGCACTGCTGCTGAAGACTCAAAGCAGTTTCCGTTTTGGCAAATATGGCTGATGCGTGTTGTCTTTCGTACTTCGCCCAGAAACTGAGAATTTGACGACCAAGAGTTTCCGCTTCTGTCCAGTTCTGCTCATGGCCATAAAGAGATGCCTGTGCGGAGAGGAGGTTGATAACTAGCGGGTGTTCAGATCCAAAGATACTCTCCAAAGTTGCAACACCATCTGAGAGAACGAGCCTAGCCTCCTCAAACTGTGTAAGCTCTATGAGGGTACATGCTAAAGGCTGGACCAATTTAAGCGTTTCGGGGTGTTTTGGGCCGTAGTAAGCCTTTCTTAATTTGAAAGCCTTTCTCTGGACTTCCTCCAGCTTGGAATACTCTCCATTCTCTTCCAATATATTCCCGTATTCTAGCAGACCAGTAATGTATTCTGGGTGTTTCTCTGTGCCGTATATTTTCCGCTGCATTTGTTGCAGTTTTGCAAAAAATGCATGCCAATTTCTCCAATTCCCAATTTTGGAATATGCATGGGCAAGATGTATGTATGAATAAAGAGTATGGGGATCATCTTCCCCTAGGCGGGCCCTTCGGAGTTTTAAAACTTCTTCCATCTCAGATCTGAATTTCGAAAGTTTAAGGACATCTGATTGATACCAGGCCAAATTTGCCCTTGCGGCAAGAGTGGACCTGTTATCTTTCCCAAATACATCCTCACAGGCCGTGAGAATGCTCTGGCCAAGTTCCGTAGCTTCACGGGTTTTGATCTGATAGTAGAACGTGTTCGCTAACATGGCTTTGCTTTCCACAGTTGTTGGATGTTGGGCGGAGAACAAACCCTCCTTTTCAAGAACAATCTTTTTAAGGAGATCTTCGGCCTCAATCATTTGCCCATGATGACATAGCCGGCTCGCCTCTTTATCCATGTACTCCAAAGTCCACAGGAGTGTAGGCGGGTAGTTTGAGCTGATTATTGCGCAAGAGATCCAGCTGAGTAGGCGGTCAGACTCAGCAAAATTCCCAGCGGCCTGATGTAACGATACAAGAAGGATATGAGTTTTGAGCGTCTTCTCATTTGTGAAGCCTAAAAGTTCTTCTCTTTTTGAAGCGACCTCACTCAATACCTCCTTGGCTTTCTCGTACTGGCGTAAATACATCAAGGCCTCACCCAGGTTTTGCTTGGCTGATAATGTAAGGTCATCTTGATCCTTTAAAACTTTACTCGCTCTTTGTATTATATCGCGGAAGATAAGCTCGGCCTCTTCCCACATTCCTAGATTCATGTACGTGTAGCCAAGATTCGTTCTGCTGTGCAATGTGCGTTCGTGGTCTTCGCCAAGTTGATGTTCGAGAGCTGTAATAACATAGAGCTCTAAACTTTCTGCCTCATCATAACTTCCCCGTTCGGAGAGAACGCAGGCAAATTTTCTTTTGAGCTCCAATGTGCACAGATGCGAAGATCCAAGGGATTGTTCTGCAAGCTCAATGCTTATTCGATCAAGCTCTTCCGCGTCCTTAAATTTGTTGGACGACAAGAGACCGTCTGCCAGCTTTGTAATCCTGTTGAAATCGTAGAGTTTGTTGCCGCAATGCTTCTCGTAGAACTTTAGTGCGCGATTATGAAGATCTGCTCTCTTCTCAGGACTAAATTCACCAGAATCCAGTCCTTTTCGTAAATGACCATCCCATATTGACGCTGGACTCAAAACTTCTGTGTCGGTGCTCCATTCCTGCTCAGTTGAAAGTTGTTCGTGATCTTGAAGGGATTGACTTGGCGATGAAAGATGGCTGTCTCTTCTTTGAGGTTCTGGAAATGATAGAGCTGAGAGATTCGGGTACGACGAAGGCTCTGGAACCGATGTCGAGTTATTCACAACTTGACCAGCAACAATGACTTCAAAGTCTTCTCGCAAATCTTGAGTCATTCGAGTTAGTAGAAGATCGGATCCAAAATCCAAGTGCGACTACCTTCAGCATGTGATTCCAAATTGTTGAAGAAGCTCTCGGGAAGCTTCTTTTCATCGATATAACGCTGCAGGTTGGCGAATGAATAATGTTTCTTTTTGTATTGAATCGTCGTTATTTTGCCTTCTTTTTTGTTTTTTTGTATCATTCCAATTAATTGGTTCTTTTCTGCTCCGCTAACATACTTGTTGCTTTTCCACTTTCGAAGTGCTTTCCGATATTGAGTGTCGCTGGAGACTGCGTTAGGTACGACTAGTGGGATGCAGGGGAAGAATACCTTGCATAGATTCCTTCTTCGTTCTTCATTATCTTTTGCACATCTTCTAGGTTGTGTCGCTGGTAAAGCCGTTGTATGTTTTCCTTATGCGCTTCCAAGTCTGGTTGTGAAGCTGCCTTCAAGGGAGTGAGGGCAGTAGAAGTGTTCTCAGACTTAGAAGCAACCGACATATTGCCAGGTTCAGTCATTTGTTCACTTGGATGTAAGAGCTTTGATATCGTCATGTGCAGAAGTAGTTCGTTTGGATATCTGTTCATGAGGTGGGGGCAGATCCTTATATACAGCCTTGCGAAGCCCTTTCATCCGGATCTGCGGGATTTTCAACGGATGGACTGTTGGCCATTTAGGCCGCGTAGCCTGAGTGCAGCATCCAAAGATAATGTTGTCAAGCCGCCTTTGAAAGGGGGAACGCAGTGCAGAAGTTCACGCTACACTTCTGACCCTTGTAGGTCAGATCAGCTGTTTGGCCGAATGAGGCCGCCGGTGGGATTATTTTGAGAGTGATTGGCAGCATGGAACTCCCGGAAAGAGCATTGGCAGCTTGGAGCAGCTTTTTCTCGCATCGTCGAAACGTTTCGAAGGCAGCTAATGCCACCAGACGTGGCTGTGGTTCCAACTGGCGACGACTGTCACAAGATCAGGAACGTGTTCAATTAACCTTGGAAACCGGCCTTGGCGGCTGCCATCACGCCCGCAGTACTCCTATGCAAGGCGCGAGAGTGCTGAAACCACGGATTGTACCCCTGCCTGATCGTTGTACTGTGATTTGCTAACATGGCATACGAGCACAATGTCGATGAATGCAGCGCCGGCTCTCGCGAAAGTGCTTTTCCCATCCTCACATCACGCGATAGCTTCCACCTACGAAATGTTCCCCTGCCCGGATACCCTTTCACTCATCAAATCGTGATATGACCCAGCAATCAAGAACTTCGCTTGTAGCCATGTTGAGAACCCAGGTCCAATTCGCTGGACCGATGATAAATCAACAACGTGCGACGCTGAGTCAAATGCATCTATCCCAGCCACCAAGACCGCTGCGTCAACTTGGACGTCATGACGATACTACGAACTCAACCCTAGCACACTTTGCTAACGGTAGGCGAAGCAGCATGTGCGCCTCGGTCTAGCCTAACTCGGAGAATACCATGCATGTTAGTATTAGCATCATTAGCGGAATGTCTCTTCTGGTTGCATTGCTTTCCTATCCGAAGTAGCCATACATATCAGCTAGAGATAATACGCTTCACACGGAAACTTGGTAGTTAGTGATAATCCCCATAGTCCATTCTTCAGACATCAAGTTCCATTGGTCAGAGTCGGTACATTCGCAGGCAGGAGGATGAGATATCCAAAATTTTCAGCTCGCATTCTCCTGACAGACGTCCTTTGCAAATCCAAAAACCGTATTGTACCACTCTTGTGCCTTCCATCCCATCTCTAATGCATGACAACCTTCCTCAATCATTCCTGAATCAAAGCTAGTGCAGCTCGTAAAAGCATCGCGGAACATGGCCCTGCTTTCATCGTCCGTCTTCCACAACCAATCGTGCTCACCCATCCTATACAAAACCGGGACCTGCACCAGCCGCGCATACTCAGTCCAGTATCCCGGCCAGCTGCCTCTTGCATCCAGCATTTCTTCCGCCGGCAACCCAACGCTCTGCGCGTCGACGAGCGGAAGGAGATCCGGGTCGGCGAGGCGCAGACTCGGCTCCGACACCATCATGAGCCGCTTCGCCTCAGCGGGAAAGCGGACGTCCTTTGCGGCCACGTCGATGGGCATTGCGAGGTTTTTGTGGCATCCGGGCGCTCCCCAACCGGCAAGCACCAGGCCCGAGAGGACGTATGTCCGCGAGGCGGCTGGTTCGGCGGCGTACAGCGCGGCAGCGATGATGGTTGGAGGTACGCCCATGGAGTGACTTATCAGAACTAGTCCTGAGCAATAGTTTGGCGTCGCGAAGGTTGACCAGATTGCGGGAAAGATGTAGCTGTGAAGCCAGGCGGTTTCTTTCCAGAACATGTTACCATCTCCGGACAACGGGAGAAACGATGATGTTGTGGCATAGCAAGGTCGATTGATCGACACAATTGGGATGCCGGTAGACTCCGAGGTAGTTGAAGATGTATACTCTGGAGTGATATCGTAGTGATGGGCAGTACATGTTCCGCCATGTAGAGCTACGATCAATGGACGAGCTGATCCTTTCGTCCATGTTTGAGAAGGAATATGAGATAAGCCTGTGAGAATAGCATTGTTTGCTAAGGAAATTGAGAACGGCGTGAACTTGGACGAGTTATTTGTTGCAGACATGATCACAGAGAGAAAAGACAACGTGAAGAACAGCAGTTGGAATCGGCTCGCATTGCTCTATTTGTACTCACTTGCTCCTTCGACCCGTGAAAATCCCTAGTTACAGTAGTGGATGCGGGGGCAATGTAGCAGACCGAGCTTCGGCATAGTCTTGGGTAGCGGTGGAGTGTGAAACGTTGAGGAATGACTGGGGATGACAAGGTACCAAGGTTCCCGCCGTGGGTTAGGGGTTTTGGGAGTTGGATCTGGGGATATCTGCTAACCGGCATATCCGCTTTGATAGGGCCGAATATGAGAATTTCAATTTGTCAAGTTCGCGGACAAGCCGAGACATTTTGCAACAGCTGCGGCTGCTACATTCGCTGCTCGTTAGTTGAGGTGTTAACTCGCTAATTCTTAGGACAGAGTTGGCCATACGACACTCATCTCATGCTTCAACATTGTGCACTACAATCACTGTGATACCGAATTAAAGAGTCAAGCACTATGCAGGAACTGATAAGGTAACAAATACGGAACCTGACAACGTCGAGTAATAAAACGCTGGGGAAGGATGATCCAGATGAGCAACGCAAGCCACATCGGAAGTTTGTAAGCCCATGCTACGTTCTATTAGGAGAGCAATGATATCATATTTACAAGATCGACTGTATCATTTTCAACGTTGCTAAGAACGAGAAGGATGAAGGAAGTTGAGAGTAGGGCGTAGAGGTTGGAGTAGTGAAACCAAGACGGCGCGCCACCCCGCCACATGCGGTACGACTACGGTACCATAGTATTAGCTCCGCCTAGAGAGCTCCAGGCACGGCACGTCAACACTTACTTCGTTCAACGGCTCTGGTTCTTACCAGTCCATGCAGCAATTTACCAACTGTCAACCATAACGACACCTTCTCTTGGAGCTTCCAGCATATCAAAGCCAAGATGGACCCGGATCAATGCTCCAGACTGGAGTCACCCAACATCCCAGCTTTCATATTGGCCGTAGTCATTGTTGTCGGCATCCTCATCAGCTACCTTCCACAGCACCTCCGTATCATACTTCGGCGTTCATCGGAAGGTCTGTCTCCCTATTTTGTGCTTCTTGGAACAACAGGGAGTACCTTTGCTCTCGCCAATATCCTAACTCTGCCACGGAGTCAGGCCGACATCGAGTGCTGTTACTACATCAGTCGTTTGGCCTGCTTCTCTGGTTTGCTTGGGATCGCCCAGGTTGCAGTACAGTGGGGATGCTTTTCAATGATGTACGTCAAATAGAGCCCTTGGGAGTGTCAATATGCGCTAATATGGCTGCAGCTTGTTTCTGTTCCTCATCTTCTTCCCGACTCCAGGGCCAGAGCAACACGAGCCTGATTCACCTCCGCCACCGTCCTGGCGAGACGCTCTCACCGTCGTTCTCATTTGCGTGGCACACTCCGTTGTCGTTGTTATCTCTTCAGTGGTCGTACAGCTCTGGTTTCCGGCTCGGCTCGGAATTTGGGCGACAGCGCTTGGCATATGCTCTGCGCTGCTTGCCTGCGTGCAGTACATCCCGCAGCTGTATACAACTTGGCGCTTGCAACATGTCATGAGCTTGAGCATCCCAATGATGCTGATTCAAACACCTGGTAGCTTCGTTTTTGCAGCCAGTCTAATAATCAGATATGGAATTGCCGGATGGAGTTCGTGGGGAATGTTCATAGTCACGGGAATCTTGCAAGGTTGCCTTTTGACAATGGCGATTAGATTTGAGCTCAAAGACAGGCGTAAAGCGAAACAACTTGAAAATGAAGCAAGAGCCAATGATGCTTCATTGCATCCAGATGAAGAAACTCCTCTTTTAGGTACGTGGTAGGATTCTACGAACAGATCTTTGGCTTTAACGTTTGTTGCTACAAAGAATACTCTAACAATTCCTAGGAAATGCAAATGGGAATGCGGTGCATTCGGTAGATACCCCAACTTGATTGTACGCAACGTTTGCGGCTCCCATAGAAAGGTTACAATGTTTCACGTATAAATTGGAAATTGTTAGATAAGGTATGCACTCTCTGAATTCTTGTGACCGCGAGGACTTCGGCATGCTAAAATAATGCCGCTCCGCTGTGAATCTAAAGTACCAGTATGTACAAGTACTGCGTACAAAGTCTGCTCCAAAATGGACAAAGACTAACCCATGGCGTTCCTTGCTGTTGCCAATTCAACCGCTTTCTCCCAGCTAGTTCGATAGATGAATAAGCCCTCGACGCCAGCGACAATGGCCAAGGCAAGAGCAGGGCCACCCCACAGACCATAGAGACCCCATTTCAAGCCAAAGCCCGTGGCAAAAGATATCGGCATTGCGATCTAATGTTGTTAGTGAAAATCGAGTCCATGACACGTGACAGTCAATACGTACAGCATAATAGGCGACCAGATTAACGACACCACCAATCTCTTGCCTTCCGAGACCTCGTAAGATGCCATTACAACACGCTGCCAGTGCGTCGAACAGCTGGAACGCAGCACACAGCGGAAGAACGTCAGCAACAACATCGATAACGTCCTGGTCTCCGGTAAAGAGATGTGGGATGAGGTCTCTAAGACTGCTCAAAAGCGTGATATTGACGATGCCGACGAGCACTGCGCCAACGACCGCCACACGCGCCGCAACCTTCGCCGGATTAGACAGCGTAGCACCAATGAGATTCGCAATGCGGGTGCTGGCGGCAATGCTGAGCGGGAAGGGGATCTGGTAGGTGAGGGCGGTGATGGTGGAGAGGACGGACTGAGCGGCGAGGTGGGTGGCGCCGATCCACGACGCCGCCAGCGTTAGGATCTCGAACGCCAGGAACTCCGCCAATACCATTACGAGCCCTGGCAGTGCCAGCCGTATCATCGGCCACCAGTTGCGCAGCGCTTTGCGTGAGAACCCGCCCCAGCACTCGCGCCCTCGCACTAGGTACACGTACCCGAACAGCACCACCGGCAGCAGGTTGTCCGTGATGGCCACCGCGATGGGTGCGCCTACGAAGCCCCATTTCAGCTGCCACACGAAGAGGTAGTTCATGACGGCGTTGAGCGGCGCGCAGATGAGCAGCACGTACAGATTGGCGGAGAAGAGGCCCTGGGCCTGGACGTAGCGCTTGCCGGACTCGAAGGCAGCGTAGCCGGGCGCGCCGGCCAAGATGACCTTCAGGTACAGGCCGGCCAGCTCGGCGGTGCGCTTCTCCGGCACGATGGCGCTCAGGATCGCCGTGCCCGACAGCCAGATGATCCCGATCGGGATCGTCACCACCCACAGGAAGTACACCATCCGCTGCAGCTGTAGGCCTACTAGCGTCTTGCGGCCCGAGCCGTAGGCTTGCGCGCACAGCGTGTCTAGCGATGTCGCCAGGCCTTGGTAGACAGCGTACCCGGTGATGTTGGCGGTCATGGAGCCGAGGCTGACGGCGCCGAGCTCGGATTTGCCAATGTGGCCGACGGTGAAGACGGTCGCCATAGTGAGAGAGTACTGAAGGATGAAAGTGAGGATGAGTGGTGCGGAATACTTGGTGAGGACTTTCGCTTCGCGTTGCCATGTTGTCTGGATCTTGCCTGCCGTGACCGCTTCTTCCCATCGTTTGCTGATGTTCCGTGGACTCGCTTCGCCGCCGTATGGTAAGTTTGCATCGCGTCCAAGCAAGTTGGTTGTCTCATCGGCTACTTCTCCGTCTGTGATAACTGCACCACTCTCTTCGTCAGGCGTGGTTTTGATTTTACGGATTGTGGGCAACGACATGCGTCTCCTGATCCTGCTAGTCAAGTTGTCCTCGCTTTCTCTCCGTTTTGGATGTTTTGGTGGGATAACTTGGTTGTCTCTTAGCAAACTCCTCTCATCTTCCATTACTCGTGCCCGCTCCTCTTTACTCAAATACAAATTCTCTGGTAGCAATTGCGTAGGTAACATAGCTGACCGAGGACCGGTTGCGATCATACTCGGTCTGCGATACGAGCCAATCAGGGCGAGATGCGGCCGGAGACCGTCGTCGCCGTCACCCTCATCCTCTGTGTCGCTACGATCGACATTATACTCGTCGTCGTCGCCTTCGCAATCGGCGCGCAGAGCTTCTTCGGCAAGAGGACTGGACTGGCTAAAGCTACCCATTTGCTGTCTGAACCTATCGCCAAAGCTGCCAGGCCTGAAGCCGGAAGGCGTGCGTGACGGATCGAGATATTGGTCACTCATGCTGACCTCCCGCTAAGAATTACGTTCTCAGAAGAGGCAGTTTGGTCATGAGCGACTCGTACCAAGTCAATTGGAGGTGAAGAAAAAGTAGAAGGAGGAGAAGCGGCTGATGCTGGGGTGAGAGGGAGGGGCGTGAGCTCCAAGATAAACGGCGCAAGGGTATGCAGAAGACAAGCAAGCTTTTGCGATTTCCTCCGCCGTTCTCGCTCGTTCGCCAGGCGCTGTCAGCGGCGTTTTGCTTGGGTTGCTACAGGGTGTCATCGCCATCCAGGCTGCCTATCGCCGTTGAGATAGCGGCTGCAGCTGCCAATTAGGTAAAGGAAGACCGGTCCCACCAGTTTGACTGCGGGCAGGAGGGCCGCAGGGTGCACTTTACCTCGCCATAGCCCTTTAGCTCCATGTTCTATTGCACGGGCTATCGTATCAAAGTTTTAAGAGTAGATGCCGCTAGCACCAACTTAGGGGTTTGCATGCGAAGATACCATATATTAAACCATCTTGCATCCGGATCTTTAACGCAATTTCTCTTCTCTCGCATTAGATTTGAGAAATTTCTTCTATTTTTTTTCGTACTTTGCGGCAAGGGAATCTCGCATACTCCTGTCGCGGCTGTCTACTTTCCTCTCGTGAAAGTTCACCATCTCATCTCATCCTCGGCTGCTCAGTATCCAACAAGCATGTATCATTGACATGCTTTTGGTCCATTATTCTCCTAATGATTTAGTGCTCATGTCTTAAGCTGTCTGGAACTTGACAGTCAATTACTAGCTACTGTCACATTTCGACATTGATACAGTATTCGGTATGAACAACGAATGAAATTCTACCTCTGTACTCAGTACAGTTCACCATCTCGGTGGGAGATAATACATCTATAACATCATCTACTCATGCTAACACGGGCAAATCTCAGCTAAGTATCATCCAAACAACCACCCAGATGCGATGCCTTATATGCATATCTTCTGCCGTCTAATCTATGTTACTAGAAGCTGGAAAGATCTTCATCCACAATTGCCGACTCGTTTGGTATCGAGCGGGGCGGCGCAACCATTTGCGCCATTACTTCGCCTTCGGTGGGCGTTCGAGGGTGATATTCTTTGGTCTCGCGACCCAATCGTTCTTCCTCGTCTTCGATCAATTCATATGCAGGTCTGAAGGAGTACTCGGTCCGTCCGCTCGACGACATGGATGATCTCCGAAGCACTGGATTGCGATGAGTATCATTGGTCCCTCCGAGTGACGTGTATCCTTTGTCGTAAAGTGCGCAGTAAGGAATGTTCAAATGTCGAATGAACTGAGATACGATTAGCTCAAGCTGCAAAGACGACGTAAGACGGCTTACCGTCCAAATATCTACATAATGCCAATCAATGACAGGGTGTATGCGCATGAACTTAGGCCATCCATGGTCTGTAGGATCAAAATGTGTCAATTGAGCGCCATGAGGATCTGTCCGCCTCGTCCCAACAAAGATTCCCTTGACTTTTGGAAAGTCTTCAAGGTATTCAGTGAAGGATGCCTTCATGGGCTTCGTGTAGTGCATCAAAGAGAGCGAGCAGATTTTTGATGAGAATGAAACAAATTGCTCGACTTCAGGGAAAGGATGTGTCGACTCGATGTATACGGACTGGAGGGAAGGGAGCTGATTCGGATCGCGGAGATGAGGGTGGTTATGGAGAGCGGCGAGGTAGAGTATTAGTAGGACCAAGCAGTCCTTTCCACCATTGTAAGATATTGAGAGCTCTGAGAGACTGAATCGGAATTAGTTCATTTGTCGCATTCGTTCTAGCTTCAATTGACATACTCAAATCGAGCCAATGCATCCTGTATGACTCCGAGGGATATTCGGGTTTGATCTTGTACGCTTTTGAGTGTTTCCGCTTGCACTTCCTGTTCTAAAAATGAAGAGATTCTATCATGGGCTCTGGAACACAGCTCTGCCAGTGGTAAAGGTGACTCCGGTAAAAGCGGTGACGGCCATAGCGATGATGACGGAGGTTTCTGAACCGTGCCGTTTGGCAGAACTCCGTTTGTGATGTGAATGTCGGGTTCGGATGGGACCATCTCGGTGCTACCTTGGAGGTGGCATGCAGCTAGGAAAGCGAAGCCGGAGGAGAGAGGTTGAAGATGGATATTAGACGATGTTAGAATGTCAATGTCAGCCTACGGGACTTATGATCTCGGTTAAGGTCAGTTTCGATCTCCGTTTAACGGCCGTTTGGCACTAAATCCATATTAATCGACGGAACGAGCAAGCCGATTGGATCGGCGCCATCCTTTACCCGCAGGCTGGAATGCCATCTAGGAGGTGCATCATCACAGTCAAGCTATAAGGCATTCGAAGTAAATTGCTATACGGGCGTACGCCCTACTTCGAAGTGCATTTCTCAAAGGATAGCAGACGGCTTTGTAGGAAGTGCTGGTATTATGAATTGAATTCAACCGTCTCTCTCCAGCATCTCTAGCCGAGATCACCAGTTGAAAGAGCCTTCTTTACTTCGAGACTAATAAGATTGTACCTGATTAATACTCTCGTACTGGGATTGGAGAATAAATCTTTCGCTACCATCATTTTCAAACTGCAGCCCTTCTCTCTCGACTCGCACGAGAAAGTTACGGTACGCATAGCAAGTGCATCGGATGGCAGGAAATATTAATTAAGTGACTAGCATACCCCGCCAAACAAATAGAGGGGCAGTGTGCCGGGCTTTTGTGGGTTCGACCGGAGCAGAAAAGCACTGGCATCGCTAGGAGTCGATGTCGCCATTCGAATCCCGACCACAGTGATTGGTCGTTCAATTCTTTCCTCTGAGGTCCAATTTTCTTCAATTGAGCTTCGGCATTTGCTTTCTCTTCCTCTCTTTTCGTTCACCTTTGTTCATCTTCTTGCAGCCGTGTTGCTGAGAGCACCATGGCTTCGATTGTGACCGCTGGTGCCGCGGGTGAGTGCCCGGACTCCATTCCGCCTTGAATTTTTGCAGCTACAAGAAACTCAACACAATTGAAATGACAGAAACTAACTTGCACGGACAGTCGCACGAATTGCATACATTTCAAGTGATGTCGTCGTCTCAGTGCAGTCGTCATTGGCATCTGAATCGGACTTCTCGAGATCTCTGCAGTCGCTGGTTGCGAGCAAAACTCCCGGTGTGGTTGCGAAAGACCTTCCCGAGATCGTTACAGTTAGACAGAACGCCGACCCTCTACTCTCCGTTTTCCATTCGGTCCGATCCGGAAAGATTGCCTCTGTTACTACCTCCTCATCCATACTACTCTCATCAATTCCACACCTCTTCAAGCTTGCCCAATACCCGGTGGTGCTCCATGTCGCCGTAGAACCTTCCCAGTATCCCGATTATTCTACGATTACCGCCATCCGGCAGAGCGGATTCACCTTTCTAGAATCGCTCACACTACAAGAAGTTCAAGATCTTGCTCTTTCTGCGCATGCGTTGGCACTCAAATCCGGCAAAGGCGTCATACACTTCTTCAATACTGCAACTATCGACCGTTACGAACCCATTTCGCAGGAGAGTCGCGAACTCGTTCGAAGATTGATCGATTTGGATGCTGCAAGAAGGTTCCAAGGCATATCGACTGAAGAGACTAATCTATATGTAGATGAGGGAAGGAAGGCCTCATTGTCGGTACCGGCGAGCACAACGATTGTACCAAACGGACAACCAGCCACCAGTGTCAGTACTTCTAATGGCGTTTCCAAGAATTTATCCGAAGCTCAAAGTGTCAATGGCTCTTCATCAGGCTCCTCTCGTCGCGGGAGCACTAATGCTAGCGCGAATGATAGCTCGGCATCGTCCATTACATCTGTGGAATCCATGGTGTCACGACCAATCTCATCAGATGATATCTACAACTACATCACCCAGATCTGGGAGACAATCCGTGAACTGACTGGACGGGAATATTATCCCTTCGAATATTCAGGCTCATTGAGCGCCGAGTCTGCACTATTCGTCTTCGGAGCGGATCCTGCTTTGTTTGCGAGACAAATCGAAAATGCCACAGGAAATGATCAGTATGCTGGTGCTGCAGTCATTACAGCTAGGCTTTACAGGCCATGGCTTGGTGCAAGACTTGCTTCAACCCTCCCTAGAACGATCAAGAGAATAGCAGTGCTCGAGCAAGTGCGCCGCAAGACCACCAAATGGGGTCCTTTCCTCCTTGACATTCTCATGTCATTAAAAGGTTCCGGACAAGGTCCAATTATCGTGGGATATCAACTCGGCTACCTTGAGGCTTCTACAACACGCCAAGCGCTGCGTGGCATCTTTCACAATCTCCTTCAGGACACACCAATCCAAAATCTCGAAGTGGGACGACCAGAAGGACCTTCAGCTAAATCAGACGATAATGAAATAGAGCAGCCTGGAGTTGAAAATGCCTACATGAAGATATTGCGGCAGATCTTTGGCGAACATCTCTACATTGCCAACCAAATAGGATCGAAGAACGCTGGAGTCTCCGCTGAAGTTGCAGCCAGCCCGGAGTTTGGATTCGGATCTCTCATTGCTCGATCAGAAAAGCGAAAGCGTTTTATCGAACAGGTGCGAGAAGTAGCAAAGTTACGGAGCTTCATCACGGAGAATCCGCAAAATTGGCTGTCAAAATGGGCTCTAGACGCTGAAGATGGATCAAAAGCAAACAATCTAGCCTTAGAAGTCATTGCAAGGCTGAATACCGATGGCTCTCCACTCGCATCATCTCTTTTGGAAAAGAGGTCATCATTTTTCAAGGAGTCACAGTGGCTCATAGGATCCGATGCATGGGCTTACGACCTTGGAAATTCTGGCGTGCATCATGTTCTAGCATCAGGAGCGAATATCAACATGCTGATAATTGACTCACAACCATATTCGACTCGTGCAGAAGTTGATGCAGCAAGACGGAAGAAAGATATCGGCTTATACGCTATGAACTTTGGTAATGCATATGTCGCCTCAGTTGCAGTGTACAGCTCATACACCCAAGTGCTATCAGCG
>Ga0335072_10000383_pt1 | contig 90752 bp, 87 predicted proteins | sample Lox_Sample_21_FD_206725 | JGI IMG/M metagenome (GOLD analysis project Ga0335072, IMG submission 206725) | Soil microbial communities from Loxahatchee National Wildlife Refuge, Florida, United States - Lox_Sample_2.1 | ecosystem: Environmental > Terrestrial > Soil > Wetlands | place: USA... | reverse complement strand
TGAACTTGACTCTCTATAGCCCTGACCCGGTCGGCTGCACCTTGGTGACCGTGTTGTGCCATATTATCTGCGATGCGACTAATCATAGCATCTGCATTTGGTCCGGCATCTCTCAAAGCTTCCGCAACCACCTGCTCTTCTCTTCTGGTGGCCGTTCCCATGACCACCTCGTAGGCTGATCTTATAAGGCCAGCGTTACGCCAAACTAACGCCGCAGCTCCCACTCCTGCTCCAGCAACTTCCAGGCCCAGTTCCCAGCCAGTCTTAAATTGTTCGAGAGTAATAGGCGCCATCGTCCAGTACCGTTAGTATTTTCTTCATTCAAGCTGTTGGTAATAACTAACTTTTACAAGACTATGTGAATGAGGTGAGACACGGCTGAAGAAATCTCTATTTAATCTGGGCAGTAGAGAGTTTATCGATACTAAGACTGTTAGTATTTCTTCACTCAACCTGCTGGGTACTAACTTTTAGGCCAATTGTATTGTGAGGAACGCTGAGGTGCTGTGACGGGAACTCCGGGGAACTCTTATATTCGAACCGGTTTTGACAGCTTTAGAATCTACGAGCAAGAAAGAGCCCTTCGAAATGGAGCGGATGTCACCCGCGGGCCGATACAGAAGTTGCGCGGGAGCAGGGAATGGATGCAAGACCGGGCATAATCCTACTGCAAGGCAATGTTACCATCATCCATTTACAAGGCGATATCGCTCCAAGAACTCGCGGAGGAAACATGAGGCCAATTCGAAAGAGCCGCTTCATCCAGAGCTGCCTTCAACCACAATGCAGCCGCCAATAGTAATCATCACGGTTTGCCACAGTGCAGGCAATACTGGGGACAGACGCAAGGCGCAAAGCCATACATAACCGTAGCTGGCTGGAGACGTTCAATTTCCGACCCGTTAACTGTCTGCAGCTGCACTTTTTAGGTCACCGTTACTTCTCGGCGAACTTTGCAGCCTGGAATGATTGACCGGACAAAGCGCATTACTGGAGGGAAGATTACTGGTTCTGGCGGCCAACAGATGGGGCGTTGCATTGGGCTTTTTTTTTCATCGGATTCATTGCCTTTTCCACACAGTCAACCATAAAAGCGCGTTGTTGAGGCAAGACACCCGTGGTGGGAACTTGGAATTTTGGGCGGAATATTACGACGTTCAACGCCTAGCATGTGCTGAGGATGGAATATCAATCCATTCTACGGTATGAAACGGCAAAGGACAACTACACGAGGCCAAGACTGACTTGTAGGTGCTAGGTCACTATTCGCGGAGCTCGCCGCTCAATTTCCAGCCGCTAACTGCTCTGCTTGCTTTTGAGTAAGTAATCCACGCAGGGCGTTGTCGACGTGTTCCCATGGCGTAGTTCAGTATCAGCCTCGTGCAATGCGCGGTCCTGTTATGTTCCATCAAACTTCACTGCTCTTTGACCGGAATTACACTTGGAATAGCGTGCCGCCCACGAGCAGATCACTTCCATTGTATTGGCGAGCTTTGCCAGTGGCTCAGCTGAAAGAGTATCAATGTGACAAATTTCGCTCCAGCCTCTTTCGGACTTGTCACCAAGTTGAGGAAGGGAGATACGGGGCGGCTAACAACTCACCACTTGCTTCATCTCCTCATTCAGGCCCCACATACGTTTAAAAACATTTACTGGCCGGATTTTGTGCCCCTGATCGTTAATAAGTGAAATCCTAGGCAGACATAGCGGGAAGATCCGTTGTCGGCCAGTCTGGTGGTTATGCGGGGGTTGGGCCCTAATCCAGCGGGGGCAACCGGGCGTGGCAACCAATGCCTATTGTTGTGCCAGGGGTACCGCACTGCTTACCCTATTCCCCGCGGTTAAGGCTGGCCGGCGAAAAAGCATTTGAGCGCCAGGTTTGGCTGCGAAGCTGACTCATTTGATCTTTGGTATCTCGGTGTTGACTGTGGGAACCGAGACTCCGGCGGAGAGTAGAAGGAAAGTGAAACTGGAAGATGTCATTCCAAATCAACGAACACTTTAAGACTAGGATTCCCCCTTGCAAAACTCTCTATAGTGTGGCCCAGGGCGATGAGAAGGATTAAGTTTCGCATTGTCGTGGACAATTGCAGATTATTGCTTCCGAATTGGAAGGAGAGGTATATTTTCAAGATTCCCCGTCCTCTTTCGCCTTTGCTTGGAGTATCAGAATCTAGCAGTGCCAGTCGCTTTGCTGTTCCGTCCCCGCGTTAATGACCATATTGTAAGTGAGAGGACCATCCTCCACCCAGCGGTCTCCCACTTTCCCATATCTCGATCTCATAAGGGTGCTTAGACAGCATCTCTCGGTAATTCTATGGCGCAACATCCCTCACCCCAGTGGCAGCAAGTGTACTTTGATCATCAATCGTCATTCACCGTTCCGGCTCTAATGCGCTGGCTGCTTGCAATTGCCACCAGCAACGTGCTTTCTTGCAGTTGCCACCAGCAACGTGGTTGTCTCTTGCCGTGCTTCTGAGGAATACGGCGCTACACTTGGTACATTTGTACTCGGCCGCGTTACCCGACCTCTCACGTTGGTGTCTTAGCAAGTTGCTGGACGTAGAGAATTGCCTGCCGTTGCAGCCGTGCTCCCAACATTGAGGTTTCGGTCGCACCGCGACTATTCCGACGCTGCTTGGATCCTCGGTGCTCAGCGGTACCGCCTGCTGAGTTGGATTGTTCACGGGGTACTGCGTCCCATACGAACCGTGCGAAGGTAAATAATTCGGTGGCTCTGTCGAATGCCCAACGCCGTAGATATTAGAGCCGTATGGGTCCTGAGTTCTATACAGATCGGTTGCAGGTATGTCGCAGCTCAGTGCATTCTCGGGTTTGACGGCGGCATCGTACTTCATAGCGTTGAACGCGTCGTTGCAAGAGGCGTAGTTGTACTCGATGCTGGACAAGTACAGCTGGTAGCCACATTCGACGGAGGGGCCATGCGGAATATAGACAGCTGGGCTTGTCACCGGCGGTATAGGAGGCGGCACAGGCACTTCTTCTGATTGTTGCAGTCGCGACATTTGAGAAGAACTGACAGCTCGTCTAGTACCTAGCCGCTTCGTCGGAGCGATGCCCTGCGGAGTAGGGCTATTTGGCGTAGATGAAGAGGCCAACATGGCGAAGTCTTGCGGATGCGCTGTCTGCCAGTGCCTCTTAAGGGTGTCTTTCCGACTGTACTTCTTCTCACATAATGAACAACGGACCTTTTGCTTCTTTCCATGGACGTGCTCTTCATGTCGCGTGAGTTCAAATGGCCGACGGAAGATACCAGTACAGCGTTTGCCAGTCATTGGATGGATCTGCTTGCATTCGTAGAAAGATCTGACAACGGGTTGTAGATGGGCAGCCTTATGTTTCTTCATATCAAGTTCCGTCTCAAAACGGAGGTTGCAGCCATCATCATAAGGGCATGTGATGTGACCCGTATCTGCGAGGGTCGACGTATTTCCCGGCTTTTGCACGTCCGCGTCGTCGTCATTGTCGTTTACGTTGCTCTGGTTTGTTGGAGCACAATGCTGCTGACAAGGTGGCTTGACACTCGAGAAAGGCGCCGCCTCTGGGAGAAACATAGAGCGGTTTGGCGAGACAACATTTGTTGATAACTGCGGCCACTGTGGGGCCTGTATCAACTCTTGTAATTGAGATTTATCTGGAGAGAGAGAAGCTGGACTTTGCGGAATCCTTGGGCTGGAGAGGGGTGTGGAGGTGGTTGTTGAGACGGAGGTAGTGTGGTCTTCGTAGGGAGCTTCTGTAACATGTAGCTCAAATTGCAAGTTCGTATTGTCGTAACACCGCTCACTAGATGCGTTGATATCTGAGAAACGCGGTAGATGAAACGAATGAATTGGCAAGACGACGCCTGTTGGTAATTGCGCTATCTGAAATTGAGGCTCATTCAGTGGGAGAAAAGCTGAAATGGAGGTAGAGGCGGAAGTAGTCTGATAGAGATCAACTTTCGGGAAGAAGTCGTACAAGCAGTCAGGAACTGCGTAGCTATCAGCCTCCTGCCAGTCCATTATCGCTGTATGCATCGCCATTGAGGTGGAATAGGGAGACTTCAAAGATTTGAGCTACACTGCTACGTATAGGGCTTGACGGTTGCTTTAATAAGCCGAAGCTGGTCTACGAGCGACTCAACCTACTGCGGTCAGTCTCACGCGATGGGGTTGGGCAAATGGTTTATTCACCGTGGGAAGCTGTGTCGGCCGTCCCGGTGTTTGAACGCCCAGCATGCCCGCTGTTGGCTCCAGCTTAATGGAGAAGTCTGGCACTGCTCGCCAATCACACTGTTTCCACACCGGACACAGGCTCAGCATAGATTCGCGCGGGCAGCCCGAGGCCATTGATTCCAGTGTCAAGGGAAACCAACCCCTTAGATTTGGATTTTGCGCCCGTCCATACTGAAGGAGTACCTCCAAGGGCTTGAGACCCAATTACGCGCAGAAGCGTCCCATTGATGTGAACAAGAAGCTCCGCACCATGTTAAACCAGAGAGGAGAGTCGAACGATGAGATTGACACCCTCATCTTGTTCGTCGTTTGTTCCTCAGCGATTTCGGCCTTCAGGACGTCACATCATCAGCGTTGCTCTTGCCAAACCTATCACAAATTTAATATCACCAACATAAGAAATCAGCCTGGACGCTCGCAAACCTAGCGGCTCTTGCCACCTACATGGACGCCTCCTCAAACGACCTCACTTCGACATCTACTTCGAACACAACGTACTCGGACAGTGAAGCTGCTGCTGGAGTTCCTAAATCACAATAAACGTTGATTTAAGATCTAACAAGTTTTGTGCGGCTACTAAGAGGCGTGATCTGAGGTGGAATGAAGCTCTGTGCTGTAGCAGCACGTGCTGCACTAGCCACTTAACAAGCCCTAGCCACATAGCTACAGCAAATCCTAGGTTGGCCGACATATTCTGCATTACCCTGACGCTCAGGACACCCGGAATCGCGTAAACGCCTGCGAGAAGATCACTTTGATGGCCGTCAGCTGAAGACATCTCTTCGGACTTCTCACCCAAGTAAAGAAAGCGGCATATGGGGGCGGCTGATCTCCTTTTATCTTCAGCCCAGACACTTTGACTCAACCTCCGCCTGGCAAACGCTCGCTGGCTCTCTCGGACTGGCTCACATCGTTCATTGCATGGTCTGTCCGTGTTATTTCTTCACTCACCTATCGTATTTCGAGGCCGGGCTTCGTTCGATAACATGGTCCCGGGCTCTGGGACAACGTAGCGCATCAATGTCAATGCAGTACAGGACCCGTGAATGTTCTAAGGATTGCTTGACACACGAGAGAGTTGATTCCTTCCTCAATGCTAATTCGTTGTGTGTAGTTGATGACTAGCTGTACAACATGGGGAGGAATCTCCGACAGAAATGATTGGTTTCGCTTTCTTCGAGTGCTGTGCCGGGACCAGACGATGAGTGATTGTGTGAGCTGAGCCGTGATGGTACTGGGTGATTGGCCATGATCGACCACGCGCCCGAACTCTCAGCAGGTCCGCGGACGCTTTGGTTCAACACTCGCCTGAGATATCGCAACCCAGGAATCCTGCTCACTCGCCCTTGATCCTCAAACACTTCCGCTTTACCCTCATATGAAGAGACTGCTTGAGCTCTTCAAAAAAGAGCGATTTGGGATCATGTGCTCGCATTACTATGCCCACACTGAGAGCCGCCAGACTCATCAACTGCCGGGCTCCCTTAAGGGTATCGACAGAACTATTTATGAAGTCTGTGAAAGCTTAGGATTGAACCCGACTGTTCTACCAGTCCTCGTTAACGACGACATATGGCAAAACGATGAAAGGAATACGAATCCGCACTCACACTTGCCGCTGGTCGGCAAGAAACTCGCTCCCTACGCGGAGTTTGATCATGATCTCGAGAACGGTTACAGCGAATCTGATCTGCCCAACAATTTCAAGAGAGAGGAAGTCAAATGGCTCTCGGTGACTCCGATGAATACTCCAGAGGACAAACATGGCCTCGCAATGATGTCGATTGGCTATGGCAATGAGCCTTATCTCGATGGATGGTACACTGCCGCAGCCGTCTTTTTCGGACGTGATCGTGAGAGGAAGGAGTACCAGCCGCGGTACGAGCCGCCGCAATACCAGCAGCAGCAATACCAGCAGCCGCAACAGCAGGGTCCTATTGAAGGTTTCGAGTCCGGCAACTACCAGGGCCTATCCTACACCATCAAGCACCGCAACACAAGCTCGATCCTCAACGTCAGCTTAAACCAAGGCGACCAGATCAAGTCTCTCCCCGGCGCAATGGTCCACATGTCTCCGACCGTGCAGCTGCAGGGTAAGATCAATGTGAGCCTGAAGAAGCTATTTACGGGCGCCCAACTCGACGAGTCTACGTATACCGGTCCCGGCACTGTTGCACTGGCGCCCATATTAATGGGCGACATCATCACCCTCCAGGTCCAACCCGGAAAGACCTGGCAAGTAGGTAGACGCTGGTATCTCGCACGTACGATGGGCGTAGAGATGGACACCCATGCGCAGAGGTTCGGTCAAGCTTTGTTCAGCGGCGACGGCCTCTTCACTTATCATATGACGGGCAGTGGCCTCTTGTGGCTGTACGCATATGGCGCGCTCGACACCCTTCACGTGAGTCTAACCAGCTCAGCATTCGTTAATAGACAATTTGTCGTTTATGTTCGGTGGCTTTGATGAACTCTGCACTAACTTCTCGGCAACGAATCAGCTTCAGCCTGGTGAACAGCATATTCTCGAAAACGGCCACTTGGTAGCTTGGGACTGCGAGTACCAAATGGAAAGAGCTGGAAGCGGTGGGGTTTTCAACATGTTGAAGACTCAGGAAGGGATGGTTTGTCGCTTGACTGGGCCCGGCACAGTGCATTATTCGACAAGGAACCTGAAAAATTTCGAATACTGGATCTCGGAACACGCATCGTCGGGCTAAAGGCGAATGGCCAAGAGGTCGTTGAAGGCTGCTCATATTCGCCGGCAGCTCTCAAGCTAGGCTCTCATCTGAAGGCCTTCCGCTCACGTTCGAAGCCCTTACGATGGAGCGATTGAGTTAGCGTTGAAGTTGAGTTCGATTGAGGTTGCTTACACGCTGTATTCGGATTCGAATCAACAATTCCTTGCTCCCTCCACGAGACGCTTCCCTCTGCATCGCGTGTCGGTAGAATGGCTCTCAGGTTTGAAAGGCGTTTAGTAGTCTTCGTTCCTCAAAGCTTGTTTGTGGAGGCTTCAGTGAAGGGCCTTCGTGTGTAGGTCTTCGTACATTGAGACTTTCGCAGAGATATTGGCGAAATTCTTTTGAGACTTCACTCGAAAGAGCGAACTGCTACGAGAAATAACTCATTCCATTTAAACTGCTGGCGATATAGAGTGTCCTTTGTCCCTTCTACATACCTACTGTACTCGCATTTGAGAAATCCTATCTCCCGGCCCATGACTAGACGCCATGTGATTCTTCAGGAAATTTGCGACATGGTAATGCTTCTTTTTCGCCATAGCAGCCTTCAGCGGACTCTCATACTTCCCACCCTCCATGGCCGGGTCCGCTCCAACGCCAAGCAAGAACTTCACGTTATTTAGATGGCCATGCTTCGCCGCGGACTGTAGAGCAGTCTCATACTTTCCGCCTCGCGCGTTCGGGTCTGCACCGTGGTCTATTAACATCTTCATAATCTTCAGCCCGTTTTCGGAGTTGCCACGGCACACCGCATGCAGCGCATATCCGGTCTTGCCTGACAACTGGTTGAGGTCGACCCCTAACCCGAGCAGATATTCCACGGCGGCGAGACGGTGACGCCGAGCGGCTGTTTGTAGCGGAGATCTAAGATAGAAGTCAGCATTGATTTCCTTGGTATGGGACTCTTCAGCCATGAAACTGATCCGTATTTCTCTCCGGCGAGGGTCAAATCAGCACCTCTTTCAACAAGCTTCTTCATAAGCTCCACATTACCCCAGAACGCAGCAGCTAATAGCGCTGTCCCAAAACGCGAATCGTGAGCGTTGACATCTGCTCCCGCGTCCAGTAATCGATCGACAAAGGCGTGATTGAGACTCTTGATGGCGGCTTGTAACGCGCTGGTGTACTTCTCGGATGGTAGGGAATTGACTTGTTATGGGCAGCGAGCCGTGATCATGGTGATTGTATTGATTGTAGTTCGATTTTGTTGCTAAGTACAAGTGTGTGGAAGGGTAAGATATAACCGTCACCAACACTCCTGCTCTAACATGGCGCATTGATGTCTGCGCCAAGATCCAGCAGCTTCTCTACTACACAGGCATTGCCTTTTTTAACCGCAGCCTTGATCAGATTGTCAGTACTTACGCCGGTTCGGACTACTGAGATAAGATTATATCAAGGAGCTAGGCAAGCTATTCACCCCCAAGTGGACATCCCTCACGGTCCCCACCTTGAAGCGGATACACATACTCACCGCAAAGTCCGTCAACATGCGCCCCGCGATCCAGTAGCAGTTGTACGACGTCCCTGTGTCCAAAGCGCGCCGCGATCTGGATTGCCTGGCCGAATGTCCCTCTCACGGCATTGACGTCACACCAACGCTCATCCAGTAACCACTCACAGAGTTGCAGATGACCCAACTGCGCAGTGTAATACAGAGGCTGCGGAATCGAATCTAGGGACCTGGCTTGCGTGTTACGAAACATGAAAGGATACTGCCGATCAACGAGGGCGTCCGGTCGATATATTGATATAGTTAATATACGCAGTGTGATCTTCCTCCGTATCTAGGATCTGCTGTATTAGTCCATTGATGGTAGCTTGATCTTGCATCGTAAGTTGCTTGTGCCAATGCTCTGGCCAGTGCTGCGCAGCGTACGCCAGGAAAGGGAAGGCCTCGAAGTCAATCTGGGAATGCCGTACGGCGCCGCTGAAGTTGAGGAGATATACCAGAGATAATTCAGCGACAGATCGATGTGCAGTAATAGGGGAGAAACTGAAGCGGCAGATCTTAAGGGTTGACTTGGCACGCTCGAAGGTCATGTACTCCTTTACGGAGAAGTGGGCAAATTGTACAATTTCGAGCGGCTTGTCGTTTGCGAAATAGTAACGCCGCTCAATGTCGTACTTCGCTTTCAGCCAAGGCGTTTCGTGCACGTTGAGCTCCGCGGTGGAGACGGAAACCAGGCTGGAGCAGATCTCCAGGACGTAGCGGTAGTTGATCAGGCGATGTTCATTAGGGTTGAAGCACTGGCCTTCGTAGTTGATAACTATGGCCTCAGCGAGCTCTTGTAAGGTCGATGGGTGGATGGAGCGAGTCAGGAGCATCAGAGCTGTTCGGGCTATCTGCAAGGTCTCATCGGGGATCGAAGCTAGGACGCGGTCGTAGGTATCGTCCAGTGTCTTTGGTAGATTCTTCAGCGTTTTCCGGACAGCTCCTGCTTGTCTGCAGTTCTTGATGAGGTTGAGCTGGCAAACTGCCCATCGGAACCTGTTTTCTGTTAGATATCCAGGTAAATTTCTATTAATCTTCTGCTTGTCTCTTGTCCGCTTACATTCCCTGGGCTCCGCCAGAAATTGTGTCTTTGATCCCGGCTTTAAGGTCCTTAGACCAGTCTTTCATAGTGCGGTGATTGGATATGAATTGAGTGACGTGAAGTCGAACATCTGCGTTCACATCTCCAGTGAGGATAGGCACGTTATGAAGCTTCACACTTAGTTCGGTTATTCTTTGTTCGATATCTGGCTACTTACGGCTCGTGAAGAGGAAGTTGTAGGAACTTGTCTGTTCGTGTTTCTCAATACGGTCCAAGATAAGTTCATAGAAATGCTCTCGACTTTCGATCGGGCACTCGTCCAAAGCGTCAATAATAACGTAGTCCTGACGGGTAGGGTCCTGACGAAGGAGTGTTGGCAAGGGCTTCGTCGCTCGGCTGCTTATGACCCTTATCACACCACTCATAGAGCACCCAGGCCGCTCTAGGAAGGTACTCGTCATGCTTGCATAGTTGCCAGATGAGACATCGGAGCAAAGTGTCAAGCTTCTGGACATCCTGATCGCTGAAGTCGAAGTAATAATAGGCAAGACGGGAGTCCAACTTAGTTTTGCAGAGCTCTTCGATATGATCGATTATGGTCTAACAGATAACTTTGAACGAAAGGTCAGCTAAATGGTGAGGAAATGGGGACTATTGAGAAGCGTACTCGTCTTTCCGGCACCAGGGATGCCATGAAGCCAGAGCGCCTGACCAGAATTGTCCCTCCATTCTATGAAGTTCTCTGATTCGATGATCCAGTGGTTGGAGCCCGGCTGATGCAAATGACGAGAAGCCAGGTGCTTCACTGTTGGGTCTGCACATCGTAGCCAATTAAGCACCTTTGCTCTTTCCTCGCGTCGATTCATGTCCTCGAGAGAAGCCTTGATTCCGACGGTAACACTGTAGTTGTCTCCAGCTACCGCAAGTTCCAGGGTCGGGATCTGAGCCATAATCCTGCCCATGATCTCATTGATCTTTTTCGACTCGAAGGGCCAATGCAGCTTCTGACGGAGGCTCACCGGCCCGTTTGGCAACTTCGACTTGAGCTCCTCGAGGCTGCGAGCACATACTGCAAGCGGGCCATGCTCTCCTATCAAAATTTCAAAGACTTTGAAGAGGCCGGCGCGTCGGGTGAAGTACCATAAAGCTCTGCAAGATTCTTCAAGTGTTGTAGGATCGTTGTCAGGTAGCCGATCTGGTGTATGACTCGATCGATATCAGATGCTGCGTCCTTCACCTTGCCGACGAAGCGGTAGCAAGAGCTCAGGACAGCCTCCGAAAGCTGTAACACAGCTATAATGCTGGCAACGGAGCTGACGGGGTCCATGACTGGTTGGCACTTCGACTTAGATGCTGCTGCTTAGGAAGGCCTTCTAGAGATTGTGGGGAAAATTGAGGTTGACTGGCTTCTACCATCGGTATTTTTATAAGAAATTTTTTTGAAAGACTTGACCTTTGCCCCTGAATACAACGAGTTGTTGAGGCATACAGCCTGTTTCAGCCGCGATCGTGGTGTTGCGGTGATGGCGATATAGACGGGTCCTTCTTAAGTTTAGACTGCGGATGGGCTCATCCCCTTTTAGCTTAGTGACGACTAGTTCAACAGTGTTCTCCCAAGCATTGGCATGATCCCATGTCGTGATTGGCCCCGTTGACGCTAGCTAATGTTAGCAAATGAAACAATCAGGACTCTTTCGCAACCTCCTGTAGAGTAAGTAAGGTATGGAGGAAGTTGAATTACTCCGTATAAACCACCATACACATGACTACCTTAAGGTAAGATACAGTTCCGTATTTGAAGCTGGTGGTTAGAGTACAACACACCTCCGAAACCCACGGCCCCGGAGTGGTATCAAGAACTACAGCCTCACCCAAATGAGATAGAGCCTCGAAAGGAACTATATAGGCTATAAGGTACGGAGTACGGAGTACTTGAGTACCTTAAGGTACCCGAAGCTGCGCGAATTTTTGGCTTTGACCAGTCTTATCGATACGATAGAGATACGATAGGTAGGGAGCGGAATCGCCACCAAAAAGAAGCATGGCCAAGGACGATTTCCATGCACTGCGGTCAATTGCAAATTCCGTGGATCGAGGGCATTTTATCGCGCAGACCAGCTCAAGGCACACGTCTGTGAGGACCATGATGGCCATACCGTACCCCGTTCGTCTGCCCAGCTCCCGGTACTCTGCGAGATACTAATCCCCTTCCTCGCTATCTCATGGCAATTCACTGTCGCAATCACAATATGTTAACTGATTTTAACGATAGTACTAAGCATTTGGCTACCATAGAACACTCTGATCGATTTCCCAAGTGCCTGGTAGACACTTCTTCCGAGAAGCGGATTGACAACTTGCATCATTATCTCAAGAGCGAGAATACCCAATTAGCGCGCTTGGGATATATGGAGGATGTTTCTCGGGCGGGTCTAGACCCTCTCATAAGATGTATTATTGATCCTGTCACTGACTGCGACATGGTAAGCCGAATTGGGTACGGTTTTGGAGTGAGACCAGCATGCGTACAAGTTATTCTGTAATTCCCTGAATCGGTGATATGCTTTGCTCGAATATTCTCCCAATTTTTCGATTAAGCTAATCGTTGGTTAAGGTGAGACGCACCTGTGAGGAAGCGAATGGTACGGCAGTTACAATATCCGTATTCGGTTTAGCGCAGCCTTATCCGCGGACGGAATATCTTGCCTGTTTGTCTTCGCTTTGAGATGTACGGAATCAACGGGAGACTCTTGTGCCAAATTTCTGGAAGAATTATATGGGAAGAGGCAATTGAAAATCGTATAAAAGTAACCCTTTGGACGAATGGAGACTTTGCAACTGCCCGTACGACAGGAAAAGAGTACCTTGCCAGACCGAATCTAGTCCCAATATGGGAATTGAGATCGCCATTGTAGGGCATATGATTGGCCTCCTACACCACCATGCCGTAGTAAGTAGTTGAGATTTTACATATACCAACTCAGGAAGAATAATTTAGGAGGCCTTTTGAACTGTCGTGAGAATCGTATTGAGACAATTGCAGTCGGTGCGTAAAGTCCAAGGGATATAAACAAGATATTGTTCAAACACTTGCGTGCACTGTATCAGCACTTCAAGTCATCTTTCACGATTCTATTTCCACTATGTCGCCAAACAACTCGTCTTCCGGTAGCCAAGAACACTATTCTCTACTGAAGGGTATCGGATCTTGGTACGTAGGTTCGGACATTACGTTTGCTGGCGTTGGGACAACTTCCGCGACTCAGTGCGCAAATCTCCATCAGAAACCACTGTCCAGTAAGCGCCCTTAGATTAGAGCATTATCAAAGCTCTCTGCCGATATTGATGAACTCCAGCGAACATCAACCAAGCCGATGGTAATACTAGCAACAGAAAGGATGCCACCGATGAGAACGATAGCCAACCGATGCAGAGGTGGTTGGCCGAAACGTCGATTCAAGAGCCATGGCATGCATGGCGAAGGAATCCACAACAGAGGATGTCATGCTCTTGAAAGCCGCAACGTTCTAGATTGAATACAGTTTGAAAGTAGAGAATAATGGAATGGAGCTTCGAACGAGCAGGCAAATCATGGAGAATAAGGCTTTCCCGTGAAGCAGTCAGTAAACATTAAGTTCCAACACGTTGTAGTCATAGGGAAACTGCTCATACAGCTCCCAGTGACAACATCATCAGCGCTTTTTCAGTGAGTATTCAAACATTTAATGTAGACTCTTGATGAAATTTTAATTGAGCTTTACCGTCTTATGATCCATTTCTAACATCCTTCTCTACATTTAAGGATATGCCAAAAATGCTCTTCGAACCTTCGAAAGGCATGACATTAAGGACAGGCTGCTGTGGCCGTGGTCGGGTTGTTACTCAACACGACTGTCGCCAAACTTCAAAAGGAATCATCACTGTATAAAGGAGGAGAATTCGACATCTTATCTCCAGCGGCTTTCGGTCACAGTCGGAGATAGAGTTGTTACAGACAGAGCCATTGAGTTGCCGTCGAAGCGAGAAGTTTGGCGCTTGAATCCCAATGGTACCTCTAATGTACCTAGGTAGGCATGCGTGGCTGAATTTACACCGGCTCTCCATCGTGTTCTTGCATGAGCCTTAGTGGGGAAAGAGCGAGATTTGCGGTTCCAGCCGAGACTCCATGTCGGCTCAGGTTAGAGTAGCTCGTTAATTGAGATTTATTGAGCGGAATCTCTCCGGTTGGATGATTCCGGAAGCACTAGTGTAAATCTCAGAGCGTTTAGGCGGAATAACATGCGGTTGAAGGATACAAGGTATGCTGTTCTTGGGCAATATAGCACCCTTCATACTCTACCGTCCTACTCGAATATGCGGCCTATTCTAACGTCGTTTCCTCAGAGCCGGTTTCGTTTCTTTGTATGCGACGTCATCGAATTCTTCCCAAGCATTGCCGCTTAGCTTCATCTTGAATTGAAATGGCCAGTGCCTCTGCAATAAGCTTTGATTTGAAAATACCAATCCGGACCGTCTAATAAATTCTTCCGCTGAACGCCATGTTTTCCTCGCAAAGCTAGCTGTAATTGGAAGGGCTAAGGATACATTCCCGACGCCTTTTACCGCAACCACCAGGTACATAGATCTCGACCTTCCAAATCCTTCCCTCTAAACCAGCCAATATGACGAATCGAGCTGAATTAGAAGTGAAGAAGATTCCGAGAAATTCCATCAGCCGTTGTTGACCCCGCAAAAGCTTCTTAGTCGGTTACGAGCACATTCTCGCACAGCCCGCTTTGTGGAATTCCTCTCATCGCCCATTGCTCAATCCAATCAACCTCCTCGGTAACTTTCCGTGAGTGCAAACATTGTGGAAATTTGTGCATTCTCCTCATTTCTGCTTTCTATGTCCGCCATTCTTGACCCTTGCTCTTCTGTTCCCCCGCAACTTCGGGATGGCTATATTAATGGCGAGGCATTTCCTAATGGCAGTCGGGTTGAGATAACTTCTTTTTGTCTAAGTCTTGAACCCGAGACCGGAGCTCAAGATGCATTTTAACTATGTGTATCTCCTATTGGCTATCCTTGCTGGGTTGGGACTCCAAGTTCATGCATCGGATAATCCGACTGTAGTCATCGCAGATGGCGTAATTATCGGAACACAAGTTAGTTTACCAACAGCAACCGCTGCAGTAAATCAATTTCTTGGGATTCCATTTGCTCAGTCACCGCCTGAACGATTCAGTCCACCGACACCACCAAAACCATGGCACACTCCATTGGTAGCTAAGGCCTGGAAAGATGCATGTATCCAGCAGTTCAATTGTACGCGCAACACCTTTTAAAACGTATTATTAGGTCTAACAGGTTATACAGTTCCATTAGCATCTCAAGAATTCACTGAGGCTCTTTTCAATGCCCCAGGCGCACCGCCACCGGTGGAAAGTGAAGACTGTTTATACTTAAACGTCTATGCACCGGCTACTCCTCCACCACCAGGTGGTAGAGCAGTTTTGTATTGGATTTATGGTGGTGCTCTCCAATTCGGAACCGCCGGTCAGGTCGCATACAATGGATCCTCTTTCGCCGCGTATCAAGATGTGATCATCGTAACAGTCAACTATCGAACGAATGGTACGTGCAGCCTCCAAGATACTCTAAGGACTGTCCTCACGTAACTACAGTTTTCGGATTCCCCAACTCGCCAGAACTCCCTCTAACCGGTCAAAATCTGGGCTTCCTGGATCAAAGAGCAGGCCTGGACTGGGTTCAAAACAATATCTGGGCTTTTGGTGGCAATCCCGATGCGGTTACTATCTTTGGAGAATCGGCTGGCGCCCTTTCAGTCGATGCTCTAGTCACGAGCTATCCGAGAAACTCTCGACCACCATTCAGAGCAGCTATCATGGAGAGCGGACAAGCCACCTTTAGATCATCCTCGACAACCAGTGTGGCGGCGTGGGATTTCCTGGCCGCTTCGTTAAACTGCACGCACATGCACAGCAATCTTAGCTGTGTTCGTGCTGCTCCAGCAACTGAAATCCAAACCATCATCGAGCAGGCAGCGCTGTCTTTCAACCCTGTTTCGGATAATGTAACACTAGTTAGCGATCCCATATTTCGCCGGACGACTGGTCAGATTGTTAATATTCCGACCCTTGCTGGAACCAACGCTCAAGAGGGACGAGTTTTTCAAGTTGGAGTCACGGACTTGACTGCATTCCTCGACGCAACGTTTGGAGCTTTCCCAGCGCTCATTCCAGCAATCGTCGCCGCGTACCCGACTGGTGATCTTCCCGAAGCGGCACAGGGCGTTTTAACAACCGCATATGACATAGCAAGCCAAATCTACACGGAATTTTTTTTCCAGTGCCCCCAGGCACTAACGGCCAATGCTTCCGTGACTGGAGGTTACCAAACCTGGAGATACTATTTCAACGCGACTTTTCCGAACACACAGCTATTCCCGAACCTTCTGGCATATCATAGCAGCGAGATTGCGATTGTTTTCGGGACCCATCCTGCTGCAAACACCACGACTCAAGAATTCGCATTGAGCAGCTTCATGCAGGGGGCATGGGCGAAATTTGCGAAGAACCCTATTGGTGGTCCGGGGTGGAATGCTGTTGGAACGGCAAGCCAGTTCTTCGGTGCGCCAGCAGACCAAGACCTTGGAGAACTTGGTAATAGGCTAAACGCGGCGGGTGGAGGAGTCACTGTAATTCGGGAGAGTGAGGTTGACAGCCGATGCCATTTGTATGCGCCTATCTATGAGGCCATAGCTGCAAGTCAGTAGAAGCCTGAAGTCATTCAGTCTGGCATGGGCGCTATAATGTAATCGCATCTATCCCAAAGAGGTGCACGCTTTAATTTGCTCCAGCACTTAACTCCTCTCTAATTTGAAATGACTCCAAAACATTCTTCTCCAGTGTCGGTGTTGTAAACGTCAATTCCAAATCTCCGACTTTCTTAGCCTTCACCTCTTCCTCCGTGGCCCATATAAAGTTCTGGTGTTCATTCAGATCTAGCTTAACCTCTAACTTGTCTTCATCTCCCTTATCAATCTCCACGATGAAGTACAACTTGCAGATAACCTTCCCCGATCTGCTGCGGAAAATATCATCACGACCGAAGTGAGGGCCTACGCGAACGGCAGCGAGACCACTTTCCTCCCATAGTTCCCTAGCTACGCTGTGGAGGATACTTGGATCATCATCGTCGCAGGCGCCACCGGGAATCTCCCATCGATTCGGCATACTGTCGCCTGCAGCACGTTGGATGAGAAGGATGCGTTCTGGTGTGGATCCGCTGAATACTGCGGCGCCGGTGGAGAGCAAGCAATTTGCGGCCTTCAGTTCTGCGTGCTTCGAGACGTAATCATTTGAAGAAATGGTGAATGAAGAAGCTGAAGGATGAACTTGGAAATTGGAGAATGGCCGCTGCGGCTGTTGTTCAGACATTGCTATCGGGTGGTTTAGGGCGTAAAGTGACCGGATGGAGGTTGTCTTTTTGGCCTCTCGAGTGATGACGGTTGACTTTGAATGAAATGCGTGTGATGGTAGTCGTTTCTTCTATTTTCTATGTAGAAAGAAAATCTGGTCTGTCTGTAGTTAGAAGGCTTTGAAGAAGACTATCACGTAACGACTGATCTAAACAGCCAGTAAATTAGATCTTGCGCACCTGAATAGGATGGTAGAGCAAGTATAGAGAGGTAGACTGATAGAAACGCAGGGAAATTTTATTCTGGACTACTCTTGAACCCTTCTCGCTGTTGCTTTGAGCTGAACGGCATGAAGTTGCGGAAGAGGGTCTTGCGGATTCACGAAAACGAGGGAATCATGCTGAACCGAAAACGAGGCTGATTTCTTTCGCCATCCAAAATCTATTACTTCTGATAAGTTAGTTATATCCTTATTTCGTGGAAAGAATTTGATTTGGCAAATCTCAAGACTGTTCTGCATTCCAACATTCATGAGTTCCTGGCCTGTCAAAGCAAGGCCATGAGGTTTTACTACACGAAAAAGCTCAGTGCCGCGGTTTTGGCCGCCGGATTCGGCAGCTTTTGGGCGGCCTCGACCGCATTCTTTCCCTAGCGACTTTTCTAGCCATCAACTTCATGCATCTGCAACTTCTCAACTTCATCAAGAAAAATGGCAAATCAACAGTCTCCTTCCAAACGCCCTCATAGCGAATCGCTGCCACTACCTTCTTCTTCGCCTTCGAAAGACCGCCGGCTCGAAGCACCCGTCACCCCTCCAGACAGTACGAAGGACGTCGAGTCAGACTCATCGCCTCCGGGTCCGAAGCAGCAGCAGCAGCAGCAGCCTAAAAGCGCATCAAACTCTACAACTACCACCGCTCTCTCCCAGTCTGTCTCCCCTGCCACCGCCGCACATATCTCAAAACCTCCTGTCGTGGCTCGCCCCGATGACTATACCGGAATGTCTCTGGAAGAACGAGTGAAGTTGATCGAATGTATAGTTGAGCGCGATGCAGAACTACTCCAATGGAAGAGAGAGCACGATCAACAGACAGAGAAAGAGTTTGACAAAATGTCAAGAGCAGAATGGGAGCAATGGAGCATTGAGTTCGGCAAAAAGCATAGTAAGATTATTCGGCACTGCGGTCGCTTTAAAGCTAATATCGCGCGTAGAAACAACCAAGCCAACTCCCCTTCCGAGAATGACTTTCGAAGAGGTAATCGAAAGCAATTATTATTCATCGGGTGAGGACGAGGATGAAGAGTAGATGTACTTAATATTATTCTTCGAGTATCGGCATACCAAATGCTACCTCCAATGCATTCCATACCTGCAGAAAGTCATCTTTTATTAAGCGCCATTGCTCTGCGCGCGTTGGTGTCTTTTTTGCCCATTTTGTCATTAAAGCGCGACGGCACAAGTTGCGAGACTCCCGCGTGCCTTCAGAGCAAAATCTAGCGGTGCCTTGTTCTTGATCGGTCCAGGTAATAACTTTACTACCCTTCTCCCATCTAATCATACCGTCGAAGCCTAGCTTGTCATCATCCTGTGTTGTTCTAAAATATGCAATGACCGCTGGTGTCTTCTCGAGAAATTGCCTTAGACAACGCCGAAGCGCGTCTTCTCCGCCGCGGCAGATCTCCGTCGAGAATGATCGACCTTTGGTCTATAAGAGAATAGTTTAGATAGAGTTGACACGCTAAAAGGCATTCACTTTACTGTATATCTTATTCTTTGGCGCAACATCGTAAAGCATGAGTCTCGATATGAGTCTCGTTGCAGGATCTGTGATGAGACTGATAACGTATGCTTTCTTCAATGTAAGTTCTTTGGAAACATCCGTTGATTTGTGTTAATTATCGGTGAAGTTCATACTATGCAAGCACCATATCTCAACAAATCGAACTTCATCCCCGTTCTGGTCCACCACGTCAAGATGACAAAGATATTACACAGCTCAGGCCATATCGGAGAATATGATAAACCGGATGAACACATCATTGCATTTACTTTAGGGCTGAACGCTGTAGACATTGGCAATATAGTTAAGGTACTTCGACGGTACTGGGAGACCACTGTCTTTAACCCTAAAGAAGTTGGGTTGACGACTCGGCTGTTCCTCGCAGCTGCTTTGAAAGTCTACGGATTCCGTGTAGCACAAAAGTCTGTCCGCGAAGCTTTTGGGAATTTGGGAAGGATTTATAAAGAGCTCAAAAAGTTAAAAGGCAAGCTGGAAATTGAAAACGCCGAGAAAGCTAAGGCTGAAAAGCCCAAGAAAGTTCTTACAGAAGATCAAGAGATGAAGACGTGGAAGGACAATTTTGATAAACAAATCGAAAACTGCACCTCTCTGAGCTTGAGACTGATGCAAATGGATGAAGCTCTGCCAGGAGTTCGGTCAAGAGTCCATTTTGTCAGCCTTTGCGCGCAGGGTCTGCTTCGAGAAGAGTCGCACATGCACAGATATATCGAGGATCATCTCGAAAGACTTGATGAGAAAATCTCAGAAAAAGGAGCCAACAAACAGGCTACCGAAGCACGAGACAGTGCCAAGAGAGCGGGTAGTGAAAAGGATCCTCAATCCGAAGCACGAGACGCTGGAAAGATAGCAGGGTGTGAAAAGAATCCTCTAATCCCACCAAGAAGGACCCGAGAACAAGTCAAAGAGCTTTTGAGTTTACGCTACAAGAGACGCGACGATGACAAGCTAGACATGCTCAATCGTACCATGCAACAGTTCGAGGTTGATATCAAAAGTCTCAAAGCGCGTGCAAACATTGCCATCGGGCTTGTATCAACTGAATATGCTCGGGCACAAGGAAACTTCCAAGATGTGATCATTCAGGCCACTGAACGCGACGGCTCGGCCATGCGGAAAATGTCCACTTGGACAGTCCTTCTATTACCTGCGACATTCCTCGCTGTGGGTTTCACTTCCTTCGGCCTCCAACCACAACTAAAATTTGTTGATATTACTGACACATGTGAGATAGGTTTTCTTCACAACGCCGATGATACAATGGGCTAAGCCCGTCGTTCAGCTGGTTTCTCAGACCCCAGACTTTGGCGTAGATCGTGGCAAGCCAATATTGGTCGTTGTGCCATTTTCCCTGTGGCTTGGGCTCAGTTTCTTCATCAGCTTTCCGTTGTGGGCCAGACTCGAGGCACAGAGAGCACAGAAGAATACGTTGAATTGGCTTTTCGATACCTTGACTTGGTTTATCAACGTTATCATACAGACAGCGAGAGCCAAGGTGAAAAAACTGAAGAGGCAGGGCAAGTCGAGAACATGGGGCATGGAATCTGGTGACAACAGGAGGAGCGGCGAAACGACTCTGCCTGGGTCAGCTGCGGATGGTCAGGAAGGAACAGAGTTGGAACGTTTTACCTCGCCACCAACTCAAACCCATGAACAACCTCAGTGAAGATGTTTGCCTTCGTGGTCCACATCCGCGGGAAAAAAAAGCATGCTTGGCTTAGCGGTTTTCAAGCGTTTCAGGCTCAAGGTGTAGTCTTTCAACCTCTAATGACATTATATCACGATCCAGACACCACAATCAGCCCGCGATCTGCCACGACGGGCCAGCCCACTGATCTCAAGCAGAACATTTGATATATATACACCGATTGGCAGAAATCCACTCTTATGTAACATCACGTGTTCTCTATGGCTGGTCCACAGTTCATCAAGAGGCCACTGATTGGTGAACTCCTTGTACCCGAACCTGGCACAGAACGAAGGTAAAGTCCAACTCGTAGGAACCGATAAAAGCTTCTGGCATAACGGAAGGTGGAAGTGGCTAGCGAGAGCGAGAGCGGACTGTCTAGAGCGGCGAGCGTTGGAAACGGGGATTCACCTGCCATCAGGTCGTTTACTGAATGTAATTCTTGGGTATTTTATCCCACTCTAAAGTCTACCTACGTAGGTTTACATTGGCATCCTCCTCATCTCCTCCAACGACCAATACTTCCTCATATTGTCTGCTCCTAATTCCTTGACCTCTTGGTCAAGATGCTTCCAAAGCACATCGCCGAACTCATCCATAAGCGTTTTCAACTCACTTAATCTGAGCTCCTTCTCTCCTAAGCGGCAATCCCGCAAATACTCTTCAAACTTGTCCAGGCCTTTATGAATTTCCTTGTGTTGAGAGAGCAATTCTAGTTCCTTTTGAAACGCTGGCATTCTTGTAGCAAGGAAAGGGAAGATGTGCTGCTCTTCAATTCCATGGTGTAATCCCAAATGATCGCAGAATTCGAGACCTGTTTTAATAAATTGTCGTATTGACATGCCCGCAGGTCTGGAATTTGCCTCGCAGGCTTGGTACAGTAACGTCCACGTTTGTCGAAAGTGATTGTGCTATCGCAAGTCAATTCTGAGACGTACCCAACATCCAAAGATTGCCTTACATAATAGTTCATATGCTCCGACATCCTGTTATACTCCGTAAACTCGAGAGACGAGAGCTTCGGCAGTTCCTCGCACTGCGGCTTGTCGTTCTGTGACTCTACGGCCATTTGCAGCAAATCGGACGTTCTTTGAATAGAGAAGAAAAGGCGGTTGCGGTCGCCACGAGACTCTCAGGAGACTTGAGAGTCTCACATTCATGTCACCTCATCATAATGTAAAGAACCGTCAGCTTTATTGAAGCTAAGGTTGAATGTGTACGAAGACGGTGGCTGATGCATTTCAAAGACGGGTCTTGCTGGCTTCCGAGCCGATCGGAAGCAATTCCGTCTTCAGCCTCACAAGCACCTTAAGAAATTTGGAAAAAAGGAACATCAACTCCCACCAAAACACTGAAGTCCGCCACAACAGCCTATGGCGCCATCGGCTGTGGATCCCACTTCCGATGCCTCCCTCGATCCCACGGTAGCAGCTCTGCGAAAGACATTATGCTCCGAAACGGCGCCTCTGGCCCAGCGCTTCCGCTCGCTCTTCTCCCTCAAGCATCTCGCCTCGCAGTCTCCTCCGACGGCCCAGACAACCCTCGCCATTGATGCCATAGCCGCAGCCTTCGCGTCACCATCGGCATTGCTGAAGCACGAGTTGGCATACTGCTTGGGCCAAACCCGCAACCTCTACTCTGCGCCGTATTTGCGCAAAGTGCTCGAGGATCGGCAGGAAGATGCGATGTGCAGACACGAGGCTGCCGAAGCACTGGGAGCGCTGGGAGACGAGGGAAGTCTGGAGCTGTTGAAGAGTAGGAGAGATGATGTGAGCGAAGAGGAAGTTGTGCGGGAAACGTGTGACATTGCGGTTGAGCGAATCGAGTGGGAACACGGCAGTCAGCGACAGGCGGAACGATTGAAGCAGAGCGACTTCGCAAGCGTAGACCCTGCGCCGCCGATGCCGTTAAAGGGTAGCACAGAGATACAAAGTGATATTGAGGAGTTGGAGAAAACGCTACTGGATGCTAGATTGCCACTTTTCCAGCGGTACCGCGCCATGTTCGCCCTTCGAGACCTTGCAAGTCCTCCCGACCTCCCTACTGCCGTACCAGCCGTCCACGCGCTCGCGAAGGGTTTCTGGGACAAGTCTGCGCTTTTCAGGCACGAAATCGCTTTCGTCTTTGGGCAGCTCTCACATCCTGCGGCCATACCGAGCTTGGTTGAGACATTAAGTGACATGAAGGAAGCCAGCATGGTACGTCACGAAGCTGCTGAAGCGCTGGGGAGCCTGGGCGAAGAGGAAGGCGTCGAAGATGTGTTGAAGAAGTTTCTTAACGATCCGGAGCAAGTCGTTCGAGAGAGTGTTATTGTGGCTCTTGATATGGCGGAGTATGAGAAGAGCGGAGAGGCGGAGTACGCTATTATCCCTGATAGCACTACTATAGAGACTTCGGCTTGAAACTTCGGTTTGGTTGCATTGCAATGGCGTCCTGGACAATGGCAGGCATTTCACGGCACAGGCAGTACCGTTACCAAATATACTCATCTCTTCATCGAAGATTACTTGCTCATAACAACTTCAATTATCCTGCCTCCAAGTGTGACCGCATTCGCATTCGTAGAAAATAGTGCTTCCTTCGTCGGCACTGCGCAACTGTCGTTCATAGTACTTGACTTCCTCTCTCCCACACTTTTCACAAGTTTGTCTAATCGTTGCCATAGCTTTCATCTCACTCTCATTTACGGTCTGAACTTCGGATCTCTTGGAGCGGAGGGATGATGGGAACGCCGACGGCTTGCTTCGGGAAATTATGGATTTTGCTGAAGTATCTGCCGGCAGAACTTGTCAGTAATGAAAGTGAGAAGTGAAGGGCAGAAAGTGAAGGGATCTAGATAAGCCTAGGGAACTGGAGGGACGGGTACGATTGCAGTGCTGGCGGGATGAAAAGAGCTTTGGAGATGGCGACAAACCTTTACATCGAGCGCCACAAACGTCACACAGCAAAATGGCATTGTGGTCTTCGCTGTTGGAGTCTAGGAGAGTACCACAATCGGTACAGAAGACGAGCGACCCTATGGCAGACATTGCGATGTGTCAATATCTGGGATAGTGACGCGATTGTGCAAAATGTACACAAAATGCTTCCCGTATGCGTACATGTGGGCTGGGATCTGCAAATTGTGGCTTAAATGTGGCCAGTGTGGCGGTGCAGTCCCAGGATTCGACCGCACTCCAACCTTCCACCTCCACGCCGACGACCCACTATCAATGCGTACAATACATTTTCAGACTGCGCAACTGTCGCGGTTACCGATAACCTCTTTGCGATCCCATCCGACATGTAACTCCTCCTAGAACAGCCCTATTGCGATTCTCGCCGCCGATCCTCTCTCTCCAACCACCATGGATCCAACGAGGCCACCGCCATATGTCCTCGCCCCGAATGGCCACCCTCCGTCTGCCTTTCAAGCACATACTCCCGCTTCGGACCCGAGCAGACAAGTCAACGGAACAAATACCAGGACCTATGCGTTGCGGAGTCGAGCGCGGGCGCCGACTGTGGAGGAGGCTTTACCCTTCTCCCCTTTCACATCCATAGTCCCTTTCACTCCGGGTATGTATCTTTACATCCTCACTCACACTCTCAGACTACCTTTCACTTATCTTCCGTACCCAACCTACAAGCCATATTCCTCTTTGCACATTACCTATCAAAAGCCACACAGTTCTTAAGTGCTTGCAACAAACTAATGTTACTTAGATATTCTACCGTTTCCTAATCCAGCTTCTGCAACGCCAGCCACTTTGCATGTCACGTCGGAAGATCGTCGACGCAGCCGAAGATTGATTGAGAAGCTGAACTTCGAAGCAAGCAATCCTCAGCAAACCTCGCAACTTCTCGATCAATCACTGCGCGAGCTTCAACGATTACTGCAAGCTGACGACCTGACCCGCTACAAGTTCTCAACACCTCCGTCTGAATCTCGAGATTTATCCGCTAGTACTCCTGTCAATACTGCAACACCTACTCGAATGCCGAAACTCAGCGCATATGCGAAGATGGTCATGGATCGTGCAGATGTACCATATCGATATCCGACACCGACGTCTCCCTCTGACAAGGAATCCAAAAAGCCGAACAAGGGAAAATCCAGTGGCTCTGTTCCCAAGCAAGAGGCGAAGCGTATATCTGGAACGAAGATCGACAAGCAAATCCGGGTTGAGCAGACTTCCGCGCAAAATGCTCATAACGCAGCCCTCAATCAACAGTATCCGCAACAGTATGTTACACCACAAGAAGTCATGGGCCCTGCAGCTGCGGTAATATCAACGGCTATGCCAACATCGTGGCGTCAATCAGACTATAAAGAGTATTCGGAGCTCGACTCGAGCATCACCGCCAAACAGACTGAACCGGTCAGTAAACGAAAACGAGAGACTTTCATGACTCAGAGTTCGCTGTCCTTAAGCGCCGATCAGCGCGAGAAAGCAAATGCGGCTTTGGAAACTTTCACCGATGCCCTCCTGGCCGTTTTCGAGGCTGAAGAGAAATACGAGACCGACGCAGGGAGTGCTCCGGAATTCTTCTCATTAGATGTTACTGGCCCTAACGATGCACCTTTTTTCACTAAATTTGCCATCAACCGCCTGGACTCTGCGATCCAGAAGGTCTTGGGTGCACATTGCTTACCGGATGTAACTTTGGACGATCTCAGCCGGGTCCAAAAGTTGCTTGATGGTACAACCAGTGGCGTGGAAAGCTTTAACCTTATGCTTGGTGAGGACAGCAGTGAGTCCGACATTGAGGATTGGTTACAACGCCTCGATCTAGCAGAGACTGGACTGTTATCCTCCCGTACCCTGCTCAGGATTATGACGGCTGGCCTGGAAGAAAAGCAGCTCTACTCGGAAGATCATCTGAATGCTGTCGTGCGCGCTCTTGAGCATGTATTTGACAGTATCCTTATTCCGGTTGTCGAAGCACGTAGCTCTGGAGCCCATGAGGACAACTTCCGAACCTTCTCAGCGCAGAAGAAACCCCTTACGAGCCTTCTACTAACAGCTGGCAAAGTACTTCGGCTATTTGGTAACCTCATAGCCAAAGTCGACGTCGCAGACAGTGCAGTAGCAAAGATTGAGTATATCTCAACAAGACTGATCTTCGTCGAGAATGCTCCAACCGAAAAGGATTCGTGCCTCGGTATTCAGCGTTTCGAAGCTTTACGAAGGTCAGCCATGGATGTTGTCGCCGAGGTTTTCAGACGATACCCAGATCAGCGAACTTCAATCATCGACGAGATACTGGTATCCTTGGAGAAGCTGCCTAGCACACGTCAGAGTGCTCGTCAATTCAAACTGCCTGATGGAAAGCCAATACAACTTGTTTCAGCTCTCCTAATGCGACTAGTCCAGACAAGCACCAGTACTTCCTCAGATTCTGCTCATCACCACAAAGGCGAACTTACCAATGGTGATAAAGCTGAAGACGAAGAAGAAGATGATTCTGAGTCTGACGTACCATTAGCAAGGAGAAGAGCTGGATCAGTCAGCTCGGATGAACAAGGCGACGAGGACGGGAACGAGCAAAGAGCTCCAAAGCTGCGCGCAAGCGTTGCACCGCTGTATGAGAGCGCCTCAAAGAACGCTTCATATATGATTCAATTTCTCGTCCAGAGGGCGCTGAAGTCGACAAAGAGTGGAGATACGCCTTATCGGAACCTACTCGACATTTTCACTGAAGACTTCCTCAACGTTCTTGGCATGCCGGAGTGGCCTGCATCTGAAATGCTACTCAGAGCACTCCTGTCAAAGATGATTTCCATCACGAACGACGAAAAGAGTCCAGTGCCATCGAAGAATTTTGCTCTGGATGTGCTTGGCCTGATGGGATCAGGAATTTCTGATCTCCAACTGTTCCTTCAAAGTACGGCCAAGTCTGTCGACGCAAGCCAATCGGATGTCGCAAACCGACTCTCGCAACTGCTAAACTCAGAAGACGGAGTGACTGATCAAGAGCTTATCGACTTCAAAGGACCATACCGCATGGTTGTTGAGTATCTTTCACCTCAAGCTGGCAAAGATCCTCAAATTCAGAGCGCATTAACCTTCTACACTACACAGTGGGCAAAGAATACTCTCGCCATCATCGATAATGACCCTTCTTTCCCAGTTCCCATTCAGCTTTCAAAAGTTCTACGTAAGGCGATCTCGGACCATTCCTGGCTTCAAAACCAGTAGTAAGTTTATTATTTGTTTCAGTAGTAAACAAGACTAACCGCGAACAGCAACTTCCCAGAGATTTCAACTTATCAAGCAAGACTAGCATCGGCTCTCGTTGCCTCCGGCTCACCATTCTGCAAATATCAAGCACCTATCTTGCAACGTCTCCTCGTTTTCATGACAAGCCAACATGCTACGCTCATGAACCGAAGTTTGAAGAGTGTAAACCAACTTATCGACAAAGATCCTTCTATTGTTGCCAGATCGGACGACGTTTTGAAGCAGATCTTGTTCTGTACTGACGCGGGCTCATCTCTCGTGCGTGATTCTGCTTTGAGCTTGTTGGCGAAGTGCTTGGTTCACAGACCTGCGCTGGAGAAGCAAGTTTACCGCAGAGTTTTGGCACGAGTTGCCGATGAGGCTGTCATTGTGCGGAAGCGAGCGATGAGAACTCTCAAAGACATTTATACTCGGAACGACAGCGATGACATGAAGTCAGACATTGCTTCTATGCTTTTGACTCGTATGAAGGATCCCGATGAAGGCGTATCAGACCTTGCGGGACAAATCTTCGAAGAGTTATGGATGGCACCATTCTACGAATCCGCGAAGAAAGAAAGTGTCCGACAGCAGTTGGCTCTTCAGAAGCATGTCAACCTCTTCGTACGAACTCTACGGACCGGAACTTTCCCCCAAGTGGAACTGGAAAACTTTCTCCGTGGCATCCTGGCGAAGAGTGCGAAGAACACCGCGGCAAATTACAAGGTGTGCAAGAAAATGGTGGCAGCCATGATGGATGCCATCGTAGACAACGAGGAACGGCCAGACAAGCCATCTCAATACCATTTGGCAGATGCCTTGGGTGTCTTTGCAAAGATTCAGCCCACTCTGTGCACAAACGAACAGGTCAAACTCCTCGCGACGTACCTTCGGAATCTCTCCGTCGAAAATCTACCTATGTTCCGCACAGTCGTGGTAATTTACAGCCATGTCTTGCCAATCATGTCTTCTACAGTCGACCACGATTTCCTTGGCGGTGTACAGACAGATTTGATGAGCTCGCTAACGCGACTTCAAAAATCAGAACTTCAAGTCACGGCAGAGTGTCTATGGATTGTGACAGATATCCTCAATAGTCGTGATCGCTTAGTTCGTCTGTTACTGGGTGTCCTGAACAATATCAAAGCTAAAACCGAGATAAATCTTGTCGGTGAAGGGCAAGCAAAAGCCGCCGACCAAATTCGCAGGTTCATTCATCTCGCTGGAGCCTTTGGCAGCGAATGCCACTTCGACCCTCAGGCGGCAGACTTCCATGCCAAGTTCCCTGAATGGAAAGGCTCTGCGGTCACCGGCCTTATCGTTGACTTTGTTCATCCGTTCACAAGGCAAAAACAACCTCAACTTGTCCGAGAAGCTGCATTGGAATGCATCGCAACCGTCTGCCAGGCTTGGCCTCAATTGTACTTACGTGCAGATGTGAGCAGGGCCTTTGAGCTCGTCTTCATGAACGATGAAGAGCGACTGGAGAGTATCGTTCTACATGGCTTCCAGCAGTTCTTCATGAAGGCAGAAATTCGATCGGAGTCAGGCGCCGATATAAAAGTTGGTGCAGGCGCTGTTCATGGACAACAACGTCTTGCCACCTCTTATGCCGCCACCGATCAGGATGGTGCCGCAGCAGCTATCTCACAAAAACTCCTTCCGCAATTCATCCGTGTTGCGCTGGAGAAAGGAAATGAACTTGCGCTCTGCGCTACGCAGGTGATTGCCAGCGTTTATCGCCAAGGTCTCGTCCATCCCAAGATTTGTGTTCCGGCCTTCGTTGCGCTCGAGACGTCCACCAACCCACAGGTCGCTAGTATTGCCTTTGAGGAACACCGCCGTTTACACCAAGCTCACGAGACAATGATTGAGAAGGAGTACATGGATGCGATTCGGCAAGCATACAGGTTCCAGAAAAATGTACTCGATCACCACCGAGGTTTCACCGTTCGTACGAACGACAAGCAGCAAAATGACTCCAAGCATGGTATTCGTGTTCCGAAGCTGCGATCACTGTTTGCCGTCATGAACAGTGGAAGTCCAAAGGTCAGAAAACGATTCCTTACCAACTTGTGCAAAGAAATGGACTTCGACCTCTCAGAATTGGACACGAGTGGTGTGAACCCTGAGCGCGTTATCTTCACCAGATTCACGCTTGAGAATCTAGTACTCTTCGAATACGACCGCATTGAGGACGTCATTGTCGTCGTCTATGCGTTGCAGAAGCTCGTTACCGAAGGAGTGGGAGTCACTGTCGCCCAAGCCATCGAGGAAGAAGTTCTCAACGTACGCATCGATCAAGTTGTACCGGAAACCTTCCTTCAACCACCGGAATATGTAATGCCACTGGACCTTCTCAACTTTGGGCCAGGCTCTACTTTCAATCAACCTGACGAACCGGACCCTAATCGACTTCGGCAACTTACGGTCGCCGCCACGATCTTGACGATGATCTGGGAGACCCGCACGTACCTCAGTCAACTCTGGGGCCTTCAAAAGAAGATGAATCAGAAAGCCGGCGCCAAGGATCAAAAGAAAGCGCTCACCAGGACGCCCGGCGTCTCCAGCGATCACCTCTTTGACGACATGGAGTCCATGATACTCAGCGCGCTCAGCGACGCCGATTCCGAGCGCCAGCAATGCCAGCGCTTCGTCGAGATCGTGAACGTGGACCGCGAGCACCGCGCCGCGTCGGAAGAGGACGACCTGGACGCCGTTGACATCCTCGCTACGGCGAAGATCGACGGCTACGAGACGCCTAACGAGGATGGCAACAGCAGCCAGGGAGGCAGCCAACCTCCATCGACGGGAAAGGGACGGAAGCGCAAGGCTAGCGTTGGCCCTGGGACGCCCGCTTCCAAGAGGAGGAAGAGCATCACGCCCAAGAAGTCGAAGAACGGCAGAAGGAGGAGCCGTGGGAGTCGCTCAAGCGAAGATGACGATGATGACGGAGGTTGGGATTGAGATGGCTGAGCTTAAGGCGCAAAGGAGACCGCGGGCTTCTGCTTGTCTCGATATTCTATGTTTGATGTCAACATTCTTGGACGAAAAAAAGGCCTCGAAGGGCAACTCGTCACTGTACTGCTCGCAGATGAGAACAGTATTGCTCAAGCAGTCCACTTCAGCCGATTCCCAACTTGACCCATTCCGGCAGGACACATTTTCTGAAGGATTTGGCAGCCGATGAGTTGGTGAATTTGCTACCAGTGGATAGGATTTGGAGTTCGGTTACAGGGATACCCATGGGTTGCTACCAATAAAAAGCTGATGTTCAGCGAGGATGGTGGGTAGAGGGCGATTCACTAGAACGGCGGGATAGGCTCGCATTGTCAGCTTGAATGAATCACTTGCTATTGTCGCGGACATTTGCCCATTAGGCATCCCGAAGTGTTTCAGTTCCCATTCGTCTAACAACCAACTGCGAGAGAGTCACTTTCATTTACGTGGGCGTCAACGGTACTTTACTTCACGCCGCACCATTTTCTTTCAAGCTTTGTTTGCTTCGTAGTTGATGCTGTGTTGGCCGGCGCGAGTTTCTCGAAGACACAGAACTTTCAATTGGTGAGGCTCCAACCACGTGAAGATGAAATAACGGTGTTCTGTTAGCTAATTTCGCACGTTGGCACGAGTAAGCATTCATTAACTGGCCACAGCCTAAACCTATCACGATCTGCAGTGGGATGCGCTAACTTTTAGCTTTACTTCGACTGTAGGAGTACAGTAGCTCTGATTATTGTTGAACTTTTAATTCTATCCATCTTGCCTTCTCGGGCCACGAATACGAAGATGAGTGCAAACGAGCTCTACCAGTACTCGACGTGCGACGCTCTCATGGCTGGCGTGGCATCCAATGGCATACCAGTCCAGGACCTTCTTTCTCACGGTAACCACGGCTTGGGAACCTTCAGGAATCTTGTCGGTGAGATGATTGTCCTTGATGGAAAGGTCTATCAGATGAGATCCGACGGGTCAATTCACGTCATCAACGTAGCCGACAGATCCATCATAGCACCGTTCGCCATGATCACTCAATTCCGGCAAACGATGTCTACAAAGAGGGCAATATCAGGGAAACCTGAGTTGTACGATACAGTCTCAAATATGCTACCCGAAGCGCATAACCTCTACTTAGCAATCCGCGTAGACGGAACTTTCAATTTAGTCACATACCGAACAGTTGGAGGGCAGAGCAAACCTGGTGAAGGGCTTGTAGAGGTCGGGAAGCATGTCGCTGCACACGAAGAGCAAAACGTCAAAGGCACATTGATCGGGTTCCGATCACCAAAGTACATGGAAGGCATCAGCGTAGCAGGAGATCATTTGCATTTCATTTCAAGCGATCGATCAGTGGGAGGCCATGTTCTTTCGATTGAGGCCAACGAAGAGCTGGATATCAAGGTGGCTCCAATTTGGAATGTTCACATTGAACTACCTCGCGATACTGGCTTCAACGAAGCCAAATTGGCAGTGGACAGAGAGTCGCTTGCTGGTGTTGAGGGTTGATAGTTTGCTAAATGATGCCAAAAACTTTAGTCATGCTAATATTAACGCCGTGCGAAATGTCCAACGCGATTGCAAGACCCCACCATTCGTGAGCTCCACAGCTTCCATTTGTGGAACTCCGACTGCGAAGCTCCATATCGATTCCTAATACATTTCACTTTGAGCTTGACATGTTCAGCAGCATAGTCCTCGGTTCAAAGTATCAATACGGTAGCATTCGGCGTTTTTGATGCTGGAGCTTAGCTTCAATTGATCTCCATCCGCAATATCAGAGAGTATCCACTCCAATATCAAGGTCTGATGGGATATTAGAGCAGCCATAGAGTAACGACCAATTGACGTGCAACAGGATCACAATATGTCGTCTGACGATACGGTTCAAATTCTAATCCAGAGTTTGATTAACGCCGGAGTGAAATATGTGTTTGGAGTGCCTGGAGCAAAAATCGACTCGGTGTTCAACGCTTTGCTAGATCATCTACAGATCAAGTTGATTGTGTGTCGTCATGAACAAAATGCCGCCTTCATCGCGGGCGCCATTGGCAAGCTTACTGGCGTACCGGGTGTCTGTTTGGTTACCTCTGGTCCAGGAACGAGCAACCTGGTTACGGGCCTAATTACCGCCACGGACGAAGGCTCTCCTATAGTCGCATTGACGGGTGCAGTCAAGCGTGTTCAGTCAACAAAGAAAACTCATCAATCTCTAAGAGCCGTGGAGTTACTTACGCCTGTCACTAAGAAGGTCGTTGGGGTTCTGACTGAGGATCAAGTGGCCGAGACACTGCTCGATGCTTTCCGCGTTGCTATCAGCCATCCTCGAGGAGCAACCGCCGTCTCTTTGCCAATCGACGTTATGGCCGCGGGATCGAAATCTTCAATCCCAGCGTTCCCGGCAGAAGCATTCACGCCACCCTCCTACGGACCGTCTTCCGACAAGCTCCTTCGCGAGGCGGCAGCCATGATCTCAGCAGCCAAATTCCCCGTGCTATTCCTGGGGATGCGGGCGGCAGCGCCGGAAGTCGTGCACGCGGTGCACAGCTTCCTGCGGGCGCACCCGATCCCCGTGGTGGAGACGTTCCAAGCGGCGGGCTCGATCTCCCAGGAGCTAGCGCACCTGTTTTACGGGCGCGTCGGGCTGTTCCGCAACCAGCCCGGCGACCGGATGCTGGCGGCGGCGGACCTGGTGGTCGCGGTGGGCTACGACCAGTTCGAGTACGACGCCAACGCGTGGAACGCGCACGGCCGCTTCCGCATCCTGTCCGTCGACTTCGTGCCTTGCGACTACGGCTTCCACTACGCGCCCGCGCTCGAGCTGGTTGGCTGCGTGGCCACGAACCTCGATATCTTGAGCTCCAGGCTCGACGCCGTCGCGACGCCGCAGCAGAATGATGCTGTAAAGGCCATCTTCGCGGACTTCCACGCGTGGACGGCGCTGCCGGCCGCGCAGCCGAAGGCATCGGGTCCCGTCCACCCGCTGTACTTCATCCGACTGCTGCAGGGCATGGTCGGCCCATCGACGACGGTGATCTCGGACGTGGGCAGCGTGTACATCTGGGTGTCGCGGTTCCTGTTCAGCTACGCGCCCAACACGCTGCTGGTGTCGAACGGCCAGCAGACGCTCGGCGTCGCCATGCCGTGGGCCATCGCCGCGAACCTGGCGCAGGATCCGCCGTGCTCCCGCAAGGTCGTGAGCCTCAGTGGTGATGGCGGCTTCATGTTCAGCGCTCAGGAGCTGGCGACCGCGGTGCAGCAGCGTTGTAAGATCGCGCACTTTGTGTGGAATGATGGAAAGTACAACATGGTTGAGTTTCAGGAGGTGGATAAGTACGGTCGGTCGGCAGGTGTGAATCTCGGTGGCGTGGACTTCGTCAAGCTTGCCGAGACATTTGGAGCCAAGGGGTTAAGAGTGAGCTCGGCTGGAGATATGGAGAAGGTGATGCGTGAGGCCCTGGACTACGATGGAGTGTGCATTGTTGATATCGAGATTGACTATTCGCAGAATCATGAGCTGATGCAACATGTTATTGCGGATAACATTAGCTGAAATGGTAGATGACTGGAATGCTTTGACTGGAGTTTGGTCTATGAAAGGTGAACGAAATGGATTGAGTTATGTCGAGTAAGGCATCAAGTGATTGAATGGAACTGAATTGTACTCGGTATTGGGTAGATCTCAGCGCCATCAAAGTTGCAAATGCCATCGTCAGCCTATATGAACGAGCATTTTGTCGCTCGTGTAGTGCTCCAACACTGGAACCGAATACTCTGCATCGGACTCTGGTCCAATCAACTCGCAAAACGTAGCTGTGATGAATACGATAGCTGATCACCTCGTGGTAACAACCGCCGGAAAGGGCGAGTTTAGATTCGATTGGTTTCGGAGAGCGCGAATTAAGACAAGATTACACGCCACCATCTCGCTATCCTTGAAGCTAGTGGCGCTCAGAGGGCAAAAAACTTGGCTTAAGAAAGTAAGTCTAACACTGACTGACGAGGCGCCACGAAGTGTTTTTGACGCCCTGGCACAATGCTAGGCCGCGACTAAGTGTCAGCTATGACGGTGCGTAAATTTTCATTTTGTATGAACGCGTTTGCGACGTCTTATGTCGACTAGGAGATGGAACAGAAGACGCTTGAGCAACAGTCTAGACCCGCCGTAGGCTGACAGGGAGTAGGTGGTGAGCTGGGGGCTTTTGGTTGAACTTTACCACTCGACAGCCTCACTAACGCCTTTTCGCCGGTCAGCACCCACGGAGAATGCGACCAATAGGGTGACTGGCAAAAAAAACAAGGGGAGTTGGTGCATACTACATACTCTGCGGGAACTCACTTGAACTGAATGATTGCCTTCGTGTTAGCTGAGCGTTTAGCTGGGCGCTTAGCAGTTCCCGTCAAAGTCTTGGCGGAAAATCGCTTCATAGGTTGGCTGCCACTCACAACTTTTGTTGTGTTCCTCACTCCATCTCCACTCTTGCATGATCAACGACCTCGGTCACACCGCGAGAAAGACTACTTCCCCATGGCTACAGGCACTCTTCGAGGGGATGGGCTGGTCAGGGCTCACACAGCTCTAGCAGCACTAGAGGAAGACCCGCAACGACTTGATCGGGCAAGAATGCGGTTTAGCGATTCTCCACCACCATATATACCTCCCATCAATCACACAACTCAACTCGATCTCAGAGTCCTAATCCTCCTAGCGAGGAACAGCGACGCCATGAGGAGCGTCGATCGCAGCTAATAAGGGAGCGCTGGCAATCACTTCCTTACTACCAACTCGAAGCTCAAGAGACCGAAGAGCAACAACGGCTCCTCGAAGCACACGAAAATGGAACGCGCCGTCTACTCGTCGGATCCAACTACATAACACTTGCGCACGAAAACGTCAAGAAGCGTTGGGTCGAGCAGGGTATCTGGAACGACAAGTGGACTGATACGGCTTCAACGGGAGTGTGGAAACCATGAACAACCGCTCGAGCTCGAGCCGGAATTGGAGGCGGAGACAAACGACCAGCCTTCTCTTTTCTCCTTTTCACAGCCGAAATCCAGACGACCAAAAAGCGATGAAGAGAATCGACAGATGGCGGAGCAACGAGCTACACGGGAGCGCGAACGCGAGGCCTCGCGTCCATTTCATCAATTCTTTTACCAGGTGTTGAAAGAGAGTGAACGAATCAAAGACGAATTGGGAAGCGGGGAAGCCGTTGCTGCTCCCATCGACGTAAATACACGGGCATACGAAAATATCAAGAATACCTGGATTAAGCGAAAGATTTGGAATAGCAAATGGGGCATTCTGCCCGGGATGTCCTGGAGGCATGAAGACCCTCTTGAAGAGGAACTTGCTGATGGTCCTGTTCCTATTCAAGCGGACACCCTTAGGAACGGAAACGATGACGAAGCGGTAGAAGCACCTCAAGCACGTATTTTTGGATCGTCTGCTCCTGCTGAAACAAATCGTCGAGTATCTAGCAAGACGATCGCGCCTCAGCGGGGACAGTCTGCGAACACTGAGTCAGCCGGATTAGCTAATGGCGACGTCGAGCATTCGACACTGGAGCTGAATTCAGCCTCCAAACCCGCGATTCAGATAGCACGAGCAAGTAGGAGAAGGCCACCCGACAAGGACGGGCAATTGCAGGAGGTTGCAAATACATCTCTTGGGACTGTCCATACATCGAAGGTATCAAAAGCTCCCGCAAGAAAAGGCCCGTGGGCTCGACGACCGAACGCCTCTGAAACATTGCCCTCTGGTGATCCACCACTGTTGCCTGGACCGGATGTAGTTGAACCACTATTCCAGACTGCTAGCATACCCCCACGCAGAAGCAAACGTTTACAACTGCCAGAACCCAGTGTGGCAGAAGGCTCAGATCGTATTGCTCCTAAAGACTTGTTCAAGGGTGTATCCCGAACGAGGCCGAAGCGGACCGCTGCAAGCAATCCGAATTCCGCAAGCCCGGCGAAACCGCAAGGGGTATCCAAGAGACAATATTCGCAGACAACACGGCAAAGGACGAGAAGGGGTGAAAAGTAGACGGAACCTCAAATGGTTGGATGAAGATACCATGTGAGAGCATTCGCTCCTGGGACACGGAATACAAACTGCTCACACCACACGACTCTTAGGTGCCATCAAGATTTTGCCTCGAGCAGGAGTTGATATGCAAAGGATCACGAGCTTTGTATGATGTCGTCATGTGAGACACAGAAACCAGGAAGCTCAGGCTCTTTGAGAGCTGGGAGGTGTTCAAGCGAAGAGGGGAGGTTGGCACAGATCTTCGATGTCTCACAGGCAAAACGTGTGATAGAACGACGACATCGGTTCGAAGTTCTAGCCACTAGTTTTGATTCAAACGTAAATTTTCAAACGCAAACTGATTAGAGAGGTAGCGTTATACAGAGTCAGTTTCCAGAAATCCCTGCAGAAACATGAACGTCCACTGTCCAACACCCACCTTAAATGTTCCGTCTCCTGCCACCGCGGCTTCTGCCGGTGTTGCCTTTCGTTTCGAGCCACTTCTCCCATGTCTCGGCGCCGTGATCCCGCTTCACCAATGCCTCTGCTCGCTCAAGTAGCGCCCCGTTGAGGCTGCTGACCGGAACGATGGTAGGTGCCCACAGCAACTCACAGCTCAAAGAGCCGCCTTCTTCTACGGATACTCGACCGAGATCTGTGACATCCCATAGCTTGTCCCGGCAGCGCCGTAGGCCTTCGTGCAAATTGGACCGCGCCGACGACTCTTCCGCCTCCATCTCTCCTCTCGCCTGCAGCGCGGTCCGCCTGGAGGGGCCGCAAGCCCGCTTACGAAATGGTCTCTGTGGTTGTGCAGGCAGGCAAGAGCGTTTCCGAGGAAGCGGATTGGGTGCGGTGGGAACGCTTAGGGGTGCCTAATTCTGCTGTCGGCAGCTGTCTTCCATCCGCGAGGAAGGTTCATCGCAGTCGCGCTCAGTATTGGCGGCATAGCCGGCATCAAGACCACCATTCCCGGGGAATGAAGTGATGGTACAGTCAGGGTCTTGCGGTTTGTGCTCAACAAGAGCCGATCCCTCGCTTTGGGCACTGAGTGCGAGAGACTCATCCCCCCCCCCGGCTTCGTACCGTGTAGAGAGGATGGGCTGCTTCCTTTTCGCTGTCCAGATTTTCGCGTCGATGAATCAGAACCAAATCGTATCTCGTATTCAGCGAAAATATCGTGAATATGGCCTGCGGCAGCCGGCGCCTCCGCGGGAGGCGAGGCAGGATTGGTAACCGCAGTGTTTACGTCTGGTGAAGGACAAACACCGTCGTCATCGTCTTCGTCCAGGTCGTCCACGATGATAGGGCACTCTGCAGTGGTCATGTGAGCCAAATGTCCGTACTCCAATCAGAAGACATACTCACCCTGACTGCTGCCCAGCCGGCTGCCAGCAGGACTCTCAATGTTGGGTTTACGGTCTTGCATGTCGGTTCGACCGCCGACAAGACGACCGCTCTTCGAGATCCCGTTATGGCCCATCCGCCGTTCCGAGTGAGGAATGGTCGTAGTTGCCATTGCCCTAGTTCGAGGAAAGATGTCTTCGAGAGATGGAAGGTCGCTATCATCGCCATGGTGGTCGCCGCCGCCGACTTCTTCCATCGAGTCAACCGTATTCTCACGTGAATCGTCGTTGGCCACTGAGGTCGTCACTATATCTTGGTTAGACGATGCAGAGCAGAGTCTGGACACCATATCCTTAACTACCTTCTGTTCCCGGGAGGCCGTCTTCGGCCGTCTGGCGCTCCTGAGTAAGGGTGCTGTTGCTAGCACAAGGAAGCTCCACAACTTCCACGCCATCACGAATTTTCTGAGTTTGCGATTCACAGAGCCGCGAGGTCTGCTCGAAGGGTACTCCAGCGCCCAGCCCATGAGAGAAGCCGTGCGGAGGAGCGAGGAAAGGCGGACAGTGGGAGGGAGGGCGAAGGGCTTTGCGCCGTACCGCTGGAGCAGCCGCTGGAGGGGGCTGATAGCTGATGAATGTAGTCATCGTGTAGCCGAACAAGGTGGAGGCTTATACAATGATCAATATTGTCTTGGACAAAAGTGACAGATGCGAGCGTGAATCGCGCTGAGGAACTGGAGAGCTTGTTGGAGGATCCTTTGAGTGGGAGGGCATACCTTCTTATATACTAGCTACGGTCAGTTCTTCCCTTTCACCACTAGCTCTCTTCTGATACCGTCGATTTTCCTCAAAACACCTCTTGCTCCTGCGTTCGCCTCGCCGTCGCCGCCGCCTGGACTCCCAGCTCCTGGATCAACATCCTTGCCCGCCAAGTTGCTAGGCTTCCCGGAGCATGCCGCCGACTGAGGCCGCGGCGATGATGAGGGCGCTGATGAGGGCGTTGCATTGCATTGAGCTCCGCCCAAACAGCTGCGATGGCACGTCCCCACTCAAGCTCAATTCCGTGCCGTCCGCTATGGTGGGTCGCACTACTGCATCCAACGAAGGTGAAAATGTAGCGCGGGGGAAGTTCGAACGGTGTGGACCTCAGACCGGCGCATCTCGACCAGTGCATCTCGACCAGTGGAAATTGGTGTGTGGGAGGGCTTGTGATAGCAGCCTTGCGACCCCTCTCTTCCTTCCAGCTTCGAATTGAGCATAAGCGGCTTGATATCACGAATGCCCGGGGTGGCGATGGCGGCGGCCTTTTGCCGCCACCCGCACCCTTCCTGCTGTTATGCTGCTGCTGCTGCTGTTATTGCTGCTGTCGACGCCGACCTTCACACCAAGTCGCAAAAAAGGCAACGTGAAGAGCTGGCCCGTCCAGAGTATGGTCGCTCTGATGTTGCGTCTGAGGCACATCGAGTTCAACCGGTGTGCAAACGCCGTTCAAGCCGCGTAAGCTCCTTCGCATAAACGCACGACCTCGTATTCAAGAAGCGGAAGTCGTTGGATCCGGCGCAGCTGATTCAAAGCTGATACAGCACGATGCAGGGCGATACAGCTCAGTGGAGCTCGATAGTGCTGTGCCGCAGCACTTCAACCTTTCACATTGCAAGGCCGTCAATAGTCAGCTCGGCGATCGCCATCCATCCCTGCGAAGCGCTTATCATGTGCGAGTGGGAAACAGCTTGGCGGCGTGCCGTGTCGGCTGAATCCAGATGTAGCATGGCCGATCCCTGGCTCACACCATAGGTGCGTACGCGTCCATCCCAGCGTATGTTGTTAAAGCGTGACCAACCACACCAAGGCGTCCGCTGTCATTCGGGCTCGACACGGTGTTTTGCGAGAGGGAGGCTGGGTATGAGAATTGGAATTGCGGCGAGGTCGGAGGCGTAAGTTGGGTTCGGGCGAGCTGCTGGAGCTGGGAGAGATCACCGGCGGGTCGGAGATGAACCGTAAGGCGGCTTTTCGCTCGCGGCAAGGTTGACTCGGCTCTCTCAACGGAGCGTTGGAATGATTTGGAATTTCGAGCAGGGCGGAGAGAACGAGCGAGTGGGTTATTGGGCGACCAAGTGGATCCGAGAAAGCGCGGCATGCGCGAGAGATGGGGGGCGTTTGATCGTGTGATCGAGTGACCGCGGGACTCGAGGCTCGAGTATTGCGCCTTTGGCTGAGTGAAGCAGAGTCGGCGAGCGCGGTAGGTAGGCAATTAGAGGCTCGACGGGGTTCGACTTAGAGCGAGGTGAGTGACGGCGAATGATCAGCGAATCGAATGGGAAATTGGAGGTGGTGGCGCGGAGAGATGATTTGGGGGCCGTGAGATGGTCACACGGTGGTGCAGCGCATGGAGGAGGCTGTGGAGCCCAGAGCAAATGAGAAGGGAAGAGAGAGGGAAAGGAAAGTGGGAAGCGGTCGAGGGGGGAGAGGATGGGAAGCAGGAGGGTCGAAGGGATCTTTATAGAAGTCAAAAGCGGCGGGTGACTAAGCGAGGCGGCCATGCCCGAAGCGGGTGCCGCCTAAACCAGAGGCAGATTTCCCGACAACAAGATTACAGGATAAAGGCATGCATCTTACCACTTTTTCTCTTCTGATAGGTCCAATCAGCTTCTGCTGATGTGATGCCTTCGTTACGAAGTACAATTACCCTTTTCAACATTCGAATTCAACATATTACCTTGGGCTGCCGAACTCTTTGGATTATTTTCTACGGCCAAACCTGCTAATTATCGTAATCTATGGCGCCTGAATGTTTGAATGCTTTCTTGTACGGTCGATTCGAACCGTTCTAGTTACGGAAAAGGATATCATGGCAGGAGCGGGCCTAGTTACGAGATACATCCTGCCTTCTACCTGTATTCGATCGTTAAACAACTGAACAACAACCACAATGCATCACTGTTCATAATAATCTGTCTTTGCGGGCTTCAGCAGTTCCATTGCACCTAGCCTTGACCCTAGCCTGATATATATGACATTGCCTCGGCTAAGAAGGAAATCTGGAAGACGGAGGCATAAATCATGATTGCTGACTACCATATCCGAAGCGATCGCGACGACCGACTTTAATTCCGTCCAGTTGGAGTTAAGCTTTTCGGGTAAACAACATACTAGCACCATTGATGCGACAGTATGGTACAAGAGCTGTGTCGTAACAATTTCGGTAGATCGGCCGCACTCGAGCCTCCTTGCTCTTAGAACGAAAGACGATTATTGGCGAATGTCTCTCCTCTGAAGCCTCTGAACTGCATATTAACGGGGCCGGTGAAATGCATCTTGCCGCGCGGTGGATTGTGTGGAAGAATCGGATGGCTTCAGCTTTGGTGTGCGATAGGCCATCTGCATACACAAATGGGGCAAAACGCTAACTGCAAATGAGCTCAGTCTGGCGTAACGGCCGCAGCAATTAAAACGATGCTGAAGTTGATGTGCTCAGCAAGATGAAGCCATCCATGTTGATGTCAAAGAAATGAACACCTTCACCAACATAAGAGGCTCAATTTTTCTTCTTTGCCTACACTTCTGTCCTGAAGCTTGATATCGGTATTTTGGTGTTTCAAAACTCAAGTTAACTCTTAATCTTCCATCCCAAGTCGTTCCGCCACGTACTGTCCCTCAGCGTGAGCCTTACATTTACGAGCATGGCCGTATCAAATGATCAACTCGTCCTGGTAACGGGTGGATCTGGTTTTCTTGCTGCCTGGTGCATCGTCAAGCTTCTAGATGCAGGCTATCGAGTTCGAACATCTCTTCGCTCTTTGAAGCGCGAAAATGAGGTTCGGGATATGCTAAAGACCGGAGGGGCAACAAAGCTTGACAAGGTCAGCTTTGTAGTTGCCGATCTTACGGCTGATGAAGGATGGAAAGAGGCTGTTGAAGGATGTACATATGTTCTTCACGTCGCATCACCTTTCCCGACAAGCCTACCAAAGAACGAAGATGATCTGATCATTCCGGCAAGAGAAGGAACATTGCGTGTGCTGCGCGCCGCCCGTGATGCTGGTGCAAAGCGTGTAGTTGTCACTTCTAGCTTTGCAGCAATTGGATACGGTCACGGACATAGCACGCGCACCTACAGCGAGAAAGATTGGTCCAACACCAAAGCGCCAGACCTCAGACCATATCAGAAAAGCAAGACACTTGCTGAACAGGCTGCTTGGGACTTCATCAAGAATGAGGGAGGTTCGCTTGAGCTCTCGGTCATCAATCCGGTCGGTATTTTTGGCCCAGTGCTCGGTAAGGATTTGGCAGCGTCGATAGTCTTGATCAAGCGGCTTCTAAACGCAGAAATGCCCGGTTGTCCACATCTATACTTTGGAGTGGTCGATGTGCGGGACGCTGCTGATGCTCACTTGTTGGCTATGACACATCCCAAAGCCGCTGGAGAACGCTTTCTCGCTGCCGCTCCTCCCGAAATGTCGATCTTGGACATGTCGAAGGCCTTACGTGCCAAAGTGCCCGAGCTGGCGAAAAAGACACCCACTCGAGAGGTTCCGAACTTTCTTGTCAGGCTGGTAGCATTGTGGGACGAGCAGGCAGCTCTGATTACAGGCGACTTGGGAATGAAAAGGAGTATTACGAATGAGAAAGCAAAGTCAATCTTTGGATGGCAGCCGATTCCAGCTGCCGACGCGTTAGCAGCCACTGCTGAAAGCTTAGCCAAGCTAGGTTTGCTCAAACTTTGAAGTTGTTCAGGAGAATTTTTCACGTGGTGGCATTGTGGTTTCGAACATTAGCAACCAAATGTGCTTTGTAATGTTTGCTTGCTAGACAACTTCCCTCGCTTGTAACAAGGCGAAAGTCTCTATCCTAGACATTAAGGAGCTGAGGTGATTTGGCGTTCTTGGAATGATGATTATGAATCTACTTACCTAGCTAGTACTGATTGGATCAAGTTACATATCACCATTCTCTATAGTTACTGTCGAAGCTCTCGCCGCTGAATAATTCGTATTCCAAGACGCATGTCCTGTTGTCAGCCATATTATCCGCAAGTCTACAGCCGACAGGGTAGAGTAATTATTGGCACCCGTATTCGACCTCGCGCTAGGAACGCGGAACTTGAATTTTGTGGCACTGCACCGGACCGGGGCTTCGTTTCACCTGTTTGATGAAGAGAAATTCGATTCCGCCATTCAGAAAAACTTTGCCTTCTCCACTGCAGCGAGAGAATGTCTTCGACAGTGACACAATTGCTGAAAACTAAACTTGCCATCACTCCAAAGACGGCTTCGCTTCTGATCGATGCCGGCTACAAGGATTACCGGGATCTCCGCACCGCGTCCCCGGAAGAGGTTGTCGAACAGTTCAAAAGTGTCTTAGGAATGACGAAAGCACAGGCGGAGGGTTACCGAAGAGGCTTGCGTAGAATGGTCTGGCTTGCAACGCAGGAGAATCCTGAAGACCAGGCAAAGCTGCATCAAGACTGGACGCAGAAAGCTTTACGGACGAAAGGTATCTGGTCGGACGATTTCGATCATTTGACAGGAGAAGAGATCGACCAACGTTGGCAAAAGTTTATCGAAGGGAACCAATCGCCTGTATCGACATAAACTAAATCCAGGATTCTTCTGTTAGTCGGCCAAGAGCCAGCGTATGCAAAAACTATCACCGGTGCAATACAACTACAAACAACAACTCCTGAAAACACGGCCACAAGATACCTTAGGACAAGTTCTGCAAGCAGATGACGAATCAAGAAATCATCTTTTTGTATTTTCGGGCGTCATTCTGTAGTGAGGCGTTCTTCTGTGCATCACGACTTAGAGCATTGTTGAGCTATCACGAGCAGATGGAACCTCGGTTCAGCCCACGGGCAGCCCAGTACACCATCATCTATGATGAAACAACAACTTTGAATTCGATACGTCCAGTCGGCAAGCTCTAAATATTCCGGTCTAATCGTTTCCAAACACATAATGTGGTAGTATAGCCCGTTTGGGGGAATGAGTTGCCTTCGCTTTCATGTGGAGAGAATGGCCACATGCAGCTTGCGTATATAAATACTCCATTAGCGCTGACGACCACAAGGACGTTACCATTGATATAGAGACTCTCATAGACTTTCCTCTGAAGAATTTAACATTCTATACTATTTACTATCGATCCAAATCGCTACGTTAGTCATAAAACTTCACCATGTAAGTTGGTATTTCCATATCTCAATTTCACCAGCCTTGCTACTAGAGTCTTGCGAAGTTCCACACCTGAAACTACGAGCATGGAGCATGTCCTAGCGCAAATCACAGGAAGAAAATATTGTATGGTCATAAGCAACTCACCATAATAACAGGGTTTGGGGACTGGATTCTGTCGTGCAAGGCATCACCACGCTGTCTAAACTGGAGGTGTTGCACATCCGCATCACCAATCCAACTCAGACACAGTTCAACATGTTCATCCAAGTGAAGGTGCTCAACACAGGACCTGTGGCTGCGACAATGGCACCGATGACGGTGGATATGATCGGCGCAAAGGGCACCTTCGGTAAGCTGGAACTACCGGAAGTGAAGACCAAGTCTTCGGGTGTCATAGTGGATGTACCAGACCAGGTTATCGAGATCCTTGACATGGATGCGTTCCTGGCCTTCGTCCGCAGCATCCAAACGGATGAGAAGGTCTCGCTGATCCTCGACAACGGCAAGACGACTATCAAAGCCCTCGGCCTAACTGCGAACGTCAACTACAAGAAGAAGGTTGATTTCCTGGGTATGAACGGCCCCAAGACCGACATTCTCAAGACCGAAGACTTGGGCGAGGGCAAGTTCAAGAACACCATGAAGATGGAGAACCCAAGTCCCGTTGAAATTGAGCTTGGAACGCCATCTTTCGCCTTCAAGGATCCGACTGGAGCTGTTATCGCAGAGCAGAGCGGTAAGGTACACATCACAAGGGGAGACTACGTTTATGACGTTACCGGATCGGTTAAAGGAAAGGGTGATACGAGCAATGTTGTATTGTCAGGTATCGACACTGATCAAGATGCATGGACCAAGAAGACTGTTCAATTCTTCGAGATGCCAGTTACCTTGACCCAAAGTCTACTCACGCTTGCAACGGCATGATGTATTTCTGAGAAATGGTTGATTTGCTTCAAGAACTGTTACGAATTAGCTGTGAAATGAGATTATGCTGTACTCGATCCTTGAAACTACACAGCCGTATTACCGCTATGCGTTGGTTATCTGCAAGATATGAAAATATGCCGGTAGTGTCTCGCCTTACGGAATACGAGAACAGCTGAAGACATCATGGTGCAGTGTGAAAGGAAATTCTGAGTCTGATTAAGATAGAATACGTTGAAGATGGTGGTTCCCATAAGTAAGATGCAGTGATTTGACGCCAATGATTTGAAAAAGAAGAAAATGCATTGATGAATATGGAAGGTATTATAGTAGGAGCGATAACTTAGTTGAGATATCATACCTACTGCATGTACCTGAGCACGAAACAACTACAACAACAATGACAAGCAATCAATAATCATAATGATCTTTTTCTTTTTGTGGCTGTCCATTACAGAAGACCGGGACACGTATCGTTCGCGGCGAAGCAGAGAGCGTAGATGGGCTGATGTATCAATAGGGCTGTGCCTATACGATACTGGCGCAGCAATATGAAGCCATTACGATAACCGAAGAGAAGAATGTTGAACAACCATTAAGTTTGCACTGCGCCTCCTCTAGCTACGGTTCCATCATCGAAGGGCTTTCGAATGGAATTTCATGCTGAATTGGTAAAATTTGAAGGGTGAAGACGATCGGATCCTTCGGAGGGACGCCATGTGGATCCAAGAGGTCCAAGATGAGCAAGATGACAAGCTTTTTGTCGGCGCAAAACGGAGGTCGGTTTGAACCCCACGGAAGTGATCGACGTCATCCATCGTGAACTTCTCATTACTGTGGTAAGTTTAAGCATCAGACTCCTGAGAGGCCATGTAGAGGATGTCGAAGATGGCTTTCAACCGCATACTCGGCTACGAACGGCCTTTGTTTTTCCACTTCTAGCAGGCGCAAAGTCCAAAGCCCCGCACATGCTGTTAATTAGCTGCGCTCCTTTCCAGTATCCAATGCGGTAACACACCTCGTACGATGGATAGCAAAACGCCACACCGGAGCCGCAGCTGAGAGAACTGACCTTTATCTTGACTCTTCTTTGCTCTCGCTGCTTCTCGTCGTCTCTATTATGTCTCTTTCTCACTAATTCCACTTTAATACCGTATCGTATTTCAATGTCCACTTCACAAGCCATTGCGGTTACGAGCTACCAGGTCTTCTCAGTAGGAGCTTTGCCGAGCCCATGGGTTCCTCCGAGTAGTTGTGTTTCCACCACAACGTCTTTCGATGGCCAATTATGGCTAGGCACCATTGGTAAACAGCAGCTCGCATTAAGTGTACTTGGAATCAATGCATTGACACGTAATTCCAGGAGCTTTGGGAACCGATCCAGCCTGTTATCCTCCGCAGACAACCAGAGTTCAGCTCGGCGCACAAGTAACAGCGACTCCTACTCCTACTCTGAGTGCCAGAGATGTTGGGAACGCAATTGATTTGTACTCGCCGGGTATCTGTCCTTATGGATGGAACTACGTCGCGTCATGTCAGTCACTCAAAATTGTATCATTGGCACAAGTTTAACGGTGTTTGTAGTTGTCACTACTCTTGCCGAAGCAGCATCAACCTCAGCCAGGACAGTCAGCATAGCGAGTTCTGGATCGGAAGCCACAACGTATTTCTGCTGCCCAGGGGGATTCTCTGCCGGAGAAAGAGGCTTCGAGCCGGTAACGCAGACGGTTGGCCCATCTCCGACCATCTTCATCGACTACCTGTCATGCACCATGCAGCAAACGGCATTGGTGACGAACATCTGGAACCTAGAGACAGCGAGCGAGTGGCCGTCGGCGCAGCCAACAAACATGAAGCTGTATTCGCTGACCAACCAGGCGGGCAACACGGCGATCGAGGACGTGGCGTGCACGACGTGGACCGTCTTCGCCAGCGGCATCGCCGTCGCCTGGAGCCCGGCCGACACCGTTATTAACGATATCCTCGCCAACGGCTCCTACGCCTACATCAACAACGGCCTTTTCTCCGGCCTGCCAGACTTCCCGCCGCCGTATCCCACGCCGAACATCCGCCCGACATCGTGCGGCACGCCCGGCAGCTCGGCCAGCCCCATCCACGGCGCCGTGGCGGTCGCAATCGGAGCAGGGGTGGTGGTGTTGCTGGTGGCGTGCTGCTGCGTGGTGTGCTGCCGGGCCGGGCGCAGTCGGCGGGCGGCGCAGGCGCGCATGCGGCGGACAGGCGCCATGCCCATGCCGATGCCGATGCCGATGGCGGTGGGAGCGGGCGCGGGTGGTCGCCGCTGGAAGCAGCACGATGACCAGATCCCGCTGAACGCGGTGGGTCCCGCGCCCAATCCCGCGTACGTGCCTGGCCTGCAGCAGCCGTTCGGTCGCTACGAGCCCATGCGCGACTTCGGCGACGACAGACCGCCGGCGTATGACGATGCGCTCCTGACGGACGACGCCGATTTGCATGCTGCTGGTGGGATGGAACCTGGGCGGGTTGAAGATGAGCATGGGTATGGCGAATTTGGGAGGGTGTAACGTTGCATGTGGGTTCGGGTCAAGCATTTTGTTTTGATTTCAGTTTGAAGTCGGACCATTCGCGGCGTACGGTGTTATATCTCGGCAACAGCTGCAGCATCAATAGGTTAGGAGGTAGCATGATGGATAACGAATTCAGTGGGATGACCATTTAAAGTTGAAAGTGTGCGAGGGGGAGTGACAGCAAGGCTGACATTTAGCGATGGGCTCATGTTATTGGCTGATGTTCGATATTATTAGTGGCAACGACACTCTAGCGCAGCCTCTGTCTCTCTTCCATCAGGAGCATGATCAATTGCATCAAAGCGAGAGCATTAATTCTTGTGTTGATCGTATGATTGTATTACAATGCCAACGTTATCTGGCCTTCAGACATACTTCTACAAAAGGAGGCAGTTTAGAGCTATGGATTCAAGGACGAAAACCGCAACGAAAACTGCAAATGCATGGTTCATGCAGTAGAGTAGATCCCGAGCTGCAAAAGGGCCCTGCAGTTGGCACGTTTTCTCACTGGCAGACACGAGATTTCTTCCCTGCATTGGTGGGCTTGGTCAAGCAAGCCAAATGCTGCTCCAATCCCACTCCCCCGACCCCTTGGACTCGGGCCTGTTGCGGTCAGATCCGGGAACGAGCACTACCCCCTAAAGCCATGCGCTGCAAGTTTCGCCTTTGCATCTAGACTGAGAGCTTGCGTTGCATTTCAGTGCTATCCGTTACCTTCATCACCATCTCTGTCTGCACATGGATTGCGGAGAGCTGCATATCGGCGTAATTGGCTTATGCAGTTTGCTGCCTTTAACTGATCCCATACGCCGTACTACGCACGCATTTGCGCCGCATCTTGCCCTGCCTACACTCTAAATTCGTTTCCCCCCCGCGTACCACCCAAATTCTCCGACGGCTCGGCCTAGTCAAGCTTGGAACCGTAGAAAGACACTTTTCTAGACTCTCGCTGCCTACGTCCATACCAACGTCCATACCTACCTGCTACGTCCCATTCACCATCCTCTGCTTTTCACCGAATACCCAACGCGTCGCCAAAAAGCATGCTCTCACTGGCGGGCTCCCGATCGCTCCTCCACCACCATGTCTGAGCAACTGCGCAACCCGAAGCGACGGCTCTGGCTCGACGCTACCCTCGAAAGCGATGCTGAAGACAGCAGCGCAATCCCTCCCGTTCCTGTACCTCCGCGACACCTTCGAACGCATTCTCCAACTCCCTCTGCCCCCGATGTGAAGCGCCGCTTCGCTGCTCTGAACCATGGACGGACGCGACGGCGTACTCCTCGCCCGTCCGACCAGGCTGATCCTATGTCGGGCCTCCTCGACTCCTTCTCGTCCATATCCAAGCCGGTGGGCGACTTGCTCGATGCTCCTCCTGGCGTGAACGGGTCAACAGCATCGCCAGTCATACCAAGGGTCAGGCCAGTGCGGTCGTATGGAGGTGCTACTGACACAGTCCTCGGTGATGGCTCTGCCGCCGAGTTTGTGAGGTCGCTGAGAAATGAATTCGCAGCCTTGGACGACGTTGCAGAGCCGCCCGTTGTTCGCATGGCGAAGCGGCCATCAGGATTCTCCGAAATCACTTCTCCCAAGCCGGTGCCGAGGGAACACAATCCGCTTCGAGCTTACCTGCGGTCTGCAAGGTCTCGTAGCACGATATCACTGCATTCAAACGATCGCGACGATGACGCAAGGAGCATTGGCACCGTCAGCATAGACAACGGCTACAGGAGGTCACTGCAGGCGGGCGACCGCACCTCTCTGGACAGTCGCACAAGTGCAAAAAGAGGACACCTTTCGTTGATCAGCATGAGCAGCAGAGAACAACTCAGAGTAAAAGAAATTGAGGCGGAACGGCGACGCGAATCGGTTGTTCCTGGCAGCCCAATACAGATGTCGGCGTTTGGACCTGATTCGACGAGCGCCGCAAGCCCCAGGCGCATATTCGCGTTCGAGACGCCGATCAAAGAAGAGGAACCCTCACCTCCCCCAGTGCCTGCATCAATCCCAAATTCCGTCGCGAGCAGCTCCAAGAAAGAAGGAAAAAAACCAATGTTGGTGGAAGATGTTGGCATATCTGGCCCGTTGGCCGGTCCAACCGTTCCGTCACGCAGATCCTCGCTTAAGATGCAGGACTTCACAACACCTCCCAGGAGGCGCCCGCACTCTCCACAATCGCGCAATTCCAGCGCTGCACATGCAAGCACCGGCAAAACCGAGACCGTGAAAGAGGAGGAAGAGCCTCAGCCCGGTCCACAATTCGCGCCCGCCACCGTGGAGCCAAAGGTTAATTTGGCCGACGTTCTGGATGGCGAGGATACCGAGGTGACAAAGCGCATTAAGGAGTTGAAAGCGAAAAAGGAACAACGAGAAAGAGAAGCCAGCCAGTCGCCTCGAACAGGCCTCGAACCACCGAATGGCGAGCGATACGCGTCGCCAAGTGCTGGACCTTCAGGCTCACGGGCGCCGACTGAGTCAAGCAAGTCGGGACTCTCGTCGCGCAAGAAATTTGAGGGCGAGATCACAGTGCCTACAACCAGCGCGGTGGAGCCTGTCAATGGCGACTCTACATATCTCACGTCTTCCAACGGGGTCGCACCGGAACAACCTGGAACCCCTCTCACGCCTACCTCTCTGCCCATCAATTACTCCTACGTTGTAAAGTCCCTGAATCGCGACACCTCGCCGAGCGGCAAACTCTCCGAAAACACACAATCGTCGAGTACGGGCCGAGACAAGAAAAAGTCCAAGTCACTCGTCGTGGGAAACCGTACGTCTTCGGCGAGAGCTCAGACAAGAAGATCGTTGAACCTTGACACTTCGGCACGGAAACGATCCGACAGTTCTCCCGTACGTCCGGTGAATGGAGTCGAAGTAACTCAACCCTCTTCTCCGGTTGCATCGGAGCCAGCAGTGCCTCGTGAATCCTCCCAATCTACTTCCAAAGTTGTCAAGTCCAACTCGACAAAGAAGAAGCACTGGTCACATCCAGACCTACCAGCAAGTGTGGAACGCAGGAGCAGCATACGTGGAGAATCACTGGCTGTCAAACATCCGGAAACAGTCAAAGAAGAAAGACCAGTTACGGCGGATTCGATTGATCACCAGGTGAACATTTTCATCCGTTCACCACGATTGACACAGAAGATCAAACATCCGCAGACAGGCCGCATCATCTCCTTCTCAGAAGTTGGAGATCCACGTGGTCATGCTGTGTTTTGCTGTGTGGGGATGGGTTTGACCAGATTCGTTACTGCATTTTACGATGAGCTTGCTTCGACGTTGAGGTTAAGACTTATCACCCCCGATCGACCAGGCGTGGGTGAGAGTCAGGTAGACCCGCTGGGAACGCCATTGAGTTGGCCAGGTAGGAAAGCTAAGCATCTCAGCAAGCTGTGACTTACTAACGATGTATGTTAGACGATGTCTTGGCCATCTGCACAGCGCTTCGGATTACGAAGTTTAGCATCATCGCACACAGTGCTGGCGCAATCTACGCTCTCGCAACTGCTCTGCGCATGCCTCAGAGCATCCGCGGTCGGGTACATCTTCTCGCACCGTGGATTCCACCTTCACAAATGGCGCCCATCGGTCTACCTAAGCAAGTCAGCGCTCCGGCCGCAGCCCTTCCGCGTGGTCAACGCTTCCTCCGCGCTCTCCCTGCTCCACTACTCAAAGTTGCAAACACCGGACTCTTCTCGGCGGCGTCGGCCAGTCTGAGTCCTAACGGTTCGCAGAAACCCAATTCGAAGCGGCGAAGTCTTGGCCGCGATCGAGGTTCGGAGTCACCCTCGCCCAACACCAAGGCCCAGTCGCGGGCGCCGAGTCAAGCAGCGATGCGGACCGATGCACCCGATCTCTCGGCCACTCAGCGCAGAGAGAGCATCATGCTGATGGACCAGCAAGCGCTGCCGAACGGCGAGGCTCTGGCAGAGATGCGCAGCAAAGCCGACCTGCGCAGCGAGGCCAAGAAGAAGAGCGGCGCGAACGGGCGGCGCAAGGGCAACGCGGCGGCAGCGGCAGCGGCGCAGCGCACGCTTTTAGACGAGGAGCGGCGCGCAGAGTACGACGAGCGGCTGACGATCGCGATCTGGAATGCGGCGACCACGAACGCCAACCCGGCGGTCGATCTGCTCGTGTGCCTGGAGCGCAACCAGCCCATCGGCTTCCGCTACGTCGACATCACGCGCGCCGTCGTCATCCACCACGGCGCTAAGGACGCCCGCGTGCCCATCGAGAATGTGCGCTGGCTCGGCCGCACCATGCGCCGCTGCGAGGTGCGCGTGCTGGACGGCGAGGGCCACGGCCTGATGGCCAGCGCCAGCGTCATGGGTTCTGTGCTTGGCGAGATGAGCCGCGAGTGGGAGGATTGGGAGCGTGCGGTGCGCAGTGGTAAGGCTGGCGACGAGAAGCTGAGGGAGAGGGTGCGCCTTGGCATCGATTGAGCTGCCGATGGATGGCGCGCTTCCACTCTGCTCGTATTCACGTAGCCTCGACGATCCACGTCGCAGTGCCGCTCCAGGAACCACAACCCGCGCCTCCGGAGTCACGGATGCGCTCGGACTCCGCTGAAGATCGTTGGCTCCGCCCGCAAGGCCCTTCTGCGAGCTCTGCGCTGCGCGATCGATCGATCGTCCTGGCAAATGGCTGGCCAGGTTGTCGGGCGATGTTTGGCACCCTCCTGTCTGATTGTCAGGACAAGCTCGCTTGCGGACGAAATATGACGGACAGTCTTTACATTTTTGAATACCTCTACGATACTCCAGCGTCGGCGGCATTGTATTTGGAGAATGAGTGACCAGGGCGTTTGGCATTTGACGGTTATCCTGACCTTGTTCAGGTTGCCGTTCATTTCGGTTTTGGATATCCCCTTTCATATTTCCATATGCTTTCATAATCACTTAATGCGACGATGGCATCGCCTTCAAATCGCTGTTGATCACGTGAGACGTCAATGCGATTCATTCTACGTGCCTTCTGTTGAATATAAACCGGCACACACTATGACTGAGTACGGGGTTCCGTATTTCGGTCTGGTGGTCATCAACTCCTCGATGATATACTCGATTATCTTTGGCAGTATCATTATGCTTTGCGTAGTCCATCTAACGAAATGTAGTGCGTACCTGTAACCAAGCAAACAATGGATGAGTGTGACAACATTGTGGTCATTTCTATCGACTTGCAGCTGGCAATTTGGTATAGGCGCACGTTTCGCGCCCTACAGATGCATTACACGAAGTCAGCTCGACTCAGCGAGCGGGTATACCCCGACTCCATCAATCCATTATATTACCCACACCCAGGACACAAGCAGCGTTCCCGCAGCAGCGCCTCCGTAAGCAATGCACTCCTAACGCCCCAGAACTCTATTCCCCACCCGCTCTCTACTCCCACGCATCCCCCCACCCCTCCTCATCCTCCTCCTGCTCCCGCGCCGCCGCCGCAGCAGCTTTCTTCCGCGCTGGCAGCGCACCCGCTCTCTTTGGCGCCGCCGCGCCACCCGCAGCGGGCCTCTGCGCGCGCGCCAGGCCCTTGGGCAGAGCCTTTGCGCCGGCCGCGCCGCCTTTCCTCTTGGCGCGCGCCTGCGCCTCCAGCCAGCTCGCGAAGTCGGGCTCTGCGTCGCCGTCGAAGGTCGCAGCGGGCGCCGCAGCCGCGGGCTTCGCGGCGAAGGGGTCGGGTGCGGCGTCACCGTCGCCGTCATCTGGCCACGCGCCGTCCGCGCCCCACGGCTCGTCGGTAGCGGGCTCGTCGGCCGCCGCCGGCTCGGCCCACGCGGCGCCCCAGTCCGTCGACGCGTCCTCGGTCGAGGCGCGCGCCGACGACGCCTGGCTGCTGAGCGCGGTGTCGGAGGCCGCGAAGGGGTTTGCGGGGCGCGCCGCGGCGGCTTTGGGGGCGCGCAGCCCGGCGGAAGGCGTCGGCGCGTGCGGCTTCGATGGCGCCGGTGGCACGGAGCTGGCGCGCTGCGACGACGGCGCCGCCGCCGTGCCGCTGCCGCTCGGCGCTTGCATCTGCCCGCTTGCCGCCGCCAGCTTGTTGGTGAACGACGAGATCGCCCAGCCCGCCCACGAGGACGAGTCGGATTGCGGGGTGCCCATGCGCGGAGCGGCGCCGGCGGCCGGAGCGCCGGCTGTGGGTTGCGCGCTGTCCGGGAGCGTCTGGCTGTATTTGCGGATGCGGCTCATGTACAGATCGAGGGTCTTGTTGGCTTGGTCTCGCACCAGCTTCTCCTTGTCGATCAAAGACGGGCATATGCCAGGTAGAATCTTCGTCGCGCAGTCTTCTTCGCTGAAGAGATCTGCGGTTGCCGCCAATGCCATCAGTGCTGCATTGCGAGCGTGAACGAATGGATCTCGAAGTGCTCTCGCGAATGCCGCTGTCAACACTTTGGTTCGTGATGCTTGACCAAGATTGCGTGCGATCTTTCCGAGACATACTGTTGTGTTAGTTCGGATGCCGGGTTGTTCGTCATTGGCAGTCTTTGCGAGGTGCCGTAAGAGTTCTCCGTTCACAATACGATCGGTAAGCTTCGGGACTATTATCAGTACGGCCTTGACCGTCTGCTCTCTCACCACAGGCGCAACATCTGAAAACCCAGTGACCTGTTGCTTTGTTCAGTGTCGAATCTCAGACGTCTCTTATTTGCTAATCTTACCATCTGTGGGAATATCTGATTGCTGATGATCTTCTGGGATAGATGTTCGATCATTAGCGGCAAGTTGTCAAGCAAACTAACTCGAAGAGCACGGTCTTGGTTGCCGAAGAGTCGTACAATGACCGGCGTAATCTGTTGGTCGTATTCATCTTCCGAGAGTTTCGTTGCAATTTTCATAATTACATTAAGCACCTTCGGCCCTCCACCGCCAAACTCAACAGATTTCAACAACTCAGGGAGAACCTTCATTTTGAAAAAGTCTTCAGGGAAATCGTCCGAGACCTCATCCAACTGGCTGGCAAGCTGTTAGTTCGATCACTAAGCAAAAGAACCCACACATACTTCAGAAAATCTTCCCTTTCAGACTCGTCCTTGAGACCCAAACTCTCGATGCCCTCAGTTAAGTGTATTAAAGGCGTCTGAAAAAACCCGCCGTTTCGCTGTCCTTGCTCCAGAAACTGTGCCACCGATATTCGTGCCTTGGGATTGGCAGCGATAAGTCTTTTGTAGCTCTGTTGCATGCTCGGCGGTATACTTTTCGGCTGGCTCAACTGATCCGTGCCCATGAAACCGCCATTGAAAACTTCATACATCAAAATGCCGAAGCCGTAGGCGTCTAACGCAGGCAGCGGGTTCTTTCTGAGAGCTTCCCACCCAACTTTTGCAATCTCTGGTGGCGCATACCGCCCAGAGTCTGGCAGCAAACTGCCGTGGTTGTAGATGATGGCATCATCGTCCTTCATGGAGCTCAACACCTCAAAGCCACCAAGCTTCCACTCTCCGCTCTCCGTTGTAAATATCGAAGAAGCTCGTATGGCTCCGTGAATCGATGTCGCCTCTCCATTGACAAAGGCCAGAGTCTTTGCAACCGTGTACAAACCCCACTTCACCGTCTCTTCCGCCAAACTTTTCCGTTTGATATCCCATGTAAGTGGAGTGACTCTTTCCGTGGCTATGTAAATGTTCGCATCGGTCTCAATGGTGTCGATGACCTTTATGACACCGGGATGTCGCAGAGTTCGTAGTTTTCGCAGCTCATTCCGTGCGAGGGGTAATCGCGACTTGTTGGCGTTTACGTCGAAGGAGAATACGCTGCATTTAGAGCCATCTTCCTGTCAGGATTGTGAGTCACGAAATCAATGTCAGTGTTTTCCTCGTTTCAGTACCTTCTTAGTGCTGTTGTGAAGTGTCCAAATGGATTGGTCAATGTCAACTTTGGCGTCGAAAGTGTAGGGAACGGAGGAGGTTTTCGAGATTGCTGAGGCAACAGCAGACTTCAAAAAGTCCATGACCAGCTTAGAGGTTGAGGAAAGAGTAAGGAAAAAGAGAATGTAGTGTCGACATCCAAACTCAGTGCCAGTAGTCCTCCAATAAATATGTTATGTACATGTGAGATCTAGGGTTCTTCAAGAATGCCGGGCCGGCCCAATGCCAGCTGGTGTGTTTTGCATGGCAGCTCCAAATCATTTGTTGGGTCGACGTTCGGCCTTAGAGGGGTCCCGCCACCATTAGCCACTAAAGACGCAAGTGAGAAAGCGCGTAGACGTGATTGGAGTAGCACGGGACCCTCCGTAAAGCTCGGGCAGGGTCCCCGGGGTCGGTCCGTAGCTGTGAGCTGCACCTATTATTTTCAAACCTCTTGCCTTATTATGCAAATACCAACAACACTTCACCGGCAACCACAATCTCGTCCCCTTCTCCCTTCCACATTGAACAGCCTCTCTGTTGGATTCAAATACACTAATTCTCCCTCGTCCTCGCTTGTCATATCATTTTTTCCCTTCCAATAATCCAACATCGAGCCCTCAGCAATTCATGGTCGTCCATCGACCAACCCATCCACGTTCGGCGTCAACACCGACCGACCAGGACGAAGTGCGCGGTGGTCAGATAGGTACGCATCCTCTTTCTACTCAGTCTTTCAAACGCTTTGAAGTCTCGAAACTTTCATTTTTCAACGCGCCTGGTCGTCTATACGATGTCCGCGTCGACGCAGCTCGGCGTCGTGGTGCCATGCCCAACTCAGTCTGACGCGTCAATGATGAGCAACTGGTAAAAGGTCAGATCGTGTAGCATCCTTGTTGGTTCAGTCTTTCTTTGAAACCAGTTCCTAGCCGCGTTGTCTTCTTGTTGCTCCCGTGACGGTCACGTTTCGGAGCACGTTCTCATTCAGAGGAGCATCCCACTCTCAAATTGAGCTGCTCTTTACACATGAGAACACATCGGCTGCCTCACTCTGGAACAAAGACTGCTTTCCATGCTGGTCTGCGACAATGGCAGAGGCGAACAACGTCGAACCACTGGGCTCGCGCTCTTTCGGTTCGTCCGAGCGTCATCCTTGGGAATCCGAGGGTCGCACTCACAAGGCGCGGTTGAGACTGAGGATCATTGCAACCTCTGAGCCCCTGGATTTCGAGCTGATGATCATAACAAAAATTTAAACTGAAAAGATCTGAGACGCTTCATTCCCAAACTTCGACCGATATTTTATTTCAACTCGTCCGCGTTTTACTTCTAACATATAACAGAAAAGGGCTTCGAACTTGGGCACGAGCTATGAACGTCAGTGAAATATCCATCGCACTATCGAAACTGGCTTATAGCTAAACTTTCATCCAAGTGTTCATCAGAAAGCCACCACCGGCGGTTCAAACCGATCTGGCATTTGGTTCCGGCTTCCTAGCACGCGAACCGAGTGCCAGCGCAGTAGTAGCTCAAATCGTCCCTCCAAATATCTCCAACTTCAGCGAAACCTTAAGAGACTTAGTGTAAGACAGCACTGGCGGACGAATCAAATTGAGGAATTCATCATCTCAGCACAAAAGGTTACACCACTGAAAGACCTTTACCAGAGATGGAAACAGAATTGCGGACGGTTCATACTCCAAATGGACACCAGGACGACACAGACAGTCTAGAAACAGGACTAAGACCTTCTCTTCATCAAATGGTGACCTCGTTCCCCAGGCGAGATGATGAGCCAGTCTCAACATCGTCGTCCTCTCCTCGCTCGTCATCGCCGCGGAGAGATATCTGCGCTAGTTGCAAGAAACCGGCCTTGGCTTATGATGCCTTCGTTGCATGTACTTCATGTCGAAGGACATACCATGAATCTTGCACGCAAGCTGACCAACGCGTCGGCAACATAGATAGGTGAGTTTTCCTGCTCCTATCTGTTTCTGAACCTGCAGAGCGACCAACACTATATAGCACAACTTGGAGCTGTAGGCGTTGTCTGAAGAAAAAGATGAAATCATCAAGTCTTGCAACTTCGACACCGAACAATCCAACAGATGCTGCAGCTTCCACCTCTCAGGATAGTAATCGCTCTGGACTTGCTAAGACTTCATCACACAAACAAATAAGAAATCCACTCGATCGGTCAAGCAGAAGCATGCGTGGTAATTATCCTAAGCAAACTCTCAGAGACATACGTGAGAACAATTCTAATCAGAGTACAGTTGATGAAATTCTAAACCATGACACACCTCCCAAAGTCGCTGACTCCGATGGTAAGAAGTTTAAATTGACTAAAGAGGTGCGGCAACCAAACTAACAATAATAGAAGATGGTACTGAAGGCAGCGTTTCTATGGACATGTCTTCGAAAACTTCAACGAACAATGATGCCTCTCCGATCCAACTTGAATCGGGGGAGCACCTCGGCCTCATCTTCAATGCTTCCGAGCCAAGTGTGACAAATGGGACTGGACACCATATTCCTCGTGGAGATAGCACTGTCAGAGTTGATCGAACCTCAAGCACCACGCCTAGTCGTCGACGGCTTCCAAGCCCTGGAAGTTGGCTGCAGGGCGAGATAGTCCGTCAACAGCCTGCCGCGACTGGAAATGCATCAGAGGCAAAGGCAGAAGCAGAAGAAATACGACCTTCTTCCAAGAACCAACCAAATGAGCGCTCGCGAGGAGACCTACCACCTCTTCAGATCCCTTTGCACACTCCATATAGCAGTCCTCAAAGTGCAGTGTCCAGATCTTCAGCAAAATCCTGGTCTTCGAAGCTGGAACATCAGTGTCGATTGTGCAAGAAGACTGTCATAATCATGGACCCTGCCAAAGCTGTGGATGGAATTCTCTGCCGAAGGTGCAAAGAGGAGCAAGCTTCTCCGAGTCGTGCTTCAAACAGGGATTCAGTTGGGCTGTCCGAGCAATATTCGCCGTCGAAATCAATGGACGTTGAAGACCATAACTTAGCCACTGGTTTGCACCGTTCATCCGCTCACAATCAGTCTCCTGCAACAGCCGCGGGGCGAAACGAAACCTCTGGACCCGACGTGCAGCGGCCACCAACACCAAAAACGCTGCCGATGGGGCTCCGAAACCCTGGAAACAGGCCCAGCAAAAAGGAGTATCGGTATCAGTATACCGGTGGGACCCGCGAAAGCCTTCCAAGACCTGGAAGATCCAGTGAGAGTACGACGGCAGGTGCGAGCACCACGAGCCAAGCGCAAGTCGCAACAAGGACACAAGATAATGCTGGAGAGGAGATCCGGCCTCCACAGCATACTGCTGCTCACCGCCTTCTCGGCCATACTCTACCATTGGAGAATGCACCGTCGACAAGTTCTCGCCAGCTGTCCTTAGCCTCTCAAAGAACAACACCTCTATCGTCTGGAGAGGCGACGCCTTGCGACAGGCCTTCCCTGAGCGCTCAATCATACGATTCAGTATCGAAAGCAAATTTTCAATCTGCGTCGGTGTCAACAGCAATTTCCTCTCGCACGTCTACGGCCTCACCAGTTCGACCAAAGTCTCAAACTCCTAAGTCCAAAGCGAAATCACACGACATTGAGCGGGAGCAAAGATCTACAGAAGGTGCCACTTCTATCTCAAACCGAGCAACTCAGAATCCTAAGAAAAGCGAATCTCCGAAAAAAGGTGCCACAGCTCCATCCCGAGTTAACGAATCTTCAACGAACGAGTCCGACTTTGCAAGAAGACAGAGGGATAAGTTGTCTCAACTTAACAATACCAATTCAACGGCCATGAAACCTGATCCAGCAAGCATCGAGCGTAGCCCTTCGATACCTGTCTCTAGGAAAGGCGTGAAATCCGTGCCTGGGCCTAAGGTAAAACCTGGGAAATCCGTAGACGACTCACGAACCTCTACTTCAAGATCGCATTCAGAACGAACAACACAAAATCAATCGCCAACGACCATGGACACAGAAATGGTGGATGCTGAACCTGGCGCATCCGACAATGATGAGGCTTCAGCAGACGAAAAGGTTAAGCTAGACAAACCGGCCCTTACCTGGAAGGAGCTCATTTCTCTTGGCCTGCGCCGTAATGAAAGCGGAGTTGGGATGACCTCCAACGAAGTCGTGGATTGGATTCAAAACAACGTTCCTGGCTATAAACGCGAGGCAATCAAAGGCAGCGTTGCAGCTGTTTTATCAAAATACGGTCAGGAGCCGAATAACATCTTCCACAAGACCTTAAATCCCAACGAAGGACCGAAATGGGTTTGGTCATTAGTTCGACACTACAAAGATTTCATTGACGTGGAGAAAGTCGAAGACACTTACGCGGCAGCTTTATCAAATAGCACTCCGCGACGCCGTAAGCCATTCAGCGCTGGTGTATCGGCAGAAAGCCCAAGTACGAGGAAAGGTGAAGCTAGAAACAAGCAGTCGGGCTCCATTTCGACGTCTACGAAATATGGTGGTGTAACCCGTGCTGCTCGTAAAACAGCTCGAGAGCGTTCCAAAGCGGACAGCGAGCCTACCGACGACGAATCGTCTGAAGAGCAGCCTCGCAGGCCAGTAAGGAAGACTTCACTAGCTACTCATAAACCAAGCACGCCAGCTAGAGTCAGAACTAAGAGACAAGCGCCACCAAGCTCTTCCTCGGGCGATTCTGAAGACGAACAACCAGCTGTGAAAACTCCATCGAAGGTTAAACGTTCAACACTCAATAAAACAACCATATCTGATTCCGACGACGTTGTACCTTCAAGCCTTCGGCGTTCTGGGCGAAAGATAACCTCGAACAAACGTTCGTCTCAGAATCAGGTACAATCTCCAGTTCAAACTCAGAGCCAATCGCCCAATGTCTTCTCAACTCGGTCTGGAAGACAGATTAAGCCAACTCTTAAATTTTCAACCACCAATAAGCGCTATGATCAAGCCGCCACCGCATATTCTGATATCAACCGGGACGGCACTGAAGGTGGCTATTTCAGCGATCTCGAAGTCAAAGGCTCACGGGCTGCTAAGGATCTCGGCCCTGCAGCCACCTCAGCGGAGGCATTCCTCTCTGAAGCCTTCGGTCATCTTGATGCGGAAGACGCGGAGCAAGAAGCGAAAGAGCTGCCTCTCTTTAAGCAGTACGATGAAGATCCTCTTTATGGTGGCAACGTCGAGTACAGTGTCAAAGATCTCTTTGCGGCTCGACCGGATAAGGATGCGGAGCAGAACGGAACCCTTTTCGATCGGGACGCCAAGATGAAGGAGATTGCAAAGAGGCCGAAGAGGAGCGACTTGCGACGGTATCGAAAGGAAAATCGTGGTGAATCGATGCCGTACCTCAGGACGATTCGCGGATCTCGCAATCCGAAGAACCCCTACGTTGAAAAAGAGCGGTCTGTCAAGTTATGGGATGAAGACGATGACGTTGACAAGTACGCTAATTCCGATGAAGACTTTGAGGGCGATGTCATGATGCTGTTCGACGAAGACGGGGTGAGGAAATACAAAAACATGCAGGAGCTGTTCGAAATGCCTAGTGAACCAAAACTGGGCTTGGACAGGGATGAGAGGTTAGTCTTCAGAGAGCCGCAAGCCATTGGAGCGAATGGTCGGGTGAAGCGGAGCAGACGAGAGTGGAGGGTAGAATTCCCAAAGGGGATATAGCACTAAGGAGCGATGTTAAATATTTGCTAAAGCGCTGTTGCTTTGTGTTGCACTTCCAGCACGGTGTTGATGGTCTGAACAAATGGGTACTTAAAGGTAGCAAGGCGCTGGAAAGATACCCAATTGCTCAAAAAGGTCTAATGATGCAAAAGTTAATACTGAATATCTTCAACCCTGATTCTACTCTCACCGAGATTACGGCCCATTCAGCCGCGTGGGATGTCTTCTTGCATGGTGTTTTCTATTCAGTGCGGCGACCAACGATCTCAATGCGGAGGCACTTCAAGCCAACCGAAGGACGAACCCAAACGCCTAAATGTTGAAGCAGACGGAATGGATTCAAGGGATGAGATTGATTGAAAAATGAATTCCAAAAGAAAGCCATCCATTTTGATTCATATATAAAATACAAAGCCCAAAAACGTCACAGCATCTGAATGCTTGGGTGCCGTCAGACAACCCAAAAAACGCACCCACGCGCAACTCCCCAACTCCACCAGAATCCTAGAGAAAGGTCCCACTGCCCTCCCCCTCCTCCTCGCCTCCAGCCGCGGCGGAAGCGCCCCCGCCCAGCCCAGTAGCAGGAGCGTCTCCAGCGTGCTCCGCCGCCCCTGGCGCAGGCCCGGCCGCGTCGCCGCGGTCGAACATGCCCATGGCAGCAAAGTCGCTGAAGAGCTCCGCGTCGGACAGGGCGGGGCGATCGGCAGCAGCGGCAGCAGCCTCCTGGAGCCCCTTGGTCAGCGTCTCGTGCGGGCGCGCCAGCCACGCTTCCGTCGGGATCGCCGCGCCGTGCAGGCTCGGCAGCGGGCACCCCACCGAGAACAGGTGGCGCACGTGCTGGCGCGCCGCCGCCTCCTCGCTGGCGGGCCCGGCCCGCGCCCCTGTCGCTGCCGCGTGCTCCGCTATGATCGCGGCCCGCGGCTTGGCGTAGTCGATCGTTCGCGGCAGCTGGTAGTGCATTGGCGGCACCCAGGTGTCGGTCAGGGTGGGCGGGCCGAGGGCGGCGGGTCGGAGGGAGGATTGGTATTCGAGCTTGGACTTTTCAAGCTGGGCTTTGAACTCGTCGTGCTTGAAGTCGACTGGCTCGTCGTACTCGTCGTCACTTGGAACGTCGACCTCGTCGGAATCGGAATGAGTTGACTGATGGTCGGGAAGAAGGCTCTTGGTAAGTTGATCGGATCGACGGCGTGAGACAGCTTCGTAGATGGAGCCTTGATTCATGTCAGTTTCATCTGTTTGTTGAGAAGCTGGCTGTGCGTCTGTACTGTTTGCGACGAAACTCCCAGCTGAGTTGTCAGGAACGAAGTCCGCATCATCGTCATCTTCGGGCTTCTGACGACGGGGTCGCTTGGCAGGACGGACGCGCTGCTGAGGAAGGCTGCGTTTCTTGGGAGCCATTTTCTCTTCGATGCGATTCGCAGTAGGTGGTTAGAGATATTTGAGAATAAAGAGATATGATATAGCCGTCGGTGTTCGAAGAGTCGATATTGGAAGGTGAAGGTGTTTGAAGATGGAAGAGAAATTGCGTGTTTGGGGGGTTTTATGCACATTTTGGTGGGAGCGACTTTGATCTAGACTTTGATCTAGATCGAAGGCTTGGCAACACTGAGGTGCGGCTGTGTTGTGACTGTTTCTCTGACTTGTGACTTGAATTGAGCATCGCCAAACATCTCGAGGAGTTGAGATCGGAAACAGTGAAAGCTAGAAAACGCCAACCACCAGACATGACCTTGCCATTTCAAACGAAAAGAACTCGTCCAAGAGATGCATAAGAGCTTACGGAGTCTTTCGCCATGAAGTCTGCTTGATGCTGGTCTTCTGCTATTACTGATGCTTTAACGCGGTGATACGCCAAGTCACGTGCGTGGATGTTAAGAGATGGTGACAGCCAAGTTTGCTTCCAATGGCTTAGGAATTTCCTAATATAATACGTTAGTTAGCTTAGAGCCGTACTGAAAGTAAACGCACAGGTACCGATTTGTTTTCCGAGATCTTTCCTACGGGAATATCTTGGAAAATAATTTAACGTTTTTCGCCTATCAGGGCATGTTCGCTACATTGCTGTCATCTTTATACAAATCCATCTCTTTCAACCATGCTGCGACTCCAGGGGTACACATTCGTTCTACTTCACTCCATTCCCTCTGCTTTGCCGCCTTTCGAATCTCTGTTGAGCTAATTCCGACCGCAGCTCTCGTGTCGTCTCCTTCCAAAACTCCAATCTGATCGGCCCACTCTCTTTGGAAACCATCCTTCTCTAGACTTCCATGACATAGCTTGGAGACATATCCACGCTGCTCTTCCTCAGAGTCTCCTGTTACTGCGTTGTCCGATGAAGAATCCGGACGTAACAGAACCAAGAGTCTGTGCCCGACACCAAAGAAGGGTGACAATGCACTCAAAGGTGGATCGAACTTGGAGTAATACTTCGGTGCAAGGAGTCTAATCAGAGTGTCATAGCCTAAGAGATGGATATGTGTCGGCTTTGATGGGTAGGCCACTGGTTCCTCGGTTGCTATTGCTGCTGACTTGTCGGCATAATATGGAGCCGTCGTGAGGCCAATGTCGACGGCAACCTGAACGTATGTGGAATTTCTCTGGTAAAGATGGGCCTGGAGATCTTCTGCAAACAAGATCATCATGGCAAGACGATGTGTAAAGCTCGCAGGTGATGGGGCTTTATCAGCATTGTGCGTACTGAAGAGTAACAAAAGACGAGATGAAGAGGATGAAAGTGAGGCCACAGCACTTGAGGCTAAAGCTAGATGAGCTCGAGATGGAGGATTGTACGATGAGTCTAGAATTAACAGAGTACGAGGACTGAAAGGTGGCTGAAGCGTGGAGTTTGAGTTTGATGAACTTTGATTCGAAGATGGGACGACAGTCCTGATCACTTTAAACCTGCAATCTGAGGACGTAAAGGATTTTAGAGCATTTTCCAAGGTCGGCAAGAGAGCCTTCATTGCAGTCATTCTCGATGAAATGTCCGCCATGATGACTTTGGGTATTGCTTGCTTTTGCTGCAGACAATGAGATGACGTTGAAATCATATGCCAAGACGAATGAGCGTAATCATTTTAGCGACCACCCCCAAACTGTCGGCCACTACCAAGTACCATGTACGAATATCGAAGCTTTCCATATGATTTGCCTCTTCACTCATAGGATTGCATTAAAAGATTTAAAACGGATCTTGTAGCGATTCGCAATATCAGAGGATCAATTCCGATAGCAATTTCATTTGTTAAAGCTCTAATGCCGCTAGATCATCAGCATCAGCATCAGCAATTGATTGCGACAAGCAGCATACGATTATATTACGAAGAAGAATCATCAGATGTGGCATTCCTTGCTCGTAGAAGTCATAGCGTTGAAGCCATGGGTATCATACATAATATCCCCATGTCGCTTAACAGATACATCGTCCAAAGCATAAAACCGAAAACCCGTGATGAATCGGGTTGCCTTTTGTTCACCCAACGCCTAGGAACTGCTTTCGGATTGACCGTGAGCATCGTTGGATCATTGAAACGCCAGTTGATGGCCGGAGCCTTCCGGTGTATAATGCATGTTGAAAGCACTTTTGTTGAAGGCCAGTTGCTTTTGAGGAACGCCATCATTTTCTATGCTCCATGTGGTGCAATGTGATGAACTGCAGCGGTTGAATATGCTGCTTGAGATTTCAGCCAGTTGGTGACCGAAATTACTTAGAGAGTTTCTCGCGGTAGTACTTGGCAGCATTGACCAGGTTGGTCAGAGCCGCCTTCGTCTCCTTCCATTGACGAGTCTTAAGACCGCAATCCGGGTTGATCCAGAGCTGGTCTGGTTTGAGATATCTGGTGCTTGTCAGTGACTTGCGTTTGCAGTGTGGAGTATGAAGACAAGAAACCCACTGCAACATCTCTTCGATACGATCCTTAATCTCCTGCTCGCTAGGAACACGAGGGCTGTGGATATCGTAGACACCGGGTCCAATATGCCTTGGGTACGCCTGATCAACAAATACCTTCAGGAGTTTCGCATCGCTCTTGCTGTTCTCGATAGACAGGACATCAGCATCGAGTGCAGCGATGGCATGGAAGAAGTCTTGGAACTCGCTGTAGCAGAAGTGAGAGTGGATCTGAGTGCTATCACGAACACCAGTCGTGCTCAGACGGAAGCTATCGACAGCCCAGGAAAGATAGTTCTCGCGCTCCTTGCCGGCACGAAGAGGAAGACCCTCACGAAGAGCTGGCTCATCAACCTGGATAACGTAGATTCCAGCGGCCTCAAGATCAACAACTTCATCACGGAGTGCAAGAGCAAGTTGCTGAGCTTGAACAGATTGATGTACGTCATCTCGCGGGAAAGACCATCGAAGACAAGTGATGGGACCCGTGAGCATACCCTTCATCGGTTTCTTCGAGATGCTAGCAGCGTATTTGCTCTCTTTAACCGTCATTGGAGCAGGTCGGGAGATATCGCCAACAATAATTGGAGGTCGGACACATCGGGAACCGTAGGACTGAACCCAGGCATGGGTGGTGAAGACGTAGCCATCGAGACGCTCACCGAAGTACTGGACCATATCATTTCGCTCCGGTTCACCGTGGACGTAGACATCCAAACCAAGCTCATTCTGGATCTTGATATTCTCTTCAATTTCTTTCTCGATGAACTTGTCATATTCCTCGGTCGTGATTTCGCCCTTGGTAAGCTTTTGACGTGAGACACGAATCTCCTTCGTTTGCGGGAAAGATCCAATAGTGGTGGTTGGGAAGATAGGAAGGTTAAGATGCTGCTTCTGCTGAGCATATCGTTCGGGGAAAGGAGATTTACGGTCGTGCATTTCGCGTGTCACCTTGGTTTGGCGTTCCTTTACCTTGGGATTGTTTGTGCGTTCAGAAGATGCTCGGGCCTGGACGGACTTGGCATTTGCCTCAAGTTGTTCACGTACAGCGGCAGGACCTTCAGTAACTGCTTTCGCTATGATAGCAACCTCGGTGGCCTTTTCGACGGCGAAAGAAAACCAGTCCTTCACTTCAGCTGGAAGATTCTTTTCACTTTCAAGGGTATGTGGAGTGTGCAGAAGGGAGCTGGAGGTCGCAACAATAACACGATCTTTACCAAGCTTCTGGATGGCGGATTCGACGGTCTCAATGGCACGCTTGAAGTTGGTCTTCCAGATATTGCGTCCGTCAACAACACCACATGACAAAATCTGGTGAGGAGCGAGTTGTTCGATAACGCTGTTAAGCTGTTCGGGGTTACGGACGAGGTCAATGTGGAGACCATGAACATCCTTAATGGCAGGAATTACGTCGAAGTTGTGGACAATGTCACCGAAGTAGGTTGCGAGAACAAGCTTCGGGATATTGGAACCAGAGAGCTTGGCATATGCTGGCTTGAATGCGTCCTTGACATTCTTGGGAAGGTCGAATACAAGCACGGGCTCGTCAATCTGGACAGTTTCGGCGCCAGCCTTTTTCAACTCTTCCAGCAGCTGCACATAAACGGGCAGAAGCTTATCTAGCAAGGTAATTGGAACCACAGTTTGTCCACGGTCTGCTTTGCCGAGATACAAGAACGACACGGGTCCGAGTATGACTGGGCGAGTAGTGATGCCGGCCTCTTTGGCTTCGAGGAAATGTCGAACGGGTTTTGGGTCCGAGACGAGCTTGAAGGTCTGGTTGTCTTGGAAGGTAGGCTTAACATAGTGGTAGTTTGAGTCAAACCATTTGACCATTTCCTACTGAGCGTTAATCTCATTGCCGCCAAGATTTCTAAATTTTACACACCAAGCTAGGGACATCCACGCCATCTTTCTGGTGACCACGGCCCATGGCGAAGTATTCATCGTGATGATCAAGACCAGTGTTGGCATAACGTTCGGGGATAGCCTGCAAACCGCTCTGTCAGTTTTTGTTGCGTCTTTGAAAAGTTGAGATGCGTACGTTGAACAGCTGGATATGGTCAAGCACATGGTCGTAATAGGCAAAGTCATTGCTTGGGATGATGTCCACTCCAGCATCTTTCTGCAGTTTCCAGTGCTCGAGACGTAGTCGCTTTCCTTCCTTCAACAAATCATCCATAGAGATTTTGCCGGACCAGTACGCCTCAGTGGCCTTTTTGAGGTCACGGTTGACTCCCATACGCGGGAAGCCGAGGATTGAAGACTGTACCATCTTGACGGACTGGAAGGAAGAACTCAGAAGGCGACGAAGATGCAGAATTGGTGAGGGAAAATATTCAGCGAAGAAAAAAATGGGAGGTTTGAAGGTGTTGAGAGAAAGTTACTAGTACTGTGCCTAGAATTTTGGCGGGGTTGGTGGTTCCATAATGATTGGATTGACCAGACCGCCTAGACATTCGGTGCTCCGACCATCGCCGCCATAGGGCGAGATTTCATGCGAGAAAACGCTCTGGGCGCCGAAATTCGAGCTTGCCATCATTTGCAAGGAAAATACGGTCTACAAATCTCCTTTTACCATAAGAGCGCCTTCCTTTAGCGCGGCAAGTCGGAGAACGTGAGCACAGATTTCTCTACAGCTCTGTGCTTCGCGTGTTGTGTACTTTGTTCTGAAAACGAAGACTCTGGCGATCTGAAAGCCTTTGGTTACCCTATCCATTTCTATTCCTATTAACAGTGCTACAAAAGTACTTGCTCTTTGAGATGCAGTCACAGCAAGTGAATCTCGAACAAACGGAAGCATGGGATGACTATGCTATCCAGTCGTCCTGGAATGCTGCCGTGGCGGAATATGAGGTAAGCTGAACAGCTTTTGCTACATTGATTCGCAATGCTGACGAGATTCTGAAGAAATATCACAGCATCGCCCAAAGTGGAAAGCCGTTGGAAGAATTCTTGACGAAAAAAGAACTCCAAGCGATTCTCGAGGCAGGAAAGCGGAAAGTGTACGTATTCCAAACACGTGCGTCACCTCATTGAATAACCATTTCCAGAGCCCGTCCATTCCGCGTCGGTGACAAAACAAATGAATTCCCTCCTTTAGATCCTGTTATTGAGAAGCAGAACGAAACTATAGGAGAAGATGAGCGTGACATCGAAGAAGGCGAGTATGAAGAGGGCGAGGGCGAGGAAGTCGAATATGAAGCTTCTGCTATTGGGGATAAAGATGACGAGTTTGAAGAAGTTACAGAAATTAAATCATCCCAAGCGCACAGAGATGCCAGCAATGTCAATGACAAAGAATTCAATGCCAGCGAATATGCAACAGCTTCAGCTTCTCACTATGGTAAGTCCAGTACCCAGCAGTCTCGTCTCGCAGTTGTTAACCTTACAGCTCCAGCTTCGCCAACACAAGATGAGGTTATTGAAAACGCGATGCAATCTCAGTATTGGGCTGGTTACTATCGAGGCTACTACGACGCCATGAAGAAGTTGAATGGTGGCAATGAGGGCTGAAAGGATTAAATCCCTCGGAGCGACACATCTGAACTCAGAATCAATTTTGAAGGCATTATCGAATGAGGTTTAGTAAAGAGATTTGAAAATTCTTGGGATAGTACGGCACAAGATACTAGTATTTCAAGGATTGCTCCTCATCGAGCACCTTGTGAGATGTACCATCATATAGTCGCAATGCGGCTCCATGAGCAACGAAGGGTTCAGACACGCCGAAAATTTAGTTTTCGAACTTCTTCGGTCAAATGGCCTATCACAAATTCATTTGTTTAAAGAGCTAGAAATTGGAGCCATATTGGAGAATCAACAAGATCGTGAGTGCCACATCCGGCAAAGCGTGGTACAGGGCTGCGACGAAACTCGAGACATCAACCATACAACAATTGCAACGACACAGCTTTGCCACATCGGCTACCCTCTGCCGAAGAAACCCTTTACCAATTAGCAGACGTTGTGCTCAGCATTGTTGTTGCCTCGATCAATCAAAGTCTGGAATCGGTCTTTACCCACACCTCTCAGGTTTAGCTCAAAACTGCACCTTCAATGCAGCGAATTTAGCATTGCAATAAGCATGATGCCTTTCCGTCAAGAACGTTCTTCAATTGTAGCATTTCTCGGTTTTCATCTCATTAAGGCTTTCCGCGTAGCTTTAGAGAGGCTGAAGTTCGCACAATTTTAGACAATACTACTTTGAACCTGTGCTACGATGAAAGCACTCCTTTTCCTTACTCTATTGGGGATAACGTTGGCGTGGACACAAGAAAGTGATGCAACAGCTCCATTTGTAAGCCATCTCAGAAATTGTTGTGTTTTGCCTGGCCGTGATTACGTTCTAGGCTCGGGAAGAAATGAGAGTTAATATTGAATAGCAGTTGGCTAAGAGAGCAGTACCGCTCAATCTCAAGAACGACGCACTGGTCGCGCAGGACCCAGAACCACCGGTCATTAGCACGGTTTCCATTAATTTGGGCAACGTAGCGGCTGCAGCTGCGACGGCTGCTGGTTCGACCGCGTCTATTATTGCGGGTACGGGCACAACAGGCAACGGACAAAGATGCAGTTGCGAATGCTTGTGTGGTAGCGGAAGCTTCCCGGCGAGTGCTGGTATGGGAGCGTTTGGCGGCTTCTTGGGTGAGTACCATTTGCATTGCTTTAGGAAGCCATGAGCACTAATCGAAACCAGGAACGATGCCGGGTGTGATGGCGTCAATGTCACCAGCTGGTACTTCGATACCTGCTGTGGCTGGAATGGCAGCCATGGCAAAGCGCTAGGCGATGACGGAGTGGCATTGTCGAACGGAATCCAACCTATTTCCTGGAGTCCAGTGGGAACTAGAATACGCATACAACCGGTGTAGGACTTACTAGAATGGTATCTGGGTATCTGGGTGACTTGTACGAGTGTGTTCGCACCCATCTCGCTCTATGGCCAAATGAATAGAGTGCGTTGCTTCATGAACCAGAAACGCAGCAATCAGGTGAAGTTGGAGTTTATAAGAAATTTAATTAGCTTTACCTTATCCATCAATTTACTCAAGCACATAACCTCCGGACTCCATCGCCATGACCTTAACAACAAACTCGAGACTTCATCCGCATTGTTATACTCTCATCTCTCTCGCGGCAAGGAAGGATGAGAGTTATGCTACTTCTTTTTTCCTGAGGCCCCATCTTCAGCTTTCTTCGCATCGGCTACAATGAAGTAAGTTTCTTCTATATGCCCACCTATCGCTACACGACATGGGCTATCTTACCAGCAGCCTGTTTTGCGCGCATTATGGCAGCTGCATCTTCCTTTTGGCGTTGGAACTCGGTGCCAGTCAACTATATCCGCTCAACATCCTGGTTCGGCTATGGTCTGGGCGTCCTGGAGCGACTTACGGTATTCTTATGTTTCTAGCTTGTAGTCAGCGATTTATGTCCTGTACAAAAGCCTGTCTTGCGGTACTTACGGCAGCAGCCTGCTTAGCAAGATTCTTCTCCCTGGCCTTTTCACGTTGGTTTCCGCGAGTCATTTGGCCTTCGCTGCTTTACGGCTGGGTTAGATACTTTTCGAATTTGAAGTGAATATGAAAATAGATGGAGACTAGAGCAATGAAAGAAAAAGGATGAGATTTTCAAGTGGACACGATGTCAGCCCAACACCGAGCACAGCCGCGGGTCGATTATTAAGGGTGAGGCTTATTAGCGAGCACAGATTTTCTTCTAGACAATCAATTGGCTTCTCGAAGAACGTGATTGGATGCCCGAATGCGATAGAGTGTTGTAGCCTCAGGCCTAAGGGTTGGGATCAGGGCAAGGCGATTCGACTCCTTTCGCAAACGCTGCACGTCTCTTCTTCAACACCACGTCCCGAATTAAGTCGCTGTCGCGGGTCGCCCCGAATCCAAGAAACCACAAGAGCCAGTCGACCGTTGTTTGCATCTTTGTTCATGCCGGCGCGTCGCGCTGGACGAGAATTACCGCGTCCAAAACGGGCGTTTCGATCGACACACTTCCCGTCCGTTTCAGTTCGACTTGAAACAATAGGGCGCTTCTGCCGTCCGAACGCGCACAGCCAATCCCTTCACGTGGAAATACAGGCTGTTAAACCTGTTGTAGCCCTGTCAATTGGCGTCCTATGGCGCTCGCCACGAATTTATTCTTGACTAACACCTGCTTTGTCCAATCCATCTTTCCCGCTACAAAAATGTCCCGCGTTTCAGCTTCTTGATGGAGTCGCTCCTGATTCAGTGATTCCTTGCCTATCACTCTGCTACCAGGTAAATCTTGAGACCATCGTACCCCTTGGGCTGCGAAGGTGGCGACTTGCATGTTAAAGCCCATGATGGCCAGGTCTTTCGATTTCGAGATTCCCTTTTCATAATTTTGTTCTTCCTATAGTAGCTCTCCTTAGGACCGAAGAGCAGAGCCTCTTCGTCTTCAGAATTTGCTCTTCACTCTCTCACTATTCAAGAAACACCTCTCTTCCACAAGATTCTTCTCTTTAATTTACTCCCACAAGGATTCGTGTGGTAATAAGAGAGCGACGATTGTAGTAATATCGACAAACTCATCATCTGTCCATCAGTCTCTGACCATAATTCGCCCTACATACGTGCGTGCTCATTCCACTCAATTCTTATGCTCGTCATTACTGATGGCTTGGAAGGTCAACCTATCTACCCAGATACTCAGATCGACAATGGGTCTATCTAGTAAAAAGCTGGCCGGTCCAGGCTTCATTATCCTTAATGTCATCAGGGCCATGAACATAATTGCTCTGCTTGCAGTTGTCACTGCTTCGATCATCATGATTATCAAGACATTCACTGTCTCAAAGTTCTACTTCTTCGACGGCGCAACACATGCGATCACAGCAATGGCGAGTTTGTTCCTCATCATATCCGAATGCTCCGTCTTCAAGAGCTGGTTCTCGCGCAATTGGCCGGTCCTGAGCTATGAACACGGATTCAATTTTCTGGGTCTCTCAATGATAGTGCTTGGAAACAACATTCTCGGCAACCTCAACAAAGAGGCTACTAGTCAAAAATCTCTTGGTCTTGCCTTCTGGCGCATCGTCATCTCGTCCGGCATTGTTGTGTTGTTTATGGGTTTCGTCAACGTTGCAACTACGTACATATTTCGAGACCAGTACCTTCACGTTACGGCTCGTCAAATTCGTTCAAAGGGTGCCGTTGCGATTTCGGACAAGGAGGGTTTGGAAGAGAACAACGGCAAACCGCACAGCATCGTTACGAGCTTCCAGTCTTCTCAGCCTATCCATCGATTCGGCGCCTATTCGCCGTCGCAATACAGTCAAGCTTCTGCAGTCCGAAAATCTCCGGTCAGAAACTTCATGAACCGAGCAAGAGACTCAATACTTCCGTCGTACCGCTCCCAAGTTCCACCATACCCAAGGAGCCCGGAGCGAGCAGCGAATCCGCAAAGTCCAATCCGCAGTGTTGGAAGTCTGATCAAGAGCGATACAGCAGCTGCTAAGCTGGCGGGCAAAGAGCTTAGAGAGGATACTTCACCGACAAGTCCTCTCAGTCCACGACCGGCTCTCAACATCTCGGCACCATTGAATGTCAATCCTCAGTTTGCACATTTGGTGAGGCCAGACAACGCACACCATCCAAGTCAAAGGCCTTCGTGATAGGCTTTAGCGTTACGCTTTCGTGTGATACATTTCACACCTTTGTCTCTCGTTGACGGTTAGCATGGAGTTGGGGAATCTGCAATAGCTATCGTTATAAGTCATTGGGTGGCGCTCGGACTGATTTAAGTGCCAGACCCATATCTTTACTTGGTAATGATATGATATAGAACGTACGAAGTCTCTGAGCAACGTGATTGATCGAATTGTTGTGGCAATGCTGTGCTAAGTTGTAACCTGGGCACTTTCAGCCCGTAAAGGCAACAAATTGTGGCGCTAAGTCAGGCCATACCCAGCCTTATCGTGAAGTTCCGCGAAGTACCTTACATGTACGGAGCAAATATGAGAACAAATCCCTCATACAGCCTCCACTTCAGCTCTTGGGACGTGAAAAAAGCAAGGTGCATCGTCGTACAATGAGTAAAGCAGCGGGATCTGTGGCTGTGCTTGCTTCCGAGCCGCTAGTGACAAATCTGTAGACTGTATACAGCAATATTGTTTCGGGAGGTGGAATCGGCGGTCGAACTGCCAGGAGTTCCATGCGTCAGCTCGTGACAAATCCTTTCTGTCACAATTTTATCGATTTTCTCCGTTGAGGTTCAGCCTCGCGGGATGGTGATGATGATGCTTTTCACAGTACGATAGATGAATCCATACGGCTTGGCCCTTGGCAGAGCTTATTTCGCACCGTCTATCTTGGACTTGACGATCTCCCGCCGAGAGGGAACATCTTTCATTCAAGTAACATTCAGCATCTCCTCAATTCAACATCTGTTCCGATCACATCAATTCGTGCACCCTTTTCGATGATGAAAGCCACAATATACGAAGTCTCAACTACTCCCAATTTGGACGGCGGTCAGGAGTTAGGCGCTGCACGTTGCCAGCTCATCCCCAATGCATGTCTTTCTTTTGGCCTACCTATCCAAACTTAGCACTAATCGATCGATTGAACGCAGGTAAACATGCCTGCAGTCCCACATGAAAGGCTGTGTGAAGGTGACTTAAATCCGTTCCCCTCGCTCTCAGTTTCAGCTTCGTTCTTCGTCAATTTGCATTTCCTTAAATCTTCCAATGGCTTCTCCATATCAACAACCAGCGGGCTATCCTCAGGTGGCTCAGTCGAATGGTTATGATTCTCTTTTGACTGGTATGAATTCTATGTCGTTGTCAGGAGCTGCTCCTCCTACTGCTGGTCAGCCAACTCCACCTGGACAGACACATTCGCCATATCCAGCACAAACGCGTCTCTATTCTCAACCACCGGAAATTCAACCCAATCCATATCCATCCTTCGCTCCTGCTCCTGGTGGAATCGCCTATCCGGCAGCCGCTCAGCCTCAAGCAGATCAACAATTCAACTCGTCTTCGACATACCCACAGACCAACGTACCAATTAGCACACAGCCACAGTACAGCATTCCCGCTACCGGTCCAAGCCAACCCTCGGTGCCAACAACGATATCGTACGGGTATCCCAATTCGGTCGCATCCCAGGTTCCTCCATATGACCCTCAGGTTGTTTACCAACATTCGGGTGCAATCAGTCCACCGACTACTTCTACTCCACAGGCAATTGCATCGACGCAGTATCAAAATTCGTACCAGCCGGCATCAATTCCACAGTCAGCTCAATACAATTCGCCGCCAGCTACTGTTCCTCCAACTGGATATCAGTATCCGCCTACCCAAACAACTGGACAAGCTCCGGCCACTACCACAACTCCTGTCCCTTCAACGGCTCAATCTGGCTACGCTGCTCCTGTCCCATATGAACAATACCCTCAACAGCAGACAGTCCAAGGAACTGCACCAGCGTCTGCTACCCGAGATGTTGCTCAGGCAGGACAGCAGTATCCTCAACAAGGTAAACACCGATCTTTCACGTTTTACGATTCCAAACTGACTTGAGAACTCAGCAGGCGTGGCTTCTTACAGCCCACAAGCCTATCCTGGCAGCAACTACACGCAACCACCGACTACATACGCTCAGGAGGTGATTCCGTCTGCTTATCCTCAGAACAACGCACCCGCAGTACCGCCACCGCAAGTTTACGGCCAACAACCCGCCCAGCCGCCATACGGCCAGCCACCCGAGCAGCAGCCATACGCCCAGCAACCAGACGCGCAATACTACCCGCCACAACCGCAATACGACTACGCCTCGCAAGCCGCCGAAACCAGCACGCGCGCCGCGCCGCCCTACGGCAGCGCGCCCGGCGCCGCACCCGCGCACAAGCCCGGCATGGCGGCGTCGGTCCAGAACTTCTGGAACAAGTCGTCGACGGGCTCCAAGGTCGCGATGGGGCTAGGCGGCGCGCTGGTGGCCGGCTTCGTCGGCTTCGAGGCCATGGAGGCCGTCGAGGGCATGGAGCACCAGGGCGGCGCCGGCGCCAAGAACCACCGCGGCGGGAAGGCCGGCGGCGCGCGCGGGCGCGGCTCCGGGGCGCGCGGTCGCGGCGCGGGGCGCGGGCGGGGCGCCGGCGCCGGCGCGACCAAGGCGGGTGAGGGCTCGCGCGATCTCTTTGGCGGGGATGATGGGTGGGGTGGGGATGACGGATGGGCGGCGGATGATTCGTACGGGGGAGACGATGGATGGGGAGATGATACGTACGGAGGAGATGACGGGTGGGGAGACGATACGTACGGGGGAGATGATACCTATGGGGGAGACGATACCTATGGGGAAGACGATACCTATGGGGGAGATGATGGAGGATATGATGATGATGCCGGGTGAGTGATTCCCACGTTTCCATCTCCTTCGTATTTCCTCTTCTTTTTTCGATGATCGGCCAGTGTGAGTACAGAGATGGGCGAAGATGTCATTTCGATGCACGATTTTGAGACCAACCACGATCACAGCGGCATGCTCTCCTAGGAGGTCACTCCCACGGTTGAGTCATGCACGGATATCACGCTCTCTCACTGACGCAGCCGCTGGTTTGAAAACTGGCCGAAAGTGCGAATCGCCGCTCTAGATCACGAGCTAATTCATCTTCATGTTCACAGTGCCTATGCAGACTATGCCCTAGATTCAGAAGCTCTGGATGATGAAAGCTCCGCCTGCGCAGAGGCTTCAGCTGGCTCAGTACTTACTTGAGCTCTGGCTGATCCCGAGGGCGAAGAAGCTATTCTAACTCATTTCCATACACAGGGATCAGAATGCGCTGGCGCAACAAGATACGTACGATGCAGCTGCCAATGCCGCCGCCTTGCAAGAAAGTTTCGCTTGTACTGATGCAGCGATTTTTTAGCCATTGCCGTTGCCACGATTATGGGATCATGTTTGGGATGTACTTGTTTCTTATGGTAATGAAAGTATAAACTTTTGGCCTTAAGTTCTCTTATCTGCGTGGTGGCTCCAGACTTTACTGCAAAACACCAACGTGACTGAATATCCGACCGTCGCTCGTACTTGTGTCCTCCAACGTTATCACGCACACAACTTTCGTCTGAAGGCAGGGATATCACGTTGATATTGGCAATGAGGCGAAGATGTTGCAGGATGTAAAATGGTACGAAGCTTTGGGTTTGGTTTAGAAACTAAATGAACGGACGACACAAAGAGTACCTTGAGAACAGTGTACTCATGTATTACTTGCGTAAACAGCCTGATTACCGGTTGACCTCAGTTTTTGGCGGTTTGTGACGACGTGCGGCATCTGACTGGGTTTCGTTCGTTTTACTACGTCTAACCGAACGCGTTACCAATAGAGTATCGTACCATCAAAATCTACGATGTTTCGATTGTGGCATCAAATGTGTTGAAGCCTCGCGCCAGAGCCTGGAAGAGGTCTCAAGGTCTGAACTTTGAGAATCATGTAGTGATTGGTGCCTCTTCCTCCCATTGACTTTCAGCTCCACGCAAATGGCGGAGGCGCAGCACTCTGCAGCTGCGCGACACGAAAATGCTTCTTGCACCGACTGAAATCTCCTTCACCGAGTGATTTTCTGTGCATGCGAAGACTCTGCAAGTTCCTATATATTCTTGTACTTCATGGTGCTTGTTCGACATACATCGTCGCGCTTTGATCGTTGAAGCTTTGATCCGAAATCAGAATTTGGTTGTGATCCCTTGAAAGCCGCTACTACAGATCATGGGGTTGGTGGGCTTCGTTCTAGAGCCTAATTGCGGCCGTGGCACGATCAGCATCATATGGAGCTGCATATCGACGCTTTTCCTCGTAACTTATACGTCGATACACCTCGAAGTTGATGAGAGCAAGATCGCTGTTACACTGGCCTGCCTAATGTTTCCTGAGTTTTTGGGAGCCTGCGCCATCTATGAGCTTACTGATGCCTTCCTACTCCGCAAAGCCATGCTTCGCATTCACGGCTGGGATCATTGGACACTTAAGCACAGCTTCTTAGTGGGGTTGGGCGGCGTGGTTTTTGAGGGAGACGGCGAAGCGAAGACTACCATCACGGGAGGAGACCTCCTCAGGCTAACACATAACCAGGCCATCGAGCTTGCCGACCTGCCGACGTTGGACCAAATGAAACACCGCAGCAAGAAGGACCACTTGTCCAAAGCCATTGCACTCCTGCAATGCCTATAGTTTATGGCAAACATACTGTCACGTCTGGTCAACCGCTCTCAGGTCTCTCTGCTCGAGGATCTAACTATGGCGTACGTGCTCTGCGGTATAGTGATGTACGCCTCCTGGTTCCACTGTCCCCAGGGGCTCCGAGAGCCATTCGCAATCCGTCGCAAAGGGGCTTCCGCCGCGAACGTACGCCAACCCAACGCCTTATTAAATATGCCTCGCGGTATGGACTTCGGCCTTTGTGTCGTCATGCTGAGCCTATTCGTGGCCATCCACCTCGGGGCCTGGCATTATCCGATCCCAACTGCAGTAGAGATGTGGCTGTGGAGGGTGTGCGTGATTATGACTTTCGTACTAGGGATGGCCAGTGCATGGTTCAATATGTATGGCACGAAATCTCTCATCCCGTTCGGCCTTCTCGTAACATCTTATGTTCTAGTGCGCGTAACTGTCATCGGAGTAGCGTTCTCCGTACTCCGTATCGACTAGAGTAACCAAGTTGGGACGTGGGTTCGGTTACTTTTGTTACAATTACCTTATTCATTTCAGAGACGAGCATACAACTCCAAACATAGTCCAACAAATCCAATTCATCTTCACGACCACGGTGGCCAGGCGTAGCTTTGCCCCTTTCACTCCTTCGTCGTCTTTTATCATTGTTTAATTCACTCACCGTAGTCCTTCTCTTCAAGCGGACCGACTATTTCGCGTCGTCCTTTGCCGTTCTTTCTTCACGGTGTGCAAAACTTCATTCTCTTCAGTCGACCCCATAGCCATCACGAGATCTGAAGGGGTGTATAATGTTTTCAAAGATATCTATTGCACTATCGCCGCTTATAGCTTCGCGTTTCGCATTGGCCACCAGTAGCCCTCCACCGTGCTTGTTGGCCGCGATAAAGTAAATGTCCAAGGAAATCACACTGCGCTATTGCTGACAACATATAAAGCACTCAACCGAATCCGGCCGACGTCAAAGGTATTTGCAGTCAGAATGCAACTGCAGTAGAGAACACAATCGCGTCATCCTGCGGTAGTGACACCAACAACGCGCTTTCGGCCTTCTACTCAACCTGTTCCGGTGCGAGCATCTCGGTCGGTATGTGATACCTGCGTCAACGGCACTCTCCGCATGAATTTCTAAAATGATTACTAACTTACTGCACGTATAGCTACCTACGTCCCCTCTTCTACCCAGTCAGGCGGTACTACCTCTACCCTTATTAATACCTCCGCCTTCTTCAATCCCAATTGTTCCTGCACACAGACCGGCACATTCACGTCCATTGCCACCGCAGCTGGCTCTAATGGAGGCGCAGCCCCGGAATCTATCTCTAGTTCAAAGTCTACAAGCTCAAGTAAATCTGATGCGGGACTTGGTGGAAAGGTGGAACTAAGCTTTGGAGCTGCTTTGGCTTTAACAGCTGCCGGATTACTGAACATGGTTTGAGGAACTGGTTCACCACACGGATAATCCGCGTAATGCTCGGCTGAAAAGCAGGTTACGATCGTTTTCTCACTCTTCCGTTAGTTCTCGTGATGGAATAGAGAACATGGATACGCATTTAAACTCATCTGACAGATCAAAAGCGAAAGGTTTCAGCATTTTGGCCCACTTCGGCCCGGCGTAGGGAGGAAATACCACAAACTATAGAATTTAATCGCATTTAGAGTCAAGCAACTGGCACTAAACTTCATTCGCATCATATCTCTGAGCTGCTTCAGCTCGGTTACAGTTCAACATGAGATCCGAAGCGCAATACTTCAGGGTTCAACGTCATGAAAACGCACTTCTTTACCAGTTTGAACATTGCCAGAGTAAGCCACGTATGCCAGAGTTTATTTGAAGCCTTGTCAAGGTCAATCATTGCATCGAACATTAAGTTAGTGTGTAGAATGAGAGGTCTTCCTCTGGAGTACGAATATCCAAAAAGCAGCCGAGCTAAAAATGTGCCTTTTGTGGAAGCTGTTTCATTCCGGACCGGGACGCACTGTAGAAATTCAAAGTAAGTCATTTCTCCGAGAGTCTCCAGGCCGTACCGAACCAATACCAGATCGTTGCAGAATGGTCGTTAAATCTTTGTTGTCGCCACATGCGACCAGATGTTCCGGCTAATCTTAGCCCTATATGGAAACGTCCTACTGTATAAGGCCGAGGTTAGTTGCGCTGGAACTTCGGGTCAACTCCACAACATCAGCGGCAAAACCTTCGTTGCAACAGATTTAAATCTTCGAAACATTCGTACTGTTGTACTGGAGCTGAAATAAGGAAGAATCTCTATCTTTCAGCTTTTTTTCTCTGATATTGTACCACCCTTTCGTCCTCGTTCTACTATCCTCACCTCTTCTCCACATCTCACCCCGCAACTATCTATACAACTCCCACAAAGTGTAACATCCGCCACCATGGTGAACAAAAAAGCTACCGAACCATGTTACGTTCTCGGTGTCGGCATGACCAAGTTCATCAAGCCGCGAGGCAAAGTCGACTACACCGAGCTGGGATTTGAAGCCGGTATCAAGGCCATGCTTGATGCTCACATCAACTACGATGAGGTTGACCAGGGCGTTGCATGCTACTGCTACGGCGATTCGACGTGCGGCCAGCGCGTGTTCTATCAGTTCGGCATGACCCAGATTCCAATCTACAACGTCAACAACAACTGCTCAACCGGTAGCACTGGCCTGTACATGGGCCGTAATATGATCTGCCATGGCGCTGCCGACTGCGTTCTTGTTGTCGGCTTCGAGAAGATGTTCCCCGGATCTCTACAGAGCTTCTTCCAGGATCGAAGTAACCCAACATTGCCAGCCAACCTTATCATGAAGGAAACTGTCGGCTTCACAAACGCTCCTGGTGCCGCCCAGCTATTCGGCAATGCAGGACGAGAGTACGCTGAGAAGTAGGAATACCAAACGATCCAAAAACGGAAACAAAGAACTAACACCTCTACAGGTACGGTGCGAAGCCCGAAGACTTTGCGGAAATTGGCCGCCTTAACCATCTTCACTCCGGAAAGAACCCCTACTCTCAGTTCCAGGACGTCTACACTCTTGAGCAGATCCTCAAATCGCCAATGATCCATGCTCCTCTCACCAAACTTCAGTGCTGTCCGACCTCGGATGGTTCAGCCGCAGCCGTTCTCGTCTCTCAGTCCTTCCTTGACGCCCGTCCGCACCTTAAGAGCCAAGCGATACTCATCGCAGGCCAGTGCCTCGCCACTGACTCTCCATCTGCCTTCAACAAGAGCAGCATCGAGCTCGTCGGCTACAGCATGAGCGCACACGCGGCTAGGGAAGCCATGAAGGAGGCCGGTGTCACTCCCAATGAGATCAAGGTCTGCGAACTACACGACTGCTTCTCCGCCAACGAGATGGTCACCATCGATGCTCTCGGCCTATGCCCGCCAGGCAAGGCCCACGAGATGGTCCGCAACGGCGACATCACCTACGGCGGCAAGATGGTCATCAACCCATCTGGCGGTCTCATCTCCAAGGGCCACCCGCTCGGCGCCACCGGCATTGCGCAGTGCGCAGAGCTCGTCTGGCACCTCCGTGGCTGGGCCAACAATAGATTGGTGCCGGGCACCACGTCGTGCTTGCAACACAACCTTGGTCTCGGTGGTGCCGTCGTCTGCTCCGTTTACAAGCGAGCCGACGGTAAGGTCGCTCAACCTGTCAGCAGCGCTGAGGTCGCGAAGCTCACCGGCCTTGGATACAATCCGGCCGTTGAGGCCAAGGGCTTCACCAAAGCACAAGCCGATTCCGTCAGGAGCAAGAAGGCCAGGAGCGATTGGGCATTGCAAGATATTGAGCAGAAGGTTGAATCGCGCTTCTAATGTGGTCATGTGTTGATGCATTGAAAAACTTTGTATGTATATGTGCAGGTTGGTGCGGCTAGCATACATCGACTTGATTATCTCCTAAGACTGTTAATAACAATCATTATGCATGTTCACCTACAGCGCATAACGAAGTCAGTGTCACCCTTTTGAGCGCGACGCAGAAACTTAACCACACTCACTCCACAGGGATGTGACGGGAACTTGGGCTCTCTCGCTCATTTTCTCTCGGTCATCATAACAAGCTAGCGTAGGCAAAGCCAGCTAGTTCTAGTGCAAGGTCTTTCTCTAGACAATATTTCTTGCACTTTACATTCATATCCTTAAGATGCATTAGGAAACCATGCCTCGGCGAACACTTTCGACGCATATCAGATCAGGCTGTGACCACCTAAAGACGATTCCGCTCTTATTACGACGTAGTATCGATTCGGCGCTTAGTCCCCTGGCGAATCGCGCCATACCTGGAAGCAAGCGAGAAGTTTACAACGACTTAGACTCTTCCAGACGAGAGATTAGACTCTTGGAGATTCTACCGTCCAAGAGCAGAAGCAAGGGTATTCGATGCCGCTTGCACACCGTTGGCCTCGATGACGATCCGGTATACTGCGCCATCTCTTACGTTTGGGGGGACCAAAGCGAGACGAGACAAGATATTGTCGTCAACAACGGCTGGTGAAGCCACGAAGCACGCACACCAGTCAGTTGAGATCAAAACTGTTGATTTAGCTCATATAAATCTCGGAATTATATAGATATCGAAGTTGAGCTGCTAGAGCTGCTCGGAAGCCAGGGAGCCGGCTTCCAAAAGTAGGCTTACTGCATTGTGATACTCTATCGATAACGAGGCTCAAAATCCCCTCCAAATCACGCATTGTCCCCCAGCGTGTTTCAAACTTCCTCTCACTTCTCATCTCAGCCAGAATCGCAACAATGCGGCTACTAAGCACCGCAGACTCACGCACGTTCAAAGAAGTCGTTACCGCAGACATTGAGTTGTATGCAATCCTATCACACTGCTGGATTCAAGGTCCGTACCAAAACGAAGTCTCGTATCAGCAACTATTAGCCGAACGTTACAGCAAAGACTCTCTAGGATGGCAAAAGATAGCTGAATGCTGCTCTATCGCAAAACAGCGTAAAATAGATTGGGTCTGGATCGATACGTGTTGCATCGATAAGAGCAGCAGTGCTGAGCTTTCGGAGACGATCAATTCCATGTACGGGTGGTACGAACGCGCTTCAGAGTGCTACGTCTTCCTACATGATTTCTATGGTAGTACTTTACCACCATTGGAGCAAATGGATGGAGAAGATCGTTGGAAGCGCAAGCTTTGCGACGGAACTATCGCCGATGTTGAAAGTTTTGTTGATTGCCGCTGGTTCAAACGCGGCTGGACTTTACAGGAGCTGCTAGCGCCACGATCTGTCATATTTTTCAACAGCAAATACGAAATTGTTGGTACGAGGTCTGAATTAGCTGGCATTATCGCACATGCTACCAACATAGACGTGCGCTACCTAACTCGACAGCTGAAGATCAAGAACGCAAGTATTGCAGAGAGAATGAGCTGGGCCTGTGGTCGAGCGACGACTAGACCCGAAGACATGGCTTATTCGTTACTCGGCATCTTTGATGTCAATATTCCTCCAATGTATGGCGAAGGTGAGAGAGCTTTCCTTCGTCTGCAGCTAGAAATAATCAAACAGTCCGATGATGAATCGATCTTTGCATGGGACTTGGACAACTACAACCCAAATGGAACTGGGATTCTGGCACAATCTCCAAACGCATTCTCTAGATCAAGGCATATAAGGCGATTTCCAGCCGATTGTACCGACTCCCAAGCGCGCTTTATGTCAACAAATAAGGGGATTGAGTTCCGTTACAGAAAGGTCTTCCTTATCATGGGCCTCATGACCCTCCATTTCGGCCACGGAATGGGCCCTGAGAGGCGAGACGAGCGTGATGCTTTGTCAACTCCTTTAATGACGATTCCCACGGTTCGAATCGTTGTTGACATTCTATTGTTCTGCGAAGGCTATGGTGGACAACATGCCGACATATACCTTCATCTACTACTAAAAGACAACAACTGGTATCGCATAGCGGTGAAGTCGCATAAGACCAACCGCATAAAACGTTTGTTCCGTCGAGCGATCGCAACCGTTGGCCAAATACATACTGTACAAGTGGCATATACGACGCAACAGTCTACCGACCTTACGTCGAACGTTGATTGGCGGAGGCTGATCCTATCCTGGACAACACTTAGGATTCTTATCAATAATTTTCTGCCCTTCCTATTCTATGCTGCAGCTCTCTTGCTCCATGTGACGATTAATGCCGATTGGATACTAGTATGGGGACTTCTTACGCTGTCAGTGACGTTTTGGGGATTTGGTCCGGCTTCTGTAACTGCTATTCTCCTTGGTGTCTTTGGAATGTTTGGGACCGAAGAGCTAGTATTTTATGGGAAGTCTTAGTCTTGGCTTCGCTATTCAAGTTCGAAGCGTGAATAGGTCCAATAGGCACTAGTTTCCACCAGCTGAGATAGCCAAATCCCTCGAGATAATCACTCTTTAATTTTTCATATTCGTTCGATTTCTTTTTGACACTCTGGTAACTGGCTACAACACTTTTATGATCAAGTTCAACTCCAAGACTTCAAAAGGCCGATATATAGTTATCGATTTCGACTCAGAGTTTGACAACCCGCTCACAAACAACCAGACCGACGGGTGACCTGTCCAATATCATTCTACATTTGTCCGCTGTTGAAAATACCTTATCAATGATTGGATGGCTATCGAGGGTGTCAAAAGGAAGATCGAGACATTTACCATTGTTTAAATAGCCCGTATCCAGCCACACCACCGAAGAGAGCGGTCAACGGAAGATGCAATCAGTTAACGCTATTTCCAATTTCATAAGAAAGTTACAAGATAAGAGCACAGCTCAGGACTTTGATTAAGTACACGTAGGACTCATATCACTGCACTAGCTACTCATCTATTGCCAAGTCCAAGTTCAACCTCTGTCCGGCAAGCGAGGTCGAGTTCCTGTGTGCGCTCTTTGAACCGTGAAACTGATTTCGTTATGGAGTGTATCTCTATGCAAAAGGCTGTGATGTTCCAATACTAGTTGCGTGCTAAATGCCGGCTTTTCTCGAATCTAATCTGCCGTTCTTCACGACGCCGTTGCTCATGCTGGCTTCTCCCGTCATCCACCCAGGCATTCTCTTCCCATCCACGATGCCACTCTCCACAAGTGCTCTTATACCCGCAAAGACATGCGTGCCCTGAAAGCTGAGCTTGACGTTTGGCTTCCAAGGCTTCGAGCTCGAGTCATCAGTGGATCTGTCCACGGAGGCGCTTGAACTCTCTGGACTCGCGACAGTGATTGCACCCATTCCACCAGTCGTAAATACATCATTGAGACTGATATCGAACCGCTGCAATCCCGTCCCATCATCCGCCCGCGCACTAGATCCAAACCTACTCCGCGCTACATCCCGCAATCTCTTCCTCTCCTTGCCATCCAGCCACCCACTCGGATCACCATGCTCAAACCTCCTCTTCACCCGCTGCTCCTCCTCCTCCTCGTTCTCCTTCCCCTCGTCCTCCTCCCAACTCCGCACATACTCCACGGGCGCGCTCTCCAACGCCTCCTCCTCATCCGCATAGACGCTCCACCCACCACGGGCATTATTCCCGCGACCAGGCCCACGCATCGCAAGCAGGGCTCCAAGCGAGCGCGCCGCAAGCCCGGCGCTCTGCAGGACCCAGCGCTGCGGCGCCGGCGCCAGCGCCGCCGGCACGGCATCGACCACCAGCCGCAGCAGCGGGTCGGCCGCGCCGCCGTCGTCGCCCGCCGCCGCCTGCGACACGTAGATGTACGGCGTGTGCGCCGGGAACGCCAGGAACAGTGTACGTGGCGCGGCGGTGGCTGCTGCTGCGAAGGCCCGCGCCGTGCTGTACGGCGTCGCGTGCAGCGCCACGCGGATCAGCGTGAGTGGGTGCGCGCCCGGCGTTGCGATGTGGTAGTGTGCTTTGGCGAGCGGCGCGATGGCGCGGTGCAGCGCGAGCGTGAAGGTGCGCGGCTGGAAGGGCGGGAGGTGTGCGGTTGGTGCTTCTGACGAGGATTCTGTGGCCGGTTTGGACGTGTGGCGGACGAGCCGCATTGCTACCCAGCGGAGAGCGTTCGCGTGCTCCAGGACGTGGCGCGTGTCGGCCATGGCTAGTTGCTGCAGCGAGATGCCGTGTCGCCAGTCGCCTTCGAGGATGTGGTCGAGGACTTCGCGTTTCGTGCCTTTTCGCCGTGAGAGCGATTCTTCGTATAGCTCTTGTACTTCGTCGATGGACTCGGCTGCCGTGTACGGCGCCTCTGGATCCTCGTCCGTCTCTTCTCCACCGCTGAGGTACGGTCCGCATGTTTTCAGATTCTCCTCTTTGCACCACTCAGAAGCCAATTCTAGAAGAGCAGATCGTGACAGCTTCGACAAAGTCTTGGACACGAATGGACTTGACGATGGGATTCGCAAGCTGTTTGGTAGCGGTTGTGTTGTTGGGACCGAGAGCAGACCTCTCTTCCGCTTTAATGAATTAGCCATTGGAGCCACTGCTGAAAAGTGCGTTGTCAGTTGTTAATTGTCTGTGTGGAAAGATTGCGAGACTTTGGATATTGTGGTTGCTCTGGTCGCGTCGCGTGTTGATACTCCAACTGCCACTCGGAGTTGAATGCTGACTAACCATTTTAGTCATAGCGTCATCAATGTGGATTTTCGAAGCAATTCAAATAGAAGCAGACGATGTAGATGTCGATTTTTGCCTCGCAAATGACATGTACATAGCTTTGTCAAGACAAAGAATCAGCAAGACAAGGCGAAGATGTTCAGAGAGTTGTAGGAAGTACTGATTGAAAAACGTAGAGCTAAGCCTGACTAGCTAATTGCGTATAATTTATGCCCGCAAAATATTGAAGTGTAAATCTCACGATTCTGAGGAGTTTCATTGTGGTTCGATGCGAATATATGTATAATGCAATGATCCAGCCGAACCGGTTGCCCAGGTTCAGCTCATGGCAGATCCTTGACCAGTGTTTTCACTCATGAAATTTGGTCTTCGGGCTTATCCCCTCCGTACGCTTGATACCCTTCAGCCGATCTGAAGTCAATAACACCAGCTATGTAGAGACTCCAGGGATTTGGGAAGATTTTGAGACCCGTACCCTCGCCATCGATGTCGAATACCCGGAGCAGGATATACGCATTGTCTGGATCGTCATCGTACTTTCGCATCTGTTTGTTCATGAGCAGAGGATAAGAAAAGGCACTGTTCTCTCTTTAAATACATACCATATCGACTTGATTCTGGCTTAGGAAGAAAGGTTCACCACAACGATCGATGGTAGTCTTCACCTCTAAGCGGTATGTGGTACTGTTGGACCATTCAGCATTCAGCTCCACATGTGCTTTACGAAGTACTTCTTTCATATGCCCAGAACAGTCCAAATACGTGAAATCTGTATAATCTCTCTCGAGTTCTTTGAAAGGTGGATGTCCATCCTCGACTCGCAGCTTACTGGTCCAGTTTTTCCATGTCCAGTCATCGATATGGCGTGAGAAGAGCTTGTAGATCTGCAACTAGTGGTTAGCTACGCAATTAAATAAGAGGCTATGCATGAAGTACAAAAATCTCTCCTTTGAAACCAATCTCTCTATAGCTGACTTCTTTCGCGGGTGCAGATTCCACACCGACCTGGGCTAGCGATCGAATAGGCGACGGCAATGGTGAGATATTGCTGCTGGCAGTGCCTACGATGGGATTGGAGGTATTTCGGAGGCGGAGATTTCCAGGGGAAGACGCTGTTGACTTTTCCTGGCTAGCGGAGGAGCTGTGGCCGTGGTCGTAGTGGTTATTTCGAATCCTTATCGGTAGAGAATGCCGGAATCCGCCGCGTGCTCTAGGATGCTGTGTGGCGGTTGGTTCCGCTATGGAGTCAGATATTTGGAAGCGTTCTGCCCTCCGGACCACGCTCTCGGCTTTGAATTGGTGTGAAGGGACTAGCTCTTGTAGAGTCTGTGGATACTGGATGCTCGCAAGAGTGAAAACAGAGGGGTTTTCGAACTCCCCTTGCCTATCCGTAGATTCTGACGCGACGTCGAGCTGGTCATCACCGCTCTCATCTTTATTGCTTTCTTCCGGTTCGCTGCCGTCTTCATCACTGTGAAACTCACTTGGTTCCATTGGGGATGGATTTTCGCCCTCGGCGATAGCTTTGCTGCCAGATTCTCCATCGTCGCTGTCAGATTCTCCACTGTCGCTGCCGGACTCTCCGTTGTCGCATTCAACCGGAAGAGATCGATTGTTGTTCTCCATATGACTCTCCATAATGGTAGGTAGCTTGTCTATTTGGGCGCTCAGAAGAAGTGCGAGAAAGTTGGCGTCTTCGAACTCGATTTCAAACTGGCCAGAGAAGTATTGTGCTAGTTCGAAGTTGATCATGGGCTGCTGGTGATCCTGTATTTCTTTTCGGAAAAAGATATTTGTGGTGTTGCCCTTCTCTCTGAATGTTATTAATTCGTTGTCCTCATCGACTTCAATGCCATCCAAGCGTCTTGTGATTGTAATAGCTGGTACAGACCAAACGCGTATCAGCAGGTCTTCTACTGGGTTCTCATCCCCTGCTGCTGCCAAACTATAGACATTTATGTTAGCAAAGACATTCATTCGGCGTGTTTTACACATAATCACCGTGAAATATGCTTGAGTCGAGTTTTGAGGTCCTTTTCCTTCACTTTGTCGCGAATTTTTTTACCGCGTGGTTTGACTATTTCCTCAACAGCAGACGAGAGAGCCATGTGTTCATAGCCAAGCTGCTCGAATACACCAAAAAAAGACAACACCGACTTCACCGACAGGTTGAGGAGATCAACTTTGCCTCTAAACGCACACTCTAGAGTTGTCCTGTCCGGAATATACCAGCCTCCACTGTCTAGCGAACGTAATTGAGGTTCCACTTGGGAGGTCGCTGCAGCCTCCAGAACTGGAAATGCATTAGTTCTTTCGATCTTTCGAATGTCTCCATCATCTAATTGTGATCCTTTGGTAAGAAAACGCCACAGTAATGACAATAGGTCCTCACACCGCTGCACTGGATCCTCGCAGGGTGAATTTGATAACGAACAGAATTCATTCACGACATGTCGAATACTAGCCGGTTCAACACCCAAAAAATCGCGAAACAATTTCCGGCAGTCCTTGTAGCGGGACTTAAGTCTGATGACTTGTTTCAAGGGAGCCGCCGCAGTCCATACACAGTTGTCATGTCTTATCCATTGGGGCTTTGGCTCCGCGACGAAAACAAGAGCATTTTTCTGGAATATTTCTCTGTTGAGTTCCGTCAGTGTTCGCAAACTATACTCGGGATGGGTGCTTTATCTTACTGGATCTCTTCTATGTACATTAGCGGACTTGAGTTCAGTGCTCGGTAGACTTTATGAACGGTTTCCTTGTCAAACTCGTCGAAAGGCAGGTTGCTAAGTGCTTGAAGTTCTCGAAGCCTCGCAGTCGTATTGGCGGTAATGAGAATCCCGAATTCTGATAGGAACGCCCAAGTTTCCGATGTTGGGTTAGGCAGATCAGCAAAGTTAATGTGCGGACATTCCCGCAGGAGCTCCTTGGTCGGTATCGCTGAGAGACCTAATGGCCTAGTAATCCCGTCCAGGCATTTCACCTTCAGCTCTGGTACAGCCTTTATGAGTCTAGGAGATCGGTAATTGTTTTTCCAATGCCATTTAACAACGAGCAGCAAATCTGCAATATTTTCTTTGCGGAGGAAAGCCCACTCAGGGGTAAATTTGGCATCGTGGACAAGAGTTGGAACTTCCGCAAAGCGTGACATCCCCAATCCTAAGAGCCACTTGTGAAATTGTCGCCTGGTCCTCTCTTTTCCCTTGCATATGATCGCCTCATATCGCTTGTCGAGAACTTGAAATGGGTTTCCGGGGGTGTGTCTGTACTTGGCAACGACGCCTGGCGTGACTGTTGGGTTGATAATATACATCCGAGATTTTGTCCGCAAGAATTCCCCATCTTTTTCAACAACGAAGAAAATTTCAGGGGCCTCATCTTCCACGAGTAATGACCTGTGACGAAATAGATAAGCTGCATCAGCCACTAGATCTTCATCGGCGCGTTTTGACAATTGGGGAGAACCATCGGCATGTAGCTCGAGAATAAGATCGCAAACTCGGCGAGGAGTGTATTCCCCGATCCCCAGGAACTCGAAGAAATGCCTTCGTTTGGAGTCCCGAGATGCAGCCGGGTCCACAATCAATATGTCGACGCCGGTGGGAACATGTTCTTCTTCGTTTTCGGAATCGAAGTACACATGTTTCGTCTTTGCCTCAATCCATGACCCGTCTCTGAGAGGAATGATTGGGAGATTTCTGAGTCTTTCCCTCAGATGCGTCCAGTCAGAGAAGAGAGAGGCAACCTTTCTGTGCCACGCCATTGACTGAGCCTGGATCTCGGCGACTCCAACTATTTCAATCCATTTGCTGAATTCCTCATACAAGTCGCTGATGGAAAGTCTCTGAACTCCGAGGTGCGCCAGTTGATCTTTCGCAACGTCGTAGTTAAACGCCAAGTGCGATCGCCTGATTGAAGCGAGGTCAAAAAGAGTACGACCGTCAAACCGAAACCCTATGGGTACATAGCGAAGAGCAGAGGGTTTCTGGAAGCCAGTATCTTTATCCCGTGACCGGAGAATTCTTTCTTTACGTAGATCATCCAAGATGCCTTCGTAAAGGCGATTCCAGAATTCGGAACTATCTGTATCGCGAAGTATGTACTCGGGCCATGTGTAGCACAATCCTTTTCCAGATTCTTCTGCGGGCATAGATATAAAGCGTTTAACTGCTTGCAAGAATGCCTTGCGGAGTCCTTCACGGAGGTCCCGGTTCCACGGAAGATTGTATTCAAGGTCCTCTCGACTGGCGACTAGCAAAAAGTCGGCATGGATCAGGAACTAGATGACGTAAAGTTAATGAATGCAACCGGCCTCCCTAGACCTTACCAGCAGAGGCACAGAGAAGACTTACCCGAAACCCGAAATCATCAATCGGTAAGAAGGCAAAGGTCTTTTGGGGTTTAATTCTCGGAGTGAATCGGTCTAGGATGGGAAACGCGAGCATCACTTCGGACGTTGTGATACCTTCCCTTCGAGGATGTGGAGGCAAATTTCGGACATCATATGGCTGGACGACGTATTTCATTTCCTTTTCCGTGCCCTGATCCTCATCGCACTCCGAAATACTAAATATTTTTCCCCCGAAATCCTCGTCATCCTCATCAATCAGACACTTGTAGCATTTGTTTGTAGTAGGAGTGGATATGCGTAGCTTTTCTAAATTTCGAAGAAACATCAAGAGCTGTGGTTCAATGGCCTCTAGGTCCTCCAGAATTTCGTCGTACTCATTCTTACTTTTCAGTTGTAGGAGGAACTGAGTACGGTTTCGAAGTCGGTAATCACGGGGGAAGGGAGTGAGGATTGGTAGGATCATGCCAATCGGCTCGTTGCGATCGAGTTTGAATTCGTAGAAGCCGCTTGCGACATTCACGACGTCGGCTACCTTGAAGACGGACTTAAATCCGATGCCTTTCTCTCCGATATATCCCTTCTGTGTGCTAGATGTCTTGGTGCTCTGTCCGGCTCGCGTCAGAGCATCGATCTGCTTCAACGAGAAGCCGATTTCATTGCAATCAGTGCGCAGGTACCTATGACCCTCTTTCTTGTAAAGCAGCAGATCGAGGCTAGGTGTTACTCCATCGGCGTAGCTGTTGTCATCCGCATTTTGAATCAGTTCAAGGAGGAAGTGAGTCGGTTTCTTATAGAGTTGATCAGCGAGGCTGCCATAAATTTAGCATAGCAGAGACATCGCTTTAGGAATGCCCGCACATATTAAGAGTATGGTCGAGGCTCGATACCAGAACAGAGTCGCGAACCTCTTGTCCGGTGACGCCCCTAGCTTTCCGCAGCTTGTTTAACTCCCGGTCCGCCTGCTCTTTAGTAGCTGCGATGCCGGCCATTTGCGATACTGGTTAGCGCTGACCGGAGCCTGCGCGTGAAGCAGAACACTCTAAATAATTCGGGAGAGGTCAAATCTGGTCAGAACGACGAGCAAGCTTCAAAAGACATCGGCTGCATAAGGTACGTTTGGCAGATAGCCTCCTCAGGGGCAATCTCTTGGCACAAAGCTTGCATCTGGGACTGCGGCGCGGAACCTGCACAATTTTTAGACATTTGTTACGTATGAAAATGGTGGCGTTCACTTCACAAACTGTTTCAAAGAAACCAGCAGCACTGGCGGCGGCATAGGCAGATACACTTGATTACCACTAGGCCAAAATACGGAACTCCGTACTCAGTCATGTGTATGGCCCTTTATATTCGACAGATATTGTAGCATGCTGGGTAGGCAAACCCCGTGGACGTTTTCATCCTCCCGGGGCCGATTCCACACTTGTCGTATGCATAAGAAGTTGCCGATGCTTGGCACTCGTATTCACAACACTCTCACACGGTTCCCCGCGAATTTGTATGGGAGCTCCGTGCAACGCGTTGGAAACCCGCGTAACTACCATCTATAT